>JABAOG010026429.1_pt1 | contig 16083 bp, 15 predicted proteins | sample 7062131 | NCBI WGS metagenome assembly JABAOG01 (sample SAMN14538629, study PRJNA623070) | marine sediment metagenome | biome: marine biome [ENVO:00000428]; feature: marine pelagic biome [ENVO:01000023]; material: deep marine sediment [ENVO:00002113] | place: India: Arabian Sea | collected...
GCGGCTGGCGCAGGACATCGTCGCCCAGCACGGCCGGGCGGACCTGATCGCCGGCAACAACGTGCTCGCGCACGTGCCGGACCTGAACGACTTCGTCGGCGGCGCGGCGCTGCTCTTGAAACCCGAAGGGATCATGACCTTCGAGTTCCCCCACCTGCAGAGCCTGATCGAGCAGAACCAGTTCGACACGATCTACCACGAGCACTTCTCCTACTTCTCCGCCCTCGCGATCGACGCGCTCGCGCGGCGCCACGGGCTGAGGTTCGTCGACGTCGAGGAGCTGCCCACCCATGGGGGGAGCCTGCGGGTCTATCTGGCCCACGAGGGCTCGCCCGAGCCGCGGACGCCGGCGGTCGATGACCTGCTGGCGCGCGAGCGGCGGCTGGGCTACGACCGGCTCGAGATCTATGCATCGTATACGGAGAAAGTTCGCGCGACCAAGCGCAAGCTTCTCGCGCTGCTGATCGCGGCCAAGGAGGAGGGCAAGCGGATCTGCGGCTACGGCGCGCCCGGCAAGGGCAACACGCTGCTGAACTACTGCGGCATCGGCCCGGACTTCATCGACTTCACCGTCGACCGCAATCCGCACAAGCACGGCCGCTTCACGCCGGGCACGCACATCCCGATCCGTCCGATCGAGGCGATCGACGAGGCCAAGCCCGACTACATCCTGATCCTGCCGTGGAACCTCAAGGTCGAGATCATGGAGCAGATGCGGCGCGTGAGCGCCTGGGGCGCGAAGTTCATCGTGCCGATCCCGGAAGCGATGATCGTCGAGCCGTCCGTGGACGCAGGAGGTGCGCCATGAAGGTCGTGTTGTTCTGCGGGGGTATGGGGACGCGCATCCGCGAGTACACCGAGGCCGTGCCGAAGCCGATGATTCCGGTCGGAAACCAGCCGATCCTCTGGCACATCATGGACTACTACAGCCGGTTCGGGCACCGCGACTTCGTGCTGTGCCTGGGCTACAAGGCCAACACGATCAAGGAGTTCTTCCTCAACCTCCGGCCGGAGATCTACAACGATCTCGTCGTCTCGAACGGCGGCGCGACCGTGGAGACGCTCGGCGAGCGGCCCGCCGACTGGCGGATCACGCTCGTGGACACCGGCGTGTGGCGCAACATCGGCGAGCGTCTCTGGGCGGTGCGCGAGCTCTTGCAGGACGACGACATCTTCCTCGCCAACTACTCCGACGGGCTCTCCGACGCGCCGCTCGACGACATCGTCGAGGGCTTCAAGGCGAGCGGCAAGGTGGCGTGCTTCCTCGCCGTGCATCCCATGCTGACCTTTCATCTCGCGCAGATCGACGGCGACGGCCGCGTGCGCGACATCGTGCACTCCGACAACGCCGACATGTGGATCAACGGAGGCTACTTCGTCTTCCGCCGGGAGATCTTCGAGTACATGCGCAAAGGCGAGGAGCTGGTGCTCGAGCCGTTCCAGAGGCTGATCGCGGACGACCAGCTGCTCGCCTACAAGTACGAGGGTTTCTGGCGCGCGATGGATACGCTCAGAGACCGGCAGATCCTCGAGGACATGATCGAGAAGGGGAACATGCCCTGGCGCTCCTGCAGGCCGCGCGCCGGCGCCGCGCCGGACCTGCGGACGGGCTGAGCGATGCGGGGCCTCGAGCTCGCGCGGCCGGGCGGCTCCCTCCGGGTGCTCTGCCTGGGCGCGCACGCCGACGACATCGAGATCGGCGCGGGCGGGACCATCCTGACCTGGGCGGCGGCGGGGGTGGAGCTGGACGTGCGCTGGTGCGTCTTGAGCGCGCCCGGCGCGCGCGCGCAAGAGGCGCAGGCGAGCGCGGCGGACTTCCTCGAAGGCGCGCGGTCCCGGTCGGTCAGGCTCGCGTCGTTTCGCGACGGCTATTTCCCCGCCGAGCGCGCCGCGGTGAAGGACTGGGTGGAGGGGCTCAAGCCGCTCGAGCCCGACGTGATCCTGACGCACGCCCGCGAGGACGCCCACCAGGACCATCGCCTCGTGTGCGAGCTGGCGTGGAACACGTTTCGCAATCACCTGATACTGGAGTTCGAAATCCCGAAGTGGGACGGGGATCTCGGCCAGCCGAACCTGTACGTCCCGCTCACCGAGGAGGTCCTCGCGCGCAAGACGGCGCTGCTCGAGCGCCACTTTGGCACGCAGCGCTCCAAGGCGTGGTTCGACCGCGAGACGTTCGCGAGCCTCGCGCGGCTGCGCGGCGTGGAGTGCCGCGCCCGCTACGCCGAGGCGTTCCATGTGCGCAAGGTCCGGCTGGGACCGAGCGCTTGAGGTTGTGAACACGCGCGGCGGGAGGGCCGCGCTCCGGGGGAGTCCATGAGATCGCGCGCCGGCGACTGGGTGGAGGTGGCCTCCAAGGAGGAGATACTCGCCACGCTCGACAAGCAGGGCCGCTTGGACGACATGCCCTTCATGCCCGAGATGTTCGCCTACTGCGGCAGGCGCCTGCGCGTGTACAAGCGCGCGCACAAGGCGTGCGACACGCTCAAGCCCGTGGGCTGCCTGAGCCGCAAGGTGAAGGACGCCGTGCTGCTCGAGGGCGTGCGCTGCAGCGGCGCCGCGCACGGGGGCTGTCAGGCCGCGTGCTCGGTGTTCTGGAAGGAGGCTTGGCTCAAGCCGGTCGACGGGCCCGACGGCGAGGCGACCGCGCCCCATGCGGCCGTCACGTCGGGCGCGGGCTGCACGGAGGAGGACGTCGTGCGGGCGGCCGTGGCGGACGACTCGAACCCGAAGCGCATCCGCTACCAATGTCAGACGACGGACTTCCGCCGCTACACCGAGTGCGTCCGCACCCGCGACGTCCGCCAGTACCTCGAGGATCTCACCTCGCGCAACGTGACGCTCAAGTCGATGGTCCTGACGGCCTGCTACTACCTGTGCAAGCTCGTCGGGCGCCCGAAGTGGGAAGGGGACGGCGGCCCGTACGCCAAGGTCTACGACTGGTTTCAGGGGCTGTGGGGCGGCGCGCCGTTCCCCCGCAAGCCCGGCCTCCTGAAGGAGGGCGAGGCCGAGCCCGTCGAGGACCTGAACCTCCAGCCCGGCGAGCTCGTGCGCGTGAAGCCTTACGACGCCATCCGCGCCACGATCTCCAAGGACAACATGAACCGCGGGCTCTATTTCGACGGCGAGATGATGCCCTATTGCGGAGGCGCTTATCGCGTCCGCGCGCGGGTGGATCATTTCCTCGACGAGAACACGGGCTACATGCGGCGGATGAAGACGCCGGCGGTGATCCTCGAGGGCGTGTGGTGCCGGTCGCACTACACGCCGTACCGCGTCTTCTGTCCGCGCGCGATCCACTCCTGGTGGCGCGAGGCGTGGCTCGAGCGGGCGCCGGACGCGACCGAGCCGTCGGCGGCGGACGCGCTCGGCGCGCGCGAGATCCTCAAGTCGCTCGCCGAGGATCCGTCGCCCCTCGCGCTCGATCCCGCGCTCACGGGGGAGGAGCAACGCGGTCTTCCGCCTGCGCGCGAGCCGTGCCCATCCCAGAGCGTCGCCGAGGGTGCGCGGCGTGGCTGACACGCCCGCCGGGGGGGCGGCTCGGCCGGACGGCGAGGCGCGCCAGGTCGGCGCCGCGGTGAAGCAGGGCTTCTTCTGGAATTTGCTCAACTTCGCGTTCTCGCAGGGCGCCAGCATCGTCATCTTCCTGACGCTCTCGCGCGCCGTCAGCCCGGCGACGTTCGGCGTCTTCGCGCTGGCCGCGGTGTTCGTGGATCTCGTCGCCGAGCAGGGCCGGTGGGCGTCGATGGACGCGATCGTCCAGCGCCGCGACTTCTCGCCCGCCGCGCTCGCGAGCGCCTTCTTCAGCCTGCTCGCGATCGGGGTGCTGCTCGCGATCGCCTTCATCGTCGGCGCGAGCGAGGCGGCGCGGATCGTCGAGGAGCCCGGCGTGGCGCGAGTGCTGCCGCCGCTGTCGCTCGCCCTGCTGCTCATGCCCGCGATCGCGGTGATGGACGCGCTGATCATGCGCCGGCTGCAGTTCCGCGCCCAGGCGCTGCGCTCGATGGCGGGGGTCATCGTCGGCGGCGCGGTGGGGCTGTCGGTGGCCTTCGGCCCCGCGGTGGAGTGGGCGCTCGTGGCCCAGCGGCTGACGGCGCTGGGGGTGACGCTGGTCGTGCTCTTCGCCTTCACCCGCTGGCTCCCGGCGCTCACGTTCGATGGGGCGCACGCGCGCGCCTTCCTCCGCCGCGCGGTGCAGCTGTGGTCGACGACGGTGCTGGCCACCGGGCATTGGCGCGTCACTCAGGCCGCGGTGGGCATCCGCGCCGGCGTGGAGGCGCTCGGCCTGCTCAACGTCGCGCAGCGGTTCGAGACCGCGCTGCACGGGCCGATCACGGGGCCGATCCAGTCGCTGTGGGTGCCGGTGCTCTCGGCGCTGCGGACCGACCGGGAGGAGAGCTGGCGGCTGTTCCTGCGCCTCTCCCAGCTCACCGCGCTCCTGGCGCTGCCGGCGTTCGTCGGCTTGGGGCTCGTGGGACGCGATCTCGTGGCCGTGGCGCTCGACGAGCGCTACCGGTTCGCAGGCGACATTCTGTTCGTCGTCGGCATGCAGGGCTTCATCATCCCCGTGGGCTTCTTCTCCAACCTGATCTTCGCCGGCCTCGATCGCAGCGACCTGTCGCTCAAGTTCTCCGCCGCCCAGCTGTGCGTGACCGTGCCGGCGGTCTGGATCGCCGCGGCGCACGGCCCGGTGTGGGCGCAGATCGTGGCGCTGAGCTCGATGGGGACGTTCTCGGTGATCGCCACGGGCGTGCAGGTGCGGATGCTCGGCGGCAAGCTCGCCGAGATGGCGGCGGCTATGGCGCCGGCGTACCTCTCGGGGCTGGTGATGACGGCGGCGGTGCTGACCGCGGGCCGGCTGCTGCCTTACCCCGAAGGCGGGCTGCGCCTCGTCTGCCTCGTGGGCGTCGGCGTCGTGGTGTACGGAGCGTGGATCTTGGCGTTTCACCGCAAGGAGGTGATCCGCGCCTGGCGCACCATGTCGACCATCCGCGCCTCCGGCGCGAGCGCCTGAGCGCGGACTGATCTCGCTGGCGGCCGGGCCGAGGGCGCTGCTGCGACCGAGCGTTCCGCTTGACCAACGTATATCCGCTCGGTTATCGATCTGATCGATAGCCAACGGGTTATATGTCGTGACGCCGAACGCCGACGAGATCGAGGAGCGCGCCGCACCCGCCCCCGACGTGCTCTTCAGGACCCTCGCCGATCCCACGCGACGGGCCATCTTCGAGCGGCTGTGCCGCGAGGGCGAGCTGACGGTCGGGGCGCTGACGGCGCGGGCCGGGGTCTCCCAGCCGGCGGTGTCGAAGCACCTCGGCGTGACCTTCACGCTCGCCCCGACGCCCGCTGGGACGCTCCTGCGCATGGAGCAGGCGGGCCTTCCGGCCGGACCAGAAGCAGGCCTACGGCGACGCCCACGCAGGGTGGCGGGGCTTCTTCGACAAGCTGGAGGAAATCTTGGCGCGGCCGGGCTGAGGTCCGCCGCGTGTGCGCGTATTCAGAGGAGGTTCCATTGAGCAAGCGGATTCGCCAGATCCACCGCTGGCTGTCGATCGTCTTTACGGCGAGCGTCATCGCCAACGTCGTCGCCGTGGCGCTGGGGCAGCCTCCCCTCTGGCTGGTCTATGCGCCGCTGCCGCTGCTTTTCGTGCTGATGCTCACCGGCCTTTACATGTTCGCGCTGCCGTACGCCCAGCGGCGCAGCGCGCGGCGCGCCGGCTGACGCGGACCCAATGCTGGGCTGCGCGCCCCCCCTCAGCCTGCCGGCAGCTCCNNCTTGCGGGGGGAGCTGCCGGCAGGCTGAGGAGGGCGCCGCGACGTGGAAAGGAGTGAGCACGATGGCCAAGATGCCCGCTAAGGCCGCCGAGCCGAAGCTTCTCTCGGGCGGCAACCCGCAGATCCCGAAGGGCGACGGCGACGCGCCCGTGCAGGCCTACATCGCGGCCATGCCGGGCTGGAAGCGCGACGTCGGCGAGCGCCTCGACGCGCTCATCGAGGCGGCCGTCCCCGGCGTGCGCAAGGCGGTCAAGTGGAACTCGCCCTTCTACGGCGCCGGCGACGAGGAGCAGGGCTGGTTCCTCAGCTATCACTGCTTCACGCGCTACGTGAAGGTGACCTTCTTCCGCGGCGCGCGCCTGCGTCCCGTCCCGCCGGGCGCGTCCAAGCACGAGGACGTGCGCTACCTCGACATCCGCGAGGGCGAGCTCGACGAGGATCAGCTTACGGACTGGGTGATGCAGGCGAGCCGGCTGCCGGGGGAGCGGATGTAAGCTGGCCATGAAGAAAGCGACGACAACCGTGAAGAAGACCAAGCGCGCCTCGCCGGGCGCGCATGGCGAAGACTCCACCTCCCAGCTGATCACCGCGCGCATCGCGGCGCTCGGGGACTGGCGGGGCGAGACGCTCGCGCGGCTCCGCGCGCTCATCAAGGAGGCCGACCCCGACGTGGTCGAGACGGTCAAGTGGCGAAAGCCGTCGAGCCCCCTGGGGGTTCCGGTGTGGGAGCACGCCGGCATCCTCTGCACCGGCGAGACGTACAAGGACAAGGTGAAGCTGACCTTCGCCAAGGGCGCCGCGCTCGAGGACCCGACGGGCCTCTTCAACGCCAGCCTCGAGGGCAATGTGCGGCGCGCCATCGACGTCCGCGAGGGCGACCGGATCGACGAGACGGCGTTCAGGGCGCTCATCCGCGCCGCCGTGGCGGCGAACACGTCCTCGGCCCGCCGGGCGAGGACGTAGCCGCGCCGTCACCCAAGCGGATAGCCCGCGGGCGCCGGCCGGCGGAGCTTGAGCCGCCGCAGCACGAGATCCGCGAACGCGTCGGCGAAGTCGAGCGGGGTGGGGGTGCGGTCGATCTCGCGCGCGAGCGCGAGGTGCTCGCGCAGCATGGCGGGGCCGTTCGCGCGGAACGCCCAGCGCGCCAGCCGCCGCAAGTAGTAGCGCCGGAAGGAGCGCTTGTGCGCGGCGAGATCCTCGGGGCTCATCGCCCAGTCGCCGTACTCGTGGATGTAGCGCACCCAGTCGGAGAACTGCCGCCCGGTCCTGTGCATGACGTTGTGCGACAGCGACCCGTCGTGCACGCGGGTCCAGGCGAGCACCTCCGTCGTGCAGCCCCAGTCGGCGTGCCGGAGCAGGAACAGGCAGACGTCGGTGTCGATGCCGTTGTAGGCGGGGTTGAAGAACGGCGCGCGCAAGGCCGTCAGCTTGCGCCGGTACATGAGATGCGGGCCGACGATCTCGCCTTCGCCCATGAAGAACCGTCGCGCCGCCTCCCGCCCGGAGATGACGCTCACGCCCGGCGGCCAGCGGCTTTGCTGGACCTCGTCCATCACCTGAAAGCCGCAGCCGACCACGCCGATGTTGGGGTTGGCGACGGCGATCTCGGCCGTGCGCTCGATGGCCGTCGGCGCCATCTTGTCGTCGGCGCAGAGAATGCGGATGAGCTCCGCATCGGACGGCGCCGCCTGCACGAGGCGCTCCCAGTTCTCCGTGTACGGCACCGTACGGTCGTTGCGCGCCACGATGAGCGGCACGCGGCCGCCCGCGAACGAGCGGATGATCTCGGGGGTCGCGTCGGTCGAGGCGTTGTCGAGGACGAAGTGGACGAGGTTCGGATAGGTTTGCGCCTGCACGCAAGCCATGGTCTCGGCGAGGTACCTCGCGCCGTTGTAGACGGGCGTGCAGACCGCGACGAGCGGCGCAGCTTGGGTCATCTCCGCATCGGCCCGAGCGCCACCGGATCGAGCTCCCCGCGCACCATCGCGTCGCGCACCGGCGCGACGCCGCAATCTCGGCTTGGCCGTGCAAGGGGTGGACCAGCGCCGCGCGTCTCCGCGCCCGGCCGCGCGAGTCTCTCTTGCTGATCCGGCGGGCCGGCCTCTCAGGAGCGCTGCCGCNNCCGAGCGCACCGCGCTCAGGGTCGGCGCGCGGCTCCGCAGCGTCTGGCGCAGCAGCAGCCAGGCGATGGTGCGCCGCTCGCTCCGCGCCGCCGCGGCGAGCGCGGCGCGCGTCGCGGCCGGCCAGGCCGCGCGGCGCAGGATGAGCTTGGCCTTCCCGAGATTGTAGCTGCGCCGGAGCAGGTCGGCCTCGCTGCCCCATTCGCGGGCGGACGCGTAGATGTTGACCCCGCGGCCTTGCCGCATGGACGGCTCGAGCGAAAACGCGAGCCGCCGGGCGCGCAGCGCGAGGTCGAGAAAGTACACGTGATCCTCCCCGGCGGGCAGATCCTCGATGAACCGCACGTCGCCGCAGCGGTCCGCGCGGTAGACGATGGTCGAGGTGTGCGCCAGATAGGTCGTCGCCGCCAGGCTCGCGAACGGCCCCCCGGCGCCGCCGTCGACGACGCGCGTCTCCCCCGGTCCGCCCTCGTCGGGAGCCGCGAGCGCCAACAAGGTCTCGCGCTCGGGAATGGAGGGGTAGTAGGGCTTGGCGTCGTCGACGTTGCGAAAGTCGGCGAAGAACACGTCCGCGCCGCGCTCGAGGCAACCCAGCGCCGTGCGCAGATGGTGGGGCTCCCAGATGTCGTCGGAGTCGAGCAGCGCGATCACGTTCGCCTCGCCCGCGAGCGCGGCGACGCCCGCGTTGCGCGCCGCGCCGGGCCCGCCGTTTTCCTGCTTGACGACTCTCACGGCGTTCGCGAGCCGCGTCTGCGCGATTCCGGCGAGACCGGCCTCCGCGGGCGCCGGCGAGGAGTCGTCGACGACGACGACCGAGAGGCGGGCGTCGGCGAGGTCCTGCTGCGCCACGGACGCGAGCGCGCGCGCGAGCACGGATGCGTCGCGTTGAAAGTAAGGGATGACGACCCCGACTGTGCGCACTCGATCCGCCCCGTCCACCGCGCGGCCGGCCGCTACTTAGCACGTCCCGGCGCGCGCGAAGCGCGCGCGCCGCCGCCGGAGCGAGGTGTGCAGGACCGGCGCCGAGGCGGGCGCGCGCCTGGGCCGCGGGCGGGTTCGGGCGGAGGGGGGCGCCCGCAGCGCGGCGGCGGCCCCTCTTCGCGCGATCGTCACCGACGCGTGACGTGGACGCTCGGCTGGGCCGCGCCGCGCTCATGGCGCGCGGCGAGCTCGGGCGCGTTCGTCGCGCGCACGGCGGCGTCGACCGTGTCGGCCGTGCACTCCTCGATGGCGAGGCGGCGCACGCTCGGGCTGAGCGCCGTGAGGTAGCTGCTCGTCTTGCGGCACTCGCTGCGCGCCGCCCGCTCCACGGCGTCGTGGAGCGCCTCGACCGCCGCCGGATCGGCGAGGTCGGCGCGGTCGAAGCGCAGCTCCGTGTCCGCGAGCGCCGCATGAGGGGCCGTCAGGCAGGCCAGAGCGCCGGCCGCGGCGATGAGAGCTCGTGTGGGCATGTCCGCCTCCTTGTTCTCGCGGCGCACCATGAAGCTGTACGGACATGAAATGAATTCGCCGTTTTCGCACCGCAGCTGTGCAGAGTTGCAGGGTGGAGGCGGGCTGAGCGTTCTCGCACCTGCGTCGTGCGCTCAGGCCATCCGCGACGCCTCGTCCCCGGCTTCGGCTCGCTCCGCCGGCCGCGGGGCGAGGCGCCATTGAGCCGCCACGATCGAATTGAAAGGTTGCTCCGGTCAACTGGATGGGCGGTCCGGACGTCCGCGTCGCCTTCCAGGGTGGCGCTTGCCCGGAGCCGGCGCCGAAGCGAGGATGCGCGCGTCGCGACGGCTTCACATCCAACATCTTCTGGGGAGCTGAGATGAGAGGTCTTCTAGTGTCAGCGGCGCTCGGCGCCGTGGTGTGCGCGGCGCCGGCCTTCGCCGATCCGCTCGGGGTCTGGACCGTGACCTCGAGCTCCGCGCTCGGGCCGTCGACATCCACGATGACCGTCACCGAGGCGGACGAGGGCTACGCCTTGACCTACGAGAGCGACGCGGGCGCGTCGACGATCAGCGACCTCGCGATCGACGGCGACCACGTGACGTTCGTGCGCACCCTGTCGGCCCAGGGAACCGAGATCGTGTTCAACTACGACATCACGATCGACGGCGACGCGCTGACGGGAACGGCCGAGGCGACGGGCGAGGCCGCCGGGCTGATCGGCGGGCCGATCGCGCTCGAGGGCGTGCGGAGCGAATAGAGCCTACGGCGGGCGGCGGAGGCGCCGCCCGCTCGGCCGCCCTCAGGGCGCGTTCCGGCCCGCGGGGCGGAACGCGAGCAGCACGTTGCCCGGCGGCTGGCCGAAGCGTCCGTAGCCGGAGGACACGTACAAGGTCCCGTCCGCGGCGGCGAACGCCGCGTTGTCGATCGCGCCGCCCCGTCCGGGCACGCCGTTGACGGTCTCGAAGTCCCCCGCCGTGTCAAACCGGAACAGGAGCTCGCCGCTCTCGGCGTCGAAGATCCGAAGCAGGCCGTCGGTGGAGCCGGTCACCAGCGCGCCGTCGACCACCATCACCGCGGCGGAGAGCCCGAAGCGGCTCGCGCAGCGCGCCGCGACCCGCTCGTCGCGTCCCTCGCACTCGGGCTCGGCGTCGAAGCTCCACACGACCTCTCCCGTCTCCGCGTCGAGCGCATGCACGCTCGGGCCGCGCCAATCGGGATTGTCCGGCGCGTAGGGATCGTTCAGGGGCGCAAAAACGCGTGCGCCGTCGTACGCCGTGCCGTGGTGCACCCCGCCGAGCGCCGTGCCCACGCCGAAGTTGGCGCGCCAGACCAGCGCGCCCGTGTCCGCGTCGAGCGCCCACACGTCGGAGGACTTCTGCCCGGCCACGACGAGGTCGCGGCCGTCCGAGGCCGGCACGATCATGGTCGAGGCGCCGAAGTCCACGTCGCGCGTGACGATCCCTTCGCCGAACTCGCAGTTGGCGCCGCCGCGCCCGCAGGCGGAGTTCCACACGTCGTTTGCGGTCGCCTGGAAGACCCAGTTGATCGCGCCGCTGTCGAGATCGATCGACAGGATCGCGTCGGAGGTGTCGGTGGCGGGCAGGGACGTGTTCTCGCCCGTGCCGACGTAAAGCGCGTTGCGCTCCTCGTCGATCGAGGGCGTGTTCCAGATGATCGCCCCCGAGGGTCCCCAGAGCTGCGCGCCCGCCCGGCTCACGCCCCGCGGGCTCGGCTCCTCCATGGTGCGCGCCACCCAGATCCGCTCGCCCGTGGCGAGGTCGAGCGCGATGACCGCGCCCTGGCTCTTGCAGCACTCGTAGGCGTCGACCGGCGCGTAGTTCACCTCGATCGACGAGAGCGGCGTGAAGATGCGGTCGCCGTAGACGACCGGCGTCCCGGTCACGCGGTTCTGCGGCGCGAGCTTCACGTCCGCGGTCCAGTTGAGCGCGCCCGTGGCGGCGTCGACGGAGTGGACGAACCCGTCGGCGTCGCCGAGCACGAGCACCTTTTCTCCGGTGTCGGACCGCTCGCCGTAGCTGAGCGAGGAGCGCAAGGGCGTGTCCGAGCGGTAGACCCACTTCACGCATCCCGTGCCCGCGTCGAGCGCATAGAGCCGCGCGGCGTCGGTGGCGGCGAGGAACAGCGTCTCGCCCACGATCACGGGCTGGGCGCGCATGGTCGGGGTCTGGGGAAAGGCGATCGCCCAGGCGAGCTCGAGACGGCTCATCTCCTCGGTCGTCAGGCCCGCCTCCTCGGCGCTCATGCGCCGGTGGTTGCGGCGCCCGAAGCCCCAGCCCGGGACCGTCGGGGCCGGGGACAGGTCGACCGCGGCGCGCGCGCCCTGACAGCGCGCCGCCTCGATCCAAGCGTCGTCGGCCGTCTCGGCGTCGGTGAGATAGTCGATGAGCGTCGTCAGATCGGCGGGCGCGATGTCGCGCGCCTGCTGCTGCATGTAGCCCGAGACCAGCGAGTAGCGCACGCGCTCGGCGTTCATGCCGCGGATCGACTCGAGCGACGGCGCGCGCGTCTGGTCGGGGAAGTTGTGGCACTGCGCGCAGTGCAGCTCGTAGAGCGCGAGTCCCGGGTGGGCCTCGGCCGTCGCCCGAACGCTAGCTTGCGGTCCGGCCTCGGGCCCGTCGCAGGCGGCGAGCAGCGAGGCCGCGCCCGCGAGCGCAGCGCCCCCGAGCGCGAGAGCCACGCGCCGGCCCGACGCGCCGCGGCCCGGAGGACGAGCCTCCGAAAGCGGACAGTTCTCGATTTCCCCTCCCTGCGAGGGGGCGGGGGGCGGCGGGAGGGGTGCTCGGGGTGCGCACTGCGGGCGTCCACGAGAGGCGGAACGCTCCGCCTTCCTCGCGAGCCCTCGCGCGTCATCGCCTCCACCCCGCCCCCTCGCCCCCTCCCCCTCGAGGGGAGGGGGAAGCGCCCCGACTCCATCGCTGGAGATATGTGCTTCCGGTAGCCGCGAGCGAGGGAGGAAAGGGCGGCGCGGCCCCGTTCGCTCGGGCGCCGCTCTGGGCGTTGCGTCGTCAAGGATCGAGGGCGATCCCCAACCCCCAATCCCTAGAGCCCAACACCCAGAACCCGATCCCCAAGTCATGCGCCGTTCTCGCTGGGCAGGGTGGAGATCCTGAGCTGGGTGAGCTGGTTGCGCCGCCGCTTGGTGATCTCGAAGCGCCGTCCGTAGAAGGAGAAGACCTGACCCGGCTCGGGGATGGTCTGCGCCTCGTGGATGACGAGCCCCGCGACCGTGACCGCCTCGTCGTCCGGCAGGCTCCAGTCGAGCGCGCGGTTGATGTCGCGGATCGTCACCGAGCCGTTCACGAGCACGGAGCCGTCGGGCTGGGGCTGGATGCCTTCCACGGGCCGGTCGTGCTCGTCGTCGATCTCGCCCACGATCTCCTCGAGGATGTCCTCGAGCGTCACGAGCCCCATGAGCGCGCCGTACTCGTCCACGACGAGCGCGAAGTGCTCGCGCTTGGTGCGGAAGGCGTTCAGCTGCTCGAACAGGCTCGTGGTCTCGGGCACGAACCAGGGCTCGCGCGCGATCTTGGGGATGTCGATCAGCGAGAGGTCCCCGCCCGCGGCGCTCAGCGCGCGCGAGAGGTCTTTGGCGTGCAGCACGCCGACGATGTTCTCCGGATCGTCCTTCCACAGCGGAATGCGGGTATGTCGGCTCTCGAGCGCCAGGGCGACGGCGGTGCGCGCCTCGGCCGCGGCGTCGATCATCTCCATGTTCTTGCGGTGCACCATCACGTCGAGGACGGTGTAGTCGCGCAGATCGAGGATGCCGCCGAGCATGGCGCGGTCGCGCTCCTCGAAGCCGCCCTCGCGGTGGTGGAGCTCGATGTGGCCGCGGATCTCCTCGTGAGCGGAGAGCACGTCGCCCTCGGCGCGCACGCCGAACATCTTGAGAGTCGCGCGCACGATGCCTTGGACCATGGCCACGACGGGCCCGAGCAGACGGACGACCCACATGATCGGGCCGGAGACGGTCATCGCCATCCGGTCGGCGCTCGAGATGGCGTAGGTCTTGGGCATCACCTCCGAGAAAATGAGGATCAGCGCGGTCATCGCGAAGGTCGCGTAGGCGACGCCGGCCTGGCCGAAGACGCGCAGCAGCAGCGCCGTCGCGAGCGCCGAGGCCAGGATGTTGACGAGGTTGTTGCCCAGCAGGATGGCGCCGATCAGGCTCTCGCGATCGGAGATCAGCTTGGTCACCCGCGCCGCCCGCGCGTCGCCTTCGGTCTCGAGCTGATGCATGCGCGCGCGGCTCACGGCCGTCAGCGCCGTCTCGGAGCCGGAGAAGAACGCCGACAGCATGAGCAGCACGATGATCGCCCCGGCCGGCCAGAGCAGCTCGGCGCCGAGCGCGGCCCCGAGCTGCGCGAGCGGTCCCTGCGCGCTCGCGATCGTCACGCCGCACGCTCCTCGAGGAAGGCGAGCAGGCGCTCGGGCCGCTCCTCGTCCACCACTTCGCAGCGCCCCGGCGCCGCGGGCAGGACGAGGCGGATGCGCCCCGCCTTGTTCTTCTTGTCCGAGCGCATCCGCCGGACGAGAGCCGCGGGATCGAGGCGCACCCCTGCGACGGCGCGCGGCGCGGACGGCAGCCCCGCCCGGGCGAGGATCTCCTCGATGCGGACGGCGAGCGCGGCGGGCGCGCGGCCGGTCTCGGCGGCGTACTCGGCCGCCAGCGCGCAGCCGATGGCCACCGCCTCGCCGTGGAGCAGCGCGCCGCCGTAGCCCGCCTCGGCCTCGAGCGCGTGCCCGAACGTGTGGCCGAGGTTGAGAAGCGCCCTCGGGCCGCTCTCGCGCTCGTCCTTGGCGACGATGTCCGCCTTGAAGGCCGCGGCGCGGCCGATCGCCTCGGCGCGCACGGCCGGGTCGCCGGCGAAGAACGTTTCCGTGGCGCTCTCGAGCCACGACAGGAACGCCTCGCCGTCGATCACCGCGGCCTTGACGATCTCCGCGAAGCCCGCCCGGAGCTCGCGCACGGGCAAGGTGTCGAGCGTCGCGGTGTCGGCGAGCACGAGGCTCGGCTGGTGAAACGCCCCCACGAGGTTCTTGCCGGCGCGGGTGTTGATCGCGGTCTTGCCGCCCACGGAGCTGTCGACCTGGGCGAGCAGGGTCGTGGGGACCTGGATGAAGGGCAACCCGCGCTTGACGATCGCCGCGGCGAAGCCCGCGAGGTCGCCGATCACGCCGCCGCCGAAGGCGAGGATCGCCTCGTCGCGCTCGAGCTCGCGCGCGAGCAGGGCCTCGCACAGCGCCTCGAGATCGGCGAACCCCTTCCGCGCCTCGCCCGGCTCGATCGCGATCACGTCGGCGGCGATCCCCGCGTCGGCGAGGCCGCGGGCAAGCGCCGAGCCGTGGAGCCGGTCGGCGGTCGCGTCGGCGACCACCACCGCGCGCCCGCGCGGCAGCAGCGGCCCGGCGCGCGCGCCCGCCTCGGCGAGCAGGCCGTCTCCGATGACGATGTCGTAGCTGCGCGCGCCGAGCGCGACGCGGACCTCTTGTCGCGCGGGCGTGCTCACGTCAGCACGCCTCGCTCGGCCTCGTGGGCCGCCAGCGCCTCGAGCAGGCGCTCGACGGTCGCCTCGTGGGGGCCGTCCTCGCTCTCGATCACGAGGTCGGCCTCCGCGTAAACGGGGTAGCGGCGCTCGATGAGGTCGGCCATCACGGCCTTGGGGTCCTCCGCCTCGAGGAGCGGCCGGCCGCCGCGCTTGCCCACCCGCTTCATGAGAACGTCGAGGTCGGCCTTGAGCCACACCGAGACGGCGCGCTCCCTCATCAGCGCGCGCGTCGCGGGATCCATGAACGCGCCCCCGCCGGTGGCGAGCACCATCGGCTCGTCGCGCAGCAGCCTCGCGATCACCCGGCGCTCGAGCGCGCGGAACTCGCCTTCGCCGTACACCTCGAAGATCTCGCCCACCGTCATGTTCGCCGCGGCCTGGATCTCCGCATCGGCGTCGACGAAGCGCATGTCGAGGAGCGATGCGACCCGCGCGCCGACGGTGGACTTGCCCGAGCCCATCAGGCCGACGAGCGCGATCGTCCGGCGACCGCGCGGCTGGCGTCCGGATTCGGCGGCTTGACCTGGATTCGCCCGTGTCACGGCCCGCTTCTAGGCCGCGACGCGCCGCGCGCGCAAGGCGATCACGCGGGCGAGCGCATCGCCGGCGCCTCGAAGATCGAGACGGGGCTGCGCCTTTGCCCCAATTCTGTCTAGACTTCGCGTGAAAGGTCGAGCGTCGAGGGAGCGTTCCCGAAGCTGAGCTCAGGCGTCCGCGGCGGAGGCTGCGGCAGGAGTTTTCATCGTGCGTGTGTTTCTCGTCTTCCTTGTGATCCTGATCGTGCTCGGCGCGGGCGGGTTCTTCTATCTGGTCAGGCAGGCGAACGTCGGCGCGCCCACGCCCGGGGAAGCCGAGGTCTCGGTCGATGTCGATCTCGCGCGGTAGCTGGGCGAAAGGCTGCGCCGCCGCGGCGGCCGCGCTGGTGCTCGCGCGGGGCGCGGCTGCGCAGGGCGTGGGGGAGGTGGTCGCCGCGCCGCTGGCGGAGGTGGACCCCTTCGTCGTCGGCGCGCTGACGCCCGCCGAGGGGGGGCTGCCCAGCACGCTGTGGTCGGGATCCGACGCCGTCGCCATCGCCGACGCCGCGAGCCGCGCCCCGGGGGAGTCCGGCTTCTTGGCGGCGAGCGAGATGGCCGCCCGCGCGCTCCTGTCGGCGGGCCCCGCGCCGGAGCGGCCCGGCGACCGCC
>JABAOG010018453.1_pt1 | contig 16057 bp, 26 predicted proteins | sample 7062131 | NCBI WGS metagenome assembly JABAOG01 (sample SAMN14538629, study PRJNA623070) | marine sediment metagenome | biome: marine biome [ENVO:00000428]; feature: marine pelagic biome [ENVO:01000023]; material: deep marine sediment [ENVO:00002113] | place: India: Arabian Sea | collected...
CCGGTAACGAGACGGACTCCCGCGCCCGTGAGCGCAAAGTGGAGCGCCGCCTCAGCCGGCCCGAACGCGGGCATCTCGGTCTGGTTGAACCGACCGATAAGCACCCGGAGCGTAAGTCTCTGGTGAACCCGGTCCCCGCGCTGCGGTATCTGCGCGAGTTCCGCATCGACCCCGATGACATCAACGGGGCCGAAGAGGGGCAACGCATTACGGTGAACACCTTCGAGGCAGGCGACCGTGTGGACGTGGTCGGCGTGAGCAAGGGTAAGGGCTTCGCCGGTACGATCAAGCGGCATGGCTTTAGACGCCAGCCGAAGACGCACGGCCAGTCAGACCGTGAGCGTGCGCCCGGTTCCATCGGTGCAACCAGCACCCCCGGCCGCGTGCTCAAGGGCACCAAGATGGCCGGGCGGATGGGCGGCAAGCGTGTGACGTCGCAGAACCTGGAAGTCGTCGTGGTGGATGAGGAAAACAACCTGCTGGCAGTGCGGGGCAGCGTCCCCGGCACCAAGGGTGGGCTGGTTACCGTCCGTCCGACGGTCAAGCAGAAGTAATCGAGGTATTTCCATGGCGATTAAGCTCCCGGTTCTGGATATGCAGGGGCAGGAAGTGGGCGAGCGCGAGCTCCCCGAAGAGATCTTCGAAGCCCCGGTCAACGTTGGGCTGATGCACCAGGCTTACGTCCGCCAGATGGCGAACGCACGGCTGGGCACGCACAGCGCAAAGACCCGCGGCCAGGTCAACCGGACAAAGAAGAAGTGGTACCGGCAGAAGGGGACGGGCCGCGCCCGTCACGGCAGCCGAAACGCGCCGATCTTCGTCGGTGGTGGTGTGGCCCACGGGCCGCAGCAGCGCAAGTACACGAAGGACATGCCGAAGAAGATGCGCCGCGCGGCGCTCCGCTCGGCCCTCTCCGCCAAGGCGGCGGAAGGTGAGATCGTGCTGGTGGACGGCCTCGAGCTGGACGCACCCCGCACCCGCCTGATGGCGGAAGCGCTGGCGTCGCTGGTTGGCTCGGAAGGCACCGTGCTGGTTCTGCTCGGGGCGGAGAACGACAACGTGACCCGCTCGCTGAAGAACCTGCCCGACGCGCACTATCTGTGGGCGAGCTACCTGAACGTGCGCGATCTGCTCAAGTACGACAAGGTGCTCATGCCGGTGGATGCGCTCGAGCAGATCACCGACTGGCTGGGCGCGTCGTCGAGGAGCGAGTGAGATGACTAACGAAATTCACGTGTACGACGTCATTCGCCGCCCGGTGATCACCGAGAAGAGCACCCGGCTGTCAGAAGAGAACAACGTCTACGTGTTCGAGGTGGACATCCGCGCGAACAAGGCACAGATCAAGGATGCGGTGCAAAGCATCTTTGACGTGGACGTGCTGAAGGTTCGCACCGCGATCATGCCGGCCAAGATGGGCCGCCGGATGCGCAAGACGTACATCCGGAAGAAGGCATGGAAGAAGGCTTACGTCACCGTCGAGCCAGGTCAGAACATTGACCTGTTCGGCATCTAGGCCTCACCAGCCGGACACCGAGAGTAGAGCGTAGGGAAACGCATGGCTGTTAAGAAGTATAAACCCACATCGCCGGGCCGCCGTGGCATGACGGGGCACGGGTTTGAAGAAATTACCCGCGGGAAGCCGGAACGGTCGCTGACCGAGTCGCTCAAGAGCCGCGCGGGCCGCAACAACCAGGGCCGCATTACCGTGCGGCACCGTGGGGGCGGGCACCGTCGCCGCTACCGCCGGATCGACTTCAAGCGCGACAAGGACGGCGTGCCGGGCCGTGTGGCGACAATCGAGTACGACCCGAACCGCTCGGCGCGTATCGCGCTGGTGGTCTACGCGGATGGTGACAAGCGGTACATCATCGCACCGCNNGGCGATACGGTGATGAGCGGCCCCGGTGCGGACATCCGCCCCGGCAACGCGCTGCCGCTGAGCAACATCCCGCTGGGTACCGTGGTGCACAACATCGAGCTGTACTCGGGCCGCGGCGGCCAGCTAGTTCGTGCCGCCGGGACGTCCGCGCAGCTCCTCGCAAAGGAAGGCGAGATGGCCACCATCCGCCTGCCAAGCAGCGAGATGCGCTACGTCCGCCAGGACTGCATGGCGACTATCGGGCAGGTCGGCAACACCGACCACGGGAACATCAAACTGGGCAAGGCTGGCCGTAAGCGCTGGCTGGGTTGGCGCCCGTCCGTCCGCGGTAGCGCGATGGACCCCGCGTCCCACCCGCATGGCGGTGGTGAAGGCCGCTCGCCGATCGGTATGCCCAGCCCCAAGTCCCCGTGGGGTAAGCCAACCATGGGCAAGAAGACGCGCCGGAACAAGCGCACTGACAAGTATATCGTGCGCCGCCGCAGCAAGAAGCGGTAAGCCGGATCGCTGACCGGAGGTCAAGATGTCACGTAGTTTGAAGAAGGGGCCGTTCGTAAGCCCCAAGCTGATGAAGAAGATCGAGCGCCTGAACCAGAGCGGTGAGCGCCGCGTGGTTCGCACCTGGAGCCGTGCTTCCACAATCTTCCCTGACTTCGTCGGGCATACGATTGCGGTGCACGATGGCCGCCGCCACGTTCCGATCTACATCACCGAGAACATGGTCGGTCACAAGCTGGGCGAATTCGCGCCGACCCGGACTTTCCGCGGGCACTTCACCCGTGAGAAGAAGGGGCGGTAGCCATGAACGTCCAGGCTAAGACGAAGTATCTGCCGATCTCGCCGCAGAAGCTGCGGCTGGTGTGCGACGTGGTCCGCGGGATGGACCCGTACGCCGCGTCCGACACGCTGGCCCACATGCCGCACAAGGGTGCGGAGTTCGTTCTCAAGACGCTGAAGAGCGCGCTGGCAAACGCCGAGAACAACTTCGAGCTGGACCCTGGCGACATGGTCATCGCCGAGATCTACGCGAACGAAGGCCCGCGGCGGCAGTGGCGTCGCTTCGGCGCACGCGGGCGCTTCAAGCCGGTGATCCGCCGCACCTCCCACCTGACGGTGGTGCTGGGCGAGCGCGAGATCGAAGCCGAGGAGAGCTAATATGGGTCGTAAAGTACACCCGACTGGCATGCGCCTGAAGATCATCAAGGATTGGAACGCGCGCTGGTACGCTGAGGGCGGCCGGTACGCCGAGCTGCTCCACGAGGACCTGGCGATCCGCGACCTGATCCGCAAGGAACATGCCAACGCAGGCATTTCCGAGATCGAGATCGAGCGCTTCCCCAACCAGGTGCAGGTGACCCTGCACACCGCCCGCCCGGGCATCGTGATTGGCCGTAAGGGCGTCACGGTGAAGGAGCTGCGGAGCAATCTGGAGAACCTGACCGGCAAGAAGGTGCGGGTTGAGGTTGAGGAAGTCGAGAACCCTGACATCAATGCCACGCTGGTGGCCCAGAACGTCGCCAGCCAGCTTGAGCGCCGGATCTCCCACAGCCGCGCCATGAAGCGCGCCGCCCAGCAGGCGATGCGCGCCGGTGCGGAAGGGATCAAGATCATGGCCTCGGGCCGCCTTTCCGGCTCGGAAATGGCCCGTCGTGACTGGGTTCGTGAAGGCCGTGTGCCGCTCCAGACCCTGCGTGCCGACATCGACTACGGCACCGCAGAGGCGCGGACCACCTTCGGGCGGATCGGCGTGAAGGTCTGGATCTACAAGGGCGAAGTGCTGGGTGACGAGCAGTCAGAATCAGAAGGCGTGTACGTCAGCTAACTGGCTGGCGTGCGCTGGAGAATGGCGCTGCTGCCCGGCACCACAGCGTAACAGGAATAGTGTCGGCACCGCCGGTGTGTTGCCGGGCCGTAGTGCCGTGTGGANNAATGCCGAAGCGTGTAAAGTACCGCAAGCAGTTCCGCGGTCGGATGAAGGGCAAGGCCCAGCGCGGCAATTCGGTTGACTTTGGGACCGTTGGTCTGCAGTCGCTGGAGCCCGCCTGGATCACCAGCCGCCAGATCGAGGCTTCCCGCCGCACAATCGTGCGTTATCTGAAGCGGCGCGGTAAAGTATACATTCGTATCTTCCCCGACAAGCCGGTCACGCAGAAGCCCGCCGAAACCCGTATGGGTAAGGGTAAGGGCTCGGTCGACCACTGGGTCGCCGTTGTGAAGCCTGGCCGCGTGATGTTCGAAGTGGGTGGTGTAGATACCGAGATCGCAGAGGAAGCACTCAAGCTCGCGTCTTACAAGCTGCCGGTTAAAACCAAGATTGTCAAGCGTGTTGACCCCATTTNNGCAGAACTCCGGCAGCTTACGGAAAGTGAGCTGCTTCAGCGGCTGGACGAAGCAAAGGAAGAGATGTTCAACCTTCGCTTCCAGCGTGAGTCCGGCCAGCTTGAGGACCTGAACCGTCTGACTATCGCCAAGCGGAATATTGCGCGGCTGATGACGGTCCTGCGGGAGAAGCAGTTGGAGGCCGAGAATGCCGAATAACAGGCGTAGGATGACCGGCCAGGTCGTCAGCAACAAGATGGACAAGACCGTTGTGGTGCAGGTNNTTCTACGGGAAGGTGATCCGCACTCATCAGCGTTACATGGCCCACGACGAGGGCAATGAGTGCGAGATCGGCGACGAAGTCGTGCTGGTGGAGTCGCGCCCGCTGAGCAAAAACAAGCGCTGGGCTGTGCAGGAGATCATCCGCGAAGACCTGAGCGCCCGTACGGTTGATGTGGCTGACCTGGCAACCGTGGACGAGGCAGACGTGCTGGGCGAGGCTTCGCCTGAGCCCGATGCCGAAGCCGCTGATGAAGTTGTCGAAGAATCTGAGTAGCAGACGACGTTGAGGGTATAGCCATGATTCAGCAGGAGAGCCGGCTGAAGGTTGCCGACAACAGCGGGGCGCGCGAACTGCTCGTCATCCGCGTGCTCGGCGGCTCGAAGCGCTACTACGGTGGCATCGGCGACATCGTCGTCGCAACCGTCAAGAGTGCGCAGCCGCATTCGGGCGTAAAGAAAAGTGAAGTTGTGCGGGCCGTTGTGGTTCGCACTAAGAAGGAATACCGGCGCAAGGATGGCTCGAGCATCCGCTTCGACGAGAATGCAGCCGTCGTGCTGGAGGGTGAGAGCAACAGTCCGAAGGGCACACGTATCTTTGGCCCGGTGGCACGTGAGCTGCGTGACGAAGGCTTCATGAAGATCGTGTCGCTGGCGCCTGAGGTGCTCTAAGCCGGAACGGGATAGATATGAAGATTAAACGGGAAGACATTGTAGAGGTGATCTCAGGCAACGACCTGGGTGCCCGTGGGCGCGTGCTCCGCGCGCTGCCCAAGGAGAACCGCGTCGTGGTCGAAGGGGTCAATATCCGCAAGAAGCACCAGCGCGCCATGCAGGCAGGCCGCGGGCAGGTTCAGGCGGGCATCGTGCAGTTTGAGGCCCCGCTGGACGTGTCGAATGTGATGCTGGTTTGCCCCCAGTGCGACACCCCGACCCGCGTCGGTATCCGCCGCGAAGAGGGCGAGCGCATCCGGGTGTGCAAAGAGTGTGGTGAGGATATTGACTGATGCACAGGCTTAAAGAGTACTACCAGGAGAGCGTCCGCCCGGCGCTGAGAAAGCACTTCGGGTACGACAACGTCATGCAGGTGCCGCGCATCCAGAAGGTCGTGGTGAATGTCGGCGTTGGCGAAGCTCTGGACAACCCGCGCGCGCTCGATGCGACTGTCGAAGACATCAGCCGCATCACCGGGCAGCACCCGGTCATCACGCGCGCTCGCAAGAGCATCGCAGCCTTCAAGCTGCGTGAAGGCCGCGCGATCGGCGTCAAGGTGACGCTGCGCGGCGAACGGATGTGGTCCTTCCTGGACCGCCTGATGAACGTCGCACTCCCGCGTACGCGGGACTTCCGCGGCGTCCCGCCCAGCGCGTTTGACGGGCGGGGTAACTATACGCTGGGCCTGCGCGAGCAGATCCTGTTCCCCGAGATCGAGTACGACAAGATCGATAAGATCCGCGGCATGCAGATCACGATCGTGACGACGGCGGAGAATGACGAGGAAGGGCGCGAACTGCTGCGGCAGCTCGGGATGCCGTTCCGCGACCTGGAAGTGGCCCGTCCGGGTTACAACAACTGAGTGGGTTAAGCTGGGAGTAAACCATGGCGAAGAAATGCATGCCCTATCGGGAGGAACGCCGCAAGTACGATGTGCGTGTACGCAATCGCTGCAAGCGTTGCGGCCGCCCGCGTGGGTACATTCGTAAGTTCGAGCTTTGCCGGATCTGCTTCCGTGAGCTGGCCCTCGAAGGCGAGATCCCCGGCGTGGCGAAGGCCAGCTGGTAACGAGGGGGCACAGGAAGCATGCTCGTAAACGATCCAATTGCTGATATGCTCACACGAATCCGCAACGGCATCATTGCCGACAAGGCGGAAGTGGCCATTCCTTACTCGAAGATGAAGGAAGAACTGGCCCGTGTGATGAAAGCCGAGGGCTACATTGCCGACTACAAGGTCGTCGATGGCACGCCCACTAACTGGTTACATGTTGCGCTCAAGTACGTCGGTGAGCGCCGTGACCGCCGCCCGGTCATCACCGGGATCGAACGCGTAAGTAAGCCGGGCCGCCGCATCTACAGGGGCCACCGGGATATCCCGTGGGTTCTGAGCGGGATGGGGATCGCGATCCTCACCACGCCCAAGGGCATCATGACTGGCCAGCAGGCCCGTCGTCAGCGCGTCGGCGGCGAGGTGCTGTGCTACATCTGGTAGCGCAGCAGTAAAGTGGAGTAAGCGATGTCTCGAATTGGTAAGCAACCCGTCGTCGTCCCGGATGGTGTGAACGTCAACATCGACGGCAGCGAAGTGACGGTTAAGGGGCCGAAGGGTGAACTCACTCGCCGGTTTGACCCCGACATGACCATCGAGCAGCAGGACGGCGAGCTGGTAGTAACCCGCCCGACCGACATGCGCCAGCACCGTGCGCTGCACGGGCTGACCCGCGCGCTGCTGCACAACATGGTTGTCGGCGTCAGCGAAGGGTACGAGATTCGCCTGCGTGTTGTGGGCACTGGCTACAGAGCTGAGATGACTGGCGATGCCCTGCGGCTGAGCCTGGGCTTCTCGCACGACGTCGAAGTCGTGCCGCCGCCCGGCATGACGTTCGCAGTGGAGGACCGCGGCAACGAAATCGTGATTACGTCTCACGACAAGGAGCTGATCGGCCAGATCGCGGCCGACATCCGCAAGCTGCGTCCGCCGGAGCCGTACAAGGGCAAGGGCATCCGCTACGAGGGCGAGCGCGTCCGCCGGAAGGCCGGCAAGGCCGGTAAGGTCGGCTAGTCGCCCCGACTGGGCGATGCCGCACCCGGCTGGAACGCAACGGAGAAAGTACTGAGATGGGTAAGACGAACAAACGGGCAGTAGCACGCAAGCGCCGCCACATGCGCGTCCGCCGCAACATGGAGGGCACGCCTGAGCGCCCGCGGCTGAACGTGTTCCGTTCCGACAAGCACATCTACGCGCAGGTCATCGACGATACCGCCGGCCANNCGACGATACCGCCGGCCACACGCTGGCTGCCGCGTCGACCATCGACACGGAGATCGAGGATCTGTCGGGTAAGACGAAGATGGAACGGGCGAAAGCGGTCGGCAAGCTGGTCGCTGAGCGCGCAGTCGAGCTGGGTGTCAAGAAAGTGGTGTTCGACCGCGGCGGCTATCGCTACCAGGGTCGCATCAAGGCACTCGCCGATGCAGCGCGCGAGGGCGGTCTGGATTTCTAAGCGAAGAATCTGGCAGGGCTGCCTGGTGCGGCCCTGACTACGGTGGTTGGAGTGAAACATGGGACGACGTGAACCTCGCGTTCGTGAAGAACGCGACGAAATGGACGAGCGCGTGCTCGACATCACCCGCGTCGCCAAGGTCATCAAGGGTGGCCGCCGCTTTGCGTTCCGCACGGTGGTGGTCGTCGGCGATAACCGTGGCCGCGTTGGGGTGGGGACGGGCAAGGCGCGCGGTGTGCCCGATGCGATCCGTAAGGGGTCGGAGCGTGCGCGCCGCAACATGCACCGCGTCGCGATGGTCGGCACGACCATCCCGCACCCGATCGAAGCCAAGTTTGGCGGCGCAGTTGTGATGCTGCGCCCGGCAGCCCCCGGTACCGGCGTTATCGCCGGTGGTGCGGTGCGTGCCGTGGTCGAGGCGGCTGGCATCAAGGACATCCTGACCAAGTCCAAGGGCAGCGCCAACATGCTGAACGTAGCCCGCGCTACGATGCTTGGGCTGGAGCAGCTGATGGACATCGAAGAAGTGGCTCGCGTCCGCGGCAAGAGCGTCGACGAAGTGATGCCCTTCTGGATGCGCGGCCAGGAGCCGGAGGCGGCGGAGTAATCATGGCCAAGAAGCAGTCGAAGATGCTTGCGGATCACGCTCACCAAGAGCCCGATCGGCTATTCGCAGCGTCAGAAGGAAACGGTCCGTTCACTGGGCCTCAGGAAGATGAATCAGGTGGTGGAGCACGACGACACCGACGTCATCCGTGGGATGATTGCCAAGGTCAGCCACCTCGTGACAGTTGAAGAAGCGGAGTAGTGGAACGATGAAGTTAAACGACCTGCGTCCCGACGAGGGTGCAACCAAAAAGCGCAAGCGAGTAGGTCGCGGTACCGGCTCTGGGAGTGGTAAGACAGCCGGGCGCGGCACTAAGGGGCAGAATGCCCGCTCGGGCGGCGGCGTGCCGCCGTATTTCGAAGGTGGCCAGCTTCCGCTGGTCCGCCGCCTCCCGTTCAAGCGCGGGTTCACGAACATCTTCGCGGTCCAGTACCAGGAAGTGAACGTGGATCAGCTTGAAGGCCGGTTTGACAAGGATGCGGAAATTACCCCCGCGGCACTGGCCGAGGTGGGTCTGATCCGTGATGCGCTGGAGCCGGTGGTGGTGCTGGGCCGCGGTGACATCAACACCGCGCTGAAGGTCCAGGCGCACCGTTTCTCCAAGAGCGCGCGCGAGAAGATTGAAGCGGCTGGCGGCTCAGTTGAGACGCTGGATGTGGTGATCACCGGGGCACTCGCGACGGTTAAGAAGCTCCCGCGGGAGCAGGTCGAGGCTCTCCACGGCCTGACCTCCGACGAAGACGCCTCCTGAGATCGTAAAGAGAGGACACCATGTCCATTATTGATGGCCTCCGCGAGTCGTTTCGTCTGGCCGACCTGCGGCGCCGCATCCTCATCACGATTTTGCTGCTGGTGATTTATCGCTTCGCAGCAAATGTGCCGGTACCCGGCGTGGACCGCGAGGTTCTACGCCAGGTACTGGCGCCAGGCAGCAGCATCGGGGCGTTCGCCCAGGTGCTCGACCTGCTTTCGGGGGGCGCGGTATCCAACTTCTCGGTGCTGGCGATGGGCGTTTACCCGTACATCACTGCCAGCATTATCATCACCTTGCTCACGCCGGTGATCCCTGCGCTGGAGGAACTCTCCAAGGAAGGGCAGGCCGGGCGTGACAAGATCAACCGGCTGACGTACTACATCGCCATCCCGATGGCCGCTTTCCAGGCCGTCAGCCAGATCAACATCTTCGGTGCAGGCACTGCCACCCAGATCATCCCCGGCTTCGGCTTTGGTCCCGGGAGCGACGTGCTGCTGACTCTCACGGTCATCGCCGTGATGACGGCAGGTACGATGTTCTCGATCTGGCTAGGCGAGCTGATCACCGAGGATGGCATCGGCAACGGGTTGAGCCTGATCATCTTCGCTGGTATCGTGGCGCGGGTGCCGTTCAACCTGACGCAGCTGTTCAGCGCCAACACCATGGTCGCAGTCCGGAACGTCATCCTGTTCCTTGCACTGACCGTCCTGACGGTGGTGGTGATCGTGGCGGTGCAGGAAGGCCAGCGCCGCCTGCCGGTGAAGTACGGCAAGCGCGTTCGTGGCACGAAGATGTACGGTGGCGGCTCGACCTATCTGCCGCTGCGCGTCAACACTGCGGGCATGATCCCGCTGATCTTCGCGCAGGCGCTGCTGAGCTTCCCGGCGATCGTCGCCAACTTCTTCACCAACAGCGCATCGCCGTGGTTGGCCAACACCTCGCTGACGATCAGCAACGTGTTCGGCAGCCAGGGTGGGGCGCAGCTTTCGGGCCAGATCGTGTACTGGCTGATCTACTTCGCATTGGTGGTGGGCTTCACGTATCTCTACACAGACGTGATGATCCGCAACCAGAACCTTGCGGAGAACCTCCAGCGGAATGGTGGGTTCATCCCCGGCATCCGGCCCGGCAAGCGGACTGAAGAGTTCATCAACCGCGTGGTGCAGCGCATCACGCTCGTCGGCGCCCTGTTCCTCGGTTTCGTGGCTGTGCTGCCCGGTGTGGTTCAGATCATCATGAACCTGATCCAGCCCGGCTCCGGCCTTGAGGTGAGGAACGCGCTATACATCATCAGCGGTGGTGGCTTGATCATTATCGTTGGTGTCGTGATCGATACCCTGCGCCAGCTCGAAGCGCAGCTCGTCATGCGGAATCGGGAGACGTTTATCCGGTAGCCAGTCCAGTCACCTACCTTAAAAGGGGAACGCTGAAGTGGCAGCGTACGTCATTCTGCTCGGGCCGCCAGGGAGCGGCAAGGGAACGCAGGCCGATCTCCTGATGGCAGAGCTGAACATCCCGCACATCTCATCCGGTGATCTATTTCGTTCGATGAAGGGCCAGGATACGCCGCTGGCAAGAGAGATCCAGGCGATCATGGCCAAAGGGGCGCTCGTACCGGACGACGTCACGATCAAAATGGTTGGCGAGCGCCTTCGCCAGCCGGACGCCCGCGCGAATGGGGCCATCCTGGATGGCTTCCCGCGGACCGTCCCGCAGGCTGAGGCGCTGGACCGCCTGCTGGCAGAGCTGGGCGCACGACTGGGTGCCGTCCTGCTGCTGTCGGTGGCTGAAGACGAAGTGGTTCAACGGATCTCGGGGCGGCGAAGCTGTACCGCGTGCCAGCGGGTCTACCATCTGACGTTCAACCCGCCGCAGAACGATGAGCGGTGCGACGTAGACGGCACCCGCCTGATCCAACGGGAAGACGACCACCCGGACGTGGTGCGCAAGCGCTACCGCGTGTACCTTGAAATGACGGCGCCGCTGATTTCCTACTACCGTGACAAGGGGCTGCTGACCGAGATCGACGCGGTGCAGCCTATCCAGAAAGTCACGGAGGATCTGTGCGATGCCATCATTCAGGCATCAGCAAGCTAGTACGTAAACGGGACGGAAATGGCAATCATCGTAAAGAGCCGCCGGGATCTCGAAGCCATGCGCGACTCAGCGAAAATCAACGTGGAAGCCCTGCAGGCGGTGGCGGAAGCCATCCGACCGGGGGTCACCACCGAAGAGCTGGATCGGATCGCGCACGACATCATCACCGGCCACGGCGGCACGCCGGCGTTTCTGGGCTACCCGCCCGGGAGCGCGCACCCGTTCCCTGCGACGCTCACCACATCGGTGAACGAGGAACTGGTCCACGGGATCCCCGGGCCGCGTGCCCTGGCCGAGGGCGACATCGTCAGCATCGACTGCGGCACGGTGTATCGGGGGTTCGTCAGCGACTCGGCGTTCACGGTGGGGGTCGGCGAGATTGACGAGACAGCTCGCCAGCTCCTTAAGGTTACGGAAGACTCCCTGTACGTCGGGATCGAGCACTGCGTGGCGGGCAACCGCTTCGGCGATGTCTCGCACGCGATCCAGCAGTACGTGGAAGAGCTCGGCTACAACGTGGTGCGCGAGTACGGCGGCCACGGAGTTGGGCGCACGATGCACGAAGATCCGCACATCCCGAACTGGGGTCGCCCGGGGCGGGGCCAGCGGCTGCGCACGGGGATGACGTTCGCGCTGGAGCCGATGGTCATGGTTGGCCACCCGGCGACGCGCGTCCTGCCCGACAACTGGACAGTGGCCACCGCCGATGGCAAGCTGTGTGCGCATTTCGAGCACACGGTGGCAATCACGGAAAATGGCCCCGAAATCCTGACAAAGTGGACTTAACGTGTTATAATGTTGAGTCGTTCTCACGCCCAGGCGTGGGAACAAGTTGCGGAATGGCTTGAAGGGAAGTTTCAGATATGAAGGTAAGAGCATCGGTCAAGCGCCGCTGCCCGAAGTGCAAAGTAGTGAAGCGCCAGGGCGTGGTGTGGGTAATCTGTGATAATCCGAAGCACAAGCAGCGTCAGGGCTAAGCGCACCGCGCTAGCTGCTGGCTGAGCCTTTGGGGATAAGAGAATGGCACGTATTGAAGGTGTTGACCTGCCGCGTGATAAGCAGGTAGAAACCGCACTAACTTATATCTACGGCATCGGGCGTACGCGCAGCCAGAAGATTCTGGACGCGACGAACATCGAGCCTCAGACCCGCGTCAAGGACCTGACCGAGGNNGCGTGATTTCATCACCAGCAGCTACCGCATCGAGGGCGACCTGCGCCGCGAGGTCCAGCTCAACATCAAGCGTCTGATGGAGATCGGGAGCTACCGCGGGCTGCGTCACCGCCGCAGCCTGCCGGTGCGCGGGCAGCGGACCAAGACCAACGCCCGTACCCGCCGTGGCACGAAGAAGACGGTTGCAGGCCGCGGTCGTCGCCGTGGCGCGAAGAAGAAGTAGCTGAGTTCCCGGCATTTGCTGTGACGCTCTGCCGCAGTGTTCCGCTGCGGGGCTGGCGTGCGGCACTCGTCAGGGCAAAAGGTTAAGGTGGAGAACGAATGGGACGACGGAGACAGCAGCGTGGGCCGCGCCGGGTACGTAAGAACGTACCGTACGGACAGGCGCACATTCACGCGACGTTCAACAACACGATCGTGACGNNCACATCCAGTCGACGTTCAACAACACGATCGTGACCATCACGGACCCGAGCGGGAACGTCATCAGCTGGGCCAGCGCCGGCCCGGTCGGCTTCAAGGGCTCGCGCAAGAGCACGCCCTACGCCGCCCAGATCGCCGGGCAGCGCGCCGCTGAACAGGCCATGGAGCACGGCATGCGCGAAGTAGACGTGTTCGTCAAGGGGCCCGGCCCCGGCCGCGAATCGGCTATTCGCTCGATTGCTGGCAGCGGCCTGAAGATCCGGTCGATCACGGACGAAACGCCGGTGCCGCACAACGGCTGCCGCCCGCGCAAGAAGCGCCGGGTGTAGCCCTCGAACGGCCCTAATTCAAACGAATACGGTTTGCACGTGCCGTGGTTTGGCGCGTGCAAGCGTGTGTAAACTTCTGACGGCGCATGGGCGTCGTTAGTGAGACCCTAGAAGGAAGAAGCACGAAGACATGGCAAGATATACTGGCCCGAAGTGTAAATTGTGCCGCCGCGAAGGCGAGAAGCTGTACCTGAAGGGTGCACGCTGCCTTTCGCCCAAGTGCGCCATCGAACGCCGCAGCTACCCGCCAGGGCAGCACGGGCGTGAGTCGCAGTACCGGCGCGGGCGCGCATCGGACTACTCCCTCCAGCTCCGCGAGAAGCAGAAGGTCCGCCGCATTTACGGCATCCTGGAACGGCAGTTCCGCCGTTACTTCCGGGATGCACAGCGTCGTTCCGGCCTGACCGGCTCGAACCTGCTTGGGATTCTGGAAAGCCGCCTGGACAACGTGGTGTACCGGCTGGGCTACGCTGAGAGCCGCGCCCACGCCCGCCAGCTCGTCCAGCATGGTCACTTTGACGTGAACGGTCGGCGCACCAACGTGCCGTCGTACATCGTTCGCCCCGGTGACAAGGTCGAGGTCCGTGAAGGCAGCCGCAAGCGCACCTACTTCAAGGAACTGCGCGACTACGCCTCCGAGCGTACGGTGCCCGAGTGGCTCCGCCGTGACGCCCAGACGCTGGGCGGCGAGATGGTTCGCATCCCTGAGCGGAACGACATCGACTACAGCATCAACGAGCAACTCGTTGTTGAGTACTACAGCCGGTAGCACTGCGGCATAGAGCGCTGCGCGGATCGGCCCGGCGCACGGCATCTGCCCTGAAGGGGCGGCGGCCGTGCCGGGCCGTGATGGGCGGCATGAATTGGTTTGGTGGAAGTAAGGTTAAATCAGGAGGCAAGCTCGTTGACCGCGAATAACATGGTGCTGCCCAAGATCGAACGCGACGCGATGTCGCGCAACTACGGACGCTTCATCATCAGCCCGCTGGAGCGGGGCTTCGGCACGACGCTGGGCAACGCCCTGCGCCGCGTCATGCTCTCGTCTCTGTCGGGGGCAGCCGTGACCTCGATGCGGGTCGCGAACGTTCACCATGAATTCTCGGCGGTGCCTCACGTGCGTGAGGACATGACCCAGCTCATTCTGAACGTCAAGCAGCTGCGTCTGATCCTGCACAACGTCGAATCCGCGCGGCTGCGCCTCGACGTGCAGGGCGCGGGTGTCGTGACGGCAGCCGACCTCATCGCACCGCCCGAGGTGGAAATCAAGAACCCGGAAGCGTACCTGTTCACCGTGGACGATGACCAGGCCCGGGTTGAAGTCGAGCTGACGGTTGAGACCGGCCGCGGCTATTCGCCCGCCGAAGAACGCGGTCGCCTGCCGATTGGCGAAGTCCCGGTGGACGCGATCTTCAGCCCCATCCGCCGCATCTCCTTCGACGTGGAGCGCGCGCGTGTCGGGCAGAAGACCAACTACGACCGCCTGATCCTCGAGATCTGGACGGACGGGACGACCCAGCCGGAGCTCGCGATGAGCGACTCGGCGGCCCTGCTGATGCAGCACCTGGGTATCATCGCCAACGTGGATCCCAGCACCTTTACACAGGGGCAGGAACCGGAGGAGCCGGAAGAGCCGACTCGCCCGGAGTACTACGACCTTCCGATCGAAACGCTCGACCTGAGCGTGCGTGTGTTCAACTCACTCAAGCGCACGGGCATCACGACCATTGGCGAGGTGCTCAACATCCTTGAGAAGGGCGAAGACGCGATGCTGGCTATCCGCAACTTCGGCGACAAGTCGCTGGACGAGCTGGTAGAACGGCTCGACGAGAAGGGCTACCTGCCCGCAGACGAAGAATCCGATGAAGTCGAGGCGGCGGTCACCGAGTAGGACCCCGCGCCGAACGAACAATCAAGAGACTGAGGACGTCAAGAAATCATGCGTCATAGAGTATCTGGTCGCCGCCTTGGGCGCGACACAAAGCACAGAAAGGCGCTGCGGCGGAATCTGATGTCAGAGCTGTTCCGCCACGAGCGCATCAAGACGACTGAAGCCAAGGCGAAGGCCATCCGCAGCCAGGCGGAGAAGATCATCACCCTGGCGCGGAATCGCGGCGACGCCGAACGGCTGATCGAGCTGGCCGAGGATGGCGACGAAGCGACGCTGAGCCGCCTGCTGACGGCAGCCCAGACGCGCCGCCTGCTGGCGCTGGTGGAAGACAACGACACGGAAGGTCTGGAGCGCGAAGCCCGGTCGATCTCGGTGCACGCGCAGCGGATCATCCGTAAGGACATCCACGACCGCGAGATCCTGCACAAGCTGGTACACGACATCGCGCCGCGGTTCATCGGCCGTCCGGGTGGGTACACCCGGCTGGTGCGGATCGGCCAGCGCAAGGGCGACGCCGCCGAGATGGTGTACCTGATGCTGGTGGAAGGCGCCGAGGACTAGCCTCTGCGTGATGGGCGACCCGTCGACCTGCCGCTTCCGGGCGTTGCTGGCCTACGACGGGACCGGCTACCACGGGTTTCAGCGGCAGGCCAATGCGCACCCCACGGTGCAGTCGGCGGTCGAGGACGCGCTGGCCCGGATCGCCGGAGAGCCGGTCGGCCTGCTGGCAGCGGGCCGCACCGACGCCGGGGTTCACGCCACCGGGCAGGTCATCACGTTTGACCTCGCGTGGCGGCACCCGGCAGCGGACCTGCAGAACGCGCTGAACGCGCACCTGCCGCCCGATGTGGCGGTGCGCGGCGTGAGCCAGGTGCCGGCGGGGTTCCACCCGCGCTACGATGCGGTCAGCCGCCGGTACGAGTACCGGGTGCAGATCGCTCCGGTGCGGGACCCGCTCCAGCGCCTGCGGGCCTGGCACCTGAGCCAGCCGCTCGACGTGGCGCTGATGAACCAGGCAGCCGCCGCGCTGGTCGGGGAGCACGACTTCAGCACGTTCGGCTCCCCGCCGCAAGGTGACAACGCCG
>JABAOG010008181.1_pt1 | contig 16052 bp, 7 predicted proteins | sample 7062131 | NCBI WGS metagenome assembly JABAOG01 (sample SAMN14538629, study PRJNA623070) | marine sediment metagenome | biome: marine biome [ENVO:00000428]; feature: marine pelagic biome [ENVO:01000023]; material: deep marine sediment [ENVO:00002113] | place: India: Arabian Sea | collected...
GAGCCGCCGTCTCGGGACTGAGCAGGATCTCACCTGCAGAAGCCCCCTCCTCCACCTCGACCGTCCTGGTCGGACCCGGGCCGATCAGCATCAACTCACGATGGGTCGAACCCACCAGAAACGCGTCGTGGAGCGCCGAATGAACCCCGACGGTCATCTTGAGGTCGACCCGTCCGGCCGGAGTCTGCACCTTTCCGATCGAGCGGAGCCTGGCCCTCATGGCAGCGGAGGCACGAACCGCCCGAAGCGCATGACCGTCGTCGGTGAACAGCAGCAACAGGGCGTCGCCGCCGAACTTCAACAGGTCTCCGCCCAGATCACCGGCGATAGACAGCAGCTCGGTGAATGTGTTGTTGAGCACGGCCGAGACTTCCTCGGCCCCGACCTTCCCTTTGCGGGCAAGACGTTCCGACATAGCGGTGAAACCGGAGATGTCGACGTGGACGAGCGACCCATCGATCTGCCGGTGCCGAACATGCGGCGGCCAGCCGAGCAGCAACTGCGGCACGTATGGTTCAAATGGTCCCGACGGTGCGCTGGTCATTGGAGGTTCCCCTCCGCCGCAGGCTAGCCGACGTCACACAGCAATCGGGCCTGTGGAAAAACCTATAGACGCGGGNNCGGGATGGGCATCGGACCTTGGGCTATACACATGCCGGTTCGGGGAGGAACCCGGGCAATCCGGCAGAGGGGCGGACACAACATGAATACTTCGGGGACCCAGCGACTCCGCGTCGCTCTTGCGCGCATCACCGTTCTCGTACTCGCCGTCTCACAGTTCCTGACCCTCAGCCCTGTCGCCGCGCCCGCACAGACCTCAACGACCGTAACGGTGGGTCTGGCTCCCACCGTCTGCCCGACGGCCTGCGACTACGACTCCATCACCGCCGCGATCAACGCCACCGCTGCAGGTGACACCGTCCACATCTATCCGCAGTTCGATGCGACCGGGAACCCTATCCCCTTCGTCGAAGACTTCGGGATCTCGCAGGACCGCACCGTCATCGGAATGGGCCTCTCCCCCGAAGACGTCGTCGTCAAGGGAACAACCGGTTCTCCGACCGTCCAGGTCACCGGCGGCGCGTACGCCGTCATCGGCAACTTGACGATTGCGGAGGGGGGCAGCACGAAGGACGACGGTGGGGGCATCAAGGTTTCCTCCGGTGCGGTTCTCGATCTCATCGACGTCGTAGTACGGAACAACCAGGCACGCAACGGTGGTGCCATCCATGTGGCGAACAACAGCACGCTGAACGCCACCGGAGTCGTTCTGTGGGGGAACTCGGCCATCCGTGACGGCGGCGGTCTGCATCAGGATCCCGACTCGACCGTCAACCTCTATCAGGTCACCATCGGTGACCCCGACCCCAACAACGGCGCCAACTGGGGCAACACGGCAAGCGACAATGGGGGAGGTGCGTACCTCCATGGATCGGCGACCCTCACCGTCGTAAGCTCGACAATCAACGGCAACACCGCCGGCGAAAGCGGCGGCCCGACAGACGGGTTCGGTGCCGGCATCGCCGCAGTCGATGGGGCGACGCTCGTGGTGCGGAACAGCACCGTCAGCGGAAATGCCTCGTGGGCGTCGGGTGGTGGCATCGCAGCGCTCGGACGTGCCTCGAGTTCGGCGACCCTCAACAACGTGACGATTGCGCTCAACACGGCGGCCGATGCCGGCGACGGCGTCTACAACGATGGCAGCGGCGCGATCGACCTCTCCAACACGATCGTTTCCGGCCGTGTGGACAACATCGTCACCGGCGGATACAACAACCTCGGGTTCAATCTGATCACGGAAGCTCCCGCCCCCCTGGAGCCTCTCGCCGACAACGGTGGGCCGACGCTGACGCACGCTTTGTTGGCGAGCAGTCCGGCCGTCGACGCCGGGGATCCTGGCGACCCAAGCACGTGCGAGACCACTGACCAGCGGGGCGAGAGCCGACCGAAGGGTCCCGCCTGCGACATCGGAGCCTACGAGGCCGATTTCCCCCCATTCCTCGATGGAAACGCCACCCTCTCCACCTCAGTCGCTCAGGTCCCGGCCGGGGCTGCTCGGATTCCGTTCCTCGAGATCTCCATTGCAGACGCCCTCCCGGGTCTGGCCGGGCAGCTGGCGGGGGCGCCCCTCGAAGACATCTCAGCGATCGACTTCATCTCAGCGATCGACTTCATCGGCCCGACGGAGGAGATCAGTGCCATCGACTTCATCGATGGCCCACTGGGTGACATCTCCGCCATAGATTTCATCAGCGCCATCGACTTCATCTCGGCGATCGACTTCATCTCGGCGATCGACTTCATCAGCGCCATCGACTTCATCAGCGCCATCGACTTCATCGGAACGACCGAGGCAATCTCGGCGATCGACTTCATAACGCTCGACACGGTGCCGACAAGCGAACCGGGAGGGTGGGAGACGCTACTAGCCGCCTATCCCGAGTTCTCGGATGTTCCTTTGCAGAGCATCAGTCTTGGAGATCTCGAGGAGGCCGGGGTTCTAGACGACATCAGCTTTGGCTCGCTCGACCTCTCGAACACTCCGCTCGGCAATCTCAGCATGGCGTCGCTGCTTCTGGGCCCGTGGGAGATCGCCCAGCTCGATCTCAACAAGAAGGACTCGAGCACGAGCAACACCGAAGAGTGGTGCGAACTGCTGGCGACGAATGGGTTCAACTGCTCTGATGAGGGTCCCGCAGGTGTTCTGGGGCCGGTGGACACGGAAGATAACCCGCCAAACATCTACGTCGACGGTGACACAACGCTGGCCGCTCTTGAGTTCCAGGGCGCGTCGCTCGCATCTATCTCGGCGATCGACTTCATCAGCGCCATCNNAATCGACTTCATCCACAGTGCAGGGTCGTCGACGAGCTCGTCGATGTTCGACAACATTCTGTTGGCGTCACCCCCGTTCACTCCCGACAGCCTCGACAAGATCTGCATTGCTGCAGACTGCGGAGGGTTCACCGGTTCGCTGACGGCCGCTGCACTCCACGATGTTCCGCTCGACGAAAACGACCCCAATCGCATCCTGGAACCAGGCCTCACGTTCGGCACCGTACTCCTTTCGCTCCTGGAGCAAACGAAGTACCCATTCGAAGAGGAGATCCTCGGTGCTCCGCGCTTGCAGGAGCTTGACCCCGACGGACCGACATTCGACTATCTGCTCGATTTCACGGTCGCAGGGGGCAGCACCCCGACAGAAGCCACGGTCGAGCTGCTGCTCCCGCCGCGATTCCTCCCGGACTTCCGACCCACGAGCACGACGGAGCTTCCTCCCTTCGATGGGATCCCCTACGTGAGCCTGGCGCCATCCGGCGCCGTCACGTCCATCGTCGAAGACGTCACCGACCCGACACAGGGAACGTCCGTTGTCAAGCTGACCATCGGCCTCGAAGGCATCACACCGGGCAGCTACACGCTGACAATGAGCGCTCGCCCGTGGGTGCAGCTCGGAACGTTCTCAGCGAGCGCCAGCGTTTTCCTGACGAGCGACCCATCCAACATCAGTAGCGACTCGGCCGACATCGAGGTGGTCCAGAACCCCGCCGCCGACCAGCTGGTCCAGGACCCAGTCACCGGCGCCTCTGTCCCCGTTGCCATCGGCACGGACGAACTCATCGTCGGTCACGTGTGGTCGGACACCGAGGTTCCCGACGAGGATCTCTTCCGGTTCACCGTCAACCCGAACCTCTACGAGGACCGGGCGCGCATCTCGGTATTCCTCAAGAACCCGGGTGATCAGGACATCGCTCTCTACCGCCCCGTGCAGGACGACGAAGTCAGTGCTGCGGAGCAGGCCCTCCGTCCATTGGGCAGTACCCCGCTTCTCGATCCCGGTCGCGATGCCGTGGACACGGTCCAGAATCCGACCGTTCTCACCGACTCGCCGCTGCTCGGGCAGCCACTCGGCGGCGCCTCGGCCAATCCGGGAGATGCCGACGACGAACTCGAAGTCATCTCGGATCCGGGAGACAGTGAGGTCTACACCATTCAGGTGGCCGGCTACAACGGTGCAACCAGCCAGGACCCGTATGTGTTGAGGGTGCGGGCGGCGAATCCGCCCAACCTTCCGCTCTGCCAGCCTGCACCAAGTATCGCGGATGCCCGCAACGACCGGTTCCCGCGACCTGACGGTTCGCCCCTGCCGCTCCCCGATTCGATCCTGCAGGACGTCAGGAGCGAAGCAGCGCCTGGCGTCCCCACGACACTTGCTGCCGGCACCAACGCCATCGCCCTCTTCAACTACGAACGTTGGGCGATGAGCTTCGGCGTAGCGGACGCGAATGCGGTCGAGGCTGCCCTTGTCGCACTCGCCGACGACTCCGCAACACCGGTGAGTCTCCAGATCATCCGCGTCGACGATGACCTGGCAGTCCGGACGGCGGCAGACGCCTGGGACCTTCAACCTTGCTCACCAGAGGCGGCCAACGGCTACGTGAGTGCGGTGAGTTCCATCGTCGACTCCTACCGGAACAGCAACCTCGAGTACGTGCTGATCGTCGGCGGCGACGAGATTCTCCCGTTCGCACGCAAGGCCGACCTGACGCGGGACGCCAATCAAGCAACCATCGCCCAGGCGTTCCCTGAAGGCTCGGCACTCAACGGTAGCTTCGCCACCGAGCACATCCTCACCGATGATGTCTACGGCGACGGCAACCCACAGCCCTGGTTCAACGACGAATTGTTCGTGCCGGAGATCGGCGTTGGTCGCCTCGTCGAGCTCCCCGACGAAGTCATCCAGTTGATCAACAACTCCATCGAGAGCAAAGGGACGCTCGCCCCTGCCACCGCGGCGTCCACGGGGTACGACTTCCTATCGGACAGCGCGGCGGCAATCACCGGACCGCTGGGACAGTCGATCGAGGATCCCACATGGGTCGATGATGCCCTCATCGGCGACGACTGGCTGATCAAGGACGTGGTTGGCGAACCCGATCAGTACACCCTTGCAGACCTCATCAGTTCGGAACCGGACCTGCTGTCTCTCAACGCACACTTCGCTCCCAACCTGCTGATCGGTCCGGACCTGGTCTCGAAATACACGAGCCAGGACTTCGTCGACTCGCTGGCGAACTACAAGGACAAGATCATCTTCAGCGTCGGATGCAACGCAGCGCTGTCCGTTGCCGACAACGTCGTGACCGGTGCGCTGGCACAGGACTGGTCGCAGACGTTTGCCCAGGCAGAAGCCGGTGCCTGGATGGGCAACACCGGCTTCGGGATCGGCCACAAGTATGCAGTCGGTCTGACCGAGTTGCTCAACCTCTACTTCGCCGAGAATCTCGCCGATGGGATGACGGCCGGCGAGGCGCTCTGGTATGCCAAGCAGCGGTACTTCGCCCAACTGGGCGTCTATGGACCGTACGACTACAAGGTGATGATGGAGACCACGCTGTACGGCATGCCGTGGCACGGGTTCGCCGCCGAGGCGGCGGGTGCAGGGCAGTCCGAGCCGGCGGGCGCCCAGACCCCGCTGAGCTCGACGACGCAGGGCTCCACGGACGGAACCGCTGATGCCGGAGTCGAGGCGGCCGGGACGACAGCATTCGCTCCCCCGGCCGGCTCCAGCGTCGCCGAGCTCCAGCTGACGCCTGCGTACGGAACCATCTCGTACGATGAAACGCTCGACTGGCTGGCCGGCTTCACGGGACGAGGCGAGTTCCTGGTAGTCGACGGCGGTTTCGTCGAGGATGCCTCCGGCGTCAAGTCGATCTCGGGATACAACCCGCCGCAGATCACCTTCAACCGGCCGATCGTGCCCAAGTTGGTGCTCGATGTGACCGACGACTCGGGCCAGGGTCAGGTCGCGCATGGCGCCATGATTACCGAGCTCACGACCGCCGATCTGAAGCCGTTTGATCCGGTGCTCGCCCGCATGACGTTCGATCTGTCGCTCAGAGAGCGCGAACCGGGTGGGCACCTCAATCCCTTCCCGGTGCAGTTCGCCGGCATCGTCGATGAGGATCGACCCAATGGAAGCGGGCAGAATCTTGTACTGCTCCCCGGTCAGGTGTTCCAGGACATCGACGGCGAGACCGTGATGCGCAAGTTCACATCGACAACCGTCGAGGTGCTGTACGCCGACGCAACGGCGACCGACTTCACCAAGCCGAGCATCTACCTCGCCTCCGGTGAGATCATCTCGGTGGTCGACCCCGACGACACCGTGAGTTTCCGCGTGGTCACCGACGACGCCGGCGGAATCAACCGGGTACTCGTGTTGTTCAAGGATGTCAACGGCCAGGACTGGAATCCCGTCTGGTTGACCCGGACCGGTACGCAGAACGACCATGAAGTGTGGACTGGCCAGGCCTCGGTTTCGAACGTCATCGCAGGCGAGCTGGAGTTCTTCGTCCAGGTCGAGGACAACAGCAAGAACGTTGCCTTCTCGGCCAACAAGGGCAGCTTCTATCGGGCGTTCCCATCACCCGGGTACTTGCTCGATCTGTCGTGCACCGATTGGTGTGCGGAACCGGTTGTCGTAGACGTGTCAGATGCGGCTCCTCCCGGAACGACCGTGACACTCAACGGTGGCCTCCAGGACACCCCTTTCACCGTCGGTGATGGTGTTGACGAACCAGACGGCACGTACACGATCGTGGCGACAGCTCCAGATGACTCCACATCGACCGCTGTAATCAATCTCGACACGACTGCACCGGTCATCACCGGCCCGACTCTCTTCGTCGAGGGCGTCGAGCAGACGTCGGAGGAAACGACGATTCCCTATGGAGCGTCGGCGACCATCGACTACTCGTGCGCCGATGCCGGCATCGGCGTGTCGTCGTGCGCTGCGCTACTGGATGGCGAGGTGCTGCCTGCGACGCTATCGGGTGCTGTGTACACGGCAACGATTCCAACGGATCAACTGGGAACCTTCACCGTGGACGTCGAGGCAGTTGACCTCCTGGGCAATACAGGGACCGACTCGATCATGTACTCCGTGGTACCCAACGCGGCCTCGGACGGAACCGAGACCGCCCCGGTGTATGCAGCACAGGAGGACACCACCAGCGCGTTCGAGGACACAGTGCTGATCAACGATCTCCCACTCGGTAGTGGACTCGTCGCGGCCGGCGCTGAAGCGGATCCGAACCGTCCTCCAACCGTAACCGCGATTACGTCGGCCGCAGGCGGCACAGTGCAACTGGCACCGGACGGAACGTTCACATACACGCCGAAGCCCAACTACGCCGGTCCCGACTCGTTTGAGTACCGCGCCTGCTTCGATACCGGAAGTGAGTGGCTGTGCAGCACGCCGGCGACCGTGTACATCGTCGTTGCACCCGAGAACGACGAGCCGGTCCTCAAACAGATTGGAGCGCGGACGGTGAACGAGAAGACCAACCTCACGTTCACGGCAGTCGCCTCCGACGTCGACACGGGAGACATCTTGACCTTCAGCCTGCTGGGAGCACCTGCTGGGGCGAGCATCAACCCAAGCACTGGTGTGTTCTCATGGACGCCGACCGAGTCCGACGGACCGGACACGTACACGTTCGACGTGGTCGTCACCGATGACGGGACCCCGAACCGATCCGATTCGGAAACGATCACCGTCACCGTCAACGAGGTGCTAGAGGCAACCCTCTACTGGGTGGGATCGACGATCGGACACAAGAACAGCTCGGTGCCGTTGCGCGTGACGATCGATCCTGCCGACTTCGAGACTGTCGACTGGAGTTCGGACGGCTACAGGATCGCGTTCGAAAAGTCGGGTTCGCCCATCGGTTCTGTGGATGTTGTGGATCTATACGACGGTGCCGCCACTGACGTCGGTACGGCATTCACGATGTACCAGCTGACGTCAACTGCCGACATCACTGCGAACCTCGTCGATCCTGACGGCAGGGTCTTCGCCTCGATTACGCAGACAGTCACCTTGGCTTCCGGCCAGCAGACAGCCACGGGTGGCGGCAATCTGCTCCTCACGGAGTCGGACGGTTTCTACCCGGCAAACTTCGGCAGCAAGAAGAACTTCGGCTTCAACGCAGATAGCGGGAAGAGCGGACGGAGTCCCAAGGGGGACATCAACATCGTCTACGAGTACGAGGATCCGAGCACTGGTCAGTTGCGCGACTACCAGTTGAAGGCGCCGAGCATCGACTCGGTCGGAACCAACAAACTCCTCACACATCCGTACGGTGAGGTCACCGGCATGGCCGAACTCAACGATGTGACGGGTGGGAGCCTGACCTTGATCCGGGGAAACATCCTCCTCCAGGTCATGTTGCTGGACAACGCCCCGGATCAGGTTGCCTACTCCGCATGGGACGCGGACACTGGTCACCTGCTATTCGCTACCTACTGGGACGGTGTGCAGCAGGTCATGCAGACCCTCGACGGCGGGAACGTCGACATCAAGTAGTCGCGAGTCGCAGTTGGGATATGAGGGGCTCCATCGGAGCCCCTCACTCGTTAGCGGGTAAGACCGTCTGGTTCGCACTGCCCCCCTCGCTTTCGCTGCCCCCCTCGTCTCCTCGCTTCGCTCGGATCCACTCCCCCCGGCTCCGCCGGTGGGAGAAACACGAAACCGGATGCGCAGTTTCCATTCCTCCACTGCCGCCAGGCGCGGAGGTGGCCTGCAGCACATGCTGCTGGACGGAGGGGGCACCTCCTCTCACAGCACCCTGCCCGTCGCCCCCCTCCCCCTCGTCGCTCCGCTCCTCGGGTACTCCCCCCGCCTTACGGCGAGGGGAGAAACACAACCCCCGCCATCGAGGAGAGAAACACACGATTCCTCCCCCGGCTCCATCGGGAGAAGAGGCACGACACCTCCGACCGGGGTAGGACGCGCGGTCCGTCAGCCCTTCTTGCCCGGCAACCGCAGCGGGAGCTCTACCCGGAACACCGTCCGGCCCGGAGCGCTGTCGACCGTGAGGTTGCCGCCGTGGTGAGACATCACGATGTTGCGGCTGATGTCCAGGCCCAGTCCGGTCCCCGAGCCGGGGGGCTTGGTCGTGAAGAACGAGTCGAACACCCGCTTCTGGATCTCCTCCGGGATCCCCGGGCCGTTGTCCTCCACCTCGACGGCCACTCCGCCGTCCGAAGCCATCGCCCTGATCGTGACCCTGGGGTTCTCGACCTCCGCATCCGCCATTGCGTAGAGGGCGTTGTCGATCAGGTTGGTCCACACCTGGTTCAGTTCGCTGCCCAGCGCCTCGATCTTCGGCAGATGTGTGGCATAGTCGCGCTCAACATCGACGCCCTTCGTCTTGTGGCCGAGGATCAACAGGGTGTCCTCGATGCCGGCGACGATGTCCACGTCTTGCACGGGTGCTTGATCGAGATAGACGTAGGACTTGAGGGCCTTGACGATCGCCGACATCCGTCTCGTCCCCTCTTCGATCTGGTGCAGCATCGCCATCTGCTCGTGAGCGGCGTCGATCAATCCGATCACCGTCGACAGGTGCTCGACGGGGATACGATCGGCGATCTCGTCGAGCCGTTCGTCCGTGAGCCCCGCTTCGACGAGCCCGGGAGCCAGTTCCCAGCTCCGATCCACGTCGTGGCCGGCCAGCCAGTCCTCGACGGCGTCCTCCCGATCGGCCCGATCCATCGCCGACAACGGTTCCGCCGCCCCCCTCTTCTCCTGGATCTCATCGAGGATCACCGATACGAACCCAGCGGCCCCGGAATCGAGCGCAGCCGCCACCGCCGCCCTGGCATCTCCGAACCTGGCGAGTCCTTCGATCAGTTGCCCGGCACTCCGGTTGACGGCAGCAGCAGGGTTGTTGAGCTCGTGCGCCAGGCCGGCCGTCAGCGTGCCGAGCTGCGCCATCCGCTCCGACTGCTGCAGGCTGCTCTGTGTATCCCGCCATCGCGCCAGCATCACCTCGAAGAACGCACGCGACGCCGACGGGCTCGAATCGAGCAAATCGTCGAGTCTCGCCTTCGGGATGGCCAGCAAAGTCGTATCGGCCCGAGCTCGAACCGACGCATTGCGCGGGGCGTTCTCGAGCAGGGCCATCTCTCCGACCACTCCGTCGGACTTCACGGCGAGCAGTACCTCGCCGCCTGCGGACGCCTTCACGATCTCGATCTGCCCGTCGAGGACCACGAACGCCCGGTCGCCCTCATCTCCCTCCGAGAAGAGGAGCTCTCCGGCCGGCAGCCGGACCTCCTCGGTCCCCACGCACAGCCGTTCCAGGTCCTCCTCGGGTAGCTCCGAGAAAAGCGGAACGGTTCGCAGTCGCTCGACGGAGCTCACGCCGTCTCGAGGTACTTGTGGATGAAGCTCACCGCCACGGCCCCTTGTCCCACCGCCGAAGCAACCCGGCGGACGACGTTGGCCCGCACATCGCCGGCGGCGAAGATGCCGGGCACGCTCGTCTCCAGCAGGAAGGGATCACGATCAAGCGTCCACGACGGCGGCCAGGCACCATCGACCTTGAGGTCGGGCCCCGTCAAGATGAAGCCCCGATCGTCTCGCAGCACCACTCCGTCGACGAGGTCCGAGTGCGGCCGAGCCCCGATGAAGATGAACAGGCCGGCTGCGTCGAACGTCCGCTCCGAGCCGTCGCCACGGTTGCGCACCGTCACCCGCTCGAGATGCCCTTCACCGGCCACATCCGCCACCTGTGAGTTCAGGAGCACCTCGATGTTGGGGGTGCCGGCAATCTGGTCGATCAGATACTGTGACATCTTCGCCTCGAGCGAGTGCCCGCGCACCACGAGCCTCACCGTTCCGGCGAACTTCGACAACATCATTGCCGCCTGGCCGGCCGAGTTGGCGCCTCCGATCACGAAGACATCCTCGCCCCGATAGGTGACGGCCTCGGCCACGGCTGCGCCGTACCAGATGCCGGCGCCGATGAGCGGCTCGGCTCCGGGCACGTCGAGCGTGCGAAGCGTCATCCCGCTGGCGATCAGCAGCGCCCGACACGTCAATTCGGTGCCGTCGTTGAGTGTGACGATCTTGGTCGGATCCTCAACCCGGACGCCGGTCGCATCGACGGCGGTGAGGATCTCGGCGCCGAGACGCTTCGCCTGGGCCGTGGCTCGCCGTGCCAGATCGCCACCGCTGATTCCCTTCGGGAAGCCCAGGTAGTTCTCGATGCGGGACGACTGCCCCGCCTGGCCGCCGGTGGCGTGACGTTCGATGACCGCCGTACGGAGGCCTTCCGATGCTCCGTAGACACCGGCGCCGAGCCCTGCCGGCCCGGCCCCGATGACGACCAGGTCGTAGTGCGTGGCGGACGGTGCGGTCTGCAGCCCGGCGTGGTCCGCCAGCACCCTCTGATCGGGGTGCTCGAGCCTGGTGCCGTCGGGAAACACGACCAGAGGGAGCGCCGGGCTGCTGCCACCCGCCGATGCGATCGTTCTCGCCTCCGGTTCCGTCTCGATGTCCATGAACCGGTACGGGACCTGGTTGCGGGAGAGGAAGTCCTTCACTTCATAGCTGTCCGGCGACCACCGGGCGCCGATCACACGGATCCCGTCGTACGGGACCGGGACATGGGCCTTCCAGTCCTCCAGCAGGTCGTCCAACACCGGATAGAGGTGATCCTCGGGGGGATCCCACGGCTTCATCAAGTAGTGGTCGAGACCGATCTCGTTGATGGCGGAGATCGCTGCATCCGTGTCCGCATAGGCGGTGAGCAGGACCTTCTTGGCATCGGGATGATCGGCACCCGCCCTGGCGAGGAACTCGGTCCCACTCATCTGTGGCATTCGCTGATCCACGACGAAGAGAGCGACCGTGTCGCCGCGTGCGACCAGCTCCCCCAGAGTCTCGAGAGCCTCGGCTCCCGACGTGGCTCGGACGATCCGGTAGTCCTCCCCGTAGCGGCGCCGCAGGTCGCGGGCGACGGCGGCCAGCACCTGCGGGTCGTCGTCCAGGGCAACGATGGCAGGCCTGCTCACGATGAGACCTCGCGCACCGGTTTCGTGCGTGACTGCATAGGTTCCCTCCTCGGGCGTCCAAAGAGACGCGACTCACAACATAGTGAACTGCGAGAGTTGTTGAGGCATCACGGCGCCCCTTTCTCGCTCCGCGGACCGAGGAATCTTCGAGAGACGGACGCACGCCGCGAATCCGAGTATCTTGCCTCTCAGCAGACCTCGAGGGGCCCGTGGAAGATCTGTCCGTACAGATAGCGATGCTGGTCATCGCCGCCGTCGGTGCAACGTGGATCGCATCGCGTCTGCGCCTGCCGTCGATCCTCCTGCTCATGGCAATCGGACTGCTGGCCGGGCCCGGGTTCGGTCTGATCGACCCAGATGCTCTATTCGGAGACACGCTGACTCCGGCCGTCTCGCTCGCCGTCGGCATCATCCTCTTCGAGGGCGGCCTCAGCCTCCGCTTGCGAGAGATCGAAGGCCAGCATCGGGTGATCTGGCTGCTCGTCACCGTGGGCGTGCTCATCACGTGGGCCGTCGGCACCGGTGCCGCCATCCTGTTCACCGATCTCGGAACCGGGGCCGCGTTCCTGCTGGGCTCGATCCTGGTGGTGTCCGGCCCGACCGTGGTCGGTCCCATTCTCCGAAGTGTGCGTCCCAGCCGAACCGTATCGTCGATCCTCAAGTGGGAGAGCATCTTCATCGACGGCATCGGCGCCATGGTGGCAGTCCTCACTTTCGACATCGTGCTGGTCGGGTTCGCCAACGAGTCGCCGTTGTCGATCGCCGGAGAAGTCCTCTCCTTCGTCGCCGTCGGCATTGCCGTCGGCGGCCTGGCAGCGCTGCTGGCGATCGTCCCGCTGCGGCGTCACTGGGTACCGGAGCAACTTCTGTCCCTGTTCGGGATTGCCGTGGCCCTCCTGGCGTTCATCACGTCGAACCTGGTCGTGCACGAGTCGGGCCTGCTCGCCACCACAGTGCTGGGACTGATCCTCGCCAACCACCGTCCGATTCGAACCGAACAGATCGTCAGGTTCTCCGAAGTGTTGCGTGTCCTGTTGATCGGCATTCTCTTCATCGTCCTGACGGCCCGGCTGACCCGCGACGACCTCGGCATGCTGGGACTCGGTGCGATCGGCCTGATCATCGCCCTGGTAGTCGTTGCCCGGCCGCTCGCCGTCGCCGTCTCCACCTGGGGCTCGGGGATGTCGATGCAGGCCCGCCGTCTGCTGGCAGGGGTGGCACCGCGGGGAATCGTTGCCGCGTCCATCGCCTCGGTCTTCGCTCTCGAGCTCGACGACGCCGGATACGTCGGAGCGGAAGAGCTGGTTCCGCTCACGTTCGCGGTCATCATGGCCACGGTGATCATCTACGGCGTCGGCGCCGGGCCCCTCGCCCGAAAGCTCGGCCTGGCCGAGAGCCACCAGCAAGGAGTGCTGATCGTCGGTGCCGGAGTCGTCGAGCAAGCGGTTGCCAGGGCACTACGCGATACGGGTGTGGCGGTGGTGCTCGCCACCACGAACCGGGCCGACGAGTACGAAGCGCGGATGGACGGCTTCCGGACGTTCTACGGCAACATCCTCACCGAGGACGTCGATCTCGAGCTGGAACTCTCAGGGATCGGCCGTCTGCTGGCGTTGACTCCCAACGATGAGGTCAACACGCTTGCGTGCCAGCTCTTCGCCGAGGTCTTCGGCGGGTCGGAGACCTATCAGCTCAGCAGTGGCTCGCTGCCTGCCGGCATCGAAACAAGCCGTATGGGCGGGCGCCAGCTGTTCGGGCGCAAACTCGACTACGACCGGCTTCGCAAAGGGTTTGAGTCCGGCATGACGCTTCGCCGCACGCAGCTGTCATCGGAGTTCGGAGCCGGCGACCTCATGGAGAAGGAGGAGGACATTCGTCCTGCCTTCATCGTCCGCAACGGCCGCTTGACGGTGGTGACAACCGAAGGTGCAGAGAGAGCCCTGCAAGGGCTCCAGAACGGAGACACCGTCATCTGGCTTCCCATCAGCGACTCCGAAGCAGCTCAACCGTCCGATGATTGATCTCCGGTTTCCTCGCCGGGCTCATCCAAGGGGCGACCGGCCTCGACGGTGCGCAGGTCGCGCTGTATCCGTTCGAACTCGACACGTTCGATCTCTCCGGCGGCGTATCGTGCGGCGACTCGACGGAACGGATCCCCGGTGTCCACCGGCCTCTTGCTGCGCACCAGAACCACAATCAGGGCGACGGCAGCAATGAGGAACAGGACCATGGGGAGCCAACCCCAGAACCAGAACCAGCCATCCATGTGCCCGTCGCCGAAACCCCGGTGTACGAAATCAGCCAAAACCATTTCACACTCTCCTTTCGTCTTCGAGTATCTCGCCTCCTCCTGAAGGACCCCTGAGAGGCAAATGAAGAGTGGATGAGATCCCGGTCGACAATGGACTCCCGGCCCATGGTCGGAACCGTCCCGCTGCGGTAGCTTCCAACCATGACGGCACTCGGCATCATCCTCATCGTCTACGGAATCGCAGTACTCGCCATCGCCTACTGGAAACCCGAACCGATCTGGAAACTCGGGAAGATCCAGGGGTTCATCAAGATCCTCACCGAGACCGGCACCGTCGTCTTCTTCGCCGTGTGGGGTATCGCCGCCATCGTGATCGGCATCATCCTGCTGGTCTAGACCCGCCGGCGCATGGCGCCGCGATCATCCGGGGAATAGTCTGGAACCATGCCGCCACGGTCGGAACTGCCACCTACCGCCGTTCTCGCGGGCGCGTATCTGGCCGGGGCAGTCCCGTTCTCGAATCTGATCGCCCACGCCATCAAAGGGATCGACCTGCGCCGGGTCGGGACCGGCACCGTCTCGGGCACCGGGCTCTACTACCAAACCGGTCTCGAGCCGCTGCTCGTCGCCGGCATTCTCGATGTCGCCAAGGGCACCGTCGGTCCGCTACTGGCAGGGAAGCGACGCCCCTACCTGGCCGCCCTCGCCGGCGGAACGGCCGTCGCCGGGCACAACTGGTCGATCTTCTTGCGGGGTGCCGGCGGCCGCGGGATCTCACCGGCCATGGGCTCACTGCTGATCAACGGCTGGCAGGGAAGCACCATCCTGCTGGGTGGCATCGCCGCCGGTCGTGTCGTGCGGATGACGTCGATCGGGGCGTTCGCATCGTACGTCATGCTCATCCCTGTGCTGCGGGCCGCTGCAGGCAAGCGAGGCGCAACGGCGGCCACGGCCGTCCTGGTCCCGATCCTGCTCAAGCGGGTGATGGGAAACACCCCTCCGGCATCGGCCCGCGTGGTGCTGAACCGCCTTCTGTTCGATCAGGACACTGTTCCCGCTCGCTCGTGGGAGGGCCGGCGACCGGGAGTGGCGAATTGACCGTCACGATCATCACCGACAGCGTTGCGACCATTCCCGCCGACCTGGCCGGCGATCGGGACATCGTCGTGGTACCCGAGCGTTTCACGCTCGGGGGTCGTTCGTACGTGGACGGCGACCTGGCTCTCGCCGAGGTGGTGGCACGGATCGACGAGGGCTTCACCACTTCGGGTCCCTCCCCCGGCGACTACGCCCAGGCGATCGAAGAGCACGGGTCGAGTGACGGCACGGTGATCATCACCGTGTCCCGGGATCTGGCCTCGAGCACGTTCGACGCTGCCAACACGGCCGCCCGGCTGTCCGGAGCGCGACGGATCGCGGTGCTGGATTCGCGGACTGCGGCGGGGGCGGAAGGACTCGTCGTGCTCGGAGCCGCCGCTGCCGCCCGGGCAGGCGCCTCATTCGACGACGTCGTGGCAGAGACGGCGTTCATCGCCGATCGAGTGCGCCTCGTCGCTCGCCTGGACGACCTGACCTGGCTCGCCCGCGGGGGCCACGTCCCGTATCTCGCCGCCAGGGCGGGAGACATGGTCGGCGTGAAGCCGATCGTCGAGGTGCGCGACGGCAGGGTTCATGCGCTGCGTCCGGCCATGACCGAGGCGGCCGCCAGCGAACGGCTGCTGACACTGTGGAGAGCGTCGAAACCGGGCGAAGGACGCCTACACGTCGCCGGCCTGCACGCGCTCGGTACCGAAACCGCCGCCTACTTGCTGGAGACGATCCGCTCGGAAGTCGTTCCCGAGACCTCGTTCATCGGCCTGTTCGGCACCGTGATGGTCATGCACTCGGGCCCAGGGCTCACCGGAATCGCCTGGTGGTGGGACGAGCGCGAGCC
>JABAOG010001130.1_pt4 | contig 16045 bp, 9 predicted proteins | sample 7062131 | NCBI WGS metagenome assembly JABAOG01 (sample SAMN14538629, study PRJNA623070) | marine sediment metagenome | biome: marine biome [ENVO:00000428]; feature: marine pelagic biome [ENVO:01000023]; material: deep marine sediment [ENVO:00002113] | place: India: Arabian Sea | collected...
GTGAAAGCGCACCTCAGAGAGCGCATACTCGCGGGCGCCTTCGAGGACGGCCGCATCCCGTCGGAGACGGAACTCGCCGCCGACCTCGGCGTCAGCCGCACAACGGTCCGAGATGCCCTGAGCCGGTTGGAGAACGAGGGAGCGATCTACCGCAAGCAGGGAGCCGGCACCTTCGTCAACGAACCGGGCCTGCAGATCAAATCCCGGCTCGAGGAGATCTGGTCCTACCGGGACGTTCTCGAAGCACACGGGTACACGCCGTCGATCCGCCTCATCGGCGCCGGACGGGAGGCTGCCTCTCCGGGCCTCGCCTCCGATCTCGGCCTCGAACCGGGCGACGAAGTGCTGGTGATCGAGAAGGTCTTCCTCGAGGACGACCTCCCGGTGATCCTCACCTACAACCGCATCCCGGCATCGCTCGTCTCCGGAGACATCGGCGATGAAGAAGCGGCCCTGCCGCTTCCCGAGCTGCTCGAAAGGCAAAGCGGACGGCAACTGGCGTACTACCTCTCAGAGATCGTTCCGGTCGCGTTGCCTGCTCACGTGGCAGGTGAACTGGGCGTACCTCGCCGGACCGTCTCCATCAGTTTCGAAGAGATCGGCTACGACCAGGACAACGTCCCGATCGCCCAGTCGACTTCCTACTTCCGCGACGACCTGCTTCGGTTCCGCTTGATCAGGCGGAACTCCGGGGCCTGAACGACAGGAGCATCGATGCAAACACACCTACACGGGCGCGACATGATCACCACCCAGGAGTGGACCAAGGACGAACTCGATACCGTCATCGACATCGCCCTCGACCTGAAGCGTCGCCGGGCCCTCGGCGAATCCCACGCGCTGCTCCGAGACAAAGTACTCGCCATGCTGTTCTTCTTCTCGAGCACGCGCACCCGCGCCAGCTTCGAAGCAGGGATGGCACAGCTGGGCGGGCACGCCATGTTCCTCGACAGCACCACCACCCAGATCGGCCACGGCGACACGTGGAAGGAGATCGGCGAGATCCTGGGCCGCTACAACGACGGCATCGCCATCCGCAACGTCGACTGGGGAATCGGCAACCAGTACATCCGTGCCGTGGCCGAGGCGAGCCGGACGCCGGTGCTGAACATGCAATGCGACTTCTATCACCCATTCCAGGCACTCGCCGATCTGCTGACCATCATCGAGCAGAAGGGTGACCCCTCGAAGCTCACCATCAACATGAGCTACGCCTACGCCGCCAGCTACCAGAAGCCGATCAGCGTGCCCCAGAGCGTCATCTTGCTGATGACACGCTATGGCGCCAACGTGCGCCTCACGCGCCCGCCCGAGTTCAAGCTCATGCCCGAGATCGTGTCGCAAGCGGAGGAGAACGCCAAGAAGGCGCACGGGAGCTTCGAGATCGTCGAGGACTTCGAGGAGGGCATGCGCGGCGCCGACGTCGTCTACGCCAAAGCCTGGGGTTCGATGCTGACGACCTCCGACCTGGAAGAGTCGGCGAAGATCTCCGAGCAGTACAAGGACTGGATCGTCGACGCCCGGCGAATGGAGATGGCCGACGAGGATGCCATCTACATGCATCCGCTCCCCGCCGACCGCAACATCGAGGTGGCCGACGAGGTCATCGATGGTCGGTGGAGCCGGGTCTTCGACCAGGCCGAGAACCGTCTGCACGCCCAGAAGGCGGTGATGGCGCTCACGATGTGAGGACTCTCCGTTCTTGCGTATGGGGCTTCCCCACGAAGGTCAACGACGTACGCCAGAACGGGCTGCGGTGATGGGCGGGACATTCCGGCGTATCTCGCCGCCCGGGTCGGGGAATCCTCGTACGCCAGAACGAGGTCCGGGAGCTAGGTTGAACCGGAGGGGCGAATCATGACCGTGCTGGTGACCGGAGCGAGCGGGTTTCTCGGGGGAGCACTCACGCGAATGCTCGTCGATCGAGGCGAGCAGGTCCGCTGCCTGATCCGCCCGACGAGCGACATCCGACACCTCCAGGACCTCTCGACCGAGTTCGTGGCCGCAGACCTCTCCGACCAAGCCGCCCTTGCCGACGCCGTCGCAGGTGTCTCCATCATCTATCACTGCGCGGCGCTGTCGACCGACTGGGGCCGGCTCGAGGGGTTTCACGCCGCCAACGTGTCGGGTGTCGCGAATCTGCTTGCCGCAGCGCGACGCGAGCGGAACCTCGACCGATTCGTCCACGTCGGCACGACGGATGTGTACGGCTACCCGAAGAGATCTGATTCCCCGGAGCTCGAGCGCCGGGATGTTGGCCTTCCGTACAACCACACGAAGATCAAAGGGGAGCTCCTCGTGGAGGAGGCACAGCTGTCCGGCCTCCCCACCACGATTGTCCGGCCGGCAACCATCTTTGGACCCCGCAGCGCCGAGTTCGCCGTCGAAATGGCCGGGCTGCTACTCGAAGGAGGCCTGCCCCTCATCGGTCGAGGACGGACGCAGGCCGGGCTCATCTACGTAGACGATGTTGCCCATGCCATGGTTGCCGCCGCCCACTCACCCAACACCATCGGAGGCGCCTACAACTTGCGCGATCCGCAGCCGATGACCTGGGTGGACTACATATCGGAGCTGGCCGTGGGAATCGGAGCCGATCTTCCCAAGCTGAACGTTCCGTCTCGACCTGCCCTGCAGCTGGCGCGGGCGATGGAACTCGCGTACCGGATGGCGAGAATCGATAACCGCCCACTGCTGACCCGCCACGCCGTACTGATCCTGACCCGGCCGCAGGACTACCCCATCCGGGACGCCCAGCGCGACTTCGGGTTCGGGCCGGTCGTGGGACTGGTCGACGGAATCCGAAGGACGATCGACTGGCTCCGATCGCCCGAAGGTCGGGTCGCCCTCGCCAAGAGAAGCGACGCGAGTAGCTGAGGACCTTCCCGATCGTTCGTACCTCCATTCCCCGTCGGGACGAGGGCGCCAGAACCGCGAAAGAGACGGCGCACGGCACGGCCCTGCGCTACGTTTCACTAGACCGCCAGATGGAGAATCCATGGAGACGACGGCCTGCATCCTCTGCGAATGCAACTGCGGCATCGAGATTCGGATCGAGGACGGGCACTTCACCCGGATCCGGGGTGACAAGCAGCATCCCGCTTCGAAGGGCTACACGTGCGAGAAGGCGCTGCGCCTCGACCACTACCAGAACAGCCGGGACCGACTCGACAGCCCGCTGCGCAGGCGGCCGGACGGTTCGTTCGAGGCGATCGACTGGGACACGGCGATCGCCGAGGTCGCGGCCCGTCTCGTGGCCGTCCGCGACGAACACGGCGGCGAATCGATTCTCTACTACGGCGGCGGCGGCCAGGGCAATCATCTGGGAGGCGCCTACTCGCCTGCGTTGCGGGCCGCCCTCGGGTCTCGATTCCGCTCGAATGCCCTCGCCCAGGAGAAGACCGGTGAGTTCTGGGTGAATAACCTCATGTTCGGCAACCCGGTGCGCGGAGATTTCCACCACACCGAAGTAGCGGTGTTCATCGGCAAGAACCCGTGGCAGTCGCACGGCATCCCGGAAACCCGCCGTATTCTCAAGGCCATCGCCAACGATCCGCAGAGATCGATGGTGGTGATCGACCCACGGCGCACCGAGACGGCCGACCTCGCCGACTACTTCCTCCAGGTCCGCCCGGGAACCGATGCCTTCTGTCTCGCCGCCCTGAGCGCCATCCTCGTCGAAGATGGTCTCATCGACACCCGTTTTGTAGCCGAGCACACCTCCGGTGCCGATGCGGTGCTGGCGGCGCTGGCCGACGTCCCCATCGCAGACTTCGCCGACCGGTGCGGGGTTCCCGAGGACCTCCTCCGTGCGACGGCCCGGCGTATCGCCGAAGCAGAGAGCGTGGCGGTGTTCGAGGACCTCGGCATCCAGCAGGCTCCGCATTCGACCCTGGCGTCGTGGCTGGAGAAGCTGACCTGGGTGCTCACGGGCAACTTCGCCAAGCCCGGAGCCCAGTACATCCCCACGTCCATGATGCCGCTCGCCCGGGGCAATGTCTCCAAGCGGCCCTCACCGGTCACCGGCGCACGGGTGATCGGCGGAATGATCCCCTGCAACTCGGTCGCCGACGAGATCCTCACGGACCATCCCGACCGTTTCCGGGCCATGATCATCGAGTCCGCCAATCCCGTGCACTCACTGTCGAACAGTCGCCGGATGGCCGAGGCCCTGGAGTCACTCGACACCGTGCTGGTCATCGACGTGGCCCTCACCGAAACGGCGCGCCACGCCGACTACGTGCTGCCGGCGAGCAGCCAGTACGAGAAGTGGGAAGCGACGTCGTTCAACTTCGAGTTTCCCGACAACGTCTTCCACCTCCGTGCTCCGATCGTGCCTGCCCGACCCGGAACCCTTCCCGAACCTGAGATCCACGCCCGCCTGGTCCGGGCCATCGGTGGCCTCGACACGGCACTGATCGCCGATCTGCGCAGCGCGGCCGAGCGAAGCCGGGCCGAATTCGCCGCCGCTTTCATGGCCGCCACGTCTGCTCCGGAGGTGGGACGATTGGCTTCCGTCCTCCTCTATGAGACGCTCGGACCGACACTGCCCGACGGGGCCGCAGCTGCCGCCGCCCTGTGGGGGCTCGCCCACCGGTGCGCACTGCAGCACCCGGCCGACGTTCGCCGGGCCGGATTCGACGGTGAAGGACTGGAGCCGGGAGAGGCGCTGTTCGAGGCGATCCTCGCCGCCCGATCCGGCGTCGTGTTCACGAGAAGCGAATGGAGCGAGGTATGGGGCCGGGTCAAGACGCCCGAGGGTCTCATCAATCTCGACATCCCCGAACTCGTCACCGCGCTGGGAGAACTCGGCTCGGCTCCGGCAACGCTGACGTCGCCGAAGTGGCCGTTCATTCTCGCCGCCGGCGAACGGCGCTCATTCACCGCCAACACGATCTTCCGCGATCCCGAATGGCGCAAACGCGACCGGAGCGGAGCCTTGCGGATGAGCGCCGACGACGCACGAGATCTGGAGGTTGTCACCGGCGATCACGTACGCATCACCACCGCCGGCGGCAACGTCACAGTCGAAGTGGAGGTGACCGACACGCTGCGGCCCGGGCACGTCACTCTGCCCAACGGGCACGGAGTCGACTATCCGGCGGAGAGCGGGGAACGGACGGCGGCCGGAGTCTCCCCCAACGACATAACGGTCACGGGGGCTCCGTTCGAAGACCCGATCGCCGGCACCCCCTTCCACAAGCACGTCCCGGCGATGATCGAACCCGCGGCAGTTGAGCCGGTCGCGTAGACCGCCCGTCTGCTGATGGGCCGTAGCATTGCCGGCGTGAACGATCTCGTCGATGCCGCCCGTCGAATCGCTGAGGAGACCCGATTCTCCGGGGTCATCCGACTCGATGTCGCCGACGAACTTCGGTTCGCTGAAGCCTTCGGGTTGGCACACCGCGGGCTCCACGTACCAAACACCGAAGGGACGCAGTTCGCCGTTGCGAGCGGCGGGAAGGGTTTCACCGCGCTGGCCGTCGTCCGCATGATCGTCGATGGGGCGTTCTCGCTGGAAACCCCCGTTCGCTCCCTGCTCGGTCGGGACCTCCCGCTCATCGCCGATGACGTGACCGTCGGGCACCTGCTCTCACACAGGTCGGGAATGGGCGACTATGTCGACGAGGAGGAACTCGACTCACGTGACTACGTGCTCAAACGCCCCGTGCACGAGTTGGCCACCACTGAAGCATTCCTCGAGGAGGTGGACGGCTACCCGACGAAGTTCAGGGCGGGCGAACGTTTCTCGTATTGCAACGGCGGGTACATCGTTCTTGCGCTCATCGCCGAACGTGTCGGCGGACTCGGGTATCACGAACTGGTCGATGAGACCGTGCTCATCCCGGCGGAGTTGACCGAGACCGCGTTTCTACGCTCCGACGAACCCTCCGGCTCGATGGCACTCGGCTACCTCGACGACGAGGGCTTGCGCACCAACGTTTTGCACCTGCCGGTCCGCGGCAACGGCGACGGGGGGATTTACACGACCGTCGCCGACATGCACCGCTTCTGGAACGCGCTCTTCGACGGCCGGATCGTGCCGGAGGAATGGGTAGCCGAGATGACGCGGCCGCACAGCGAAGTGCCTGAGGAGTCCGCCCGGTACGGACTCGGATTCTGGCTCGCAGAGGCAGGGCCCATCGTGAAGCTGGTGGGACTCGATGCCGGCGTGTCCTTCTACAGCGGACACGATCCCACCACGCGGTCCACCTGGACGGTGGTATCCAACACCTCCGACGGCGTGTGGCCCATCGCCAGACTCCTCCGTTCTGCTTTCGAAGCACCTCACGCGTAGAGGCAATCACCTGCCCCGCACTTCCGCCGGCGGCAGCGTGACCGCCGACGTGGAGGCAACCGACACGATGCAGGCCGGATGCATCATCGGGCGCGCCCCCGCACCGGGCGACGGACCGCCCGCTGGTGTATTGCCGGTTCGTCGCTATGCGGCCTTGGCGGCCTCCGCCTCGACCCTGGCCTTGACGGTTGCCAGTAGGCTCTCGAGGCCTTCTTCATGTCCCTTGGCGAGCATCCCCTCGATGGGCCTGCCCAGACCTGGGACCTTCACGTGCCACTCGCCCTCGGCCGTCAGCTTTGTGCCTCCCCCGGCAGGTTCAAACGAGAACACCCACGTAGGCTTCTCGCCGGTGAATTGAACATCGGCAACGATGCGCTCGTTGGGAACGACGTCCGTGTATTCGACGGATCCTTCCATATGGAGTGCCAGGAAGTGGGAGAACAACACAGCTGAGGACCCAACGCCGTCGGGCGTCAACTCGACGTTCCTCACCGCAACCTCCTCGGGCCACGCGGTCCACAGCTTGCCGACATCCATCGCGAACTCGAACACCTTTTCCACCGGGGCGTCTATGTCGATGCTTCGTGTCAGTTTCGCCATTGCACTCACCTCCGTGCGATAGCCGACGGATTCCTGACCTGAGATCCCGGGACTCCCCCGCGACGTCCCCGCCGGTTCCGGCGCACTCCCTCGTCCCCACCGCGGCGGGGTCCTGTGCCGGAGAAATGGTCGAGGCCGCCATGCTGCCCACACCCTCACGGGAAGCTCGAAGCCCGGCGAGCACCGGAACGGCGCCGCGCGGTGCTTCACCACCAGATTAAGTGGTGGCCGAACTGCCGGTCAACAGGAAACCGGCACCAACGGATGTTCCACATTCATCGAGATCTCCTCCCAACCCCCTTCGTTCCCCCGAGCCCTGGCGGTCGCGGTGCCACCCCCGTGCGGTCTGTAGTCTCGAAGGTGCTGATTCCGTCAGTGGTTCACCGCGACGAGAGGGGGTATCGAATGGCTCCCGAAGCAGGGAGGATCGTCACGCTGGACGAGGCCGAGCCTCGCTTCGAGAAGCTTCTCGACGAGGTGTCCTCGCAGCGGAAGGTTCGGCACGTCGTTCTCGGAGCGGCAGCTTCGGATGGCTCCTGGGAGTGGATCGATGCAGCCGGCGAGGCAAACCCCGACGGCACGCCCATGACGCCGGGCACACCTTGGTTCCTGGCCAGCGTGACCAAGCTGTACATCGCATCGGTGGTCCTGCGGCTCCACGAAGACGGTCTGCTCGATCTCGACACACCGATTCCCACGTACCTGCCCGATGCGTTGCAGACCGGTCTCCACGTTCGCGACGGCGTCGACCGGACCGCCGAGATGACCGTCACGCATCTGCTGGGCCACGCGACGGGCCTTCCCGACTCGCTCGTCGAGCACCGCAAGGGCGAACGTGGTCTGGTCGCCGAGATCGAAGCCGGGGATGTTGCCTTCACCTTCGAGGAGGCAGTTCGGCGAGTTCGATCGGTGCCGCCCCACTTCCCTCCTTCGGACCTCTCGAGAGACCGTCCGAAGGTTCGGTATTCCGACACCAATTACCAGCTACTGATGGTGATCGCCGAGCACGTGAGCGGTCAATCGATGAGCGAGCTCTACAACAGATTGCTGTTTGCGCCGCTCGGACTGGATCAGACCTGGTTGCCCGGCGACCGCCCTCCCGATGAGGTGAATCAGCCCGCCACGGCATGGTTGGGCGATTGGCCGCTCCACGACCGGCCGATGGCGCTGCAGTCGCTGAGCGACCTCTACGCCACAACCCGGGACGTGCTCGGCTTCGCACGTGCGCTCTTCTCCGGGCGGGTCTTCGCCGATCAGGCCACCGGCCGGTTGATGCACCGCCGGTTCAATCGATTCGGGTTTCCCCGCAGCCTGGCCTCCATCGCATCGCCGGCCTGGCCGATCGAGTACGGCCTCGGGATGATGAGGTTCGCCCCGTCGAGAGCCATGGCCATCGGACGCCGGATACCACCGCTGCTGGGGCACACTGGATCGACCGCGTCGTGGCTGTGGTATTCACCAACCCTCGGGTTGCTCCTCGCCGGCACCGCCGACCAGGCGACCAGGGCCGCGCTCCCTTTCCGGATGATCCCATCGGCGCTCCAGGGACTCGGTCGCTGAACGTCTATTCGGCCGGTTGGGGTAGTGGCGGCGCGCTCCGGCTGAGGACGAGTCCCGCCGCGACTACCACCGTCCCCACGAGGTGGTACAGGCGCAGTTTCTCATCGAGGAACACCACCGCCAGAGCGGCGGCGAACACCGGTATCAGGCTCATGAACGGCCCGGCGGCAACCGCCCCGATCTGCTCCACTCCTCTGTTCCAGGCGAGGTACGCCAGCACCGACGCGAACAACGCCACGTAGAGGATCGTGGCGAGGTGAGCAAGACTCGGCGCAAATCCACCCGATACCGCCAACTCGGTCAGATAGAGAGCGAGAAGCACCGGCACACCGAGAATGGCGATTGCCAGCAGGAACGCCAACGGGCTCAGATCATCGCGACGATCCCGTAGAACGACGGAGTAGACCGCCCAGGCGAACACGGCGGCGATGAGGAACAGATCACCCCTGGAGAAGGCGACGGAGGTGAGAACCTCCACATCGGCCCGGGTGAGAATGACAAGCACCCCGACCACGGAGATGGTGATGCCGAGACCCTGAGTGAAACCGATGCGCTGCCTCTGCAGTCCGATCGCCACCAGCGGAATGACCACCGGAGAAGTGGCTGCCAGAAGGGCGGCGTTGATGGCGGTCGTCGAGCCCAGGCCCACGTAGACGAACACGTGAAAGAGCACCGTGCCGGTGATCGAGATGACGAGAAACCAGCGGAGGTTGGCGCGCACCTGACGGCGCTTGGCCCACACCTCCCGTCCGGCCAGCGGCAGTAGCACGACGAGCGCCACGAACCAGCGGTAGAAGCTGAGCGCCAGTGGCGGAAGCGAGGACGACATGGCACGTCCGACGATGAAGTTCCCTCCCCAGAAAGCTGCGGAGATGGTGAGCAGGAGAGGAGCGGGCAGTCGACGCACCGGCGCAGCGTAGCGATCCGGAATGCGGCGGGCCCGCCGCCGTCAGCCGGTTCGCTCCGCCGGCCACATCTTGCCGAGAAAGTCGAGCAGGTCGGCGACGATGGTGGGATCGGGCGGAGCCGGCACGAAAACCAGTCCCTCGTCGGCCTTCAGCACCGACCGGGGCGAGATCCGCTGCAGTCGCACCTCCTGGCTGGTCGACAGATCGACCGGACCGAACCGCACTTCCTGCCGCAGCTTGACGATCTCGGTCAGGCCGATGCGGATTGCCTCGGCTCGCAANNCCACTCGGCGACGACGTCGTCGACCTCGGCGTCGGTGGCGGCGGCCGCCAGCCTGCGGTACGCCTCGATACGGGCGAGCTGGTCTTCGATGTAGTCGTCGGGCAGGTGGGCGTTCACCGGCAGATCGATGCGAATCTCGGTGTCGGCGGCCTTCTCGATGGGAGTTCCCTCGAGTTCACCCACCGCTTCGGCGACGAGCTGCGTGTAGAGGTCGAACCCGACGGCGCTGATGTGACCGGACTGCACCTCACCGAGCATCGATCCGGCGCCGCGGATCTCGAGATCGCGCAACGCCAGGTGGAAGCCGCTCCCGAGGTCTGAGTGCTCACCGATGGCCTCGAGCCGCCGGTAGGCGTCTTCGGACAGCGATTGCTCGGGCGGATGGAACAGGTAGGCGTAGGCACGCTGGTCCGACCGGCCGACCCGCCCGCGCAGCTGGTAGAGCTGCGCCAGTCCGAGCAGATCGGCGCGTTCGACGATCAGTGTGTTCACCTGCGGCAGGTCGAGTCCCGACTCGATGATGGTGGTGGCGACGAGCACGTCGTACTTCCCGCTCCAGAAGTCGAGCATCACCTGCTCCAACTGCCCCTCGGACATCCGTCCGTGCGCCACCGCGTAGCGGGCATTCGGCACCAGCTGCTGGAGCCGGGCGACGGCACGATCGATCGATTGCACCCGGTTGTGCACATAGAACACCTGCCCCTCGCGGAGCATCTCGCGCCGGATGGCCGCCGAAACGGCCTGCTCGTCGAAAGGACCGACGTACGTGAGGATGGGATGGCGGTCCTCGGGCGGTGTGCGTATGTGGCTTACGTCGCGAATCCCGGTGAGCGCCATCTCGAGAGTGCGCGGGATAGGGGTGGCGGTCAGCGTGAGCACATCGACGCCGACGCGGAACCGCTTGATCTGGTCCTTCGCCTTGACCCCGAACCGCTGCTCCTCGTCGATGACCAGCAGACCGAGCTTGCGGAACTGGACATCTTGCGAGAGCAGCCGGTGGGTGGCGATCACGACGTCTGCCTCTCCTGTGGCCAGTCTCGCCACCACGTCTCGCTGCTGTTTGGCGGTCAAGAACCGGCTCAGCATCTCGACCCGCACCGGGTAGGCGTCGAATCGTTCCGAGAACGTCTGGAAGTGCTGCTGAGCGAGCAACGTCGTCGGGCACAGGACGGCAACTTGCCGGCCGTCCATCACCGCCTTGAACGCCGCCCGCACCGCCACCTCGGTCTTGCCGAAACCCACGTCGCCGAAGATCAGGCGATCCATGGGCTTGTCGGCTTCCATGTCCACCTTCACATCACCGATCGCTCCCATCTGGTCGATCGTCTCCTCGTACGGGAAGGCGGCTTCCATCTCCCTCTGCCACGGCGAGTCCGGCGTGTACGCATGACCGGTGGCCGCCGCCCGCGCCCGATGGAGTGCCACGACCTGCTCGGCGACCGCGGCGACCTCCTTGCGGATGCGGCTCTTGGTCTTCGACCAATCCGAACCACCCATCCTGGAGAGACGCGGTGTCTCTCCTCCCGTGTACTTCTTGACGGCGGCCAGTTGGTCGGTCGGCACGTACAGCCTGTCCTCCCCCGCATACCCGACCACCAGGTAGTCGCGTTCGATGCCGGCGATCGTTCGGGTCGCCAGTCCTTCGAAGCGGCCGATCCCGTGCCGGAAGTGCACCACGTAGTCGCCTTCGGTGAGATCTCGGTAGCGCGCCCCGTCGCCCACGTCGGCCCGTGGGGTCACTCTCCGGTGGGCGCGGCGACGGCCGGCGATGGATTGCTCGCCCAGCACACCGACCTTCAGCCGGGGAAGGATGAATCCGTGATGGATTCCCATCCCGATCACCGCCGGCTCGATGCGCGTGAGCTCCGCTCGGCGCCGGATGTCGAGGCCGGCTTCCCCGAGCAGACGTGCCACCCGATCGGCGGCCGCCTCACCGTCCATGGCCACGACGACGTCTACACCGTTCGCAATCCAGCGGTTGACGGCGCCCGCAACCGAATCGGCGTCGCCCGGAGTTGCGTCGAGCGCCCGTATCTCGAGCGCCTCATCGTCGGGTCCGGGGGCCAGTGCGGGCATCTCGACAACCGGACGACCGGCGATCGCTTCTCTGAGATCGAGGTAGAGGGCGGGGTGGTCTCCGGCCTCGGGGGCGCCGTGACCCCACGTGGGCGCCAACGCTGCAGCCAGTTCCGTCTCCTCTNNACAGTGTCCGCCGGTGCAATCCACGGCAGCCACGACTCCATGCCCGGAAAGAGGTGTCCCTCTGCGAGTCGCTCCCAGGTCGACGCCGCCCACGGTTCGCCGCGCATGAGCGATCGGGCCGACTCCCGGATATCGGCATCGGGTCGTACTTCCCTCGCCGGATAGGCGATCAAACCCTCGGCGGGGTCCGTCGAACGCTGGCTCCCGATGGAGAAATGCCGTGCGGATTCGACTTCGTCGCCCCAGAACTCGAGGCGGATCGGATGCCCGCCCTGGGCGGGGAACACATCGAGCAGCCCGCCGCGGACGGCGAACTCGCCCCTGCTCTCGACTCGATCGGTTCGGTGATATCCGAAAGAGGCGATCCGTTCGATCAGCAGGTCGAATCCCGCCTCCTTCCCCGCCATGGCGATGACGGGACGAACCGGAGACGGGCTCACCCGTTGCGTGATCGCCCTGACCGAGGCGACGACGATCGTCCCGGGATCGCCGACGGAGAGGAGGTCGCGAGCACGGGCGCGAGAGGCCATCGTGGTCACGTTGGGCGACACGTGCTCGAAGGGCAGGGTCTCCCAGGCGGGGAGGGCAAGGGCCTGATCAGTGAACAGTGTCAGATCGTCGACCATCTCCTCGGCATCATGTTCGCCGGGGACTATGCACAGCACCGGCCGATCCGACCGGGCGGCGAGACCGGCGGCGAGGAATGCCCGGGCGGCAGGAGGAACGACCAGACGGGCTCCCGGTTTCGGAAGCAGGTCGGGACGCCATCGTTCGACGAGAGGAGAGAGCGGAGCCGGCATCGAGTGCAACGTACCACGCCGCCGCCGTCGAAATGCCGCCCGGGCGGCGCGCTGGGGCCCCTAGTCTTCTTACTTCGATGGCAAACGACCTCCCATCTCCCTGGCGAGTGCTCCGCGACGGCATCGGGCTCGTGGCGGGCTTCGTCAAGGTGCACCCGTGGGCCTTCAGCCTCGCCGTCACCGGAGCCGCCCTGTATGCGGGGGCGATCGTCGCCTCGTCCCAGGTGGTGGGATGGCTGACCGACTCGGTGATAATCCCGGTCCTCGACGGCGGCGCCGACTATCGGGACAAGCTGTGGGCGGGCGTCGCCGCCCTGGTGGCGGTATCGCTCTGGAAGGCGTCGGGCATCGTGCTCCGCCGCACCGCCGCCGGTTGGCTGCAGTTCAAGACGCGTCAGGACGTCCGCAACCGTCTGCTCGACCACCAACTCGACCTCGAACTCGCCTGGTACTCCCGCCAGTCGATCGGCGATCTGCTGGCCGTCGCCGATTCGGACACGGACCGGGGCACCGGAGTGCTGGCGCCGCTGCCGTATGCCACCGGCGTCATGTTGCTGCTGGTCGGATCGGCCGCCATGGTGACCGCCATCGACGTCTGGCTGGGGTTCTGGTCGTTCATCGGCCTCGTGATCATCGTGGCGGTCGATGTCAAGGGAGCCTGGACCGTCTACCCGTTGTGGGAGGACGTGCAGGAGCAACGCGGCCGGCTCTGGTCGCTGGCGCACGAAGCATTCGACGGGGCACTCACCATCAAGTCGCTCGGCCGGGAGCAGATGGTCTCCGAACGCTTCGGCCGGTCGTCCGATCAGGTTCGAGACGGCATCATCGATGTCAACTCGCGCTGGGTGTCGTACCAGGCACTGATTCGGGCGCTCCCTCCGGCGCTGATCCTGCTCTTGATCTACGTCGGAGCGTCGCGCATCGAGGCGGGATCGATCACTGCCGGCGATCTCGTCACCGTCACCTACCTACTGTCGTTGCTGGCCTTTCCCGTGCAGTTGATCGGATTCGTGCTGTTCGATCTGTCGGCCAGCATTGCCGGATGGCAACGAGTGCAGCGGGTCTTCGACGCCGACCAGTTCATGCCGTACGGCTCGCTGAGCGCCCGGCTACCCGGGAGTGCGGCAACGGTCGATGGACGGGAGGTTCGGTTCGGGTACCGGGGAGAGGACCTCGTATTGGAGGGCGTCGAGATGGACCTGTCGGCGGGAACCACCCTGGCGATCGTGGGACCGACCGGTTCCGGCAAGTCGACGCTGGCGTTGCTGCTCGCCCGTCTCTGGGATCCGGCGGAAGGCAGCATCCACCTCGACGGCCGCGACGTCCGGTCCTTTGCTCGCTCGGAGCTTCCTCGTGAGGTTGCCTACGTTTCGCAGGAGGCGTTCTTGTTCGACGACTCCGTCGAAGGCAACATCACCCTCGGAGAGCCGTTCGACCGGCAGCAGGTGGAGGCGGCGGCGCGGCTGGCGGGAGCCGACGGCTTCATCGCCGAGCTTCCCGAAGGCTACGCCTCTCGTCTCGGCGAACGGGGCACCTCACTTTCGGGCGGACAGCGCCAGCGGATCGCCCTGGCCCGTGCGTTGATCCGCCGGCCCCGGTTGATGATCCTCGACGACGCGACGTCGGCCGTCGACCCGTCCGTCGAAGCCGACATCCTGCGCGCCTTGAAACGGGCCGAGCTCCCCTCGACCATCGTGATGGTCGCCTACCGGCCGGCCACCATCCGTCTCGCCGATGAGGTCATGTTCGTCGACGGNNGGGTGGCGGCCGAGGAGGGCAGGCGATCGCCTCACGGAGGCGACGCATGAAAGACGATCGCACACTCCGGGTCCTGCGGCGGGCGTTGCGCGAGGCACCGGTGCTGCGACGGGGCCTGGGTCTCACGGTCGCCATGGCGGCGGCCGGTACCGCCATTCAGGTGATCGTGCCGGTGGCGATGCAGCAGATCGTCGACGACGAACTGCTCGCACCCACCGACGTCGACATGAACCGGGTCCTGATCAAGGTGCTGATCGCGGCCGTTGCGCTGGTGGCCGGAACCTGGGTGGGACGGGCGGCGCTGCTGCGCCTCGTCAGAGCCTCATCCACCGGTCTGTCCGACCTCCGGCAGATGACGTTCGCTCATCTGCTCCGGCGCTCCGTCCTACACGTCGACGCGGAACGGCGCGGATCGCTTGTGTCGAGGGTGACCACCGACATCGCCACGCTCCAGGGTTTCATGGACTGGGGCGGGGTCGGCCTACTGACCTCGGGATCACAGGTGGTCCTGGCGCTCCTGGCTATGTACGTGTACGAATGGCGGCTCGCACTGCTGGTGACCGTGGGAATCACGCTGTATGCCTCGCTGATGATCTGGTTCCAGCGGATCCTGCAGCGCAGCTACGACCGTGTCAGGAGGAGGGTCGCCGACAGCCTCGCCGTGCTCTCCGAGGCGATCTCGGCGCTGCCGATCGTGCGCGCCTACGGCGTCGAGCAAGGCACGCAGCGCCGGGTGGCAGAGGCGCTCGAGGATCGATTCCAATCCGAGTACCGCACGATGCGGTTCGGGAACATACTGTTCAGCTCGGCAGAGCTCTTCGCCGGAGTCCTCACAGCCGCCGTGCTGGGAGCCGGACTCGCTTTCGGAACCACACCGGGCCGCCTCCTGGCGTTCCTGTTCCTGGTCAACCTGCTCACCGAACCCGTGCAGATGGTCGTCGAGGTGCTGGAAACGGCCCAGTCGGCGGCGTCCGGGATGCGCCGGATCCTCGGTGAGATCGACGCCGACGTCGAGATCCCCGACCCTCCCGACGGACGGTCGCTACCGCCCGGGCCTCTGGACGTCGAGTTCTCGAGCGTTTCGTTCCGCTACGGAGACGGGCCGGAGGTACTGCGAGACGTGAGCGTGAAGGTTCCCGCCGGGGCTCGGGTAGCCATCGTCGGTGAGACGGGTTCCGGCAAGACGACCTTCGCCAAGCTGATCGTGCGGCTGCTCGAACGGAACTCCGGGGCCATTTCCATTTCAGGTGTTCCGCTCGACCACGTCGGGTTCGACTCGCTGCGCTCCCGAGTGGCGTTCGTACCGCAGGAGGGCTTTCTCTTCGAGGGAACCGTCGGCGACAACGTCCGGTACGGGAAACCCGACGCTCGGGACCGCGAACTGCGGACGGCGTTCGTGGAACTGGGCCTCGACGGGTGGCTCGAGCGGCTCCCGGCCGGGCTCGAATCGCCGGTCGGGGAGCGCGGGGGGAATCTCTCGGCGGGCGAACGGCAATTGGTGGCACTGGTGCGGGCGTGGATCTCGGTCCCCGATCTGCTCGTCCTGGACGAGGCGACGTCGGCGGTCGATCCGGCCCTCGACGTGCAGTTGCGCCGGGCGATGGAGCGACTCACCCGCGGGCGGACCGCCATCACG
>JABAOG010002225.1_pt1 | contig 16045 bp, 18 predicted proteins | sample 7062131 | NCBI WGS metagenome assembly JABAOG01 (sample SAMN14538629, study PRJNA623070) | marine sediment metagenome | biome: marine biome [ENVO:00000428]; feature: marine pelagic biome [ENVO:01000023]; material: deep marine sediment [ENVO:00002113] | place: India: Arabian Sea | collected...
CGCTGCTCGGAACACCCGTGTTGACCGCTGGTAAAGCCCGCTATACGCAGTATCCAATCGTTTATTTCCCGGTGAGTAAACCGGAATACCGTCAGCAGGCGGAAGACTTTTTATCTGCAGAACAAGTCGAAGTGCTGGATGAACATCACCGGAATGCTCTGCGCTTTTTGTATTATCAGCTCCACCGTGTTTCAATNNTGAAAGGGCAACCATTCCTGATGCCTGAAAATGAGTCCAGATGACTGCTGCTGAATTAAAGCACCGGGCAAAAACAATCCGCCACCAGTGGCGCAGGCTGGCTGCGGGGGTCAAATGGGGTCTCGATCAGCTGGAAAACAACCCGATTGTCTTCGGCAATGCCATGCCGAAATCCGGGTCTCATTTGCTGACCCAGATCCTGCATGGGCTGACCAGAATTGGAGCCTTCACCAACCCGGGCTATCCACCGGTCAACCGGGATGAGGACAACCAGCCTTTAACAGAAGCGGAAATCCTGGCAAACTTGAGAAATATGCGTCCCGGGGACATTCGCTATGGTTATCTCCATGCCAGCGATCCGTATTTGAGTTATCTCACTTCGGATGGATGGGCAGCGTTTTTCCTTTACCGGGATCCGCGCGACATGCTGGTCTCCCATGTCTTCTATGCTACTGAAATGCACGCGGGGCATGGGATGCATGCGTATTACAACGAAGAACTCAGTACAACCGAGGAACGTATCAACGCCGCAATTGAAGGGGTGCAGGAACCCGGGAATGAACTGGCAAGTGTCAGCCAGCGCTACGATTCGTACCTGGGCTGGCTGGACCAGCCCGGGATTTTCAAGTTGCGGTTCGAAGATCTTATCCTCAACCGGGAGGAGATACTCGGCAAAATGCTGGACTATCTCCAACTGCGGGGGGCTCAAATCTCGACTGGTAAAGAAGAAGCGGTTGATATATTGTCCTCTGGAATTGCACCGCGCAAGTCGGGTACCTTCCGTAAAGGTCAGCCAGGAAACTGGCGCCAGCATTTTACACCGGACAATGTCCGAAAATTCAAGGAAATTGCTCCGAATTTACTGATCAAGCTGGGATACGAGACATCGGAGGACTGGTCTCTTGAAAGCTGATTTGATAGGTCAAGTAAAAATTTTTCGGTGGCGCTATCGCCGGGTGCTGGCACGTCTGCGTCATGGCACTTCGCTGGAGCATTCTCCCATCCTGCTGGGGATTTCGTTTCCAAAAAGCGGCACCCATTTGCTCACTCAGGTGCTGCAGGCTTTTGCCGGTTTTGGTCCTGCGGTGGATAGTGGTCTCCCGCCGATCCTGACCTTCGATGGTCCTACAGGCAGACTCAGGCGTGAAAGCCAGATCCTCAAGGATTTACAGCGACTGAGACCGGGGGACATCGCTTATGGTCATCTGCATGCCACTACCCAGGTAAGCAGCCTGGTATGCGGTGGGCATTTCGCCCCGTATTTCATCTACCGTGATCCCCGGGATGTGGTCGTTTCCCACGTTCATTATGTCACCGATATGGCTCCCAATCATGTCCATCATCCATATTACAAGAACACGCTCAGGAATTTTGACGAGAGATTAACGGTCAGCATTTTGGGAAGACCCGAAATGGATATTTCCTTTCCCAACATTCTGGATCGATTCCTGCCGTATATCAATTGGACAAAACAAAAGGGTGTTTTAGCCATCAAGTTCGAAGACTTCATTCACCAGCAAGAGACGACATTGAAACGGATTTACGACCATGCCATCCAGAATGGCTATGTACCCAACATCCATCGAGACGAAGCGTTAAGGATGATGCAGACTTCGATCAATCCACAGAATTCACCGACATACCGCAGTGGAATTCCAGGAAAATGGCGTTCTGCTTTTTCTAATGAACATAAAAAGCTCTTTAAAGAGTTGACTGGCGACCTGCTAATCGAATTGGGGTATGAGGACAGCAATGACTGGTAGTTCTCGACCACACTGCTCCATCATTATTCGCGCCTTCAATGAAGAAGAGCATATTGGTCGATTGCTGACCGGCATCCTCCAGCAGACTGTCACTGATGTGGAGATCATACTGGTCGATTCTGGCTCTACGGATGCTACTGTCGCGATTGCCTCCCATTACCCTGTCAAGATCGTTCATATTCGACCGCAAGATTTTACTTTTGGTTATTCCTTGAATCGCGGCATCGCGGCTGCATCTGCACCGCTGATCGTTATCGCCAGTGCACATGTCTACCCGGTCTACCCGGACTGGCTGGAAAATTTACTGGAACCTTTCGAGAATCCGAATGTCGGTTTGACATATGGTAAGCAGCTTGGTGATGAGGAATCCAAATTTTCCGAACACATGATCTTTTCTCGCTGGTACCCGGATGAACGCAATCCCAAACAGGCGCACCCTTTTTGCAATAACGCCAATGCCGCCATCCGTCTAGAACTTTGGAAACAGCACCCTTATGACGAAACGCTCAGCGGATTGGAAGATCTCGCCTGGGCAAAATGGGTACGTGAGCAGGGTCTGTCGATAGCCTATGTGCCCGAAGCGGAGATTGTCCATGTGCATGATGAGACCCCCGGGGCGGTCTACAATCGGTATCGGCGAGAAGCAATGGCATTCAAACAAATCTATCCGCAGGAAAAGTTCGGTCTGCTTTCATTTATTCGGATGACGACTGCGAACATACTCATCGATGCAATCCAGGCGAGTCGTTACGGCGAATTGTTCGTACATCTCAAAGAAATCATTTGGTTTCGCACTATGCAGTTCTGGGGCACTTACCGGGGTTATCAACAGGCAGGTCCACTGACTGCACAGTTGAAGCAGACTTTTTATTATCCAGCGATTCAAAAAACTGCCAACGAAAATAATCAACGCAAAGTCAATCCGATCAGTTATGGTGAATCCAGGGTTGAAGAGGAATGATATGGAGAAAATTGTAGCCCTGGTGCCGATGCGGCACCATTCCCAAAGAATACCAGGAAAAAATTACCGGGAACTTGCTGGTAAACCACTTTTCTATCACATCATGGAGACGTTATCGAAGGTTGAGAAAATATCTCAAATCGTGGTCGATACAGATAGCCCTCCAGTCATCGAGGGGTTGAACAATCATTTTCCTGAAGTGATTATTCTGGAACGTCCGGAAGAACTGCGGGCGAATGATATTCCCATGAATGAGATCCTGACCTATGATACCAGCCATGTGGAGGCCGATTATTACCTGCAGACCCACAGCACCAATCCACTGCTGCGCCCGGAAACGATCTCTATGGCACTGGACAGGTTCCTGCAATGGTTCCCGGCATACGATTCGCTGTTTTCCGTCACCCGGCTGCAGACGCGCCTGTGGGATCAGCTCACCCGTCCGGTCAATCATAATCCGGAAATCCTGCTGCAAACCCAGGATCTGCCGCCGATCTATGAAGAAAATTCCTGCATGTATATATTCACCAGAGATATCCTGGTCAACCGCCGTAATCGCCTGGGGGAGCGTCCCCTGATGTATGAAGTTGATTCAATGGAAGCCTGGGATATCGATGAAGAGCTGGATTTCCTGGTTACTGATTTCCTGATGCAGCAAAGGATGAACGAGGAGGCAGGAGAATAGATGAAGACAGTTTTAATCACTGCGCCGTACTTCATTCCTGAGCTCGAGCGGTTTACTCCGGTCCTGAAGAATTACAACCTGGAATGGATCGTTCCCCATGTCGAAGAGAGGATGGAGCAGGCTGACCTGTTAAAATATGCGGGAGAGTTTGATGGAACCATCTGTGGGGATGATAAATATACCGAAGATGTGCTGAAAGCTTGCGCTCCACGCTTGAAAGTCATCTCGAAGTGGGGAACAGGCATCGATTCGATCGATCAAAAAGCGGCAAAGTCGCTTGGCATCTGGATTGGGAACACGCCGAATGCCTTTACCTTGCCTGTCTCAGACTCGGTGATGGGATATATTCTGACTTTCGCCCGCCTGCATCCCTTTCTGGATCGTGAAATGAAAGCCGGCAGATGGAAAAAAATCCGCGGTCGTTCGTTAAGTGAATCCACAATTGGGGTCATCGGTGTCGGGAATATCGGTAAAGCGGTGATCCGGCGGACACGGGCTTTTGGAGCAAAGATCCTCGGCAATGATATCCAGCGGATAGCCCCGGATTTTGTTTTGGAATACAGCGTGGAGATGACCTCCCTGCCGGATTTGATCGCCAGGTCTGATTTTGTCAGCGTAAACTGCGATCTCAACCCGACCAGCTATCACCTCATCAATGAGCAAACACTCGGAATGATGAAACCCACTGCATTCCTGATCAACACGGCGCGCGGACCGATCGTGGATGAAAATGCCCTCATCGATGCTTTGCGACACGGGAAGATCGCCGGTGCTGCCCTGGATGTTTTTGAGCACGAACCGCTTCCGAATGACAGCCCGCTGCTGCAAATGGACAATGTTATGCTGGCTCCCCATAACTCCAATTCGAGTCCCTCAGCCTGGGAAAGGGTCCATTGGAACACAATTCGAAATCTGCTGGTGGGATTGGGCATTCCCGATGATGACCTGCACGAAATGAGAGACCATGAATAGCAACCTGAAAGACAGAATTGTATTGATCACCGGTGCCGCCGGGGGGATCGGCAGGGCGACGGTTGAATATTTCATCCAAATGGGATGGCGGGTGATCGGCGTTGATCGGGCACCGTACGGGGATGTTTTCCCGCAAGACAGCCTGTATATCCAGGCGGATATATCCCGCCCGGATGACCTGGAAAATATATTTACCCGGACGCGTGAATTTACCACCAGTCTGGAGGCCCTGGTCAACAATGCTGCCTACCAGGTGACGAAACCAATCCTGGAAACAACAGTGGAAGAATGGGATGCCGTCATGGCATCCAACCTCCGCTCGGTTTTCCTGAGTGCCAAGCTGGCATACCCTCTTTTGAAAGCCCGGGGAGGTGGGGCGATCGTCAACGTCTCATCAGTACATGCTGTCGCGACTTCCAAAGATATCTCTGCTTATGCTGCCAGCAAAGGTGGTCTGTTGGCTTTGACCCGGGCGATGGCAATCGAGTTCGCCCCGGATAATATCCGTGTCAATGCCATCCTGCCCGGGGCAGTCGATACTCCCATGCTGCGAGCAGGGATGAGCCGCGATCATGCCGGTCAGGGAGACATCCACCAGCGCCTTGAGAACCTGGCGCGCAAGACAGTCAGCGGCAAAATCGGCCATCCTGACGAGATCGCCAGAGCCATTTATTTCCTGGCAGATGAGCAGCAATCCTCCTTTATGACCGGTCAACCGATGATCGTTGATGGTGGTGCAACTGCCAGGTTGAGCACAGAATGAGTGATTTGCGACAAAGAATCAAGAACGCGGTTCCATCATCGATATGGAAACCGATCAGCGAGGCGCGGTATGCCCTTCAGCGTGGGCTTCAATGGCCGATGGCGACTTTTCATCCATTGCGTAGGGACAGCATTCAAAAGTTGAACGAATATAAAGATAAACATGCCGGTGAACGGTGTTTCATCATCGGTAATGGTCCAAGCTTGAACCGAACAGATCTTTCCAAGCTGGAAGGCGAGTATACCTTTGGGATGAACCGTTTCTATATGAAGTTCCCTGAGCTGGGCTTTCCGACGAGTTATTTTGTTTCCATCAATACCCTGGTGATCGATCAATGTGCCGAAGATATCCGCTCATTGACCATACCAAAGTTCCTTTCCTGGCGATCGCGTGAATTCATAGAGCCCGCAGAAGACCTGATCTTTTTACACACAACCTACACCGGACCGAAATTCGCCACCGATGCCCGCAGTCGGCTGTGGGAAGGCGCTACTGTCACGTATGTCGCGTTGCAGCTGGCATATTTCATGGGCTTCGAGACCGTGGTTTTGATCGGTGTCGATCACAATTTTAAAAGTAAGGGAAAACCGAATACGACCGTGGTTTCTGAAGGAGATGATCCCAATCACTTTGATTCAAGCTACTTCGGTAAGGGCTTTCGCTGGCAGCTGCCTGATCTGGATACGTCGGAAAGAGCTTATCTCATAGCTCGGGAAGCATACCGCCAGGACAACCGGCATGTCCTGGATGCTACCGTTGGCGGTCAACTTCAGGTGTTCCCGAAAGTCTCCTACGACAGTTTGTTTGAATGATCTTTCAAATTGAATAACCCAATGGACACAACCGGTCAACCAAAACCCAATGCGGTAAATAGAATGCTGCTCATCACGTTGATCGTTATCCTGTTTGCCGCCGCTCTGGGTATACGCATTTTCGATCTGGATGACCCCCCGCTCGATTTTCATTCCACCAGACAACTACGCTCGCTGATCATTGCCCGCGGCATGTTTTACCAGGGGCTTGAGGATTCACCAAGACTGGAACGTGAAATTGCAGTAAATCAGTGGAAAGATTTAGCGATCATCGAGCCCCCTTTGTTTGAAAGGCTCGTTGCGCTGACCTATCGCATCGTCGGTGCGGAGATCCCGTGGATTGCTCGAATCTATTCAATAATCTTCTGGCTGGCAGGCGGAATCCCACTGTTCCTGTTGGCCCGCCGAATGACAAGTGATGCGGGCGGAATTCTCGCATTGGCGTATTACCTGATCATGCCGTTTGGGATCATCGCCAGCCGGAGTTTTCAACCCGATCCATTGATGGTCAGTTTGATGATCTTTGCCTGGTGGGCATTCTACCGGTGGTTTTATCACCAATCCTGGGGGAATACGATCCTGGCAGGAATTCTGATCGGAATGGCGATCTTCGTTAAATCGGTAGCGGTGCTGATGTTATTCGGCGGATTTCTCGCTCTTATCCTGTTCGAGAAGCAACTCAAGGTCATGATCCGGAGTACTAAAGCCTGGGTGCTGGCTGCTATCTCGATTCTGCCTGCAGCTATCTTCTTCTTGGTTGGATTGTTAACCCTGGGTATGAGCAGCCAGTTTGAAGGCAGATTTTTCCCGGAGATGCTTCTCGATCCAGCCCATTATGTTCGCTGGCTTTTCTTTGTCATCGGTATTGTTGGATTTGCTGCACTTATTAGTGCATTACTGGGGGTGATCTTGTTCCGCAGGAAATCTGACCGGGTTTACGTGACGGGGATCTGGATTGGATACTTGATCTATGGACTTCTATTCCCGTACCATTTCCTGACCCATAATTACTATCACCTGCCACTGATTCCATTGATCGGGCTATCACTGGCGCCGATTGGCGAGATTTTTTGGGAGAAGTATACGGAAAGGAGTCCCGGAAAACTCACACATGTAGGTGTGCTGGTCATTTTCCTGGCCGCGGTGGGAGTCCAGGTATGGGATGCCAGGGTAACACTTGCCCAGGAGAACTACCGCCATGAACCGTCATACTGGAGATCAATTGGTGATGTTGTTGGACAAGATGTTGATGTCGTCGCTCTATCCCAGGACTACAGCAACCGGGTTGCTTATTATGGATGGTTGATTACGACCAATTGGCCTGGAACCGGTCAGCAGGATTACAGGGACCTGCGTGGTGGAACTCCCCTGACCTTCGAAGAACAATTCGAACGCTACACGGAAGGGCAGGATGTATTCCTGGTAACTACATTAAATGAATTTGAAAATCAGGGAGAGTTATACGACTATCTTAATAATAACTTTCCAGTGATTGCCGATGGTCAGGGTTACCTGTTGTTCGATCTTCGGAATCCGCTCCAGTAGTCAGAAATCTCGATCTCACCAACATGGATTATCCAAAAATATCAATCGTTACCCCGTCTTACAACCAGGCAGACTATTTAGAATTCACCATTCAATCCGTGCTGCGCCAGGAATACCCTGAGCTGGAGTATATCGTGGTTGATGGAGGGTCGACGGATGGTAGTCAAGAGATCATCCGTAAATATCAAGACCGGATTACATGGTGGGTCTCCGAACCGGACCGAGGCCAGGCGGAAGCCATCAGTAAGGGGTTCCAACGGTCAACCGGTGACATCGTTGCCTGGTTGAATTCAGACGATATTTACCTGCCGGGAACCTTGTTCAAGGCAGCAGAACGGATGAGCAGCAATCCTGAGGCAGGATTTGTGTACGCTGACGCACTCAGCATCGATGCGATGGGTCAGCCGTTTAACACGCTACAGTTCCCGGATTGGGGACTGGAAGATCTCTTACGTTTTCACATCATCTGCCAGCCATCCGTATTCATGCGTCGCACCTTGCTGGAAGAAGTGGGCTACTTGAACGAGGATTACCACTATATGTTGGATCATTACCTGTGGCTGAAGATCGCCGTAAGAGGTCCAATCCTTCACGCTGCAGAGTACTGGTCAGCCGCACGACATCACAGTGCTGCCAAAAATGTCGAGCATTCATCAGGATTCAGCAGGGAGATAATGAGATTATTGGAAACCTTGAAGGATGATCCATTGTTCTCTGAAAAGATTTCCAAAGATCTCGAACGGGTTGCTGGTGGTGCTTACAGGTTGGCTGCAAGGTACTATCTGGATGGGAACAAACCAGTAGACGCACTGAAATACTATTGGAGAGCATTTGTTCACTGGCCGGGTTATACCGCCAGGCACTGGCACCGCATGGTTTTCGCAGTTTTAAGTCTATTTGGTGGAAAATCACTTTCCAAAATGTATTACCGCACCCAGGCGAAAAGGCAATTTCCTGAAATTCTGACTGATATGGACCTGACGGATTGGCCCGGTTTAAAAATCCAGGATAACCAGGTATGAGACGTCCGATACTCGTAACCGGGGTTCACCGGAGCGGAACAACCTGGGTCGGTAAAATGATTGCTGCCAGCCCACAGGTTACTTACATCAGCGAACCATTGAATATGCATCATCGCCCCGGTGTGATGCGAGCACCAGTAGATCACTGGTACCAGTATATCTGCGAAGATAACCAGGATGAATATCTAAAACCGCTGCGGGATACCCTGGACTACCGATACAGGCTGGGTGCTGAAATTAGAGCATTGAGAAATGCCAAAGATATCGGGCGAATGATCCGGGATTTAACCTGGTTTATACATGGAAAGTTAAACAACACAAGACCGTTGTCAAAGGATCCATTTGCAGTATTTTCAATCCCCTGGTTTGTGGAACAGTTTAAAGCTCAGGTTGTGGTCATAATCCGCCACCCCGCCGGGTTTGTGAGCAGTCTGAAAAAACTATCTTGGGACTTTGATTTCGAAGACCTGCTCCAGCAGGAATATTTAATGCGTGACTTGCTGTCAGATTACAAACAGGACATGGATTCTGCGGTTGAGACTAATCAGAATGTGGTGGAACAAGGAGCATTGCTCTGGAAAATAGTCTATGATATTATCGATCGCTATCGCCAATCCATTCCTGGGATGATTGTCCTGCGCCATGAAGACTTGGCTCAGGCACCGGCGGTAGAATTTCGGAAACTGTATGACAAGTTGGGATTGAGATATACCCGCAAAATTGAAATGATTATCGAAAAGTCGAGCAGCGAAAAGAACCCCGTCGAACTGGCACGCGGCAGGCAGCACAGCATCCAGCTCAATTCTGAGGAAACGATTAAGAATTGGAAATCACGCCTGCTTCCGGGAGAGATCGAAAAAATATATCAAATTACCAGACCTATAGTCGATCGGTATTATCATCCTGGCGATTGGGAATAGCCTCAATGAATCCACTCGTAACCATTATTACACCATCCTATAACCAGGCTCCGTATCTTGAAGATACGATCCTTTCTGTTCTGATGCAGGATTATCCGAATATCGAGTACTTTATCGTTGATGGTGGATCTACTGATGGCAGTCTTGAAATTATTAAAAAGTACGCCAACCAGATAGCCGGTTGGGTCTCTGAGCCCGATCAGGGGCAAACAGACGCCATCAACAAAGGTTTTTCCATGGCAAATGGGGAGGTGCTTGCATGGATCAACTCGGACGATACCTATTATCCTCATGCCGTTAAAGAAGCGGTTGACTTCCTGAGCTCACACCCTGATGTTGGGTTGGTATATGGAGATACAAACTTCATCAATTCAAATGGTAGAATTATCGGTAGATTCAATGCTCAACAAACCAGTTATCGTCGACTGCGCCGGGGGGGAGTATATATACCCCAACAGTCATCGTTTTTTCGAGCAGAAGTATGGAAGGAAGTAGGACCGTTGGACCCGGATTTCTATTTTGCGATGGATTACGATCTATGGGTGCGGATAGCAAAGGAGCGGGAAATCGCTTATGTGCCGAAATTGTGGGCGAACTTCCGCCTCCATGATGATGCCAAATCGATTGCAGACGATATCCGCTGTTGGCCTGAAATGCTCGAAGTCCACAGGAGAGATGGCGGAAGTCTGTTATCTTTTATCTACGTGAGATATATCATCAGGAAATTATTGGGTCCAATTGTGCGCTGGCGCAGGAAAAGAATGTTCCAAAAATGAATTGGTGCTTCAATTTGCAGAGATAGTTAGAGTTATTCAATGAATATCATTCAAAATCAAAAAGAAATCTACGATTCCTCAGCGACCGGAAGTCCAGCCGTAGAAGAATTAAAATCACTGCTCCAGTACAAACATCTGATCGTGCAGTTTATCCGTCGGGATATATTGACGCGTTATAAAAGATCCGTATTGGGCGTTGCTTGGACGATGCTGGGACCATTGGGGACGATGCTGGTTTTAACGATCGCGTTTTCTGCTGTTTTATCCAGAGGAATCCCAAGTTACCCAGCCTACGTTTTGAGCGGTTTGATGGCATGGACATTTTTCTCCCAGACCACGAACACGGCGATGCGTTACATCGTTTGGGGATCTAATTTGATGAAGCGTATCTACGTCCCCTCGACCGCATTTGCAGTCTCGTCGATCGGCGTTGGAATAGTCAACATTGTCTTGTCGATCATTCCTCTTTTCATTGTCATGATTGCGACTGGTGTTCAAATTCGCTGGACTGTGCTCCTGATGCCAATCCCAATCCTCTACTTGGCAATGTTCTCCTTGGGCGTGGGTTTATTTGTATCTGTGCTGGCTGTTTACTATGCGGATGTGGCTGAAGTCTACCGGATATTGCTTACAGCCTGGATGTACCTCAGTCCTGTCATCTATCCTCCATCGATCCTTCCAGACCGGATCCGATTCTGGATCCAGACTCTGAATCCCATGTATAACCTGATCAATTTTTTCCGGATGCCAGTCTATGATGGAGTTGTCCCATCGTGGAGTGATTTCCTGATCAATGGATTGATATCATTGGTCGTTTTGCTGATTGGCTGGTATTTTTTCACACTCAAATCTGATGAATTTGCATATAAAGTTTAATCCAAAATGACTGTCAATTTGACTAACGCAAATGTAATTCAAATAGAAAATGTATCTGTTCGCTACCGCGTACCCAAAGAAAGAATGCGGACGATCAAAGAGGTGGCGATACGCTGGATCAGGCGTGAATTGGGATACAAGGATTTTTGGGCATTAAAAGATGTCAATCTTTCCCTTAAATCCGGGGAAATCATGGGGGTGGTCGGTCACAATGGCGCAGGAAAGAGCACCATGTTGAAATTAGTTGCAAAAATTCTCAAACCGACAAGCGGTCGGGTTCTGGTTAAAGGGAAAGTCGCGCCTTTGCTAGGTTTTGGAGCGGGATTTCACCTTGAATTGACCGGCAGAGAGAATGTGTACTTAAATGGCGCTTTGTTAGGTTTTTCGCACGCTGAAATGGACGAAAAATTTGATCGAATTGTGGATTTTGCTGAAATTTGGGATTTTATCGATGCGCCGTTAAGGACCTACTCGACTGGAATGAAGGCACGTCTTGGTTTTGCCGTTGCAACAGATGTAGAACCGGACATATTACTCATTGACGAAGCGCTTGCAGTTGGGGATACTGCGTTTCAAGAGAAAAGCTCAGAACGGATGCGGCAGTTTTATGAGAAAGGAGTAGCAATTTTATTAGTTTCTCATAATATGGCTTCCATCCAATCATTATGCCATAAAGTTGCCTGGATAGACCATGGTGAATTAAAAATGCTTGGTGATACGGATGAAGTAGTGGAAGCATATCAAACAGACCAATTATCAGCTAAAAGGTCAAGGTGAGCATCGATTATTTCATAGGAGATATGTATGAAAAATAAGAATATTTTTAAGAGTATGTTGTTAGTAATGGGAATTGTTACTGTTATTTTTACAGTCAATTTAATCTCTGGAATGCAAAGTGATGAAAGACTACCCGAAGCGGTCCGGGCGGCGGACTTACGCCAGATTACAGAGGAGTATTTCCTATTTATGCCAAATCTATTCAAGATAGGAAATTGGGAAAGCCCGTTTGGGGTTGAGTCACTAAATTCTGTATATGAGGGTTCGAGTTTGTATAATTATACCGTTGATCTTCCGACCTCCTGGTTGCGGATGAATAGCAGGATCAGTTGGAAGGATCTTCAACCAACGGAAGGTGCAACGATCAATTGGGATCTGTTGGACACGTTCGAAGCCGAATTGAGAGGACTTGCTGGTACGGCTGTCAGACCGGTTGTGATCGTCGATGAATATCCGGGCTGGGCAGTCGATCCAAGAGATGATGGGAATTTATCTGTTTGTGCACCGATTGCGGATGAGCATGTGGACGAATTTGCAGCCTTTGTCGGTGCATTGGTGGACAGGTATAGTTCACCAGAATTCAATGTTCACGATTGGGAACTCGGAAATGAACCCGATATCGATCCCGATAGGATCTCGGTGGACAGTGTGTATGGATGCTGGGGGGACATTGATGACCTCCAGTATTTTGGGGGTAGACGCTATGGTAGGATGATCAACACGGTTGCTCCTGTGATGAGGAGGGAAGATCCACAGGTGAGAATATGGATGGGCGGGCTTTTATTGGATAGTTCTGATACTCATCTTAAGGAAGGCAATCTTTCTAAGGGACTTCCAGAGAATTTCTTAAAAGGTGTTTTAGCCGCAGGGGCAGGTGCAAACCTGGATTATATCCCTTACCATTCTTATCCATTTTATTTCAACGAGATCGCCGATCATGATATTAATCCTCAAAGTGACTGGTACAGCTGGGGTGGATATATTAAAGGGAAAGCAAATTTCCTGAGAGCCATCATGCAAGACTATCAAGTCGAAATCCCGCTTGTATTGAATGAATCAGCTTTGCTTTGTAAGTCTACTTTGATCTTCTGCGATCCTCCTGACCAGAACTATTGGGATATGCAGGCTTATCATCTAATACGTGGATACACCCGCGGCATGTCCGTGGACTTGGAAGGAATGATGTGGTTCACGATCCATGGACCTGGCTGGGAAAACTCTGGGCTGCTCGAACCGGGGCAAACAGCAACTAGGAAATCTTATGATGCTTTCCAGTTCCTCATCAGTGAGCTGAGAGGCTTCTCGTATATCAATACAGTAAACTATGGCGAAGGCACAGAAGGATATGCTTTTGAACGCTGGCCTTCTGAGGAGATTCATATTGTCTGGATGTTCAACAACGTGAGCTCAACGATCGATGTACCCGCTAACAAATTCATCGCTGCTTATGATATGGTGGGCAATCCAATTACAATCACTACAGATGGCATCAATGTCCAGGTGCCATTGGGATTCTCACCTGTTTATATTCATTTGAATCCATAATTTACTCAAATTTAAATTAATCAATAGATAATAGAGAAATCGGATTGCAGAATGAAATGCAATCCGATTTCTTTGAGTATATTTAATCGACATATTCTATAATATACAGAGTTGAAGAGAAATTATCACTTTGTGAATTTGATTACTGAATGGTAAAGTATAAATCCAAAAGAACCTTCGTCATCATAAGTGGAATACTGATCGGCATTTTACAATTGTGGGTGCTGTTTAATTTTTTTTTAGATTGGACCTATGACGATCCTTTTATAACCTACAGGTATGCTGAAAATATAAGGAATGGTCTCGGGTTTGTTTACAATCCAGGTCTTAAATTCCTGAGTACAACCACCCCTCTATTCACGCTTTTGCTGACAGGATTTGGAATATTTTCTAATAATCTCCCTTTGATTGCAAGAATAATTGGCATCTTCAGCCTGGTGGCTGGTGGGTTGCTGATCTGGTGCATTGGATATTCCTGGGATCGCCCTGCCGTTGGCTGGACCGGATTATTAGTTTATCCAACTTTCCNNAACTTTCCCATTGATGATATCTCCGCTTGGATCGGAAACACCCTTTTATCTGGCATTATCTCTGGGTGCATTCCTGGCATATATTAACAAGAAATATTTTCTGACAGCGGTTTTAGCGGGATTGGCTGTCCTGACCCGGGCAGATGGCATATTGGTTCCGTTGATCATCGGGCTGGATTTTGGAATAAAGCACTTTTTCAAGGAGTCAGATAAAGATAATGCTGAATCCAATGGAATCACTATTCCATGGACTGCGATTATTATTTTTATTGCACTTATAGGTTCATGGCATGGGTTTGCCTGGTACTATTTTGGTTCTCCATTCCCGGAAACATTAGCCGCGAAACAGCTGCAAGGAACAATGGAAATCAGTGAGATATTTTCATCGGGTGTTTGGAGATTATACAGCTGGTATTTTCGCAGCTGGCAGAATTGGGTCCTTACCGCCATGGCGATTTTGTTGGATATTTCCATGTATTGATTTCAGATCGAAAATGGTGGATTTTTCTTGCCTGGCCCATTCTTTATTTTGCAGCATATTCCATGCTAGGCGTTACCTCCTACTTTTGGTATTATGTCCCATTGATTCCCGGATTGATCATTGCTTCCGGTTTAGGTGCTTCTTTCATCCAAAGTCTATATGAACGGGCTATAAATCAGTTTGAGTTTAGTTCGCTCGCGATATCGAATATTTTGACGTACAGTATCATCCTGGCTATCGGTCTTGCCCAGGTAGTTGATCTTCCCCGGGTTGCAGAAAGTGCAGATCATCGGTATGGTATTTATCGCTCGGTGGGGAAGTGGTTGAACACATTTACACCACCAGATGCGACCGTTGGCGCATTGGAGGTTGGTATTATTGGTTATTTTTCTCAACGAGACGTGATAGATTTTGCAGGGTTGATCCAGCCTGATGTTGCCAGAGTGATGGGTGAGGATGCCACATATAAAGATACGACCCTGTATGCGATTGATGAATACCACCCAGAATATATTGTTTTATACTCTGGTCATTACCCGCATATTGAACAATATTTAGAAGATCAAATGTGCCAGGTCAGTCAATTTTTCCCAAAAGAAAATTTTGGTTCCAGTTTTGATCTGGTCATCTATTCTTGTCCCTGGTGAAGATGAAAGTATAATTCCTACGTCTTGGAGCAATTAATGAAAGTGATTACCACAAAGATTCCAGATGTCTTTATTCTTGAACCTAATGTATTTGGTGACCATCGCGGGTTTTTCATGGAAACATACCAGCAAGATACTTTTTATGATGTGGGTATCAAGGCGGAGTTTATTCAGGATAATCACTCTGGATCTGTACAAGGTACATTACGGGGTTTACATTACCAACTCAAACATCCCCAAGCCAAGCTGCTGAGAGTGGTGGTGGGGGAGGTTTTCGATGTTGCTGTTGATATCCGGAGCGGTTCGCCCACTTTTGGGCAGTGGGTCGGATGTACACTCTCTGCGGAGAATAAAAAACAATTCTGGGTGCCAAAAGGATTCGCTCATGGATTTTATGTGCTCAGCGATTGGGCAGAAGTGATCTATAAAGTTGATGATGTATACTCCCCTGAATCAGAACGAACGATTCTCTGGAATGATCCGACGATCGGTATTTGCTGGCCGATTGATGATGGGGTTAAACCGATTCTCTCAGAAAAAGATCAGAATGGTATGCCTCTCAACCAAGCTGATGTGTATACTTCATTCAGGAAATGAAGAAAAAATGTTCATCCATAATCAACAGGAGATTGCATGAATAATGTCTTAGTCACTGGCGGTGCGGGTTTCATCGGATCGAATTTTGTTCATTATTTGCAAAATGTGGAACCGGGAGCGAAGATCATCAACCTGGATGTTCTAACTTATGCGGGAAGTCAAGAAAACTTGAAAG
>JABAOG010000662.1_pt2 | contig 16039 bp, 9 predicted proteins | sample 7062131 | NCBI WGS metagenome assembly JABAOG01 (sample SAMN14538629, study PRJNA623070) | marine sediment metagenome | biome: marine biome [ENVO:00000428]; feature: marine pelagic biome [ENVO:01000023]; material: deep marine sediment [ENVO:00002113] | place: India: Arabian Sea | collected...
ACGATGGCCATCTGGCTCGACGCCGACCGGATCGTGCGGGTGAAGGTCTTGCCGAACGCGGTCATGACCCTCGCGGATGCCATCGAGGGCAACGCGGTGACCGAGGAGCTCTGCGGGGGCGAACCCCGACCGCGCTTGTGTGACTACACCGAGATTCGCTCGCAGGAGGCGGACTGCCGCACGTACTACGCGGGCCCGGAGACGGCACGGTGCTGTCTCGCCTGCGCCATCTTGGTCGGCTCCCCGGTGAGCCGAGTCATCGGCAATTTCTACCTGGGGCTCACGCGCCCCATCACGCCCACGCGACTCTTCGATGACGAGGCGAAGGCGCTCGAGTGGCTTCGAGGTTTCGAGCATGGATGAGTTGGAGGAGGCCCGCGTCCAGCGCATCCTCGACCTCATCCTTCGACTGGCGGCGGGAGACCTCACGGCGCGGGAGACTCCGTCGTACGCCCACGACGAGCTCGATGCGATCATCGTCGGCCTCAACATGCTCGCCGAGGAGCTCGCTCGCCGGGAAGAGCAGCTACGGGTCCAGGCCGAGGCCCGCCAGCAGGCGTCGCGCTTGGAAGCGCTCGGCACCTTTGCCGCGGGGATCGCCCACGACTTCAACAATATCCTCGCGGCGATCCTCGCCCACGCCGAGGTGGGACGTCATCAGCTGGCCGGAGAGCACGCCGTGTCCACACACCTCGAGGAGGTCGTCGCGAGCACGCGACGCGCGTCGGCCTTGGTGGGGCAGATTCTTTCCTTCACTCGACGGGGTCGGGCGGAGCTGAAGCCGCTCGACCTGGTCGATACCGTCGTAGAAGGGCTCCGCATCGTGCGGCCCACCCTTCCCACCGCGGTTCGTCTGCGTCTCTCGCTCCCCGGTGGCCAAGCCTGGGTGCAGGGCGACCCGACCCAGCTCGCACAGGTCCTCCTCAACCTCTGCACGAACGCGTCTCAGGCCATGCCGGAGGCGAGGGGGGTGATCGACGTGAGCCTCGCGCGAGCGATCGATGACCAACGCGAGCCACGGTGGGTGCTCCAGGTGCGAGACGATGGAGAGGGGATCGACCCCGACGTGCGCGAGCCGATCTTCGATCCCTTCTTCACCACCAAGGAGCGTGGCAGCGGGACCGGGCTCGGGCTCGCGGTGGTCTTCGGCATCGTCCAGGCACATGGGGCGACGATCGACGTGGAGAGCGAGCCCGGCGCGGGGACGGCGATGACCATCGACTTTCCGGCGCTCGAGCCGCCGGACCCTCCGGGTCGGAAAGCACCGGCCCCGGCGGAGCCGGGGCCATCGGAAGGCGCGCCGCATGCCTCCGTGCTCCTGGTGGACGACGAGGCGGCGATTCGGCACTCCTACGGAGCCTACCTTCGACACCTCGGCCACGAGATCACGACCTGCGTCGATGGGCGGGAGGCCCTCGAGCAGCTCGAGCGGGATGCCGCTCGCTTCGGCGTCGTGATTACGGACGAGACCATGCCGCGGATGACCGGGCGCGAGCTGGCCCGGGTGGTGGCCGAGCGCTGGCCCGATCTGCCGCTGGTGCTGCTCTCCGGCTACGCCGCCGGGCTCGACCGAGCCGATGAGGCGCCAGGGGTGCGGCGCTTCCGCCGGAAACCGATCGAGCCCGCGGAGCTCGGACGGGTCGTCGCGGGGCTCGTCGCGGAGTCGCGCGAGTAGCGAGCGCACGCGGGCCCACGTGGTCGCCGAGCGATGTCGCCCCCCTCGGTTCTTCTTCGGGAGCGCCGATCATGCGACGATGGGTGCTGCGTCGCCGCGGGCTTTCCGCTCGGCAGCTCTGGTTGGCGCTGCTTTCGATTGGAAGAGGCTGATGAACCGACTGTCCGCGTTGTGCTTGGGGCTCCTCGTCGGAGCCTTCTCGTTCTTGGGTTGTGGCGATGACGACGGGAGCGCGGTCGACATGGGCTCGCCCGCAGAGGACTCCGGGAGCGGGGACGCCGGCGTCGAGGACATGGGGCCCGCCCGCGACTGCGTCGTGGTTCGGACCATCGAAGGCGCGACGGAACGAGCCCCCGCGCCCGACGGGATCGCTGGCAATGGTGCGCTCGAAGTCGACAACAGCTTGATCGTGGGTGCATTCGCGCCCCTCGACCGTCCCCCGCTCCTCGCCAAGACCGGAGGCGTGCTCGTCGACCTCCACCATGTCGGCCAGAGCGATCACCTGAACGAGTTCGCCCAGCTGGGCGGGGCCTCTCAGAGCTTTCTGATCGAATACACCTCGATGGCGGTCAGCGAGCAGGACGCCGACCACGCGGTGATCGAGATGCGTGGTCACCTGGCCCCGGCTCCCGACACCGCCGAGTTCGCGGGGATGCCACCCGGTGAGGGGATCGAGATGGTCACCACCTACCGGTTCGACTGCATGGATCCGCGGGTTCGGGTTCGCTCGACCATGACCAACACGACCCCGAACACCTACTTCGGCACCGGGGCCTTCGGCCCCATCGACACGATGCTGTGGGGCGGGCGGTCCATCGCTCCCTTCTGCCCCAGTCCCGGCCAGGGAACCGAGTGCCGACCCTTCGATTTCTCCAACCCGACGGCCTCGCTGGTCACGACCCCCTACGTCGGCTCGACCGGTTCCCTCGACGGGGACCCGGCGAGCTTCGCCCTCTACTCCGACACGAGACCCACCCTCACCGGCGTGCACAACGACCAGGTCTCGGTGCTGGGCGAGATCGCCTCGGGCTTCGCGAATTTTCCGGCAGGTAGCGTCAAGAGCGCCTCTCGGGTCCTCGTCGTCGGGGACGGCGCGGACGCGGCCTCCGCCGTCGATGTCGTGCTCGACGATTTGGCCGAGCTCGGTCGGATGGAGGTGGCCACCGTCTCTGGTGTCGTGACTCTACCGGACGCCACCATCGGCAGCGATCCCTTCCGCCGTCCCCTGGTGGTCTTGGCCACCCCGGAAGCGGACGGCGATCCGATCGATCCGGAGACCTGGACGCCGGCCACGACCGTGCGTGTCGCCGAGGATGGGACCTTCAGCGCCCGGGTTCCCGCGGGGCCGATCTCCTGGGAGCTCCGCATCGACGGCCGAGTCCCCAAGCGGGGCTCGGGCGGGGACGCGGTCGCGGGTGAGACCCTCGACCTGGGCACCCTCGAAGCCGATCCGGCGCCGATCCTCGACGTCGAGGTCACCGACGGGACGAGCGGTGTGGTCGCTCGCATCGTCGTCGACGGGGTCGACGGCACGGAGGACCCGCTGCTGGGGCCGACCGCGGGCGGCGCTCCCTCGGGCAACATGACCTTCACCGACGGGATGGGGCTGGCTTCGATCACGATCCCGCCGGGGACCTACGATATCTACGCGGTGCACGGGATGGGCTGGTCCCTGGCTCGCTCACGAGTGACGATCGACGCCGACGGAGCGTCGGTCACCTTGCAGGTCGAGCCGCTCGACGTCTGGGGAAGCGGGTTCCTGACCGCCGATCTGCATGTCCACAGCGGCGCCAGCTTCGACTCGATGTTGCCGGTGGACGACCGAGTGCTCTCCTACATCGCCGAGGGGGTCGATGCGATCGTCTCGACCGAGCACGACGTCATCTACGACTACACGCCGGCGCTGGCCACGGTCGAGGCGACGCTCCCAGCCGAGTGGCGGGGCCGGCTTCGCACCTTCGTCGGCATCGAGAGCACGACCTTCGTTCCATGGGAGCTCTTCCCGCACACCGCGGGCCACTACAACGCCTTCCCGGTCGAGGTGATCGAGGGGGCTTGGAAGTCCGGGATGCCGGAGGACGAGTTCTTCCCGGCGGCCACCATCTACGAGCGCCTGCGCGCTCTGCCGAGCGCCGTCAGCGAGCCGCTGGTGCAGATGAACCACGGCCGGTCCAGCAGGCGGGGCACCGTCTGGCTGGGCTACTTCGACAGTTGCCAGTTCGATCCCACGGCGGCCTTCGACGATACCGATCTCTGCTGGGCGAACCCGGGGGCGATGGGGACTCGAGCGTGGGATCTGGACGCGATGGAGCTCATCAACGGACCGGACGTGAATACCTTCATCAACAACAGCCGAGACTGGTTCGCGTTGCTCTTGAACGCGCCGGGCGATCGGCTGCCGGTGGGCACGGCGAACAGCGACTCGCACGGGCTGAGCCTCAAGGGGCAGGCCGGGTACCCGCTGACCCTTCTACGCACCGACGATTCGCTCGCCGCTCTCGACGACGCCGCGCTCGTCGACGCGCTGCGGAGCGGCTCCGTCTCCGGGGCCCTCGGTGTCTTCGTCTGGTTCTCCGTCCGCAACGCGGACGGGAGCGTCTCCGGTGAGCCCGGGCGCGCACCGGTGTCGCTCAGCGGGGACGTGACCGTGGAGGTCCATGTCGCCGCGCCCCCGTGGATCCCGGTCGAAGAGCTCCGCGTGCGCGTGGGCGGACGGGTGGCGGCCCGCCGCAGCGCCGCCGCCGGCGACTGGACCGAGCCCGCGGATCCCTACGGCACGACCGGGGTGGTGCGCTTCGACGGACCGATCGACCTCACCCTCCCCGCCGAGGACACCTTCATCACCGTGGAGGCGGGGGTGGCGATCCCCGAGGTCGCGGATCTGGACGGCGACGGGATCGCCGAGACCGCGGACAATGACGGCGACGGCGACGTGGACGCCGACGACCAGGCATTGGGTGGCATCGAGATCACCGCCTCGCCGGAGCCCCTCTCGGTCATCGCCATCGAGGCGCACCCGGTGGGCTTCGCGAACCCGGTCTTCATCGACGTGGACGGCAACGGCGCCTACGACGCGCCGGGCGTTCCCCTGGTGGACGGCGACCTCCCGTAGCGCGAGCCGGGATCGCTCAGCGCTTCTTCTTCTTGGCCAGCAGCTGCTCGGCGAGGGAGGAGGGCTGGGGCTCCTTCGGCGGCGGCGGCTCGCTGTCGGGCGGCTCCGACATTTGCTCGCGCTCTTCGGCTCGTCCCTCGGCGGAGGCCACCCGGGCGACCTCGTCGGCCACCGCCCCGGCCTCGCGGGCCTCCGGCGCCTTCATCGGGGCGGCGCCACGTTTCTTCGCCCGCTTCCTCCGGCGCTTCTTCCGTGAGAAGGGATGCCGCAGGCGCGCCCCCAGCCCCTCCGGGAGCACCAGCCGGCGCATGGCCACCGAGAGCAGCATCAGGAGCAGCGTGGCCATCAGCAGCCAGGGCCACATCGGGTCGTGCGCCCAGGCCGCGGGCGGCCGGTCGCGGAAGACCGCGCCGAGCCCCTCGCGGACCTCCCCGCCGGTCAGCGCCGCGAGCTGCGCGAGCAGGGCGTGGTTCGTTCCCTCGCCGCGGAGCTCCTCCCCGCTCGGCCGGATCGAGCCTGCCGATCCGACCAGCCCGCCCTCGCCGTTGCCCACCGTGACCAGGTAGGGCCCGGGCGCGTTCGCGTCGAAGGTGCCCTCGTAGCGACCGGCGCCGGTCTGGCGAAGCTCGACCTCCAGGCTCTCTCCGCCGGGGCCGGCCACCGTTCCGCCGAGGTCCAGGTAGTTCCGGTAGCGTCCCTCCTGGTCCACCGCCTCGACCCGGACCCGGCCGACGCCGCCCCGGATGTCGAGGCTGACCTGGGCGTCGCTGCGTTCCGGGGAGCGGGCGAGGGAGCGGCCGAGCTGATCGAAGAGCACGCCATAGCCCGCCCAGCCCAGCCAGGGCCGGCCGAGCTCGGCGCCGACGTCGGTGGTGAAGACCGCCGAGCGACCGACGCCGTGCTGCCACACCGCGAGGAGTGGGTCTTCGTCCTTGGCTCGGAGCAGGATCTCGGCGCGCCCCTTCGGATCCACCACCGAGTAGCCGCCGAGGGGAGGCGCGCCGCCGAAGTCGATGCCGCGCAGCACCGGGCTGGGCGCCGCCGGGGTCGCCTCGAAGGGCTCCTGCACCAGCGCGGCGCGGCTCGCCTCGATGGTCTCTTGGGTGAAGATCCGCGGCAGCTCGTTCAGGTCTTCGACGATGTAGAAGCGCCCCTCGCCCAGCCGCGAGAGATGCTCGAGCTCCGGCGTGTAGACGCCGTTGCCCATCGAGACGATCGAGGTGGTGATGTTGTCGCGCAGCGCCCGTCGGACCATCTCGCGGGTGCCGGCGAGCTGCTGGGAGTCCGAGCCGTCGCTGAAGAGCAGGAAGTGCTTCAGCTGGGTCTGCTCACCGCGGAGCGCATCGAAGGACGCCTCCATCGCCACGTCGACGTCGATGCCGCCCCCGCCCGGCTGGGCCGCGCGCACTCGGCTCGCGATGGCCTCCGGATCATCGACGGAGACCATCGCCTGGGTCCAGGTCACGGCGGTGTCCACGTGCATCACCCCCACCCGATCGGCGGCCGAGAGCAGCAGGGCCGAGCGAGCGGCCGCTTCGTTGGCCAGGTCGAGCTTGGTCCGGCCACCGCCGGCGGCCATCATCATCGAGCCGCTCTTGTCGATGGCGATCACCATCGCCAGCGACACCCGGTCTCGCCGCTGCCGGAGATCGAAGCGCGCCGGCAGCGCGTCCTCGACCGGCGTGCCGGTGTAGCCCCCGAGGCCGAAGCTGTCGCGGGCACCGGCCATCAGCAGCCCGCCGCCGAGATCGCGCACGTAGGACTGGAGCATCGTCAGCTGGTCGCTGGTGAAGGTCCGCGCCTCGACGTCGGAGAGGACCAGCAGGTCGTAGCCAGCGAGCTCCCCGAGGCCGGCGGGCATCCCCGAGGGAGCGACCAGCTCGGCGGTCATCCCGGAGGCCCGGAGCGCGCGGGTCAACGCCGCGGCCGTGGGGGGCTCGGCGGCCACGACGAGCACCCGGCTGTTGCCCGTCACTCGCAGGAAGGCGCCGCCTTCGTTGTTCTCCCGGCCGACGTCGAGCCCTTCCTCGAGGGGCTCGACCAGCACCTCGTAGCGATGCACTCCCGCGTCGGGCGCCTCGTCGCGCAGCACCAGCAGGTCGTGCCCCTCGCGGAGCTCGGTCACCGCCTCGGCGATGGTGGCGCCGCCGCGGGTCACCCGCACTCGCGCCGGCGTCCGGCGGGAGGCTCGGGTGACCACCCGGATCTCGATCGGCTCTCCGGGCCGGGCCGTCCGCGGCACCCGGACGCGCTCGACCGCGACCTCCGGTGCGGGCGCGCGCTCGACCGGCAGCACGTCGATGGAGACACCTCGTCCGGCCGCGACCGCGGCGACGTCGAGCGCGTCTCCGCGGTTCTCGACGCCGTCGCTGATCAACACGATCCGTCCGGCGTGCTCGGCGGGCAGATCGGCGAGGGCCCGGCGGAGGCCCGCCGCCAGATCGGTGGCGTCCCGGGGAACGGTGGCGCGGACGGCGCCGAAGGGCGGGTCGGGCGAAGGGAGCAGATCGGTGGCCGCCTCGGCGCCGACGACCACGAGCCCCGCGCGGTCGCCCACCTCCATCCCCCCCGCGCCCGCGCGCATCTGAGCCAGCGCCTCTCGAGCGCTCTCGCTCTCGGCCACGCTACGCGATTGGTCGAGCACGTAGATCACCGCCAGCCGATCGATGCGGTGGCCGATCTCGAGGCCACCGACCGCCAGCGCCGCGGCCAGCCCGCCGAGGACGATCGCGCCTTGGATCCAGCGGCGACGCCCGCCGTAGATGCGCGGGAGCAGGCGCACGCGCCAGACGATCAGCGCCCAGAGGATGAGCGCCGGCGCCAGCAGCCACGGGGACGCGAAGCGGATCACGCCGCCCGCCTCCGTTCGCTCGGTCGGCTGGCCCAGAAGACCTCGAGCAAGAGCAGGATCAGCAGCGCCCCGGCCACCCAGGGCCAGGACTCGGCGTGCTCATCCGCTTCGGCGAGGGCACCTTCGGCGCGTTCGCCGCCCTCGGTGACCTCGAGGCGAGGGGTCAGGTCGCTCTCGGCGGCGTCGAGGAGGCTCCGCAGCGCGAAGCGCGGCACGCCGTCGACCGAGACCGAGAAGACCCCCGGCTCCGCCGGGATCGGCACCACCGCCAAGCCCCCACGGCCCACGGCTTCGAGGGCGTCGCCGCTGGGCGTCTCGACGCTCACCTCGGCTCCATCGGGCGCCGGCACGCGGAGCGGGTCGCCGAGGGTCCCGGGGGCGATGCCGCCGGCGGCGCGCCGCTCGCGAGCGCGCTCGAGGAGGTTGCGGAAGAAGACGACGAAGCTCGGCTGCGCGGGCCAGTCGGACCGGCTGGGGTCGAAGCCGAGGATGGTGCTCTCGCCATTGCTTCGCTGCACGGCGGCGATGGCCGTGCCCTCGCTGGTGGTCACCAGCGCGCGTGCGGCGGCCCCCCCGAGGGGTCGGAGCCGCGCGAGGTGGACGTCGCGGAAGCTGGTGAAGCGCAGCCGCGGATCGGCCTCGTCCCAGGTGAGGATCGCCGGGGCGCGCGCCTCCTCGCCGATCGTCAGCTCGAAGACCTGGTCGGACACCGGGGNNGGTGAGGATCGCCGGGGCGCGCGCTTCCTCTCCGATGGTGAGCTCGAAGACCTCGTCGCCCACCGGCGCGATCACCACCGAGTCCCCGGCCGGCGGCTGGTCGGGCACGTCGCCGGTGTAGACGAAGAGGCCCTCGAGGGGCGGAGCGTCCTCGTCGCGCTCGGCGAGCCGAGAGAGATCGGTGCGAAAGACCTCGGCGCGCGCGTCGGCGCGGACCACCCGCTCCACGGCGGCGGGCGGGGTGCCCACCAGGAAGACCGGCAGCTTGCCGCGGCCCGGGCTGGGGACGACCGCCACGTCGTCTTCCGGGAGCGCGTCGGGCGTGCTCCCCTCGGCGGGGCTGAGGCGCAGCTCGACCACCGGCGCTCGGCCGGAGGCGTCCGGTGGCAGGTCGACCGCCATGACCACGCTCTCGGTCGTCCCGGGCTCGACGCGGACGCGCCGGGAGGCGATGGCGCTGTCCCGGCCGCCGAGGGTCGCGGTGACGTAGAGGTCCGCGGCCGCGTCGCCATGGTGGGCGACGCGGGCGAAGAGGTCGGCGCGGTCGAGCTCGCCGACCCGGGCGCGCGCGTCGGCGTCGACGATGGCGCTGTTGGCCAGGGTGCCCGAGCCGATCCGCTGCACCTCCACCGGCATGGGGTGCCCGTCGAGAGCGACCGATCCGTCGATCGCAGCGTCGGTGAGCACCACCACCCGGCTCCCTTCGGGGGAGCCACGCAGTCGCTCGGCGGCGAGGCTCACCGCTGCCTCGAGATCGCTGCGCGCCCCGCGGATGGTGAGCCCGCCGAGCGCTCGCTCGAGCGAGCGGGCGTCCCGCTCGAAGGGGGCGCGGACCACCGGCTCGGCGCTGGCTTCGACGATCATCATCTCGCCGCCCGGCGGGAGCCCGCGGGCGAGGTCGCCGCCGATCGCCGCCGCTTGCTCGATGCGGGACTCGCCGTCTTCGCGCGCGGCCATGGACGCGGAGACGTCCACGACCAGCGCGATGCGGCTCCCCTGCGGCGCGCGACCGGCGCCGGCGGGGCGCGCGAGGGCGATGGACCCGGCGATGACGATCAGCGCCTGCAGGATCAGCGAGATCTGCGGCGTGAGCTTCTTCCACGGTCGCTCGGCGCGCAGATCGCGCAGGGCCTGTTCCCACAGGAGTGTCGAGCCGATCACTCGCTGCTGCCGCCGCCGCCTCAGGACGTAGAGGACGACCAGCGGGACCAGGAGCGAGAGCCAGGCGAGGTTCCAGGGCGCGAGGAAGGTCATCGCTCACCCGGCCCGCAGATAGCTCAGCAGGGCGTCCTCGAGAGCGAGCTCGCCTTCGACGCGCACGTAGCTCAGCCCGCGCTTCTTGGCGTAGCTCTCGATGGACTCGAGGAAGGCCTCGAGGCGCGCGAGGTACGCTCGGCGGGCGCGCCGGTCGAGGCTCACCTCCACCTTCGCGCCGCGCTCGGAGTCGACGAAGGCGAAGTCCCCACCGGCGGGCGGATCGACCTCTTCGGAGGCCAGCACGTGGAAGAGCACCGGCTCGAACTTCTCCGAGATCAGCCGGTCGAGCGGTCGCGTCCATCCGTCGGGATCGAGGAGGTCGCCGAGCACGATCACGAGCCCCGGGCGCGGCCGGCGGGCGAGGAACTGGTCGACGGTCTGCCGGAGGCTGGTCTCCCCGGAGGGCTCGATGCCGTCGAGGTACTTGAGCACGTGGCCGACGCGGCGCTGGCCCCGGGTCGGTGGGAGCGGCCGGTCGGCGCCGGCGCCGAAGGGCACCACCGACACCCGCTCGCTGCCGGTGAGGCCGATGTAGGCGAGGGCGGCGGCGAGGCGCTTGGCGACCTCGAGCTTGCTCGGCTCGCCGAAGGCCATCGACGCCGAGCGATCGATCATCAGGTAGACGGTGAGGTCTTCCTCCGCGACGTAGAGGCGGAGGACCAGCTCCTCGAGGCGCGCGTAGGCGTTCCAGTCGATGCGCCGGATGTCGTCGCCGGGCGCGTAGGCCCGGTGGTCGGCGAACTCCACCGAGGCCCCGCGTCGCGTCGACCGGCGCGCGCCCCCGGCGGTGCCGGCGAAGCGTCGACGGACCAGGAGTCGCAGCCGCGCCAGGCGCCGAATGAAATCGGGGTCGAGGAGCGAGGTGCTCATCGGGGGGTGTCGGAGTCGGAGTCGGAGTCGGAGTCGGAGTCGGTTCTCGGTTCTCGGTTCTCGGCGCTCGGCTCTCGGTTCTCGGCGCTCGGCTCTCGGTTCTCGGCGCTCGGTTCTCGGTCCTCGGAGTCGGCCTTCGGCTCACCGCTCTCGGCGTCGGCGGGGGGCTCCGGCGGCGCCGAGCTTCGGCGGACCACCGCTCCCACGTCCGCCCCCACGAGCTCGGCGGCCTCTTCCGGGTTGGCGGCGCCGACGCGGGCGAGCGCCGCGGCCACGTCTTCCGGCGACCCCGCGGGCTCGGTCGAGACGCGGGCCCGCTCCTGGGCGCGCTTCTCGCGCTCGGCCCGTTGCTCGTTGACCTGCGCTCGCACCGTTCGCACGCGGCCCTCGATGCCGAGCCAGCAGACGAAGGCGAGCAACCCGTAGAAGAAGAGCGGCGCGGCGATCTCCACGGAGCGCGCGATCTCGTGGTCCTCGATCACCTCCCAGCCGAGCATCATGTGGAAGATCGGCGTGAAGCGGATCAGGAAGGGCGGGTCGTCGTCGATGTGGCTCATCGAGCCCGCCTCGACGAGCAGCGTCGCCAGGAAGGGCAAGATGATCAGCCCGATGAAGAGCGCGATCGAGAGCACGCGCGCCGCGACGCCGCTCCGGATGACCACCCGCAAGAGCGCGCCGGAGCAGAGCACGAAGAGCGCGACCGCCGCGTGGCCCAGGGCCATCACGAGCAGGCCGGCGTCGGCGTCGGCGCCGTGGGTCATCCCCGGGTACCAGATCCACCGCGGGAGGGCGGTGGCGATCGCGAAGGCGAAGGACGAGACGACGATCATCATCGCCGCGAAGCGGGTCGTCGGTGCGGCGCCGGGGCCGAAGAGCATCAGCCGCCGCGTCAGCGCGCCGCGCTCCTCCTGCCGCAGCTCCCAGACGCGGGGTGGCAGCGGCGGCTCGTTCTGGAAGATGAGCGCGTAGAAGAAGACCATCCCGCCGGCGAAGATCAGGAAGACGCCCCCGGCCTCGTCCATGTCGTGGCCGGGCACCAGGCTGGTGACCCCGAAGAGGATCGCCGTCGTCCCCGCCGTCGCCGCGAGCGTCCACCACTTGAAGGGCGTCGAGCGGTCCTCGGACGAGGGGCGCACCCCGGCGATCGCGGAGGCCAAGAAGAGCCAGACGGTCATGCCGGTCAGGTAGAGGGGCAGCACGAAGACCAGCAGGAAGGTGTCCCACTCGAAGAAGCGGGTGCTCAGCGCCTCGGTGAACCAAAAGGGCCCCTCCATCGTGAGGCTCCAGCTCCGGTCGGCGAGCTCGCCGAAGCCGAAGAGGGCGCCCATCGCCATCATCGAGAAGGGCACGAAGGTGAAGAGCGCGAGGAAGATCGCCACACGCGTCGACTTCAAGCGCGCCGAGAGGGCGACGCCATAGGCCGAGGCCGGCGCCAGGCAGAGCAGGAGCCCGTAGAAGCCCCAGACCACGTTCCAGGGCGAGATGCCACCGAAGAGGAAGGCGATGCCCACCACCGGCGTGAAGGCGACCAGCACCAGCGCGAAGATCGCGTAGGTCGCCATGAACTTGCCGGTGACGATCCGCGCCGGATCCATCCCGGTCAGGATCAGCGACTCATAGGTCCCCTTCTCCACCTCGCCGGTGAGCGAGGCGGCGGCGTGTGCGGGCGCGAAGATGCACAGGACCGCGAGCGCCACGCTGAAGAAGATCTGGAAGACGATCTGCCCCACCTCGGCCGGGGGCATCGAGCCGGAAGCGACGGTGCCACCGAACATCAGGACGATGAGCGCCAGCAGCCCGGTGCTCAGATAGAGGAAGCGGATGAAGAGCTTGGTGCGGAAGATGCTCCGCAGCTCCTTCACCAGGATCGGGTTCGGATCCTCGCGCTTCTGCCGCCACCACTCGACGATGCGGTTCGGCGGTCGCGGGGCGGTGGAGCCGCGGGCGGCGCTCTTCTCGGCGGTGCTCATTGGAGCTCTCCTCGGGTCACCTCGAGGAAGATGTGCTCGAGGTCGTCCCGCTCGGGCTCGACGCGCACGACGGCGAAGCCGGCGTCCACCGCAGCCCGCACGACGGCGGCGACCGTCTCGTCGCCGCCCTGGTACATGATGCGCAGGTCCCCATCGGGGCCGCGTTCGGCGTCCACGACGTCCGGCAACGCCTTGAAGGGCGTGGTGCAGCCCTCCGGGTATTCGAGCAGCCGGAGCTTCACCGCGCGGTCCGGTCGCAGCTGGCGGCCGATGTCGCCGACGGGCCCGCTGGCCAGCACCCGGCCTTTTTCGAGGATCGCCACCGAGGAGACCATGTCGCTCAGCTCGGTGAGGATGTGGCTCGAGAGCAGCACCGTCTTGCCCATCTGCTGCAGCTGCTCGATGAGGTCGCGCATCTCGATGCGCGCCCGTGGGTCGAGGCCGTTGGCCGGCTCGTCGAGGATGAGGACCTTCGGGTCGTGCAGCAGCGTTCGCGCGATGGCCAGGCGCTGCTTCATGCCCTTGGACATCGCCTGCACCAGTCGGTCGCGCAGCTGCACCAGATCGGTCAGCTCCATCACCGCCTCGACGGTGCGCCGACGGGCGGTCGGTGTGATCGCGTACGCGGCGGCGAAGAAGTCCAGGTACTCCTGCACCGTGACGTACTCGTAGACGCCGAAGTCGTCGGGCATGAAGCCGAGGACCTTCCGCACCTCCCGTGGGCGCTCGACGACGTCGTAGCCGTCCACGAGGATGCGCCCCTGCGCCGGCTCGAGGAGCGTGGCCATCATCCGGAGGGTGGTCGTCTTCCCGGCGCCGTTCGGGCCGATGAAGCCGAAGACCTCGCCTTCGGGGACCTCGAACCAGATGTCGTGGAGCACCCGCATGCTCCCGAAGTGGTGTGAGATGCCTTCGACCTTGATCACGGCGCGTCCTCCAGGGCCCCGTCCATGAGGTCGTCGGGCGCGTCCACCATGGGCGGCGCGGGCAGCGGTTTCTCGTCGACGCCCGGTAGCCCGGTCGCGTCCATGGGATCCATCGGGTCCGGGTAGGGCGGCGGCGCGGTGTCCTCGTCGTAGTACTCGTAGTCGCGGCTCACGTGGACCATCGGCTCGGTGTTGGGGACCACGACGCGCAGCAGGTGGGTGCCGACCTCTTCCTCGAAGGTGTCCGCGAGCTCCCCATCGCTCTGCTCGATGCGCGCGAAGAGGAGCGGTGTGGTGCCCTGCATCCGGCCGCCGGAGATGCTCGCGAGGCCGTAGATCGTCTGCCGGCCCTGCTCGGTGTTCATGCCCAGGGCGCGAGCGAAGGCGCGGTTGTCCGGCGAGCCGGCGCCCCAGTACCACTGGTCGTCGGTCAGCGTCACCACCGGCTGGCTCTGGATCGCCGCGGTCCCACCGGGCGCCACGTCACCGATGCCGTAGACGCTCCCGCCGGGCGCGAGGAGCACCGCGTCGCGCAGCTGCAGACCGGTGCCGTTGCGCACGCCCACGAGCCGCAGGCCCTCGACGTCGAAGGTGATGGAGCCGGTGAGCTCCCGGGTCGCGTCGCGGCGAAGGAAGAGGGTCTGCCAGAGCCCGCCCTGCAGGTCCTCGAGGCGACGGCGAGCGCCGTCGGTGACCACCTTCGGCATTCGCGGCGAGCCCTCCCGGAGGAGGCGCAGCCCCTGGGCGCCGGGCAGGTCGAAGCTCGTCGGTCGGGTCAGGAAGAGGCTCAGGTAGGAGCGCTCCGAGCCGAGCGCTTGGCCGGCGACCGCCTCGGTGATCTGTACCTGGCGGTAGCGCATGGTCACGCCCTTACCGACGTAGCCCACGACCAGCATCAAGAAGAGGCAGCCGAGGGCCGCGATCGGGGTGGTCACCAGGGCGAAGATCGGTCGGTTCTTCTTGGCGACCCAGCGAAAGTTCACCGGGCCGACCAGGATCACGTAGAAGAGCAGCAGGATGGCGACGAAGCCGAGCGCCGGGCGGAACGACTCGTTCGGATCGAGGGCCGCGCGCAGCTCCTGGAAGCCGGTCGGGCCGCCCCAGGCGTAGCTCTCCTCTTCGGGCTGGGCGAAGGCGAACATCGGCTTCTGCACCCGCGACGCCCCGAGGCGCGCCACGGCGGCGACCGTGGAGCGGGTGTAGTTGCCATCGACGTGCGGCGGCACGGAGCCGTCGTAGGTGGTCAGGTAGACGCGGCCGAAGCCGAGTCGCCGCGAGCCCCCGAAGGCCTCGTCCACCCACTCGTGGGCATCCACCGGGACCCAGGTGCGGCTCTGCTCGCCGGGAGGCATCGCGTCGAAGCGGCCGGCGACCGGTTGGCTCTCCATCAGGGTGACCTCGCCGACGAGCGATTGGAGGAAGGGTTGGCGAACCGCTTCGGGGGTCCGGGGGAAGACCAGCAGCCGTCCACCGGTGGCGATCCAGCCGCGCAGCGCCTCCCGCTGCGTTTCGCTCAACGCTTCCAGCTCGCTCGAGCGCGCCACCACCAGACCCACCGGCCCGTAGCCGATGGCGGTCTCGGGCGCGAGCGGGTCGCCGGTGCTCACGTCGTAGCTGAGCGAGCCGACGGGCATCTGCACTTGGCGGACCGAGCCGTACTCGTCCTGTGTCGACGACTCGATGCCACCGAGCACGCTCCGCAGCCGCGACTCGCGCGCCATCACGACCACGCCGGCCCCTCCGGTGGAGTAGGGCGTCGTGTAGCTCCGCCGGCCGGCCAGGCCGCCGCCGGTCAGGTAGTGGCCGATCAGCTCCGTCCCGTCATCGGGCATGTAGACGTCGATGATCACCCGCCGAGTGGCGCCCGCCGGCAGGTCCACCCGGGTCCGGTGATCGACGCCATCGCTCCGCCAGGACTTCACGTCGAGGCTCAGCTCCCCCTGGAACGCGCGCTGCGTCCGGTTGGCGAGCGTCACCAGGATCGGCGCCCAGGTGCGGGGCCGGATCACGTCGTTGCCGAAGAGCGGCGCGATCTCGATCGCCACCGGCAGCCGCGGCTGCTGCTGCGCCTCCGCGCCGTGCGGGAGCAGCAACAGGCCGAGGAGCAGCGCCGGGAGCACCAGGCGCCGGTCAGGCCTGCGCACGGTCACCTTCGATCGCGCGGACGCCCTCGGAGGTCTCGGGGACCTCGTCCAGGAGCCGGTCGAGGATGGCGTCGGTGGACACCCCGTCCGCCTCGGCCTCGAAGCTCGGGATGAGCCGGTGGCGGAGCGCCGGGTGAACGACCCGCCGCACGTCCTCCATGGACACGTGCTCGCGGCCGGCCATCTTCGCGGCCACCTTCGCGGCGAGGATCACCGACTGCGCGCCGCGGACGCCGGCGCCGTAGCGCAGCAGGGTCTTCGCGCTCGGCGCGGCGTCCGGTTGGCTCGGGTCCGAGGCCCGCACGAAGCGGGCGACGTAGCGCGCGATCGCCTCCGCACAGCGCACTGCACGGATCGACTCGCGCATGCGGAGGATCGTCGGCCCGTCGAGCACGTGCTCGACCTCCGAGGCCAGCGTTCCGGTGGTTCGGTGGAGGATCCCGACCAGCGTGTCCTCGTCGGGCGAGGGGACGAGCACCTTGAAGAGGAAGCGGTCGAGCTGCGCCTCGGGCAGCGG
>JABAOG010000841.1_pt1 | contig 16028 bp, 29 predicted proteins | sample 7062131 | NCBI WGS metagenome assembly JABAOG01 (sample SAMN14538629, study PRJNA623070) | marine sediment metagenome | biome: marine biome [ENVO:00000428]; feature: marine pelagic biome [ENVO:01000023]; material: deep marine sediment [ENVO:00002113] | place: India: Arabian Sea | collected...
GTCGTCTTCATCTGGGAGACCGCCCGCGCCCTCGGCCTCGCCTAGCACGCGCACGCGCACGCGCATACGAAAAAGCCCCCGCCTGGGTACGTCCCAAGCGGGGGCTTCGTCGTTCTGGGCCGCGCCTACTCCTCCTCGGCGGTGAAGCGCCACCCCAGCTCGGTGTAGTCCTCGACCACACCGTCGGTGACGGCTTCCTCCATGGTCACGCCGACCAGGGGCTCCGTCTCGTCCAGGACCGACATGGTCGCCTGCGCCTGGATCAGCGCGTCCTGGGCCTCGGCCAGGCTCTCGATCAGCTCGCGCACCATGCGCCGCAGCTCGATCACCTCCTGCTCCCGCCAGCCGGCGGGCGTCTCACTCGCCATCCGTGTCCTCCCACAGGCCGCGCACGGCGGCCGTCTTGGTCTGGGCGTCACTGCCCAGGTACCGCTGCACCGTCTCCAGGTCCGCCCAGCCGCCCAGCTCCCGCACGGTCTCGATGTCCGTGCCGTTCTGGAGCAGCCGGGTGGCGAAGGACCGCCGAAGCATGTGGAGGCCGGGCTTGTCCGCGTCGGTGATCCCGTCCACCGTCCGAATCGCTGCCATCACGTCGGTCAGCGAAGCCGTGAACTTGACCTTCGAGAAGACGAAGTTGAGCACGAGATCCGGATTCGAGAAGACGGAGCTGGGACCTCTGAGGAGGAGGCGGTGCAGCCGATCGGACATGGGCACCACCCGCTCGGCGTGGCTCTTCGGCCGCCAGAACGTCTTGCACCGCACATGCACCTGCTTCGTACACATGTCCAGGTCCTTCCACTGGAGGTGCTGGATCTCCCCCCTCCGCAGCCCGGCGTCGGCCGCCAGGTACAGCATGAGCACGCTGTGCCACGTGCCGAGCCTGTCGAACACGTGGCGCAGCTCCGCCCCGGTCAGCACCCGGGGGATCTTCCGGGGCTCCCGCAGGAGCTTCACCTTCGGAGCCCGGTCGATGTGCCGGTTCTCCTCGGCCAGCTTCAGCGCCGCCCGCAGCACGCGCAGGCTGCCGTTGATCGACGTGTCCTTCAGCCCGTGCTTCTTCAGCCGGGCCACGTACCGGTCGAGCGCCTCGGTGGTGAGGAAGCTCGCCTCGGCGTAGCCCAGCTCCTTCTTCAGCTTCCGCAGGTGGCAGCCCGCCGCGCCGTGCTCTCCTTCGCCCGCAGGAGCAGGTGCTCCGCGTAGCAGTCCAGGACCTCGTGAACCTTCATCCGCTGTACCCGTCCTTCGCCCATCCACTCCCCCGCAGGGCGATGCTGGTCCCCCCAGCGATCTGCCGCTTGCAGGTCGCCGCGCACTGGCGGCCTTCCTCGGTCTGCTCCAGGCACTCCTGAAGCGGCTCGTCCGTGATCCGCTGCTCCACCTCGAACTCGTGCCCGTGGTTGCAGCGGTAGAGGTACGTCGGCATTAGCGCGGCCCCGGGTGGTTAGGCATAGCCACGGTGAGCAGCACTGCGAGCGCCACGGAGACGAGAATGACCACCAGCATCACCACTTCTCCGCTTCGTGGATCTCGCCGGTGCAGGCCACGTGCTTGCCCTCGTGCCCCGCCTCCCGGGTGCAGGTCATGCCCTTCTTGTTCTGAGCGTTGCAGGCGGCATCGACGTCGCCCCACTGCGGCGTGGTCTCGCACCACCGGCAGTCGGTGTAGTAGACGTGGTCGCTCACGATCCCCCCTTCACGATCATCATGCCGGCGAACATGACCGCCACGCCCAGGCTCGCCGTGTAGCTCAGCGGCTCGCCGACGAAGTAGTGGTTCGACACCAGCCGGATCACGGCGTTGCCAGCCGTGAACACGGCCCAGCCCACCATCATCGTGGGGGCGTAGCGCCAGGTGTAGAACAGCCCGATCTGCGCCAGCAGGATCAGGGGCGCCGTCACCTTCAGCGCCTGCCAGGGCGACGCCCAGCCCTGCGTCCGGTTCAGGTACTCGATCAGGTTGATCACGATGTTCGCCCCGATGGCCGCCGCGATCCACCCGTACTGTGCCAGCATCACTTGCCTCCCTCTGCCATGATCAGGCCCACGTTCGCCACGGCGTAGCCGGCGAAGGCCAGGGCCAAGCCGGCCCGGCCCTCGGCGTAGTGGCCAGCCGCCACTGCCAGGTACACGAGCCCCACGCCCGCCGTCAGCCACGCCGTCATGCGTTCTCGCTCTCCTCGTAGCCCGTGCCCTCGTAGAAGTCCCGGTACAGCCGGCCGTACGTGATCCAGAAGTGGTCGTCATGCCAGCCACGGCNNACGTGATCCAGAAGTGATCGTCATGCCAGCCCCGGCCCTCCCGCCGGTGGCTCTTGTCCAGCTTGAAGTGCCGGACCTCCATGGCGTGGGCGTACTCGTGGAGCAGCGTCTCCTCGCACACGGCCTTCGGCTTGCGCGTCGAGATGATGATCAGGATGCGCTTGCTCTGCACCCGGGTGAGGCCGTAGCACTCCTCCGGCTTCTCGCCGGGGTCGGCGAACATGATCCGCTTCGGCGTGAGCTGGAGCACCACCGGGTAGGGCGTGGGGTACTTCACCTTCAGCCAGCGGAATAGCTGGCGCAGCCGCCACTCCTTCGTCATGGGCCTCGGGGCCTTGCGTGCCATCATTCTTCCTTCGCGTTCGGCGCCACCGGCGCGTCCTCGTTCTCTTCCAGCCACTCCTGCGCCAGGGCCAGCGCCCGCCAGGCGATCATCGCCACCTGCGGCACGCCGTTCTCGTCCCGGCCCAGGCCCTGCCCGTAGCACTCCTTGAGGTCCACGAGGTGGCGCAGGATGCAGTCGGCGTGGTCCGTGCTCTTGCCCCGTGCGTGGTGCAGCGGCTCGCCCGGGTTGTGCTTGTCGTTGCCCGCCTTGGAGAGCTGGGCCACTGCGGCCAGCGCAGCGGGGAAGTACCAGAGCACGCCCTCCGCCAGCGGGTGCTGCTTGCGGTCGGCGCTCCCCAGCGGGAGCGTGGTGGTGGCGTAGCGCGCCTTCAGCTTGTGGGCTGCCACGGATGGATCTCCTTCGTGTCGTAGTTGTAGTCGCCGTGGCGCAGCACCCTGGCCACCTGGGCCTGGATCAGCGCCTCGTCCGCCGTGATCCCTTTTGCCCCGAAGGCTGCGGCGACCGCCGGCCAGGTCGGGTCTTCGTCCAGGAGCTTCCGCGCCTTCACGTCGCCGATGCCCGGGCACCCGGCGTACCCATCCGTGCGGTCACCCACGAGCGTCAGGTAGAAGTGCAGGTAGTCGCCCTCCGCCTGGCTCACGGGTCGCACGCCCTGGTCCGCCTTGTCCGGGTTGTACACGAACCCCGGCACCTGCGCCAGGTCCTTGTCCGCCGAGACGATGATCTTCTCCGTCCCGTCCGGCGTGGTGGCGGCGATGCCGCAGAGGTCGTCCGCCTCCAGGCTGTGCTCGAACCGGGCCTCCCGCTCGTCCAGCAGCCACTGCCGGAGCGGCTTGTGCAGCATCGGCCGCTGCGGCCCCGGCGGGGGCGGCAGCTCGGTCCGGCCCTGGTGCGACTCCGGCCGCCAGGACGCCCGGTGCCCCTTGTACGTGGGCAGGATGTCATGCCGCCAGTTGGCCTCGGTGTCGCTCAGGAAGAGCGTGACCTCGTCCGCCTGCGTCATGGCCTGGAGCCCGGCCAGCCACTCGTCGAGCTGCGCCTTGGCCATGCCCAGGTCGCCCCAGTACGTCCAGGTGTCCGCGTCCCACGCCACCGCCTTCTGGTTCACGTGGGCGAAGCGGAACACCGGAATGTCCGCGTCGATCAGCAGTCGTCGTCTCACTAGTGGGTCTCCTCCCAGGTCTGCCCGACCTTGTAGTCCCCGTCCAGGCGGCACCGCACGCCGAGCGCCTCGCCCGCCGTGGTGATCGCCTCCGCCCCAAGCTGCCCGACCTGCTCGGCCACGTCCGGGGCGCACTCCATCTGCCACTCGTCATGCACGTTCAGCACCGGCCACGCCTCGACCCCAGCCCGCCGCAGCTCGGCCTCGAACGCCAGGTAGGCGTACTTCATCACCACCGCCCCGTCGCTCTGGAGCACGTCGTTCACGGCCCCGTGCTGCGTCTTCGTCGGGATGATCCGCCCGTCCAGGCCCTTCACGTAGCCACGCCGGTGGCCGAACGAGCAGGCCGCCACGAATTGGCCGAGGCCGGGGACCCGCTGCTGGAGCGAGGCCCGGACCCGCCGGCCCATCGACCGCAGCACGCCCTCCGCCGCCTTCGGCAGCTTGCCCTTGTACTTGCCCTGGTCCGCCGCCTGCCGCATGTCGTCCAGCAGGATGTGGCCGAGCTTCAGGTCGCCCGCCCCGTACAGGAAGCCGTACGTCAGGCGCTTCTGGTTGTTCCGCAGGATGATGCCCGTCACCTCCTGCCAGTCCGAGTGCGGGTCGCCGTCGAGCAGGCGCTCGGCGTAGGCCCCGCCGTCGTAGTACCCGAGGCGGTGCGCCAGCATCCGCAGCTCCAGGCCCTTGGCGTCGATGCCGACCAGCACGTGGCTCGGCACCACCGGCCGGAACAGCCGCCGGCACTCCGCCCCGAAGGGCGCCCCGACCGCCGGCACCTGCGCCAGGTTCGGCCGCCGGTGGGCGCAGCGGGTGGTGCGCGTCCCGACCGTCTCGACCCTGCCGTGGATCAGGCCGTCCGCCGTGGCCTGCTTCAGCCACGCCTGCTCCCCCTCGGCGAGCTGGCCCAGCCGCTTCGTGAGCATCATGTACTCCCGCAGCGCCTCGGCCGGCGGGTAGGGCAGGTCCGCCAGCACCGTCTCGTCCACCTTCGGCAGCCCCGTCGGCGTGTGCTCCTTCGGCTCCCACCCGAAGAGCTTCCGCAGGCGGCCAGCGATGTGGTGCCCGCTGTTCGGGTTGAACTCCACCAGCTCGATCGGCGTGAACGCGCAGCCCTTCTCCCGCCCGGCCAGCGGGTGCGGGTGCGGCACCCGGTACGTCCGCTTCGGCACGGTGTAGGAGGCGTCGCCCCGCCGCACCGGCAGCTCCGGGTCCACGTCCCCCTTCGGGTTCGTCGGCGCCCACCAGGCCGGGAAGTGCTCGGTCCGCAGCTCCTGCCCCAGCTCCTCCCGCCGGGCGGCGAGCTTGGCGTACAGCAGCTCGGCCGAGCCCCGGTCGAAGCGCACGCCCCGCGCCTCCTGGTTCCGCATGTGGAGGGCGAAGGCGCTCTCGCAGAGCACGGCCGCCTCCGGCGTCGGGGGCCGCTCGTGCGTCGGGTCCTCCTGCCGGTTGCCCCGCAGGGTGCGGTCCGGCCGCTGGAGCCACTCGTACAGGCGGGCGTTGACCCGGACGTCCCGCAGGCAGTACTCGCCCAGCTCGTCCGTGTACTCCTCCTGCACGCCAGTGTCCGCCAGGAACGAGCCCTTGTGCTCGCCGATCACGTAGCCCCAGGCTTCCAGCCCAAACTGCTTCCCGGGCGCCATGAGGCGGGCGGGGAACCGGGCCTCCCGCTTCTCCTCGCTGCGGCCGGCGGAGTTGCGCCAGGCGTAGAACCGCTCCCGCACGTCGCCCACGTACCGCATCCGCAGGGCGAGGCGCGTGTCGTAGATGTGCGGGACCTTGAACCAGGGGTAGAACCGCTGCACCAGCGGGATGTCGAACCCGCAGATGTTGTGGCCCACGAGCAGGTCCGCCCGGGCCAGGAGGTGGGCGAAGGCGTCGAGGTCGGCCTCGCCGTTCGCCTCGTACTCCTCGCCCGTGTCCAGGTCCACCGCCGCCCCGCACAGGATGCGGAGGTCGGGCCGGTCGAGCAGGCCGTTCGTCTCGTAGTCGAAGACGAGCCGCACTAGCGGGGCTCCGAGCACGCCGCCGATGCCACCGTCCCGGCCATGCCGCCGCCGGACTCGACCAGCACGCACATGTCGAACGGGGGCGGGAGCTGCCGCACCACCACGTTGCCCTTGCGGTAGATCACCCGCCACTCGGAGCCGTGCGCCGGGCGGGAGCAGATGCTCACCACCAGGGCGCCGAACACCAGCACCGTCAGGATCTCCAGAGCGTAGTCACCAACGCTTCGCATCACACCTCACCTTCCATGGGCGAGAACGTCACGGCATCATCGCCGCTCGGCTTCTCGCACTCTACCATTCTGCCCGAGGCCGTCTCGAACCGCAGCCAGCCCGCCGTTCCAGTCTCCCCGGAGAACCGATTCTTCAGCACGCGCACCGTGGTCACGTGCCGCTCGACCTCGCTCTGCTGGTTGCGCTCCAGCCCGATCACGAGGTCGCTCACCTGGGCGATCGCCCCCGACCCACGCAGGTCCACGAGGCTGATCTGGCCGCCCTCCTCGTACGGGGTGCCGCTCGCCTTCCGCAGGTGGCTCACGAGGTGGACGCCAATGTCCAGCTCCTGCACCAGGCTCCGCAGGCGGGTCACGATCTCGTCGATGCGCTTGCGCTCGTCCCCGTCCGTGGCGTAGCCCGAGACCATGATCGAGAGGTGGTCGAGCACCACGAACTTGACGCCGAACGCCTTCACCATGTACCGGATCTTCGGCAGGATCGAGGTGGCCTCGACGCTCCCGAAGTGGTCGTACAGGTACATGCCCGTCAGCACCCGCTCGGCCGCCCCCCGGATCTCCTCGTCGCTCACGTCCGCCCGGCGCTCCGGGATGTGCAGCGGCACGCCCAGGTCCAGGCTGAGCTGCGCCTGGGCCGAGTGCCGGGCGCTCTCCTCCAGGGCGATGACGCCGACCGGCAGGCCGTGCGTCTGGTGCAGGTGGTACACCACCTCCCGCAGCACCTGGCTCTTGCCGATGCCCGTCCCCGCCGTCCACGTCACCATCTCCGCCGGCCTCTGGCCGTGGGTCAGGCGGTCGAGGCAGGGCCACGGGTACGCCAGGCCCGGCTGCGGCGGCACGAGGATCTCGTCCACCAGCTCGATCGCCTCCCGGATGCCGTCCGGCCGGAACACCGCCGGGTTCAGCACCGCCTGGAGAAGCGCCTGCGTCTCCTTCGCCACGAGCATGGCGTTCGCATCCTTGCGGGGGAGCTTGGCGATGCGCGCCACGCCCGGTGCGAGCAGCTCGGCGCAGGCCCGGGCCGCTGTCTGGCCGGCCTCGTCCATGTCGAAGACGAACACCACCTCCCGGAACCGGCCGAGCCAGTCGAGCGCCTGCGTCAGGTCCTTCACGGCCCCGCTCGCCCCGCTCCGCACGCTGACCACCGACTGCCGGTGGCCGAACGCCTGGCTCAGGGACATGGCGTCGATCTCGCCCTCGGTCACGTAGAGCACGCCGCCTTCGTTGTTCACCCGGTGCTGCCCGAACAGCCCAGCCGCCCGGGCGTCGCCACGCCAGGTGAAACGCTTGTCAGGCTGCCGCACCTTCTGGGCGATGCGCGCCCCCTTGTCGTCGTAGTAGTCGGCGACCTCCACCTGCTGGCCGCCCTCGATGGGCTCGACCCGGTAGTGGAAGTACCGGCACGTCTCCGCCGAGAGCTTGCGCTCCGGCAGCGGGGCGAACACCCCCGACGCCTCGACCGGGCGCGTCGCCCGCTCCTGAACCTGCACGCTCACCTCACCGCCCGCCTTCTCGTTGTACCCGCACCCGCCGCCGAAGCAGTAGGCACTGCCGTCGGCGTAGCGGGCGAGGTTGTCCCTGGACCCGCACTTCGGGCAGGGCTCGTGCTGGACGAACGTCCCCACCTAGATCCCGGGGATGCGGTGCGTCCGCAGGTACGTCTCCAGCGCCGTGCCGAGCGGCAGGCCCCGGTAGCGTCGGTGCAGGACCTGGGCCAGGGCCACGGCGTGGGTCAGCCCACGCGCCGCCGCCGAGCCACGCTCGTGGAGGTCCCGGATGTTGTCCTCCCGCGTGCCGAAGTACAGGTGGCGCGGGTTCACGCAGCTCGCCACGTCGCACTTGTGCAGGACGTGGAGGCCGGGCTCCAGGCTCCGCCCGTCCCGCTTCCGCATCCACCGCAGGACGGCGGCGTGGACCGGGCTCGTGAACTTGACCTCCGGGAAGTCGGGGTCGCGCCACGTGGTCTGGCCGTGCAGGCTCTCCTTCAGCCCGCCCAGGTACAGGTTGCAGGCGTCCGGCATGTGCGGCGCCTTGAACGCGCCGTGTGCGATGCGGGGCGCGATCACGCCCGCCATGTGCTTCGTCGGGATCGCCAGGTGCGTCCCGCTCCTCGTGGGAATCGGCATGTCAGTCCTCCTCGAACCAGGCGTCGGGAATCGAATCGCCTGTTGCCCATTGTATGCCCAACCGCTTCGCCAGCGCCGGGCCCAGCTTCGCTGCCTGGCTGCCAGGCTGGAACAGAAGCCGGTAGTCTTCGTCCGGGTTGCTCTCCACGATCGCCGCCACCTTCTCGCGGGCGGACGGCGGGAAGTACCCCTTGCTCTCGACCAGGATCGTGCGCCCGCTCTGCGTGCGGATCGTCCAGTCCACACGCGTCACCTTCGGGATCACGTACGGGAGCACGGTGTGCTCGTAGTCGAACGCCAGCCCTCGCTCGGCCAGCGAGCGTGCGACCCCGGCCTCGTACCCGGAGCGGTAGACCTTGCCGTCCACCGTCCGGGCCGAGACCGGAACCACCTGCCAGGGGCTCCGCTTGCCTTTGCGCCGGCCCCTGGCCGCCACTAGTTGGGCACCTCCGTGCCTTCGACCTCGCCGTCCACGAGGCAGTGCAGGCCCCTGGCGATCGCCAGGAGCAGCTCGTTCTGGATCGCCCCGTTCAAGCCGATGAGGGCGAGGATCTCGTCACGCCCGCTCTTCGCGCCGCGTGCCTCCTCCTCGTCCGTGAGGATGTCGAGCGCCTGCTGCATCCCCTCCTTCGCCAGCTCGATGGCAAGCTCCAGCGCCTGTCCGTTGCCGGTCACCGTGGGCACTAGACCTCCCCCTCTTCCTCGAACGAGCCCGGCTCGTCGGCGGCGAAGCCGTCGTCCATCGCCTCGAACGTGACCTCGTCGCTGGGCTGGAACGCCTCGACCAGCTTGCGGATCTGGACGCCGACCGGCTCCAGCCGCAGGCCCGCCTGGCCCCCGCCCTGCGTGAGGTACACGGTGAAGGCGATGCGCGCCTCCGTGCCGGTGCCGATGGTCAGCCCCTCGGTGTCCACCAGCTTGCCGAGCGAGTCGGCGATCTTCGGCTTGCGGACCCACGGGCCACGCTTCGTCTGGATCTCCGCCGGCACCTTGAACTTGAACCGCACGGCGCCCGGGATGACGTTGCCGTCCCGGTCGGTGTGGTCCACGTACGGCGGAGGCCGGACGCTGCGGGCACCCGCCTCGGCGGCGTGCTCCTTGAGCAGCGCGTCCACCTGGCTGGCGAAGGTGGAAGCCTCGGCGCCCTCCAGGACGAGGCCGCAGTCGTAGGCGAACCGCTGGTCGCCCTTGTAGTCCCGCGGGGTCACGAGGTACGGCATGAACAGCGTGCCGACCGGCGACCACATGGGAGCCTTGCTCTTGCTCTTCTGCATGTGACTTTGCTCCTTCTGCAAAGAGGTGTTGGGCAGCACTATGCGGCCCGCTACCATCTACCTTTTGCCCTGGGCCCCGAGGGGGAAGCGGAGCGTCTCGGCCAGCTCGCGCAGCCGCTCGATCACGTCGGCCCGCTCGTCCGCCTGGCGCAGCGCCTCCTTCAGTCGGCCGACGGCGAACTCCGCCACTTCCTCACTGCACGGGCGGACGTTCGTGAGCGAGTCGATGCGGAGCTGGCCATCGTACTCCGCGGCGCACGAGTAGAAGACCAGCACCTCCGTGAAGCCCAGGTGGTCCTTCTCCCCGAGGGGGAGGCCGATGCACTGGCACTGGTCTGAGATCACGATCTTGTTGCGGCGCGTCATTCCTGGTCTCCTCGTGCCTCGTGGGACACGGTCTTGGAGTGGATCAGCGTGCGGCGGTCATGCCCCACGTGGGTGCCTCCACTCAGGTGGTCGCCCCTGACCTCGGCCAGGCGGCGATGGATCGTGCGGTAGGCGTAGGTCCTCAGTGTGGCGCCCTGCCCCGGCTTGTAGCTGGCGATCACTCCCCGCATGGCGAGCGTGGCCTCCGCATCGAGGTCCTCACGCAGGAGTCCCCCGAGGGACCTGCGGTGGGCCTTCATCCAGGCGCTGACGATCGAGCGGGTGAGCCCGCTGTTCTCGGCGAGCAGCCAGAGCCGGTTCACGGCCTGCTCGTAGCGGCGGAGAACCTTGCCCACTGCGGGGACGTTCTCGAACTCCCGGGCTGCGGCCTCGACGTCCCGCACCCTGCGGGGGGTCTCGCCGAGGACCTGCTCCAGCTCGGCCTTGGCCGCCTGGACCTCCTGGGCCAGGGCCTCCTCCTCCTGGCGCTGGTCTGTGCTGTACTGGTATCGCATGTGCTACCTCCGGGCCCTGGCTTGGGCCTTGGTTGAAGACCTGCTTGGGCAGGTCTAGGACCTCTGCTTGAAGACTCTCTTCAAGTCTAGGACTTCTCTTAAGAATATCCTAAGCTCTTAGATAGGGCAACACCGAAGCGTCGCCCCCTGATCTCCCGTGTCGTGTCCCCCGCGGGGCGTGGGGCACAAGGGTTAGCATGGCAAGACGCGCGCACCGCCTAGGCGCGGGGCTTGGGAACGCATTGGCTGTGAGCCTGTTGAGTCGTGTCCCGCTTCGCCCCGCAGGGCGCCGCCTGCCGCCGGCCATCGCCGCCTCGCCAAGATTGAGGGTGCTGCTCGGTTCCCGAGTGGGCCTCAGACGGCCGAGGATGGCCTGAGCCGGCCGATCGTCGTCTGCCAGGTCCCAGCATAGCACCCCCCCTAGAGATCGTCCGCCTGAGCGCGGCTGAGGGATTCTGTGAGCACTGTCACATCCACCAACGTCCATCTGCCTTGGTGCCCGGTCCACCAGGACCGGCCTGACTTCTACTACTGCTCGGCCTGCGCCGGGCTCCGCCGTATCAAGCTCTTCCAGCGCCCCATCGCCACTGCCTGGGACCAGATGCTCCCCGCCGAGCGGGACGCCTGGCTGAAGGAGTTCGTGCGCCTGGCCTACAACGCCAACGTGTGGGCCTGGCTGGTCGCAACGGGCTGGGAATCGGACGGTTCCTCCTGCTCCCTCGACGACGTGATGGGCGTCCGCATCGGCCGCTCCGGCCCGGACTGGAACCTGCTGCCGGCGAGCCTCCATGACGTGCTGTACGTGGTGAGCCGCCGCCTCGGCGGGCTGCCGGCCCCCTTCCGCAAGGTCGCCGACGAGCTGTACCGGGACCAGATCATCCACGTGACCGGCAACCACCTCATCGGCTGGCGTCGCCACGTAGCCAGGCTGCGAGCCCATGTACGATACGTGGGCCTGCGCCTTGGGGGGCGGCGTAGCTTCCAGCCGTGACGCCGAGCGTCAACCAGGACGCCAGGACCAGGACCAGCACCCGCCCGTCCCTCCGGGGACGCCTGACCGGGCGCCAGAACCGCTGGCCGTAGCGCACGTCGAGCCGCGTGTCCGGCCTCACCAGAGGCCAGGCTGGGTCAGCGAGTACGCCGCCCAGAGCACCAGGAACGCGGCCCCACCGAAGGTGATCGCGTGCAGACTGTCCATCGTCGTCCTCCTCGTGTGAGTGTGGCGGGGGAAGCCCGGCGGGCGCAGCGTGCGTCCCCGTCTCCCTCGCTCGCGACTTGCGAGACCGAGCCCTCGGCTCGTCGCCTCGACCGGCAGCGGTTGCCGCGTGTCACGCAGGCTCCTTACCCCCGGCTCCGGCACCGTGCCGAGCCCCTACGGCCTCAAGCCCCCCGGGCGGCTGCTACCACCCGAGGGGCCGTGTGGGCACCTCCTCTCTTTGGAGAATCCGCTCAGCCGTTGACCGCCGAGACGCGCCCCATGAGCAGGCGGACCGCTCGGTCCTTCTGGCGCCGGCCCTCGCCGAAGAGCGCCTGGTCGAGCCCGAGGGCGCTGTTCTTCGCCTTCCAGGCGGCGCTGCGGCCACGCTGGTGGTCGATGAACTCGCCCACGCCCTGCGCGGCCTTGTACGCCGTGTCGGGCAGGTTGCCCTGGAGGCCGCCGGTCATGCAGGCGATCAGGCTCTCGGCCTTCGCCTCCATGTTCGTCCGGGCCCGCTTCGTGAGCGCCTTGAACGCCGCGAACGCCTCGGCCTCCTGGTCCTCCCCGGTCAGCACCTGGAGGGCGAACGTGGCGTAGTCGTCCGCGGTCATGCGGAGCTTCGCCAGGACGTTCGCGACCTTGGCCTGCTCGGCGAAGCCCTCGCGGGCGATCCCGAGGATGGCGGCCACGGTCTCGGCCACGTGGTCGAGGTCCGTCACCTGGAAGGTGTGCCGCATCCGAGCGACCCGGCCCTTGGCCTGCGAGAGGCCGAACCCGACCGTGTTCTCGCACTCCGGGCGGATCGTCGTCAGGCAGCACTCCAGCGAGCGGGTGCCATCGTGGGCGTTGGCCAGCAGCAGGAACGGCTCGATCACGTCGATCAGCCGGCCCTCCGGGCCCACCACCTCGATGTCCCCAGCCGCCTGGATGCTGCCGAACACGCGGCTCCCACCGCGCAGGCTGCCCAGCGTGTGCCACCGGGCGTTGCCCTCGACCACCAGCCGCTCGCCCAGCTCGCAGAATTGCGCGTTGGTGAAGGGCTGGAACGCCTCGCTCACCGCGCGGCCGGCGGTCAGCACGTCGCCGCCGTCGTCCCGCAGGATGGCGAACGCCTTGGCCGACCGGAGGTCCCGGTCCGCCCGCAGCCATGCGTCCGACTGCTCGGCGATGCGCTGCTCGGCCCGCTCGCTGGCGAACAGCAGCGGCACCTTGACGACGTCCCAGGGCAGCGCGACCTCGCGCAGCCGCTCGATCGGCATGGGCTCGTCGCCCACCCGGAACGCGCGGTTGCCGCCGGTCTCGGCGATGTGCCAGGGGTGCTGGCCCGTGTAGGCCATGCGGTCCTTCTTCGTGAGTCCGTGTGACATGTCTCGNNGAGTCCGTGTGACATGTCCATGTCTCCTCGTGTGAAGCGTGAAGCCCTGTCGGCCGGCCATCGGCTGAGCAGCGGCTCTCACACAATCGCTGGCGCCCGCTAGGCTTCGCCTTCCTGGGCGCGGGCCGAAGCGTAGCGCACGTCGTACGCGAACACCTGCGGCTCGCTCGGCCCCGTGTGGTAGAGGTCCACGATCGCCGCCGCCTCGACCTCCCGGCCGACCCAGAGCATCCCGAGGTCCGGCGCGATCCAGGTCTCGACCTTCCGGGGCGAGTACCTGACCTCGACGCCGCCGGCAAGCGGCCGGCAGAAGCGGTCCGCCTCGTCCCACTCCCCCCGCACGAAGGCGTGGACGTTCTTCCGGCCCGTGTCGAGCACGCGCTGGCGCCCCGCCTGGCTGACGGTGAACGTGGCGTTCCGCAGGACCACGCGGTCCCGGTGCGCGATCACGCGGCCGTAGTTGGGGCCCTCGGCTGCCATCACCGAGTAGCAGTCCTTGTGCAAGTTGCGGTAGACCTTCACCTTCATCGCTCGTCCCTCTCGTACCCGCGAGCGCGGGCGGTAGACTCTGACCTTCTGAGCCGGTCCCTGCCGAAGTCGCAGGATCACCGCCCGTTCCTCCCCTCAAAGCAGCGCTTGCAGAGGTAGCGCCCCTCGCGAGGCGGGCTGCTGCACTCCGGCGCGATGCACCCGCGCCCGCGCCCCGCCTTGCGGCTCAGGCCGGCCAGCGTCGTCCTGCTGCCGTCGTTGCCGATCAGCACCGAGTGTGCAGTGATGATGCAGTCGTCGTCGGCAACTCCCTTGCCAATCTCGACCACCAGTCCCTTGCTCGTGCCGCCCCAGTAGGTGCGCGCCACCAGCGTCTCTTCCGTCTCGTCCTGGGCGTTCCAGGGCGTCCTGTACTCCGTGCTCATACTCGTCTCCTGCGTGTGGGTTGCTCGATCGCTCAGTCCGGCCCCCTCCTAGGCCGGACCGCGCCATCGCGCTAGCTGCCCGTGTGAATCTCGATCAGCGCACCGTCGCCGTCGGGGCCGAAGCCCGCCTTCAGGGCGTAGCCCTCGTAGAAGATGTGGTGACCGTCGTTCAGGGTCCGCAGCGCGGAGTCCATGAACCGGATCGCGTCTGCGACCGTGGGGTTCTCGATCACCGCCGAGACCTCACCGTCCAGCTCGAACCGCGCCGGCCCTTCGTGGACCACCGTGTCGAGCGTGTCACACGTGATCTGCCAGTCGCCATCGTACTGCGCGTCGGCGAAGCCGTCGTCCTTGTAGTCCGAGTGGACGATGGGCGAGTCGGCCGGCAGGATACCGGCAATCTTNNTGCTGGCCGAAGCCAGCGGCTCTCGTGAATCGCGCTGACGCTCGCGGCCCCTTCGGGGCTCCTGCCCCCGGGCCGAAGCGCGCGCCTGCTACGCCTCTCCGCGGACCATCCGCAGGATCTTCTGGCTCTTCTTGCCGTGGGCCAGCACCCACACGTCAAGCTGGCTGTTGCCGTTTGTGCCGTCGCACTTGATGGGGCAAGTTGCACACTGGATGCTGCTGCCCTTCTGGGTCGCCGGGCAGATCGCTTCGCCACGCTGCCGATCCTTCGGATCGTACGCCACGCGGAAGGTCCGCCAGCCCAGCCCCTTCGCTTCCAGCCTCTCCGCAGGAGAGTCTACGCTGGCCATCGCCCACGGCCGCAGCCAAGCGTACTCTCGCCACTGGTGCGTGTACGCGGTCCGGCCCTGCCACGTGACCGCCAGCAGCAGCAGCGTCCATGCCGTCGGCGGAACGGCCGCCGGATCACCGTACGCGCCCATCCGCAGCTCCACGTGCTTGCTGCCCTCTAGTTGCAGGTCGGTTAGGGTCCCGTAGACGCCCTCCTTCCACGCCTTCCACACGCGCGCCGGTGCGTGGAAGAGCGTCACGTAGCAGTCTCCGCCGAGCGCCCAGCGGTGCGGACACGCCCCGCAGACTGCGGCATCCTTGCCGCTCTGTGCGGCGGCAACAGGGGCCTCTTCCGCCGGCAGAATCCACGTCTGGACCATCGGTCCGGTCTTCCCGTTCTGGCTCGCCCGTTGCGTGCCCGTGGCGATCGCAACGATCGGCGATCCGTCGAGCATCGACGGCCCCCGATAGAACACGTAGCCATTGTACTTGCCCATCACTTGCTCCTTCGTGTCGGGTCACTGGACGCCACGCCCCCCACGCAGCGTCCCGCGAACCGGCATCTAGCCGGCAGCTAGCCTACTCAAAGCTCGCGAGCTTCTGCTGGTCCAGCCACTCTTGCACGTTCGCGATGTGGTCCTGCGCGTTGTTGACGAGCTTCGCTGCCAGCCGGTAGCCTGAGCCGGTACCGTCCGAGCCCCGCTTGCGCTCGGCTTGCCGCATCCTTGCCGCCGAACGTAGCCGCCTTGCGGCTTGCTCTAGCGACTTCGCCAGCCGCTCCGCGGTCGGCTCGACGGTGGAGTATCCGATGTGCTCCGGCACATTCTCGATGTTCAGCGCCGCCTTCGGCGGTCGCTCGACGTAGCAGATCACGTACGTCGTCTGGTTCATGCGGTCCGCCCACTTCTGCGCCTTGGCCAGCTCCCGGGCAAAGACTTCCGCGCGGTCGAGGGTGTAGTATCGCTGTTGCGTGGCCATTGCGGCCTCCTTGCGTGTTTGTGGTGTGGTGGTCTAGCGGTGCCGTCGGTGCTGCGCCCGAGTCCGGCGATGAGTTGCGAGCTTGCTGCGGCTGAGTTGCAGGATGCTGCTTGCCGCCGCATTGCCGATGATCTGCTTGCCATGTCCGTCGTAGACGGAGACCAGCGTATCAGGGTGCAGGTAGGCGGCAGCCTTGACGCACTCAGCGAAGGTCGGGAGGAAGGTGTTCGCGCCGTAGGCTACGAGTCGGAAGTTGCGCTTCACTTGCGGGTCTCCTGTAGGGGGCCGAAGCCCCCCTTCGGTTGATGGGTCAGTTGCCGGTCTACTGCTCGTAGACTGCGACGTCACCGAAGCCGTCGTCGATCCACTGCTCGGCGATACGGTGCGCCAGAGCGTAGTCGTCTACGACGACGGTGTGGGTGTCGGTGCTGTTGGGGAAGGTGCCGGTAATCTCGAACATGCTGTCTCCGATGTGCCGCTCCGTTGCGGCGTTTGTTGTTTGCGATCGAGCCGATGCTACTGCAAAGCCGGTGCCATGTGCAACTGT
>JABAOG010002651.1_pt2 | contig 16027 bp, 14 predicted proteins | sample 7062131 | NCBI WGS metagenome assembly JABAOG01 (sample SAMN14538629, study PRJNA623070) | marine sediment metagenome | biome: marine biome [ENVO:00000428]; feature: marine pelagic biome [ENVO:01000023]; material: deep marine sediment [ENVO:00002113] | place: India: Arabian Sea | collected...
GGCTGCGCGAGACCCTGCCGAACCTCGAGCCGGAGGCATTTTGGCTACGGGTCGAGGAGAATCTGAAGGCCGGGCGTATCCGCATGGTGTTCGTGGCCGATCGCCTGCCAGCCGAGCTGGTGCGGGTCATCGAATTCCTCAACGAGCAGATGAACCCGGCGGAGGTGCTCGGCGTCGAGGTCGTGCAGTACGTCGGAGACGCTCACCAGGTGCTGGTCCCGAGGCTGGTGGGACGGACGTCGAACGCCGTGACAGCCAAACAGGCAGGCCGCGCGCAGTGGGACGAGGAAGGATTTCTCACCGCGGTGGCTGAGCAGCACGGCCGTGAGGAAGCGGCGTTCTTCCAACGGCTGTTTGATCACGCCCGCAGCCACGGTGGCCAGCTCGCGTGGTNNGGTGGCCAACTCGCGTGGTCGAGCTACGTGTCGGGACGGTACAAGCTCGGCGAGGGCACAACGACCGTGTGGACGGCGGACCCGGGTCTCACGAGCGCCACGTCACGCGCCTATCTCTACACATACCTACCGGAGATCCGGAACCGTGTGACCGCTGACAACTTCGAAGCGTTTGTGGCCGGCCTGGAGGCCATTTCCTCCTACAGCGCCAAGATCGCGCAGGCGCGGGTCGGCGGCTTCAGCAGGAAGTACCCGTCCCTCTTCGTCTCCGATCTCGTAGCTGAGCCGGAGCAAGTCGATCAATTCTTCGCCGTCCTTGATCAGCTACTCGCCAGCTCTATGAGCAGCCAAGGTAGCCCTGCGACCTCCCAGAATTCGGAGGAATGAACGGGTGAGCTCGAAGTATGACGACTTCTGGGCGGCCCGGATCGCCGAATTGATCTCGGCTATCGGCCGTGCCGAAAAGGGCGAATCGGTAACGATTGACGTCAGAGGCATACGTGCGCTCGGTGATCGCCAGTCATGGTACGGCAACGTGAGAGTTCGCGGGTGCGGCATGCAGCCGGCGCCCATGGCGCAGATGCGATCTCTCGGCAGGATGTTGGTCGAATCCAGGGTGTGCTCGCGCTGGCCCGACCATGAGTTCGTACTGTGGCCAACCTGGATGAGGTCATTTTCTGGTCGAGGGTGGCCAGGAAGGTCCGCTGGTGGCGCTAACCAACCCGTTCCCTTCGAGGCCGAGAGCCGGTACGGTGCCGACAAGGAAGTCTGCTCTAGCCTCGAGAAGCTGCAAGGAGCTAGCTGCTCAAGCTCGATCTACGCAGTCTCCAAGAGGGCGGATGATGCTTGCTCGCATTCGGAGAGAGACAGTCGTCGAAGCGTCGCCCCAGACGGTCTTCGACATAGTGGCGGATCTAACGCGACATCCGGAATTGGCCGGCAGTGGCGAGGTTCTCAGCGTGCGCAAGCTGACCGAGGGACCAGCGACCGTAGGCACTCGATTTCAGGCTGACGAAGACGTGCCTCATGACCTGGGGAGATGGTCGCACCGAAGGAAGTTCGTATCCGAATCAGAGGTTCTTGCGTATGACCCGCCGCATACCTTCTCTTGGAGATCGGCCCAGGGCCGAAGCCACGAAGGTTGCAGTGGTGGTTCCGACTCAGTCCTGAAGGCCAGTTCACGCGTGTAGTCCATGAGATGGAGATGGATTGGGGACCTGTGGTGAACCTCGTATCCAAGGTTCCTTTCCGCTTGACGCGCGAACGACGCATAGGGAGAGGAATGGAGCAGACGTTGGATAACCTGCGTCGAATGGCCAGAGAAGAAGGCTAGCCACGCCGACAGCCTCGTAGCATTGCGCCACTCCCTTCCGGCTGAGTCAGCCGGAAGGGGAGATATTCAGTGCGATGCGCGGCATCATGCGCCGACTCTGATCCGTTCGAACGAGCGGTCTGCGACAAGGTTAGGGTCCACTAGCCGGGGCCTCACGCCTCAATGACGAGGCGCTGCCCGGGACGGGTGGAAACGGGACCGAGGGTCTCGCCGGCCGCGGTCAGAGTGACGCCGCGCACGGTGCCCGCGAACTCGTCGGCGAAGTGGGCCAGGCCGTCAGGCCCGGTAACCCAGGTCACGACGCGCTGGTACCCGTCGCCCAGGTCGTACGTCGCCGTCACCGGCTCGCCGTACACCTCGCGTCCACCGCCATCGACAACGCTCACCGAAAATGCCACTACAGCGGCGTGCGACGGACTNNTTCCATGGTCTTGCCTCTCGAGTTGGGTCGACTTTCATCGAACATCGGCGTCTTACGAACTACGACGCTACACCGGTCGACCGCTCATGGCAAGTTTCATTGCACAGTAATGTATGCTGAACATCGATGAGCGACGACACCACGACCGCCACTCGCCGCTACCGGATGCGCAAGCGGCTTGAGGACGTCGAGGAGACGCGACGGCGCATCATCGAGGCAGCGGTAGACCTGCACGGCTCGGTCGGTCCGGCCCAAACCACGTTCTCCGCAGTGGCGGCGCGGGCCGGGGTTCAGCGGTCGACGGTCTACCGGCATTTCCCCGACGAGGAGGGCCTGTTCGGCGCCTGCACCAGCCACTGGCTGGCCGGCCACCCGTGGCCCCGCCCGGAGACCTGGCGCCAGGAGAACGGCCCGATCGCCCGGCTCGAACGCGCCCTCGGTGAGATCTACGGCTACTACGACGCCAACGAGCGGATGATCTCCAACTCCATCCGCGACATCGATGTGATGCCCTCATTCGTCGGGGAGTACATGCGTGCTCAGATCGACGGCATGCGGGCGGTGCTACTCGAGGCCTGGCCAGAGGGTGACCGCAACCGCCGCCTGGCCATTGCGGTGTCCCACGCGCTCGACTTCCGCACCTGGCAGTCGCTGGCGTCCCATGGGCTGTCCCCGTCGGAGGCCGCTGGCCTGATGACGCAGATGGTCGCGGGCCTGCATCCGGAGCACCAGGCCGGTTGACATTGCCCCGGCCGTAGGGCCGACTGGCCGCGGGTACTCGGGCCTAGCGCTGCGACGGCCCGCGCAGCCAGCGCAGGTGCTCACGGTCGCCGAGCAGTTCGATGCGGCGCCACAGGACGCTGCCGGGGACGGCCTGGCTGGCGTGGTGGCTGATTGCCTCGAACTGCTCGGTGCGGTCCACGGTCACCGCGAGGTCTATCTCGTCGCGGGCGTGCCCGGTGAACGGGAGGCCGAACTCGCGGCTCAGCTGTTGGGCGACGGCGTCGGGAATGGTCCAGCCCAGGACCGGCGGATCGAGCCCGTCGGCGGCATGCAGTGCCGCGGCCGTGGCGCGAGCATGGTCCGGGTGGCCGGTGACACCGGTGAGGTCGAACCCGATGAGACCCTCCGCGTCCACAGCCCGGACGGTCGCCGTGACGTGCTCGCCGAGCTCACAGAGGTCGACATCGGCCAGCCTGCCGTCGGGGTAGGCGAGGAGTTGGACGTCGTGGAGACCGAGAGCTTCGGCGGCGGCCTCGAGCTCGCCGGCACGTATCATCTCCAGATCCCCGTCGACGCCGTGCAGGGTGGACGCCTCACCGCGGGTGAAGCACAGCACGGAGACCTTCGCGCCCGCGGCGGCGAAGGTGGCCAGCAGCGCGCCGAGCGCGAACGACTCGTCGTCAGGGTGGGCCACGACCGCCAGTACGGAGCGCCAGTCCGGAAGTTGCGCGTGTGGGCTCATCATCGTCCAGCATGCCTGGTGACCGTGCGGGCGCGGACGTATGGTGGCCGCTTCACGGCCACTGCGAGGCCGCAGAGAGGAGCCCTGTGATGTCGACCGCGCGTCAACTGCTCAGCCCTACCGAACTCCACCCGTCTCCCGGCTTCAGCCACGTGACGGTCGCTGGCCCCGGCCGCACGGCGTTCATCGCCGGCCAGGTCGCCCTCGCTCCTGACTTCAGCGTCATCGGTGTCAACGACCTCGGTGCACAGACTCGAGCGGCAATGAGGAACGTTGAGACCGCGCTAAATGCGATTGGCGCTTCCTGGGAGCATGTCGTCCGTCGCACCGTATACACGCTTCACCCCACGGAGTTCGAGGTGATCACCCAGGCGATCGAGGAAGTGCAGGGGAGCACGGAGCACCCCGCGCAGACCATCGTGGGAGTGACCGGGCTGGCCGTCGAGGGACTGTTGATCGAGATCGAGGTCACCGTCCTCCTGCCGGACGACGCCGCACCGAGCGCCTGAGTTCGGGAGCAAGAACCGCGCATCCGGCCCTCGCAACGGTGGTGACGTGTGCGCCAACTGTTGGCTGCACCGTCACCCCTGACGAACACCTAGCCTGGTGGTGCGCCCGCCAAAAGGCGGCCGGCGCGGTGCATGGCGACCGCCGCTAGGGTCGCGGCCAATGCGGCGAACAGCCATGCCGCCTGGAACGAGGCCGTTTGGGCGATCAGCCCGAAGACGATCGGGCCTGTGGCGTTGCCGACGCCCAGCCCGGACAGTCCGACGCCGGCGACCGCGCCGGGGCGGGCCGGGGCCGATCGCACGAGGGCAAGGAAGAACAGCGCCGTCCAGCCCCAGCCGCCGCCGAAGGTCCCGAAGCTGCCGACGACGAGGCCGAGCGGCGTGCCGGTGGCGGCGAGCACCATGGTGACCGCGCCGACCGCCAGCATCCACGGCATGAGCCGTAGCTCAGCCGACGGCCGCCGGCCAGCGAGCACACCGGTGCCGATGCGGGTGACGACGCCGATGATGCTGGCGACGCCGAGCAGCACTCCACCTTGACCGACGGTGAGCCCGGTCACCACGGCGGTCTGCGTCAGAAACACGCTGACGCCGGTTGCCGCGGCCGTGCCCAGTGCCGCCCCGACGGCGAGCAGCACCACCCCCGGCGGTAACGCCTGGGACCGGCGGCTTGTGGTCGGGGTGTCCGGCGCGTGGGCAAGGGCAGGGGCAGGGTCGGGTGCGGGGCCAGGGCCGGGTGCAGGGACGGCGGCTGGTCCGTCCGCGCGAGGGCGCGGCGACCGCCGGCCGAACAGCAAGGCCATGACCGCGACGAACGGTACGACCGCAACCGTGACCGCCCAGCGCCAACCGACAGTGACGGCGACGAGGGGGACCGCGAAGCCGGCGACCATCGTGGCCAGCGGGATCGACGCCTCCTTGACGCCGAACACCAGGCCGCGCAACCGCTCGGGCACCCGACCGGCCACCATCCGGGCGAGCCCGGGATCGACCAGCGCAACCCCGATGCCGCCGCAGATCATCAGCAACACGAGATCGCTCCAGCGGCGGGCCGCCAGCCCGATGCCCATCAGTGCGAGGAAACTCAACATGGTGCCGGCCGCGACGGCGAACCGGTCGCCCAAGCGGTCCGCCAACCGGCCGGTCAGCGGCCCCGCCAGCGCGCTGACGACGAACAGCACGGCGACGATCAGCCCGAGGGCCGACTCGGTCAGGTCGAGCTCGGCACGTACCTGCGTGCCCAGCGCCCCCACCATGAACGCAGGCAGGGCGGGGACGACGAGCCCAATGCCGACGGTGATGAATGCTCGTGTGGAGCCAGCCTCAGTCTTTGCGGGGTCAGTCAATGCGTGGTCCTCCGCCGAGGCTTTACTATGACACTACTCATCGTCTGTCCTACGGGTGGCCGGTCACGCTAACCTTTGTCGGTCACTAGCTCGTGCTGACACCGAATTTGCCGTGTGCCATGGCAACGCTCCAATGAAGGGAGACGACCGCGACGGAGCAGCTGACTGCGCCTTGGCAGGCGAGCTCGTCCAGGCTTGTCGGCCGAGGCGGTGAGTTGGACCGACTCCGCCGGCTGCTGGACGGCATGGAGCGGACGAGCACCGGGCGGATGGTGCTCGTTCACGGGGAGGCCGGCGTGGGCAAGTCGCGGCTGGTCCGGGAGGCCACCGCGGTGGCGCGGCGAGCCGGCATCAGCGTGTTCTTCGGCCGGGCGCTGCCGTCTGGCGAGGCGTACCGCCCGCTCGCCGAGGCGCTCAGCGCTGCACTGCGGGGCCGCCCGCCCCCTCGGGGGGACAATGGCCTTCGACCGTACCTGCCGGCACTGTCCGCGCTGCTCCCCGACATCGGCTTCGAGGGCCAGCCCGACTCGCGCGGTGGGGTCGTCCTGGGCGAGGCGATCCTGCGTCTGGTTAGCGCGCTCGCCGGCCCGCACGGCGCCATGCTGGTGCTCGAGGACCTGCACTGGGCTGACCCGGACTCTCTCGGCGTGCTGAGCTACCTGGGCGATGCCGCGAGCACCTCGCCGGTGGTGGTCGTCGCGACCGCCCGGGCGGAGCCGGACCCGCCACACCAGCTGCTCGATATTGCTCTGGCCTGCCAGGCCGACGTCATCCCGCTGGACCGCTTGGGCTCGCGGGACGTCCGCCGGGTGGTGGAGTCCTGCTTGTCGGCGGCCCCGCCGGACGAACTGGTGGAGTTCGTCGTCGAGCATGCCGACGGGTTGCCGTTCCTGGTCGAGGAGTTGCTCACCGGGCTGGCCGCGGTCGGTGCGCTGGCCGCGGTCGGCGCGCTGTCCCCGGACGGGACCCTGACCGGCCCGCTGACGGCCAACGTGCCGCGCACGTTCGCGGCTACGGTACGTCGGCGGCTGGCCGACCTGGACCGGAATGCGCGCTCTGTGGTGGAGGCTGCCGCGGTGCTCGGCCGCCGGTTCGACTGGCGGCTGATTCCGGAGATCACCGGGCTGGGCGAGCAGGTGGTTATGGCGGGGCTGCGGTCGGCAGTTGCCACCGGCCTCATTGCGGTGCACGCCACAGACACCGACACGTTCCGGTTCCGGCACGCGCTGACCTGNNGTACCGATCTGCTGCCTCCAGAGCACCGGGCGCTCGCCCGGTCCGCCGCCGCGGTCGTCGAGCGGCGCGAGCCGGTGGCCGGCGATTTGGCAGCCGAGCTGTGGTTGGCAGCAGGGGAGGACGCCCGGGCCTCCGAGCTGTACCTGTCCGCCGGAAAGCAGGCCCGCCGCCGTGGCGCACTGCACACCGCCGACACCCACCTGACCCGTGCCGCGAGCCTGGCCGCGAGCAATCCGGCACTGGCCTGGGATGCGGAGGCGGCGCTGCTCGAGGTGCTGGCCGATGCCGGCGACACCGACCGGGCACTGGCACTGGGCGAGCGGCTGCTGGCACGCGGCGAGACCTGGGTCCAACTGACGCTGGCCGAGGTGGCGGCCGACGCCGGCCGGTGGGATGTCGCCGCCTCCAGGCTCTCCGCACTGCCTGACACCGACGACCCGCGCGCCGGCGTGCTGGCCGCTCGGCTGGCTCACGAACGCGGCCGGCCGGAGGACGCGCGCAGTCTTGCCGAGCAAGCGCTCACCAAAGCCGTGGAGCGTGACCAGTGGTCGGTGGCCTGCCAAGCGCTGGAGGCGATTGGCCGCGCCGCGCGGGTGACCGACCTCGAGGCGGCTCGGGACGCATTCCTGGCCGCTGAGCGGCTGGCAATCGACCACGACCTGCCGCTGGAACGCGTCTCGGCGCTACACGAGCTCGGCACCGTGGACCTGCTGCTGGACGGCTCCACAGGCCGGCTGGAACAGGCCCGGGCGCTCGCTCTGGACGCCGGTGCGCTGAGCCTGGCGGCCACGGTCGACGTGCAGATCGCAGCCAGCCTGCTGCACGGGGACGCGGACGCCGCGCTGGTGCACGCCGAACGCAGTGCGGAGTACGCCCGTCGGTTGCGGATGGACCAGCTGCAGGCCACTGCGCTGTTCTTCCAGGCCGCCGCCCACGCCCACCTCCGCAACCCGCCGGCCATGGAGCGCTGCGTGGTCGGCGCCCTCCGGCTCGCGCCGGACGACCTCGACGTGAACGCCGGCATCTGGGGCGCGGTCTACGCGCACGTTGCGCTGCTCGACGACGACCGGGGACGGCTGGCCGAATGCCTGGACCAGGCGATCGATTTCATGCGTCGCAGCCCTACCACGGCGCCTGCGCCCACCTACGGGCTGTGGGCGCTGGTGCGCACTCTGGACGACCGGGAGGGGCAGCAGGCCAGGGCCGAAGCCCGCCCGTCCGGGGTGAACTGGGAGAACCGTGCGCTACTCGGCTATGCCGACGCGGTCGACGCCGGTCGCCGGGGTCGGCCGTCCGAGGCCGAGCAGGTGCTCGCCACCGCCGATACCGCAATGGGCGCCCGGCCCTGGTGGCGGCACCGAATCCGGCTGCTGATCGCGGACGAGGCCCTCGCCGGCGGCTGGGGAGACCCGATCGGGTGGGCGCGGGAGGCGCTGGCGGTGTTCGTCCGGCGCGGCGACGACCGCCTGGCCACCCGTTGCCGGGAGACGCTGCGGCGGGCCGGCGTCCCGGTTCCACGGCACGGCCGGGGTGACACCGCGGTACCGGCCCGGCTCCGCAGTCGCGGAGTGACCAGCCGGGAGATGGACGTCCTGCAGTTGGTCGCGGAGGGGCTGACCAACGCCGCGATCGCCGAGCGGTTGGTGCTCTCACCCCGCACGGTCGAGACGCATGTGGCCAACCTGGTCGCCAAGACGAAGGTGGCGGGACGCAGCGACCTGACCCGGCTTGTTAAGTCCGGGGCCGCGGCCGACTAACTCAGGGCGCCGCTGTCTACCTAATGGCGCGGCCGGTGCGTAATACTCCCCGCAGGGACAGTGTCCGTGCAGGTCACGGCGCAGACCGAGCACGGTGGGGGGACGGGCTGCTGGTCGGGTGGCCCGTGTCAGTCAGCGGGTCTGTCCTCGGATCGCGGGGGCGTCCGAGGGCAGACCCGGACGAATCTTTCCTGCTGCATGGCCCGTTGAGAGATCGCATGGCGGTGGCGGTGGGATTCGAACCCACGGAGGAGTTGCCCCCTCACGCGCTTTCGAGGCGCGCTCCTTAGGCCGCTCGGACACGCCACCGCAGGCGAGGCTACCGGAGCGGACGGCCGGAGAGGTAACCGGTTCAGCGCCCCCGGTGCGCGGCGAAGAACAACCGCAGCAGCTCTCCGCACTCGTCGGCGAGCACGCCGCCGATCACCTCGGGCCGGTGGTTCATCCGCCGGTCGCGGACCAGGTCCCACACCGAGCCCGCGGCACCGGCCTTCGGGTCGGCCGCCCCGTACACCAGGCGGTCCACCCGCGCCAGGCCGAGCGCCCCCGCGCACATCGCGCACGGTTCCAGCGTCACCACCAGCGTGTATCCGTCCAACCGCCACGCNNGGCCGCGCGCAGCGCCACGATCTCGGCGTGTGCCGTCGGGTCGCCCACCGCCTCCCGCTGGTTGCGCCCGCGTCCCAGAACGTCCCCGGACGGCCCCAGCAGCACGGCGCCCACAGGCACGTCCCCNNCGCCTGCTCCGCCTCGCCCAGGGCGAGCCGCATGGCATTCTCGTACCGCGCGGCCGGCCCGCCGCCCGCCACCGGCCCGCTCACTCCTCGGCCACGTCCAGCGCCGCCTCGTACTCCTGGGTGAAGCCCATCTGGTCGGCCAACTCGCCCAGCATGTCCTCGGGGTACCAGTCGATCTCGTCGCAGACCGCGGCGACCGTCATCGACGTGACGCCGAAGTCCGCGAAGATCCCCAGGTCGCCGGCCGGCTGCACCTGCTCCTCCTCCTCGGGCATCGGCAGGCCGAGCCGCTGCAGGACCACCCGCGCGAGCGGCCAGTCGGTCGCGGCGGTCACGTCGGAGAGCAGGTAGCGCACATCGTCGTCGAACACCCGGACCGCGACGAAGAAGTCGTCATCGACCGAGATCAGGCCCAGCCCGCCGCGCGCGGCCGGGCGCCGCCGCAACACGTCGACCAGCCCGTCGAGGTCCCCCGCCAGATCCTCCGGCAGCGGCTCGACGCGCCACTCGTCCGCCTCCTGGTACACGGCCAGCACGAAGTCGATTCCGGCGTCGCCCACGCGTGGATCGCCCTCCTCGGACGCAGCAGGTCACGGGGCCGGTTGTGGCCGCGTCAGGTGAATCGTCCCCCACTAAGTGATCCCGACGCCAGTAGTAATCAGCGCGCAAACCTGAGTCAACCCACAACGCATGACGCTGTGGATTGGCAAATCAGCGGCGCAATCGGGTGCGAAGGTGCACCGAGCGCTCGCGCTCTGGCGTCGCGCGGGCGAGCAACGCACGCGCCTCAGCCAGTTCCTTTAGGAACACCGCCCGCTGGCGAAGCCGTTCCGGGTCGGCGACTGGTTGGGCTAACGCGGAATCCGCATCGGGTTCCGGGTCGGAAACGGAACCGTTCGGCATGACCCCTCCTCGCGACGAAAGTCGCACGATTAACCATGCGCTGTTTGGACGCTAGCACTACGGCGGTACCCCGTCGAGCGGTGGCCCCTGCCTAGATCAGGAGTGTCGCGGCACCACGATCGGGCCGCTCCGTTGCGCCGGCGCGCCGGCGCGGTAGGTTCCGGGCATGCGCCTGCACGAAGCCGATCACCCGCTCGTCGCCCACAAGCTGACCGTCCTCAGGGACAAGACAACCGACTCCCAGACGTTCCGCCGGCTCGCCGACGAGCTCGTCACACTGCTCGCCTACGAGGCCACGCGCGAAGCCCGGGTCGCTCCCGTGCAGGTCGAGACGCCGGTCGCACCAGCGTCCGGCGTGCGGCTGTCGCCGCCCAAGCCGCTGGTCGTGCCGATCCTGCGGGCCGGGCTCGGCATGCTCGACGGCATGACGCGGCTGCTGCCCACCGCCGAGGTCGGCTTCCTCGGCATGATCCGGGACGAGGAGACGCTGCAGGCGACGACCTACGCCACCCGGCTGCCGGACGACCTCACCGGGCGCCAGTGCTACGTCCTCGACCCGATGCTCGCCACCGGCGGCACGCTCGCCGCGGCCATCGAGTACGTCGCCGAGCGCGGCGCCGAGGAGATCACGGCGGTGTGCCTGCTCGCCGCACCCGAGGGCATCTCACACGTCGGGGCCGAGACCGCGGGCCTGCGGGCGGCTGTCACCGTCGTCACCGCAGGGGTGGACGAGCGGCTCAACGACGTCGGCTACATCGTCCCCGGCCTCGGCGACGCGGGCGACCGGCTCTACGGCGTGGCCGACTGACCGCCGCACCGCCCCGTCTCACAGGTTCTTCAGCGCCGTCACCAGCTTGGTCAGCGACTCCTTGGCGTCACCGAACAACAGCGTCGTCTTCGGGTCGAAGAGCAGCTCGTTCTCGACCCCGGAAAAGCCCGGACNNCCGCCGGGTTCACGACGTCGTTGGCGCCGACCACCAGTGCGACGTCCGCCGTCCGCAGCTCCGGGTTTGCCGACTCCATCTCCTTCAGCTGCTCGTACGGGACGTTGGCCTCGGCGAGCAGGACGTTCATGTGGCCGGGCATGCGGCCGGCGACCGGATGGATGGCGTACGTCACGTCGACGCCGCGGCCCTCCAGCAGGTCGGCCAGCTCCCGGACGGTGTGCTGCGCCTGCGCCACCGCCAGGCCGTAGCCCGGCACGATCACGACCTTGCTGGCGTAGCCGAGCAGGATCGCGACGTCCTCCGGGCCGGCGGATCGGACGGGACGCGCCTCGCCTCCCCCGGGGCCCGCGGCGGCGCCCGCACGGAACGCCCCGAACAGGACGCCGGCTACCGAGCGGCCCATCGCGGCGGCCATCAGCCGGGTGAGGATCGTGCCGGACGCGCCGACCAGCGTGCCGCCGATGAGCAGCAGCGCGTTGCCGAGCACGTAGCCGCCCGCGGCGACCGCCAGGCCGGTCATCGCGTTCAGCAGCGAGATGGCGATGGGCACGTCCGCGCCGCCCACGGGCAGCACGAGCAGGACGCCGACGCCGAGCGAGACCAACGCGAGCACGGCCGCCAGGCCCAGACTGTCGCCGTCGATCGCGTAGAGCCAGACCAGCAGCGCCGCCGTCACGGCCAGCGACCCGCCGAACAGCACCGGACCGCCGGGCAGCACGACCGGTCGCCCGGTCATGAGCTCCTGCAGCTTCAGGTAGGTCACGGCAGAGCCGCTGAACGCGATGCTCCCCACCGCCACCGTCAGGACGGCGGCCGCGAGCGGCACCACGGGTGCGGCCGGCTGCAGCTCGAGGTACGCGACGAGGGCCGAGGCGCCGCCGCCGAAGCCGTTGAACAGCGCCACCATCTGCGGCATCGCGGTCATCTTGACCGTGCGCGCCGCGATGACGCCGACCGCGCCGCCGATCGCGAGCCCCCCGATGATGCCGGCGAAGCCGACGATCTCCTGATGGAGCAGCGTGGCCGCGACGGCGATCAGCATCCCGGTCGCGCCGAGCGCGTTTCCGCCGCGCGCCGTCGCCGGACTGGAGAGACGTTTCAGCCCGAGGATGAAGAGGACGGCCGCCACGAGGTACGAGGCGTCGATCAGCAACGCAGCGAAGCCGTTCGGTCCGATCATGCGTCACCGTCCGGCTTCCTGCGGAACATCTCGAGCATGCGGTCGGTGACGAGGAAGCCGCCGACCACGTTGATGGTCGCGAACACGACCGCGACGAAGCCGAGCGCGGTGCTGAGCGGCCCCTCGAGCCGGCCGGCCACGACGAGCGCGCCGATCAGCGTGATGCCGCTGATCGCGTTCGAGCCCGACATGAGCGGCGTGTGCAGGGTCGGCGGGACCTTCGTGATCAGCTCGAAGCCGACGAAGACGGCGAGCACGAAGACGTAGATCGCGATGAGCAGTGCTTCCATGACGGCCTCCTAATTCCCCGCGGCGATGAGCTGACGCGCGCCCTCGTGCACGACGTCGCCGGCGCGGGTGACGAGACAGGCGCGGCCGATCTCGTCCTCCTCGAGGTCCGGCCGCAGCGCGCCATCCTGCGCCAGGTGGAGCAGCAGCGCGGTGACGTTGCGCGAGTACATCTGGCTGGCGTGGACGGCCACGGCGGCCGGCGCGTCGTCGAGGCCGATGACGAGGACGTCGTGGTGCAACGCTTCCCCGCCCGCCTCGGTCAGCTCGCAGTTGCCGCCCGTCTCGGCGGCGAGGTCGACGATCACCGAGCCCGGGCGCATGTCGCGGACCATGGCTTCGGTGATCAGGACCGGCGCTCGCTTGCCGGGGATCGCCGCGGTGGTGATGACCGCGTCGGCGTCGCGGCAGAGCTTGTGGAGCAGCTCCTGCTCGCGGCGGTGCACGTCGTCGGAGACCTCCGTGGCGTAGCCGCCCTTGTCCTCGGCGGCCTCGACCTCGAGGCCGACGAAGCTCGCGCCGAGGCTCTCGACCTGCTCCTTGACCGCGGGGCGGATGTCGTACGCCTCGACGACCGCGCCGAGGCGGCGCGCGGTCGCGATCGCCTGGAGCCCGGCGACGCCGGCGCCCAGGACCAGCACGCGGGCCGGCGGGATCGTGCCCGCGGCCGTCATGAGCATCGGCAGGAAGCGGGAGAGCCGGTCGGCGGCCACGAGCGCGGCCTTGTAGCCGGCCGCCGTGGCCTGCGACGACAGCGCGTCCATCTTCTGCGCGCGCGTGATGCGCGGGACCAGCTCCATGCACAACGTGGTGATGCGGCGGTCGGCGAGGCGGCGCACCAGGTCGGGCTGGGCCAGCGGGTGGAACATCGCGACCAGCACGGCGCCTTCGGGGAGCAGCTCGACCTCGTGGCGGCCGAGCGCATCGTTCCCGCTGGGACCGCGCACCTTCAGGACGAGCTCCGCCTCCCCAAGCAACGAGGCGGGGTCCGCCACCACCACGGCTCCCGCCTCCCGATAGGCGTCATCATCCGCGCCGGCGCTCCGGCCGGCGCCGGCTTCGACCCGGACGTCGAAGCCAGCCTCCTTCAGTCTGGCCACCCCCTCGGGTACCAGCGCCACCCGTCGCTCCCCACCCACGATCTCCTTTGGAACCGCAACTCTCATGGCTCCTCCCGTGGCATGATCCAGCGGGGCACGGAGCGGGCGGCGACGGCCGCCGGCCCCGGGCCCCTGCCGCAATCTAACACACCACGCGCGGGATGCCAGGGCACGCGACCCGCCGGACGGCATCGCGTACGGTCGCGGATCCGCGCGACGCTCGCGCGACGCTGGGGCGCGCGGGACCGCGCGTCGCGCGGGCGCGGGTGCGCCCCCGCGGCCTAGAAGACGATGCCGATCGCGAGGGCGTCCCTGTCGCCGAGGGTGGCGCCGAAGCGGATCGCCCAGTTGCGCTGGAACGCGAGCTCGAGGCCGAGGTCGACGGCGGCGTCCAGCTCGAGGTCGTCATTGCGGTTGTCGCCGAAGAAGGCGTCCAGCACGATGCGGGGCGTGACGTAGGGGACGAAGCGTGCGCCGTCGCCGGTGAAGGTGTGGCCGACGGAGAGGCCGGCGGGGACGGAGAGCAGGAAGTCGTCGCCGATCGACGCGCCGGCGCCGAGCACCCAGTCGACGTCGAGGGGGAAGTCCCTGGACTCGCGGGTCAGCGTACCCGCGATGTCGACGCCGCCGAAGATGGCCAGGTCACTGTCGAAGTCGTCCTCGGCGAGCCCGACGCGAAACCCGAGGGTCTGCGGGTTGCGCGACGAGCGCCAGGTGCCCATCACGCCGAGGTCGCCGCCGGCGGCCTCGATCAGGAAGAGGCCGAGCCCGGGCTGGCCTCGCGGGACCATGAGCATCGGCGAATCCCAGGCGACCTGCCCGAACGCGCTCCCGGCGCCGACCAGCATCAGCGCGAACCACAGTCCGATCACACGCGAACGCATGCACTATCCTCCCCACTACGATTCCCGCCGCGTCGGTGTCCGGGGCGCCCTCGCCCCGTCCGGCCGCGGCCGTGCGACGTGTCCTTCGTAAGACGCGGCGCCCCGGCCGGCCGTCACCGCGCAATGCGCGGACCGAGCGCGTCGGACGCGGCGTCGAAGCGGGTCGTGTCCCCGACGATGACGACGGCGAAGTCGTCGGGCCGGAGGTGGCGGCGGATCACGGAGTGCACCGCGGCCGGCGTCACCGACTGGATCCCGTCGAGGTAGCCCTCGAGCCAGTCCTCGGGCAGCCCGCCGAGGAGGTAGGCCATCTGGCGGCCGACGATCCGGGCCGGGTTCTCGAAGGCGAAGACGAAGCCGTTGGCGATGTTGTCGACGGCGAGGCGGACCTCGTCGGGCGCGGGCGGCGCGTCGCGCAGCGCGGCGATGGTCTCGCGGATCCGTTCGGCCGCCGCGATGGTGGTCTCGGGCCGGGTCTGCGTGAACGCGCCGAAGACGCGCTCGGTCTCGTTGCCGGTCACCCAGACCGACCACGCCTGGTACGCGAGCCCCTCCTCCGTGCGCAGCCGCGCCATCAGCCGGCTCGAGAAGCCGCCGCCGCCGATGACCCAGTTCGCGATCTGCGATGCGTGGAACGCGTCGACGTCCTTCTTCGAGACGCCGCCGGCCTGCCCCATGACGATCGTGCTCTGCTCGAGCTCCTTGTGGATCACGAGCACGCCGCCCTCTTGCCGCACCGGCGGCGGCGCCGGCCGCGCGAGCTTGCGCGGGCAGGCGGGCCAGTCGCCGAACGCGGCCTCGAGCGCCGGCACCAGCGCCTCGCGGGTGATGTCGCCCGTCACGCCCAGGATCAGGTGGTCGGCGCAGAAGACCTCGCGGTGCACCCGGCGCAGCCGCTCCGCGGAGAGATGCTCCGGCGTCAGATCCGACTCCTCGAGGATCCAGCCGCTGGGGTGGCCACCGTACATCAGCCGGTTGAACTCGCGTATCGCGATGGTGTTGGGCAGGTCGCGCAGCCGGCGGACGGTCTCGATCTCGCGCAGGCGCCAGACCTCGACGCGGCCGGGGTCGAAGCGCGGCCGGCGCATCATCTCGGTCCAGAGCGGGAGCGCGACGTCGAAGTGCCTGCGCAGCGTGGTGATCGAGCTGAACGAGACGGCGCCCGCGGTGCCGAACGACGGCGCGAGCGCGTAGAACTCGACGACCTCGTCCACCGAGTCCGGCGGCAGCGACGCCGTGCCGCCCGAGAGCATGAGCGAGCCGACCGCCGTCGCCGCCGCGTAGTGGTCCCGCTCGAAGTACGGGTAGCCGCCGCGGAAGTCGGCCATGAGGTCCACGACCGGCAGCGACGCGTCGTGCAGGTAGAGGACCGGCACGCCGTTCGACAGCTCGAACCGCTCGGGCCGCGGCGGATCGAAGCGCAGCGGCGGGAACTCGAGCGCCTCGGCGGCCTGGCGGCCGGCCGCGGGCGGCGTGGGCTCGCCGCGCACGTCGGGCGCGAGGCCGCGGCCGGACGTGCGCGGGCC
>JABAOG010001231.1_pt1 | contig 15973 bp, 14 predicted proteins | sample 7062131 | NCBI WGS metagenome assembly JABAOG01 (sample SAMN14538629, study PRJNA623070) | marine sediment metagenome | biome: marine biome [ENVO:00000428]; feature: marine pelagic biome [ENVO:01000023]; material: deep marine sediment [ENVO:00002113] | place: India: Arabian Sea | collected...
GAGTTCGACATGGGCGCCTACGAAGCCCCACCCGGTTTCATCTACCGCGCCTTTATGCCGGCTATTCATCGGTGAGGCCACCATCAAATGCGCCCGGTTGACCGGGCAGCGCATTATGTAGCCGGGTGGATTGCATCCTCCGGCGGGCATCACAACGGGCCTATTTTTTCCGCTTCCGCGCCTTCCGCCCTTTTTTGTCCCCTTTCCTGGTCTGCTTCATCAGCGTCTCATGGAAATTCCGCATCTTTTCGCCGGGGCCAGGATAGCGAAGGATATAACGGCCGTCCGAACTCAACTCCCAGGCCAGATAATTATCATTCAAGGCATAATCCAACAGCTTGATAAGCCGTTTTTGCAGCGCCGGCTCCTCAATCGGCGTCACCAGCTCCACCCGTTCCACCAGGTTCCGCCGCCGCCAATCGGCGCTGCCGATAAAGGTCAAGGGCCGGTTATTATTGTGGAAGTAGAAGATACGGTCATGTTCCAGGAAACGGCCCACAATACTGGTGACCCGGATATTGTCACTGAAACCGGGTAGGCCGGGCCGCAGGCGGCTGTGACCCCGGACGATTAAATCTATCTGTACCCCCGCCTGGGAGGCTTCATAAAGGTGGCGAATCGTTTCGCTGTGGTCGATAGCGTTTATCTTGGCAATGATTCGGCCGTTGCCATACATCCTCTGGTTTTCAATCTCCTGGCCAATCAAATCATAAAAAGAGTCCATCATATTGGCCGGAGCCACCAACACCTTTTCATATTTCTGGCCCGGAGCGTAGCCGGTCAGGAAATGGAACAGATTCACCAGGTCGTAACCCAGCTCCGGATTGCAGGTCAACAACCCCAAATCGGTGTAGAGCCGGGCTGTTTTAGCGTTGTAATTGCCGGTGCCGATATGGCAGTAGGTTCTGATACCGGCCTTCTCCTGCCGCACAATGAGGGTGGCCTTGGTATGCGTTTTCAGCCCCACCAATCCATAAGCGACATGCACCCCGGCATTGCCCAGCAGGTGGGCCCATTCAATATTGTTGGCCTCATCAAAGCGGGCTTTTACCTCCACCAATACCGCAACCTGCTTGCCATTTTCGGCCGCCCGCAGCAAGGCCTTAATAATCGGCGAGTCGGAAGAGGTGCGGTAAACGGTTTGTTTAATCGCCAGCACCTGCGGGTCAACGACCGCTTCCTCCACCAGCCGCTGGACGCTGGCCGGAAAGGATTCATAAGGATGGTGGACGAGCAAATCACCCTGGCGAATAATGCTGAAAATATCCGGCCGTTTGCTGATATTACCTTCATATTTCAGCCGTTCCGGCTCAACCGGCGACCAAGGATGATAACGAAATTCCGGCAAATCAAGGTCGGCGATGGCAAAGCAGCCGGTCAGGTCCAGCAGCCCGTCCACTTCATAAACATCTTCCAAGGGCAGGTCAAACTCTTTCACCAGCAGTCCCCGGTCATAAGAAGACATATCGGCTGCCACTTCCAGGCGGACAATAGGCGCAAACTTTCGCTCTCGTAATTCGGCCGAAATCATAGCCAGCAAATCAGTGGCCTCTTCCTCATCCCGGTTGATGTCGGCGTTGCGGGTGATGCGGAAAGGATAAACGCTCAGTACTTCCAGGCCGGGAAAAAGTTCCCCGACATGGCGGGCTATCAGTTGTTCAACCGGCAAAAAGAGACGCTGGCCATCCTTATCTTCTAGGTGCAGCCAGCGCTTTGGTGGAATTTTCAAGCGGGCGAAGTGGGTCGTCTCATTCAGGGGATGGCGCAGGGTAATAGCCAGCGAGAGGCTGAGGTTGGAAATGAAGGGGAACGGGTGGCCCGGGTCAACAGTGAGGGGGGTCAGAATAGAGTAATACTCTTCCTGGAAATACCGGTGGAGCTTTTTTTGTTGTTCGGCCGTTAAATCATCATACTCACAAATTCTAATCCCGGCTTGCTCCTGTAAAGCCGGCACGAGCCTGTTTTGCCAGGTATCGGTCATCGTCTGGTGCATCAGGCGGGCGGCCTGGGTAATAAGCGCCAACTGTTCGCGGGGGGTTCGGCCGTCGGCCGTCAAGGCCGTCACCCCGGCCGCTTCCTGCCGTTTCAATCCCCCCACTCGCTTCTGGATAAACTCGTCCAGGTTACTGGCAGTGATGGCCACAAAGCGGACCCGCTCCAGCAGTGGCGTCCGTTCGTCCAGGGCCAGGTGCAGGACCCGCCAGTTAAAATCGATCCAGCTCAACTCCTTGTTGAAATAGAGACTGGGGTGATTTTCGTCGGCGTCATCCGGCACCGGCTGGGGCACAACGGCCGTTGGAATGGGGTGCTGAGGCGATGGCGAAAGCGGCTCAGATTCGATCTCTTTCTGGCGGGGAATGGTAACTGTTTCCATAAGACAATTGTACCGGAATGTAGGGCAGGCCGCACCGCTAATTTGGCCCTCTTGCGAGAATCTCCCGGAGGCTAGGTGGCAGCCTCCGGGAGATTGTTTAATTCCCTCTAAAGACTTTTGTTTTTTCTGTATCTCTCAACCACACTCTTTAGCGGGCATAAAAAACAAAAGTCTGAACACTTACTTTACAAAGGGAATATAGAGGCGGTTTGTCTCCACGACAACAGGTTGGAGGGCAAAGTTCTGGGTGGTGACCGTGTCGGTCACCACGGGCACACTGCTGACGGTCGCGGACAGGTNNTCGGTCAAAACAGGCACGCTGCTGACGGTCGCGGACAGGTAATTGGCGGCCGAAACCGTCACCGTATACGTACCGACCCCCAGGGTATAGCTGTAGTAGCCGCTGCTATTGGTATTGGTAGTCCAGGTAAACTGATTGGCGTTGACCATATCCACCGTCGCCCCGGCAATGGGCAGCGTGGTATCGGCATCGGTAACGGTGCCGTCCAACGTGCCGCTGCCACCTTCAATCAGGCAGCCGCTCATGTGGGCAAAGGAGCCGACGCCGGCCTTCACGAATTCGGTGAAATACCCTATATCCAGGTTCGCCAGCAGGTCATTGGTGGTATGGTAATAGGGATTGAAATCGCCGCCCCCATAATAATCCTCAATGCCGAGGATGGCATCATACCCATAATTCCAGAAGGAAGCATGGTCGCTGGCCCCGGAGCCGTTGGAAATAATTTGGGGAATCAAATTGAGGTTGTAGGTATTAATGACATCGGCGAATAACTGGGCCAGGGCAATCGTGCCGGGCAGGCTGGATTTGGCATGGAGGTCAATATCCGGGCTGCTGGCAGGGGTATTCCAGCCAATCATATCCAGATTCAGGACGCCTTGAATATTTTCGCCATTATTGTAAGAACGCAGGGCATAGGCTTTGCTACCCAGCAACCCCTGCTCTTCGCCGGTAAAGAGGGCAAAACGGAGGGTGCAGTCCCACTCGTATTGGCTTAAAATATCGGCCGCAATTAAAACGGCCGTCACCCCGNNTAAATGTCGTCCGGATTGGTCTGGCCCGCAATTTCCCCAATGACATTCGGATAGGTGGCCCCTGACCATTGGTGGTACTCAACCGGCAGCCCCAATCCGGCCAGATGTTCGCCCACATACTGGGTCGCCTTCTCAATGGGGGTGCCGCTGTACGTATTGCGGGTGACAATGGTGTAATTCGCACCGCCAATCACCACCGGAAACTCACCGCTCAGACCACCATCATATAATGTCACCGTATCGCTGATAACCTGGTCCATCATCAACTGGATGGTCGGGTTCGGGTCGATGACGCCGGGTGTCAGGGGAACAGTTTCGATGATAGGCGGCGGCTCCGGCATTGGCCTGGGCCGTGAGATTGGACCTTGCTCAAAGGTGGTTTGAGCCGGGGCCACTACCATCAGTAAGAAAACGGCCGCCGCTACCCATCCTAACAAACGATAACGCTTCATAATAACCTCCTCAAGACAAAAAGAAACCTGAAGACCTTCTCCCAGCTTCAGGATTGACAATCAAAGGATAGCACCCCTAAAAGGCCCTAAAACAGTAATAATCATCACCTCTCCCCTATGACAATCCTCCAATATCGTCAACGGCAACACTAACGCCACAGCGATTATGATTTGGGAAAAAGCGGCCGATATGATTCTTAACTCGTAGAGCGATTTGGCAAATCGCTCAATCAGGACCCGGCCTGGAGAAACGTCAATTGCCTTGTATGTTAGTTTCAAGGCAGCCAAGGCCGCCAAGACTGCCAGATTTGTGAGTATAGGTTGACGTTACGTAATAGTTTTTTTGGAGGGGTATATATGGGGTGTTTGTGATATTGGCCNNTTTGTCTATATGTGGAGGTTGAGTTTTGGGCTTTGGTGGTATTTTGGGCAAAATGGGGTTCAAGGGGGCCAAAGTTGGTGGGGTTATCATTCTTGAAAGGGAAGGGGGAATAATTAATTCGTGAATTGGTGAATAGCTAACCAGTTAATTTTTTATTTCGGCTTTGGAACTAAATAACTTATCACAGCCGGTTCTTTAGGCATTCAACCGCCATTCGAGGTGCTCATTTGATGGTTTCTGACAACCTTCTTATGTCAACTATTGCCCTTTTTACACCATCTATGGCCCAAAAACAGCACAAAACACCGAAAATTACCCCGCGCCGGCCAACATTAAGCACCATTAATGACCCAAAATGGACATTTTCTCCCTTTTTTGACTACCTTGACAATCTTGACCACCTCCACCAGCCAGCCATCAAAAATACGCTTTGGTAATTTTGGCAAAACATTTCGCCAGCAGTATCATCCTCTCTCGTTGTAGTATTATTTTGAAGGGAATTAAATGACCGGCTATATTATCCGCCCCGCTACTATCAACGACGCCGAACCGCTTCTGGAAATCTACCGCCCCATTGTGCTGAATTCGGCCGTCTCCTTCGAGTTGGAACCGCCCACTGTGGAACATTTTCAGCAGCGAATTGAAAAAGCGCTGGCCAGTTGGGCCTGGCTGGTAGCGGAGACGGACGGCCGTGCCATCGCCTACGCTTACGCCACCAGCCTTCGCCCCCGGGAAGCCTACCGGTACACTGTAGAAACTTCCGCTTACGTCCACCCCGATTATTATCGCCAGGGCATCGGCCTTCAACTGTACAAAAAACTCCTGGCGACGCTGGTGGAGAAAGGTTTTTGCAGCGCCTATGCCGTCATCGCCCTGCCCAACGAAGCCAGCATCGCTCTCCATAAAAAGGCCGGCTTCAGGTATATCGGCACCTTTCCCCGGGCTGGCCGTAAATTCGGCCGTTGGCACGACGTCTCCTGGTGGCACTATCCCCTCCGCGACGAACCACCCGCCTGACTTCTAATCCATCCCGGCCCTGTCAAGTGACATCCAACCAGGAAATCAAGAACCGGTCCGTGCCAATTCCAAAGAGCCGCCGCGCATCATCTATAGTAACCTCTGGAACGAGGGGCTTAATCATAAAGGCATTCCAATCAGGGTAAGCCACCCGGTACCCGGCGGCGCGCAAGCCGGCAATCGTTTTCGGGGAACTGACTCTGACCTGTACGTAATCCGCCTTAACTTTAGCGGCAACGGCGGCGACGGCTTCGACAGGATCAATGCCATCTTTCAGCATCAAATCGCTGATATACAGCATTGATTTATGGACATTGGTCAGGGCATAGCCAGCGGGACGGCCGTTGTCCCACACTATCCAAATATTTTTAAGCGACAATCTCCGCAAACGAGAAAAGGGAGTGTGCCGCCAGGAAAAACCCAGATAATCACGGGCAATATTTTGAAAAACACGTTCCACAAAATCGAATCCTTCCTCGCCGGGAGCCTTCGCCTGGAGGCGCGTTGGCTGGTTGGCAAACTGCCAGGGGGCGAACGCTGTCGCCCAGAGGCCCATATCCACATACCCATGCTTCTGATAGAGCCTGTACGCTACCCGAAAGCGGTCCGTGCCGAGCGTGGAAAAGCGCAAACCGGCCTCCCGCATTCGAGCGTGAGCCGCATCCAGGAGGCGGGAGGCGATACCCCGGCCGGCATATTCCGGGTGGGTAGAAACCGCCCATACCCCGCCCACATCCTCCCGCCCCTCAGTAGAAATCACCGGCAGGCGAAATACTCCCACCTGCCCTAAGACCAGGTCTCCCTCGACGGCGTAAACACCAAGTTCGGGGAACGGGCGGGGGTCTTGCTGGCGGAGGACGGCGCTGTGTTCGGGCGTAAGGGGAAAATCCAAGGCCATCAGGGTGAGATGGAGGACCCCCAGGGGATCGACTTCGTCGTAAGCTAAAATTTTCATCTTCCATAACCATATTGACTGATGTGATTTGCGTTAGAGCTGCCGCTCTAAAATGATTGCCAGTAATCCTAGCGTTCCGATTGAATTAAGCAAACAGTGAACGAAGATGCTTAGATAGACTTTTTGTTTCCACTATACAAGATAGGTGGAATTGCATATTTTTCGGCCGTTAATTCCGGCGCGGCTTGAATCGTTGAAACGTTCATCATAAACCTTCCTTTTTTCCCTATACCTGATAGAACGCTTGTATGGGAAACAATTATTCCATTCCCAGACGTACGACAGGACTGAATGCAGCGAATAATGTAAACAGGGTCATCAAAAGGCCTGCACACACCAGTAATACAACCGCATTGAGGCCGATCAGGGCGCCTGCCAGAGCGGCCGAAACGGGGTTCAATCCAACTGCCGCGAACATGACCAGGCTCATAATTCGTCCCGTCATCTCTGGTGCGATTTTTTGCTGCAGCCAGGTAATTATCAAAATATTGTTGTAACCGTTGGCGGTTCCCATCACGAGAGCGGCCAACCCCGCGACAGTTAAGGTCGGGGCAATGCCAATGACTGCAAGTCCAATACCCATCAGGCTGATCACACTCAACAATACTGTACCTAGCAGTTTCTTGGGCGGCTTCGGTAACATGCCGGCGAGAACGATTCCTAACAGCGCCCCCCCGCCAAAAACCGACATAATCAAACCGAATGCCGCCGCCCCCTCTGGAAATCTCGTCCTGGCAATTACAGGGACGCCGACAGAAAATGGGCCTGTAATCAATACATTGAGTCCCATTGTGAGACCAAAGACGACCTTCAAAGTTGTATCATTCCAGACATAGACCAGCCCCTCACGGATGGAATCCATAACCCCAGCTTCTGATTTTTCGGTAGGCGCATTAAGGTTCTCAATCTCCATCAGGCTCAACATTATTACAGACACGATAAATGAGAGTGCATCCAGGGTAAATGCCAGCGCTATGCCCGATGAGGAATAAGTGGCGCCCCTGTCAAGCAACGAAATCAGTCCACCCGCCAGGACAGGACCAACAAACAGGCTCAATGTTGCCGTGCCCTGGATTATGGCATTGCCTACCTGGAGCTGCTCCTTGCTAACCAGCTGCGGCACAATGGAGGTCTGCGCAGGAAAAAAGAACGCATCAGCCAGGCCAAAGAAAAGAGCAAAGGCGTAAATCATCCACAACTGGAGCAGGTTTGTCAGGACCATTGCGGCAAGTAAAGCAGTCAATATCCCCCGAGCAAGATTAGAGGCGACCATCAGCTTGCGCGGGGTAAAACGATCCGTCAAGGCACCGCCAACCAACATAAACAAGGCCCGTGGAATTCCAGCTGTCGCCAATACGGTTCCAACCGCCAGCGCATCCCCCGTCAACGAAAGGACTAACCAGGGAAGCGCAATGAGGTAAAATTGGTCGCCGAGGAGCGATATTCCCTCACCGATCCAAAGCATCCGGAAGTTGCGAATTCGTAACACATTCGCAGGAGAAGCACTTCCTGCCATAATTGATTTGTCTAGGGTTATTGAGTCGGTCATTTTAATATCCTTAGTAGTAACTTTAAACTTGGTCATAACCGGTCAGGTAAAAATAATTTACCTGACCGATTAAATCACACGAACAATTTTTTTATCTGTGAATGACGATTGCCCCACCCCCGAGTGCTGTCACCAGGGCAGCGTTATCGTCAGCGCCCATCTGATTATCATAGACAATCAGACCGGCAGCCTGGTCCCAGATCTTGATGCGGAACTTGTCTACTCCGCCGCCACCGTTCAACTGCCCGTCCGTCGCCGTCAGCAGGAAGCCATAGTTACCGGTCCCGTTGAGGGTTCCTTCGCCCTTGAACTGGGCTTTAGACCCCGCGACGACCAGCCAATCATAAACCGTGCTGCGAAAAGTCAAGCCACCGGCTTTGAATTGGAACTCGGTGCTGCCGCCGGGAAGCGTATTTCCGGGCTGGTAGCGGGAGACAAAGCCGAAGTTGGCTTTGCCCGCCAGTGATGGATCGGCCGTATAGGCCCCGGCAGGGGAATCAATCCAACCGCCGCCGGTCACAAAGCCCCCGTTCGGGTCGTACACAACGATATATTCAAAGACGGCCGAGGCGGATTCACCGTCATCATCGGCAACGGTCAGGGTGACCGGGTAGACACCGGCCGCCGCGTAAGTGTGGGTGTCGTTCACCGTGCCGGAGCCGTTCAATTCACTGACCGTACCCGGCGATGTCGTGCCGTCGCCCCAATCCCAAACGGCCGTGTGCGTATCGCCAACATCCGGGTCGCTGAAAGCAGCACTGGCAGAGACGGCCGTGTTCACCGGCGCCGGTTCCTGGGCAGCGTTAATCGAATCTATCGAGGGCGGCTGGTTGGCAGCAGCCGGTGCAAACACATCAACATGAACTTCCTGCCAATAAACAGCACCTCCGCCTCTACTCGCCATACCCCAGGCAAACAAAGGCGTACCACCTGAAGGGGGAAGCTGGCCGGCGAGGACTAACCTTGACACCGGAGGAATAAGCGGGTCCTCGTTATAAAGGGTAATCAGATAATTCCCATCACTGAGCCGTTTAATCTCATAATTATTTTCAAGTTCGTTGTCCCAGGGAAATGAAAGAGGAGCGAAAGATGGACAATCCCGAATCCAAACTTCGCGAGCAAAAGCAGGGTTCCGAGCAAGGACAAGCTCGATCCGGTGGAGGCCGTCGTCAACAATCATTCGCCAGCCTATATAATGGTCGTACCATTGTAAGGAGCCGTTACTTACATAAGGAATCCTGGCTTTCACACGGAATGTGTCTGTATTCTGGTAGTTAGGATTGTTCGGGTCGCCACTCAATAACGGTGTGGGGTAGGTGTACATCAGCGAGGATATATTATCCGGATCGGCCATAGCCAGACCCACCCCAGCCACTGGCACCTGTACGATATTGCCCTGCGTCGATACGCTCCACACATTCGTGTCAGGCAGTTGGGGGTAAACAAAAGTATAATCCGCACTGGCCAATACGACCGGCTCGCTGGCGGCCGTTAACTGGGGCCGCAGGAAAGTTGCAGCGAGCACAGACATCATCGCCAAAACAAATAGGACTTTGAGTTTCGTGATTTTCATTGTGTTCTCCTTGCTAAGCTGCTAGAAAAACCAGTAACGTGCCGTTGCCATGGTCAACATTGCAACTACCAGCATAATAAAGTCAATCTTTTCGGCGCGACTGAGCTTCTTTTCCAATGCCTGCATCAGGCCAATTTGCTCCGGAGAAGGCGGGCCGCCCGACGCCCCAATTTGCTGTCCCAACGCGCCCATCTGGGCCGATGTCGGCCCAATACCGAAAGTGCCAACCACAAAGGCAACCAGGGCAGCCAGAGAGCCAATAGTAAAGCCGATACCCGGGCCGGATTGGATCCAGGTCAGGCTAAATCCGCCCGATGAATGCCAGAACAAAACCCCACCCGCAATCACCGTCAGCAAACTGGTGCTGACCATAAAGAGGGGATACCGGCGTCGTTCGGCCAGGGCTTGCATGAACTGCGGGCCAGCCGGCCCAATAGAATGAACCGAGGGCTTGACGAAAAACAGATAAGATATGGCCGCCCCGCCCCACAGAACCCCGGCTATAATATGGACAATACGTAAAAAGATTAATACATAAAGGTTCATCATTATCTCCATTCTTGTTAAAAATTTTGTCTCAACTGCTCTTATTAAATAGCCTTTTCCGGTCTAATTGGGGTTACCCAAATAACCCAAACTGTCACCCATTTTGTGTTACAATATGGGGTAACTTTTTTTGTGAAAGGATGGCATTGCAGGCATAATCCGTGCTTGAGAAGTACATAACGATAAGCACGAATTTCATTCAAGTAATTAAATAAATGGGCTAAATCAGGCAAACTCCCTTTGCCTATCGTAAGCGTTCAATCTTTTGCAGGACTGAATGAACACTTCCTATCGAGATGAAGATGGAAAAAGAGGAACGTCCAGTTTATTTTGGTGATTGGCTCAAACAGCGCCGCAAAATCTTGGATCTTACCCAGGCGGAAACGGCCGAACGCGCCGGTTGTTCTGTTTTTGCTCTACGAAAAATTGAATCGGGCGAACGAAGACCTTCCAAGCAGCTGGCCGAGTGGCTGGCAAAAGTGTTGGAAATACCACCAGACATCCAGCAAAACTTCGTTCGAATCGCCCGAGGCGACCTCAATATAGAGCGTTTACCGCCACCATCCCTTGTCTTTGAATCTGCCCTTGAGGGGGCCGCTCCTATTGTTTCCAGCCAGTTCCCGGTCTATTTCAATCCCTTAATTGGCCGGGAAGCAGAATTGGCTGCCCTAACCCGAATCTTTAACGACCCCCAATGCCGATTGCTCACCCTGACGGGAATGGGAGGCATGGGTAAAACGCGCCTGGCGGCTGAATTCGCAAAAACACATCGCTCCAATTTCCCGGGAGGCGTATTTTTTGTGCCGCTTGCCGCCATCAATTCACCAGAATTAATCGTCCCTGCCATCGCGGATGCTCTCCAGCTTCTATTCTCCGGGCCGATAGACCCTAAAGAACAGCTCATTCTCCATATCACCCGCCAACTCAACCAGCCGGGGCTGTTTGTACTGGACAATATGGAGCATCTCTTACTATCCTTTTCGACCCAAGGAAGGCGAACGAACCCAACCGAACTGTTGGCAGAGATGTTACAACGGTTGCCACAGGTGAACATCCTGGTAACCTCCCGCGAGCGATTGAATTTACGGGGGGAATGGACTTATGAACTACATGGGCTGCCGGTTCCGCCACCGGTTTTTGAGGAAAAGTTGGAGGAGTACAGTGCCTCCATCTTGTTTCTGCGAAGCGCCCGCCGATTAAAAGCAGACTTCGTCATTTCCAAAGAGGACCAACCGGCGGTGGTCAGGATATGCCACCTCTTAGAAGGCATCCCATTGGCTATTGAACTGGCTGCCAGCTGGATTGGCGTCTTGTCCTGCCGGGAGATTGCCGATGAAATCGAATCCAATATCGATTTTTTAACGACTTCTATGCGTGATATTCCTGAACGTCATCGTTCGCTGCGGGCAACATTTGACCATTCATGGAAATTATTGTCCAAAGAGGAGAGAGATGTCCTTTGTCAGTTGTCAATTTTTCAGGGTGGATTCGACCGTGAAGCTGCGGCTCAGATTGCCAATGCCCCTCTTCTGACCCTGGCATCCCTAGTCTCCAAATCCTTAATCCGCCGGACCGAAAGCGGCCGTTATGACCTCCACGAAGTCATCCGCCAATTCACCCTCTCATGCCTTCTCAGCGAACCAAATAACATTGAAGTCCGGGACCGTCACTGCCAATATTACTTAGCTCTTCTCAGTGACCGGGAATCGGCTTTAAAAAGCGCCGCCCAGCAAGATACCCTCCGTGAACTGGCCCTGGAAATGGAAAATGTGCGTGCTGCCTGGATTTGGGCCATTGACCACGGGAAATTCTCTTTAATCAGCCGGGCCGTTCGCAGCTATTGCTGGTTATTTGAAACTACCGGTTTACTTACCGAAGGTATTGAACAGTTCGATCTCTTAGTCTCCAACCTTAGACTTAGAAAGCAAAATTCCGAGGAAGAAAAAGTATTAGGGCAAGCCTTAGCCCAACAAAGCCTGCTCTACTTCCGCAAAGGTCTATTCGACCATGCCCAAAAACTCCTGGAAGAAAGTCTAACGCTGCTTCGGCCGTTTGAAGAACCTGCTTTGCTGGTGGACGCCCTGGTATTTTTGGGGGTCATCTGCCATTTGAACGGTGAATTGGATCGTGCTCAAGCTTTGCTAGAGGAAGGTCTGGTATGTGCCAGGGCCGGCAAGGATGAATGGTTTACGGCCTATGCTATTGATAATTTGGGATACATCGCCAGTTTGAACGGCCGATATGAGGAAGGGTATGCCGGCCAGATGGCCGCGATCGACATCTGGCGAAAAATTGGCGACCCGCATTCCATTGCCTTAGGGCTAAATTTTCTAAGCCCGACATTGATCCAATTGGGCCGCTTTGATGAAGCTGAAAAGCATCTCCAGGAAAGCCTGGCTCTGTGTAAAAGTTCTAGAAATCGTTGGGGATCGGGCACAGCCTATCGCTACCTGGGCCTGACAAAGCTGGTCCAGGGGAAACATGAAGAGGCCCAGCTCTTGCTGCGAAAAAGCCTGGAAATTTTTAGTGGCTATATAGAAGGTTGGGATATCGTCAAGTCGTTGGTTTACCTGGGAGCGGCAACGCTGGCAGAAGCCAATTTGCCCCAAGCCGAGTCAACCTACCGGCATGCCCTGCAAACGGCATTTGCTGTAAAAGCTGTGCCCTTGGCTCTGGAAGCGATGGTGGGGTTGGCAGAAATAAAGACCAGGACAGGCGAGTCCCAAACGGCCGTTCAACTGGCCCATTTTGTGCAAAATCACGCTGCCGGCAGTCATAAAGACAAAGATTCCGCTGCCCGGCTGCTGGCAGCAATTGAAAAGGGGCTGCCTGCCGGCGAGTTTTTAACCATCAAAACAAAGGCTGAAAGTCATACTTTAGAGTCGATTGTCCAAGAACTTTTTGGGTCACATTTTGTAAAGCTACGTGACCTGTAAAATCAGTCACCTCCGTTCCTGACTTGTACCTTTTTTACCTGTGCATAGATGATTTACTGATGAATAAAACCGGGAGATTTCTGACAGGCAGGCGGCGATTTGCTATACTGAAAGCACGAGGATAAATAATTTTTGAGATATAGGGTTGAGCCCTGAACGACTCAACGACATAACGGGTGGCAATTTTCCCATGAAAAAACGGATTGTAATCATTCTCATCCCTTCTGTTCTTTTTGTCGGCGTCCTGGCGGCCCTTACTATGAGCCAATTTTCTAGTCGCCTTCCTGGCGGAGCGCAAGACGTTCTCGACTCCTTTCTTGAGACGATTCCCGGAGAGGTCACACTTACAAACATCAGCTATGCCAGGGACCGGGAGGCATTTACGGCCGAAATGGGCCGCCCCCTTCTTCNNAAGCCCGTAGCCAGTTCCCCTTCCCGGCCCAGGAACTTTGGTGCGTGGCCCTGGCCCGACGGAATAAACCGACCGAATATTATTTCCTGGCCCGCCACGACAATCTTTACGGCGAAACCTGGGTGTTGTACCAGGCCCAGGATGGTATTCAGGCTGCAAAAACGGCCGGCTGCGACCCCTCATAACCCGATTTTCTTAACTGGGCTTCCCGAACAGGTTAGCGTTATGGCCAGATAGTTGAAAGATTCTTCACTCCGCTGCGCTGCGTTCAGAAAAACAGGTCAAGGATTCTTTGGGATTTGAGCAGCTTTTTTGCTGTGGGTGCTCGGCATGACATGATTGCGGCTTCTCGCAGTTATTACCTGGTTTAATTTTTAAACTACAAGATTTTCGACCTCCTTTCCGCAACAAAACCCCACTTTTTCCGTATAGAACAATAGAATAACCCAAAACAAGTGCCAGGCACTTCCTTCACCAAACACCTGACACTTTTCAAAACCAGGTTTGTTTAACCTTGAACAAGTTCCCGGCACTTCTTTTGATGAAGGAATAAAATGATGACCGACAAGAACACCTATACCCAAGACGAAAGATTAATGGCTACCCTGGCGCATGGCTCCATTGTAACCGGCCAGATTGGTATTATCGCCGCTGTTGCCATTTTCCTGACCCAAAAAGATAAATCCCGTTATGTTGCCAAACAGGCCGCCCAGGCGGCGCTTTACCAGTTAGTCGGCTTCCTGGGCATCATTATCGGCTGGATATTTTGGGGCGTGTTCTATTTCGCCACCTTCATCCCCATCATCGACAATCCAAGCCAATTCAATGACGCCCCGCCGCCACTTTTCTGGGTCGGGTTAATTTCCATGGTTTGCCCGATGATTCTGATGGCTGCCTGGGGCCTCTACGGCGTCATCGCCGCCATCCAGACCTGGATGGGCAAAGATTTTAAATACGCCGTTATCGGCAACATCGTTGACCAACGCTTAGGCGAAAAAGCTATCTAACCACGTTATTTTGTTTACCTCCACCCTCTTCCTAACGACTGGCGCAGACCCCCAATCTGCGCCAGTCACTTTTTTTGATGGAACGCAGACACCTGGTCGTTACTTGCGGACAGGATGTCCGCGCTCCTCGTCGCACTATCTGACGGCTGTTGCGTCTCGGCCGTATTGCAATATATACTTCTTGTTATGCTGCCTGATTTGACCACTAAACCCCTGCAAAAATTTCCCGGTTGCCTGCTGACCGGCTGTTTCACTTCCCTTATCCTACTCCTCTCCCCCGTCATCGTTCCCATATGGATAATCATCTGGCTGGCCCAGGAGGCCCAGAAGCGGGCCAACCGCAATCTGATTGACGCTTACACCCGGGCCAAAGCGGCCGATCCCAACCTAACCTTCGAGGAATTCACCAAAAACATCCATCAGAAATAGCCGGGTGGGTGAAAGGGTTGTTGATAACTGGGGGGCGGAAATGGATAACCCGCAAGACGCCATCAGGGATGATGGCGCTCCATCAATAATAACTTCGGACACCAAAAATAACGCTCTCGTTGGTAACAACCCCCACAATTATGCTAAAATACAGAAAACTATCACGCTCAACAACACTGGGGAGCAAAACAAATCACCCCAGTAACAACCATTAGGCTTTACGCGCTACGCATTACTAAAAACTATGACCATAAAACTTTACGACACTTATTCCCGCAAACTCCGCGACTTTGAGCCGCTGAATCCTCCTGAAGTGGGTATCTATACCTGTGGCCTAACCGTTTACGACTATGCCCATATCGGCAACCTTCGCACCTACATTTTTGAAGATATCCTCATACGCATCCTCCGGTTTAACGGCTACCGGGTTAAGCATGTGATGAATATCACCGACGTCGGCCACCTGGTCTCCGACGCCGACACCGGCGAAGACAAAATGGAAAAAGGCTCCCGCCGCACCGGCATGTCGGCCTGGGAAATTGCCCAGTTGTATACGGACGCCTTCATGCAGGATATGGAACACCTCAACCTGATGCAGCCTGACATCTGGTGCAAGGCGACGGACCATATCCCCCAACAGATTGCCTTCATCGAGTGCATTGAGGCTAACGACTACACTTACCAGACGTCGGACGGTATTTATTTTGATACGTCCAAGTTGGACAACTATGGCTATCTCGGCCGTCTTGACATCGAAGGCTTGCAGGCCGGTTCCCGCATAGACATGGGCGAAAAGCGCAGCCCGACCGACTTCGCCCTCTGGAAATTCAGCCCCAAAGATGAACAGCGCCAGATGGAATGGGACAGTCCCTGGGGCCTCGGCTTTCCCGGCTGGCACATCGAATGCTCGGCGATGGCGGCCGAATACCTCGGCCCCTTCTTCGACATCCACTGCGGCGGCGAAGACCACATCACCGTCCACCACACCAACGAAATCGCCCAGACGGAAGCCTGCCACGGCACCCACCTGGCCAACTTCTGGCTGCATGGCTACTTCTTGCAGCTAAATGAGGCCAAAATGGCGAAATCGGCCGGGGACTTCCTGCGGCTGCAAACGTTAATCGACAAGGGCTATGACCCCTTGGCTTACCGCTTCTTTACCCTGAGCGCCAGCTACCGGGTGAAGCTGAACTTTAACTGGGAAAGCCTGGACGGGGCGGCAAGCGCCTTGAACCGTCTGCGAACGGCCGTTTACGATTGGGGCGAAGCAGGTACGGTAGATGAAGAG
>JABAOG010003998.1_pt3 | contig 15922 bp, 19 predicted proteins | sample 7062131 | NCBI WGS metagenome assembly JABAOG01 (sample SAMN14538629, study PRJNA623070) | marine sediment metagenome | biome: marine biome [ENVO:00000428]; feature: marine pelagic biome [ENVO:01000023]; material: deep marine sediment [ENVO:00002113] | place: India: Arabian Sea | collected...
CCCTGAAGTCCTGGATAGTCTTGCTGAGGCGCGCGGTATGGAGCGTGAAGAACTCGCTGCAATCACTACCGCCAATGCCCTTGCCCTGTTTCGCCTGGAATGAGACCTGGTGCTGCAGACGCTGCCAAACCCCTTCGCTAACGGCACCTTGCCGCCCTTTCGGGAGTAGCGCCAACGACGGCACGGCAGGCACTCCTTAATGTCTCACGCCTGCCGCAATTATTGATGTCAACCAAACTCCAACCGCTGCGTTAATCCTGGCAAGACCCATAACGTGGAGTAGAGCAATGAAGTGGACGACACTGGTAGGTAGCGGGGTGTTTGGCCTGGCTATGGCATTGCCCATGGTAAATGCTGAAGGGGCGGATGCGTTGCAGGAGCAGGCGAGGAGCATGGAGCAAAGCCGGCAGCGTCTGGAACAGCGTTTTCAGAGCCACGACCATGCAGGGGCGGGGATGCAGTACCGTTATGAGCAGCACCTGCGTCACCGCCATGGCGGTTCCGATGGCAAGCAGAGTCGTTATGAGGTGCAGGAACGTCAGGGTGGTGGTCCACGACGCTAGTGGGTGCCAGTCCGGTACGCTTGAGACACTGAGGAGTAGACACTGGATACCAATGTGGCACTGGAGCGTTTTCTGGCCGGGGTGGAAAAGCGGGCTTTTCACATCGCTCGTATCGCCACCGGAAACGAACAGGATGCGCTGGATATCGTGCAAGAGGCGATGATCAAGCTGGTGCAGCGCTATGCCGGGCGCGATGAGCAGGAATGGGGGCCATTGTTCCACCGCATTCTGCAAAGTCGCATTCGCGACTGGTTCCGCCGTAACCAGGTGCGCAACCGCTTGCGCGTCTGGTTCGGCCTTGCCGAGGATGAGGATGACCCGCTGGAGAATCAACCCGATCAACGCAATGACGGCCCACTTGGAGAGTTGGAGGCGGGACGTTTTGGTTCGGCACTGGAGCGGGCGCTTGGCAGGCTGCCTAACCGTCAGCAGCAGGCCTTTTTGTTGCGGGCATGGGAGGGGTTGAGTGTGGAAGAGGCCGCGCAGGCCATGGGTTGCTCAGCTGGAAGCGTCAAGACCCACTATTCACGAGCGGTGCATACCTTGCGAGAGCAACTGGAGGAGTTTAGGGGATGAATCAAGAGCACGATTTTATCGAGCGGTCACGATTAAGCCTCGATGCGCGGGCGGACAGCCTTGAGCCGCACCTGGCCGGACAGCTTAGGGCTGCACGTCGTCATGCCCTGGCAGCGCGACGTGGCAGATATTGTGCTTGGATACCGGTCGTGGCGGTGGCCTCTCTGGCCGCGGTGTTCGTGGGCGTGATGTGGTTTGGAACGCAGGCGGACAAGGCTGGGCCGATCTTGAGCCAGGTAAACCTCGAGAGTCGCGCTATGGATTTTGAGCTGCTGACCAGCAGCGAGGACCTCGAACTTTATGAGCGGCTGGAATTTTTTTACTGGCTGGAGCAAAGGGACACGAATGCGGGTTAATTACCTGTTATTCGTTACAGCTTTGTTGAGTTCAAGCGGGGTCGTGGCCGGGGAGGTTGATGTGCCGCCGCTGGAACTCCTGGAATATCTTGGTGAGTGGGAAGACCGTAACGGACGGTGGCTCGATCCGCAAATGCTGCAGCTGGCGATGCCGGATGGCGAGGAACAGGTGAATGAGGAAGAGAAAGATGCGCAGTAAATTGATCGCGGCATTGTTGCTGGGTCTGAGCCTCGGGCTGGCTCAGGCCCAGGAGTCCCTTTCCTGGGAGCAGCTTGGCGAGGCCGAACAGCAGGTGCTCAGGCCCTATGCCGAGCGTTGGGACAGCTTCACTCCGCAGCAGCAGCAACGCCTGCAAAAAGGGGCCCGTCGCTGGCAACAGATGAACAGTGAGGAGCGTGCCGCTGTGCGTCAGCGTTTTNNCAGCAACTGTCCGCTGAGCAGAAGCAGCGTATTCGTGAGCGCTTCCAGGAGTTCCAGGCCCTGCCGCCGACACAACAGCAGCGCATCCGCGAACAGATGGAGGCCTTTCGTGCGATGCCTGAAAAACAGCGCGAAGCGTTGCTTGATCGTTGGCAGTCTCTAAGCGCAGAAGAGCGTGCCGCCATTCGCGAGCAGTTAGATGTGCAAGCCGGTCAGCAAGAGCCTTCTGACTATCCTCCGACTGGAGAGACGGGTGCGGGCGAAAAGGAGACTGGAGAGTCGGCAGCAGAAGTACCTGAGGGTGCTACACTTCCCGAGCAGAACGGACGTTTGCGTGACAATCACATGGAACGTCGGGCTATCGAGACACCGACCAGGAGGCCGCGATAATGGTTCGTACCCGCATGTTGGTTGTGGCATTCACCTCATTGCTGTTCGGTCATGGGGTGGCGACAGGGGGCTACACATTTACCACTGGTGTGGAATATACCACCGGCGATTACGGGACCGATATCGATACTTCCTCCTGGTATATCCCTCTTACTATTGGCTACACTGCGGAGACTTTTGCCTGGGGAGTGACGGTTCCTTATATCCGGGTCGACGGCTCTGATCAGGTGACCGGGATTCGCAGCACTCCTACCCGCAGTCCGGGTGGTCTGCAACCCTTAGCTACCATCAGTGAGGAGCGTGTTGACTCCGGTCTGGGTGATATTATTCTGAGCGCCACTTACCAATTGCAGGAAGAAACCCCGTCCGCGCCCTGGTTGGGAGTGAGGGGAAAGGTCAAGCTGGGGACTGCCGACGAAGCGAAAAACCTCGGCACCGGCGAGAACGACTACGCCATCCAGTTCGAGGCCGCCAAGGGGATGTTTGACGGTTTTATCGGGTATAACTTTCTTGGCGACACGAATACCATCGATTACGATGACATCCTTTACGGTGCCGGGGCGATTACGTTGCCGCTCAGACAGGCCTGGCGCACCCGCGCAGAGCTCTACCTGGAAGAGTCAGCGCTCAGCGAAGTGGATGAGGTCGTTGAGTTGACACTCTCGCTCTCCAGGCCATTGACCCGCGACCGATACTTCAGCCTCTATGCCATCAAAGGATTCTCTGACAGCAGTCCGGACTGGGGCGTGGGAACATTGCTAAGTCACGGCTTCTGAATCGACCCAATTCAGGCAGGGATTTTTCATCATGAGGTGACCTCTTATCTCAGGTTTGGGGTTTAACGGTCATGTTTCGGCAGGCAACGCCCTAACCCTCGCCTCCTTGGCGGCGAATGCTTCCGAAACGCTCCAGCGCTCGTGCACGCGAGACGGGTAAATCCACCACAGGGTCGGGGTAGTGGATCCCCAATCTGATTCCCGCTTTATGGAGTACCCCGGCAGGTGCCTCCCAGGGGGCGTGCAGGTGTCTGTCCGGCAAGGACATAAGCTCGGGTAGCCAGCGGCGTACATAATGGCCTTTGGGATCGAATTTTTTGCCCTGCAGTACCGGGTTGAAGATGCGAAACCAGGGAGCGGCGCCAATACCGCTGCCGGCTACCCATTGCCAGCCGAAGCTGTTGTTGGCCAGGTCCGCATCCACCAGCGTCTCCCAGAACCAGCGTGCGCCCTCTTGCCAGGGAATCAGCAAGTTCTTGCTTAGCAGTGAAGCGACAAGCATTCTCACCCGGTTGTGCATCCAGCCGGTCTGCCACAGCTCGCGCATGCCGGCATCGACAATGGGGATGCCGGTTTGCCCGTTCTGCCATCTTTTGAGCAACTTTGCGTAATCGGTCTCCCAATTGAAGCGGGTAAAGTGTTCATCGAAGGGGGTGTCGCTGGTGTGAGGAAAGTGAAATAGCACACTATAGGCAAACTCGCGCCAGGCAAGTTGGCGCAGCCATGCCTCGGCATTGCTGAGAAGTCCGGCTCGGCTGTGCTCGGCGCTGTACCGTTCCACGGCACTGACAATCTGTCGGGGGCCGATTTGGCCGAAGTGCAGCGCAGGGGAGAGGCGCGATGTTCCCGGTTCTGCGGGAATGTTGCGTGCTTCACTGTAGTGTTCGAGGGCATTGTTGAGGAATGTGGCGAGGCGATCGTGCGCTCCTGTCTCACCCTCTTCGGGATGCCAGGTTCGCTGGAGGCCAGCATCCCAGTTGATGCGCGGCAGCAGGTCGAATGCGGCAAGCTTATCCGAAGCGATTCTCCGTGATACCGGCGGCAAACTCGTGGCGGCTCGATAAACCGCCTGGGGCAGGCCGTGTCGTTGACAGGCTTTCCAGTAAGGGGTGAAAACCCGGTATGGTTCGCCGTTCTCTTTGAGTTGCTGCCACGGCTCGAATAACAGGGCCGAGTTGAAGCTCCTGGTCATTAATCCTTGTTTGCGTAACGCCTGCTCGACCGAACTGTCTCGGGTGCTGTGCGCCGGCTCGTAGAGGCGATTCCACAGTACCGCCGATGCCTGGCTTTCCCCGGTGAGCGTTAGCAGTGCCTCCAGGCTTGGACCGTGGCGCAGAATGAGGCGAGAACCACGATGGCGCAGCGCCCTGTCCAGCGCTGCCAGGCTGTGATGGAGCCACCATCGGCTGGCCGCGCCCGGATACCAGGGTGCCGACTCTTCCGGGGCGTAGACATAAAGTGGGATCACTCTCTCAAAGTTAGCCAGGGCATGGTGCAACGCCGGATTGTCATCGAGGCGCAGGTCTTGGCGGAACCAGAGAATGGCGGTATGCATGGTAGTGGACTTGTCGAGCCTTTCACAAGCATAGCTTCCCAGTGTCAGGCGGATGTCGAAAACTCAAGGACGTGTTATCGTTAAACGCACCAATAACATAAGAATAAAATAACCATGATGATTTCGCACGAGAGTCGCAAAATCCTTGCCTGGTCACTTTATGACTGGGGTAACTCCGCTTTTGCCACCACGGTCATGGCGGGATTCTTCCCGCTCTTTTTCAAGCAGTACTGGAGCGCTGGGGTGGAGGGGAGCGAGAGCACCTTCTATTTGGGTCTTGCCAATTCTCTGGCCAGTCTGATTATCGTCCTGCTCGCACCGGTCCTGGGGGCCATCGCCGATCGCGGTTCCCATCGCCGGCGGTTTTTGTTGTTTTTTGCCTTCCTCGGCGCTTGCATGACGGCACTCATGCCGCTGGTGGCGCAGGGGCAGTGGCAGTGGGCNNTTCTATGTGGTGGCCACGATTGGCTTTTCCGGCAGTGTCACCTTCTACGATTCGCTCATTGTCTTTGTCACCGGACCTTCGCGTTACGATCAGGTTTCGGCGTTGGGCTATGCTATGGGGTACCTGGGAGGAGGCGTGCTGTTTGCGATCAATGTGTGGATGACGCTCAAGCCGGAACTGTTCGGGCTCGCCAATGCCGCCGAGGCGGTGCAGCTCTCCTTTGTAATGGTTGGTTTGTGGTGGGCGCTTTTCACCCTGCCGCTGATGCTGTGGGTGACCGAGCCCGATGCAAAGGGACCGGCCAGTGGGGCGGCGATTCGTGCCGGGTTGATCCAACTGCGTGAGACCTTCCGTGAGGTCCGTGCCCTGCGGGTGGTGTTTCTGTTTCTGCTGGGATACTGGTGCTATATCGACGGTGTGGACACCATCGTGCGTATGGCGGTGGATTACGGTCTGTCACTGGGTTTTTCCTCCGACAGCCTGATCGTTGCCCTGCTTATTACCCAGTTTGTCGGCTTTCCGGCAGCTATTGTCTTCGGTTATCTGGGAAACCGGTTTGGGCCCAAGCAGGGCATCTATGTGGCGATTGCGGTCTATACGGCGATTGTCGTGTGGGCTTCGCAGATGGTGACGGAACAGGAATTCTATGGCCTGGCAGTAACCATTGGCCTGGTGCAGGGAGGGATTCAGTCGCTCAGTCGCTCGTTATACGCGCGCATCATCCCGAGCAATAAATCGGCCGAGTTTTTCGGTTTCTATAACATGCTGGGCAAGTTCGCTGCGGTGATGGGTCCGGTGATGGTGGGGTGGGCCGGTATGGCCAGCGGTAATCCGCGTACAGGCATTCTTACCCTGTTGATTCTGTTTGGTCTGGGCGCGTATTTTCTCGGTCGCGTGGATTTGGAGGAAGGGAGGAAGCGGGCAAGCGATCTGGCTTGAATGCAGGGTGCCTGCCACATGGGACCCCGAGTCCGGTAACCACATCGTCCGAAGGAGAGGGTATCGGCGGTAATTCATCGGATGTTTTTAGATATCGAATAGACAAGGAGTTGTGTTTGNNGGGGGCGATAATCGGTGTGATGTTCTTCGAGTTGGCAGGGCTATTGTTCGGCGCCCTGTTGGGCTACTTGCTGGGGCTGAGCTACTCCATGGGACAGCAGTTGCGGCGAGCGGAAGACCGGCTCTTGCGTCTGGAGCAGCAATTGGGCGAAGGCGCGCCGGGCGTTGCAGAAACCGTGGAAACGCCCTCGTCGGTTTCTCCTGTGACGCAAAGCCAAAGGCCGTCCGTTAGCGCCAGCGAACCTGTTCCGGAAGTTGAGCCCCCGCAGTCCGTCACACAACAGGCGGAGCAGGGTACCCCGGCCTGGTCAGGGGCATGGCAGTCCTTCGAATTGCCGGATCTCGCGGAACCATCCCGGCCGAACCCCTTTTGGCAGGCAATCGGGAAGTTTTTTACCGACGGCAATGTAGTGGTGCGTGTCGGGATCGTTGTGCTCTTTTTCGGCGTGGCTTTCCTGGTCAAATATGCGGCGGAACGAAATTTCTTTCCCATCGAGTTGCGGCTGGCCGCTGCAGCGATTGGCGGAATCGGGTTGATTGGGCTGGGCTGGTATCTACGCCAGAGGCGTACCGCCTATGCCTTGCTGATCCAGGGAGGCGGGATCGGTATCTTCTATATCACTGTTTATGGTGCGGCGAAGATCTACCATCTCATCCCGATGGGGTTGGCATTTGGTCTGATGGTGGCCATCGTTGCTCTCTCCGCGCTGCTGGCCTTGCTGCAGGACTCGCGCAATCTCGCCGCCTTCGGCATCAGCGGCGGCTTTCTCGCCCCGGTGCTCACCTCCACCGGTGGCGGCAGCCACGTGATGCTGTTTTCCTATTACGCCCTGCTCAATGCCGGTATCCTGGGTATCGCCTGGTTCAGGGCATGGCGTGAACTCAATCTGCTGGGCTTCGCTTTTACTTTTGCGATCGGCAGTGTCTGGGGGGCGCAGTATTACCAACCGGCGCATTTTCATACCACCGAGCCTTTTCTCATTCTTTTCTTCCTCTTCTACGTGGCGATTGCGGTCCTGTTCGCCCTGCGTCAACCGCTCAGGCTCAAGGGTTATGTGGATGGCACTCTGGTGTTCGGTGTACCCATCGTCGGTTTTGCGCTGCAGGCGGCGCTGGTCAGGGATATGGAATACGGCATGGCCTTTAGCGCCCTGGTGATGGCGGCGCTCTACATTCTGCTGGCCAGTGCCCTTTGGCGACGTCAGATTGAAGGGCTGCGCCTGCTGACCGAATCCTTTCTGGCGCTGGGTATCGTATTCGCCACCCTGGCGATCCCGCTGGCGCTGGACGGTCGCTGGACTGCGGCGGCCTGGGCACTGGAAGGTGCGGCGATGGTCTGGGTCGGGGTACGCCAGAGGCGACTGCTGCCCCGCCTCTCGGGAGTGCTGCTGCAACTGGGTGCCGGCATCTCCTTCCTGCTGGTCCTGGACACTGCAACCGGCAAGTGGCCGGTGCTCAATGGCGCCTATCTGGGCTCCCTGTTGATTGCTGTTGCCGCGCTGTTCAGCAGCTTTTACCTGCAACGTCATCGTGAATATCTTCGTGGCGGTGAAAGGGGGGTGCACATCGCGGCGCTGGTATGGGGTCTGCTGTGGTGGTTTTCTGCAGGTGTGCGCGAGATTGACCGTTACGTGGGATGGGAAGACCAGTTGAATGCCACCCTGCTGTTCATCACCCTGAGTGTTGCGGCGATGTTGTGGTTATGGCGGCGCCTGGACTGGGAGACGCTACGTTACCCGTTGCTGGGACTGTTGCCCGCTGCGGCGCTGTTATCGCTCAACGTGCTCGATGGGGAAAGCCATTTCTTTGCCCGCTGGGGCGCACTGCCATGGCTGTTGCTGTTTGGCGTGCAGTACCGCCTGCTGTGGCGAATGGAAGAGAGCTTCAGTGAGAAGATGTTGCGGTTTGGCCACAGCGCCACTTTGTGGTTGCTGCTGCTGATCCTGGTACAGGAGGTGCACTGGTGGATCGATAGGGCGATGGATGGTCAGGGGGTGTGGGCACTGAGCAGCCTGGCACTGGTCCCGGCGGCGGTAGTTGTGCTGCTATTGCGCCGGGGAGAGCGATTGCGCTGGCCGGTGGCGCGCTGGCTTGTTACTTATCAGGGAGAAGCATTGCTGCCGGTGATAGGGTTGATGCTAGGCTGGAACCTGTTGGCTGTATTGAGCAACGCTGATCCTTGGCCGCTTCCCTATCTTCCGCTGCTGAATCCACTGGAGTTGAGCCAGTTGCTGGTCCTTTTGGTAATCGCCAGTTGGAGCTGGCATAACCGCGAGCGCTTGGCACTGTGGTTCGATGAGCAGGCCGCATTCCCCTGGTATGCCCTGGCTCTGGCCGCTTTTGTTTTGCTTAACGAGATGGTGGCCCATGCGGTTCACTATTGGGGAGGAATCCCGTACCGTCTGGAGAGCCTGCATCATTCGGTGCAGTTTCAGGCCAGTATTTCTGTCGTCTGGACATTAACCGCCTTGCTGATCACGATTCTGGCGACACGCAGAGGCGTGAGGGCGTTGTGGTTTGCCGGGGCCTTGCTGCTGGCTACAGTGGTTGTGAAGTTGTTCCTGATTGATCTTTCCAGCTCGGATACGATGGGGCGTATCGTTTCGTTCATCGTCGTAGGGGTACTGATGCTGATGATCGGGTACTTCTCTCCATTGCCGCCGAAAAAACAATAAGGAGTCGGCATGAAAAACATGTATTTCTTTCTGCTGTCATTGTTGATACCGGGTGCGGTGGCTGTGGCGCAGGAGAAGACGTTGAGCAGCCATGATTTCGCTTATGGCATACCGCTGGAAGTGGATGGTGACGGGGCGATCTACTCACTGCCGGTGCCACAGGAAGTCTATCGTTTTACAGTCCGCCGCGATCTGGGAGATGTAAGNNACATCTATTGCGGCGGGAAGAGGGTTTCAGGTCGGTCGAACATGAGCCGCAGGATCTGCGTTTTTTTCCGCTCTACCGCGACGAGCCCTGGGAAGAGGAGATCAAACATATTCGTATCGCCGATGATGATAAAGGGACCATTATCGACATCGATCGAGCGGCAGAGGCGGGAGAGGGCAGGCCGGAGCCGGTGACGCACTACCTGATCGATGCCTCATCGTTTGAAGTGCCAGTCGAGAAATTGTTGCTGGGCTGGGGTGAGACGGGCAAGGGGTTTCTTGTTTCGGTCAAGCTGGAGTACAGCACTGACCTGGTGCACTGGCACCATTTGNNCCCTCGCTGACCTGGTTCATGAGGGCTATCGTCTGCGTCAGCAGACGATAGCCCTGCCCAGCCACGAGGCGCGTTATTACCGCATCAGCTGGCCGCTGGGAGAGAAGGGGTTGCTCCTCAACTCTGTCAAGGCGGTTTCCAGGCCTGCTACGGAGCGGCGGCCGTATCAGTGGTTACCTCTCTCTGCGAGCGTCAGCGATAAGCAGGGGGATTATCGCTTTAGCGTGCCCGGTCACTATCCGGTTGAGCGGATTAGGGTGACCTTGCCGCAAAGCAACACCGTAGCGCGTGTGAGACTTTACTCTCGTGGTGAAGAGCCGGATGGAACCTGGCGGCTGCTCTACCAGGGCCTGCTTTACACTCTGGTGCGCGACGGGCATACCCTGCAAAACGAGGACATCCAAATCACTGGAATGAGCGACAGGAACTGGCGTCTGGAAGTGGTACAGGATGGTGGCGGACTCGGAAGAGGCCTGCCGCAACTGCAGATGGGCTGGGCGCCGCATCGCCTGCTTTTCGTTGCCCGCGGCGAGATGCCTTTTACATTGGCCTTTGGTGCTGCCACGGTTGAACCGCCAGCCAGTGACATGGCCGGTCTTCTCGCCAGGCTCGAGTCACGACCGGAGGAGACGGGCTTCATCAAACTCGCTCATGCCGGAGGCCTCTTTGAACTGGGCGGTGAAAATCGCCTCTCCCCGCCTGCACCGCCGCTGCCATGGAAAAGATGGTTGTTATGGGCTGTACTGGTTTTCGGGGTAGCCGTATTGGCGTGGATGGGACGCAGTCTCTATCGTCAGATGAATGCAGGGTGAGCTTTTTGGTGGTGGAGGAGGACGAATCATTCGTCAATAAGGGGGAGTTACTGGAACCCCTATTCCTCATGCTAGACTAGCGGGCCACATNNAACAGCCATTTCTGTGTGGTCGGTATTGGCGGGGTCGGCTCCTGGGCAGTGGAGGCGCTGGCCCGAACCGGTGTGGGGGCTATCACCTTTATCGATCATGATGATATTGCAGCCAGTAATACCAACCGTCAGCTGCATACTTTGGATTCTACCATCGATCATTCCAAGGCTGAGGTGATGGCCGAGCGGGTAAAGGACATCAATCCCGTCTGTAAGGTCACCGCCATTGATGATCTGCTTACCGAAGCCCATGTGGAAAAGTATATCGGTAAACAGTTTGACTACGTGATCGATGCCATCGACTCCATACGCCACAAGGCGGCGCTACTCAACTATTGCAGCCGCAACAAGATCCCGGTGATCACCACCGGCGGCGCGGGCGGCATCACCGACCCGACACGGATTCAAATTACCGATCTGAGCCGTACCCATAACGATCCACTGGCCGCCAGGGTGCGTTCGAAACTGCGCAGCGACTATGGTTTCAGCAAAAATCCCGCACGGCGCTTCGGTATCGACTGCGTCTTCTCCATCGAACAGTCGGTCTATCCCAAGGCCGACGGCAGTGTTTGCCCCCGCAAGCCAGGGGTGAAAGGCACGACTCTTGACTGCAATTTCGGCTACGGTTCGGCCACTTTCGTCACCGCGACTTTTGGCTTCGTGGCGGTCTCTCGCGCGTTGCAGAAATTGATCGCCCGTCATGCTGCACGGAGTGAATGTTGATGGGCCCGCAGGGGGCGGTTAGGGAGAAGATTCCGGTCGGCATCAGCAGTTGTCTGTTGGGCGAAGAGGTACGTTTCGATGGCGGACACAAGCTCGATAACTACATCACCGGCACCTTGGCGGAATACTTTGACTTCATCCCGGTCTGCCCCGAAGTGGCCATCGGTCTGCCCATTCCCCGGCCGCCGATTCGTCTGGTGCGCGAGGAGGATGGCATCCATGTCATCGGCGTCAGGGACCCCTCGGTTGACGTCACAGACGAACTACACGCCTATGGCCGCAGGATGGCCGGACAGCTGAGCGGCATCAGCGGCTTTATATTCAAGCGTGCCTCACCCAGTTGCGGTATGGAACGGGTCAAGGTCTATGCGCCCGATGGGCGCTCGATCGACAAGGCTTCCGGCGCTTTTGCCGAAGAGTTGATGAGGGCATTGCCGTTGTTGCCGGTAGAGGAGGAGGGGCGACTCGGCGATCCCGCTCTGCGCGAGAATTATATTATGCGCGTTTTTGTCTACCACCGCTGGCAGCGCTTGCTCGAATCGCACCTTAGCGTAAAAAAGCTGATCGACTTTCATACTGACCATAAATATCTGGTGATGGCGCACAATCAGGCGGCCTACAAGCGCCTGGGGCAGCTGTTGGCCAATGCGGGAACAGAGAATCTCAAAACATTGGCACAAGAATATGTCGAAGAGCTGATGGGTGCACTGCGTCAGCCCGCTACGCGAAAGCAGCACGCCAATGTTTTGCAGCATTTGCTGGGATACCTCAAGGAGCAGCTCGATAGCGAAGACAAGGCAGAGATGGTGGAGGTGATTGAGCAGTATCGTGAGGGCATCGTGCCGCTTATTGTCCCTATCACCCTGCTCAAGCACCATTTTAGGCGCCATCCGCATGAGTATATCGAGCGGCAGGTCTACCTCGCCCCCCATCCTTATGAGCTGATGCTGCGCAATATGATCTGACGTTGTCTCGTGGGGAAGCCGCTACTCAATCCCAAACCGCACAGGCTACAATGTGCTGCCTGTTTTTCAGGAACACGCCGCCGCCATGCGCCTCGATAAATATCTCAGCCATTCAACTGGCCTTACCCGCTCCCGTGCCCAGGGGATTATCCGTAGCGGACAAGTCACGGTGAATGGCGAGGTGAATAAAGACCCCTCATACAAACTTCCTGTTAACGCCGAGGTGAACTGGCGCGAGCGGAGCGTGCAACCGGCCGGCCATCGCTATTTCATGCTCAACAAACCGGTGGGCGTGGTATGCGCGACAACCGATGCGCGGCATAAGACGGTACTGGATCTGCTTGAGGTGGAAAACAAGAAGGGGTTGCACGTGGCCGGACGGCTCGATATCGATACGACCGGTCTGGTACTCATTACCGATGACGGCGACTGGTCGCATCGCCTTACATCACCGAGACACCATCAGCACAAGCGGTATCGCGCCACCCTTGCCGAGCCCGTTGAGAAGAATAGTGTCCAACGCTTCGCCGAGGGTATCGAACTGCGGAACGAAAAGAATAAAACGCGGCCTGCCGAGCTTGAAATCCTCAGTGCCGACCGAGGTGCGGGTGACCCTGAGTGAAGGTAAATACCATCAGGTCAAGCGCATGTTTGCGGCGGTAGGGAATCGTGTAATCACGCTGCACCGTGAGTCGATAGGCGCGATTGTACTGGATCCTGCGTTGCGGCATGGACAGTGGAGAGAACTCACGCGTGATGAGATTGCAATGGTCGGGTGAGTGATTGTTGGCGGTAAGTGTCACAAATTGACATATATGTTCTATTTACCCGATTTATGGAATGGGTAGACGGTGGCGGGGCAGCCAGATAAAATGTGAACTCTGTCAATTAAGTTGACCTTTAGTCATTGTTTAGACTTGATTTGACAGGGACAGAATTGGACACTAGGGCACAACGGTTGTTGCGCCGTTCTAGTGGTTTTTCAATCAGGAAAAGAAAAGGACTGATAAAATGAATAAGTTTGTAAAAGTAAGCTCGGCAGTTGCCATTGCACTGGGCCTGGGGATGGGTAATGCTTATGCACAAAACAGCCTGCGTAATGGCAGTTTTGCACTGAATATGCAGATCAGCGACAGCGCTGTCAGTGAAAATGTGTTTGTTACCGATCCTAGTCCTGCAGCTAATAACGTTGAGTCTCCTCTCATGATTGGCGGCAAGTTCATGCTCTCTAGCAAATCTGCAGTGGTGCTTGGCTTCGGTCTGGGCATTCACGGTGGTGACGGGTCAGGCACCGATGTCGCGATCAAGGGTGGCTACCGCAGTTACATGAAAACCGCTGATTTCGCACCTTTCCTTGGCGGCTTCTTTGCGATGAAATCCTATAATGATGGTGACATCTCTGAAACCTACCTCATGGGTGAGTTAGGCGCCGAGTATTTCCTGAACAGCAAGTTCAGCGTTGAAGGCAGCGCCTATGTCGGTCACGGTTCGGTTAAGTTTGACAACGGCACCACGAGCGCGACTGATACCCGTCTCGGCACCTACGGTACCACCGTCAGCGTGAACTATTACTTCTAAGTTCCTGCGCTTGTCGTATAAAAAACACCGGCCGTAGTGCCGGTGTTTTTTTGTCAGCTTGATCCCGTTCCCGGGAAGAAGCCGGGTTGAATGGGGGAGTGCAAAACAGATCGCATTGGAGCCAGTGACAGCGTCTGCTGACAGCTCTGATATCATTTCCAGGCTCTATCGGGCCTTAATACCCGTTTGAACCCATGTGCCTGGTGTCTAGCGATACCATGGACGCTGCTGGAACTGAGTTCTTACATTCGGGCAGGTGCGTCGTCAGCCTGACAGAGTATTTCCATTAGGCCCCTTAGCCGATTTTTTTCTCCAACACCTCTCGCAGGCTGCGGATCTCATCTTGCAGGGCGCGGATCTCGTCCTCCAACAACACGCCTTCTTCATGGACGACCTCCTTGATAGTCGCTTCCTCCGCCTGCAGTGTGGCCTCGTGAAGGGTCTGCATGGTGTTGACGATGATCGCAATAAACAGGTTCAGCATGGTGAAGGTGGCGATCAGGATAAACGGGACGAAGAACAGCCAGGCATAGGGGTAGACCTCCATCACCGGGCGGACGATGCCCATCGACCAGCTCTCCAGGGTCATGACCTGGAACAGGGTGTACATGGAGGCGCCGACACTGCCGAACCACTCCGGAAAGGATTGACCGAACAGTCCGGTCGCCATTACTGCAGAGACATAGAAGATCAGCAACATCAATCCGGCGATGGAAAGGATTCCCGGCACCGCCTGGAGCAGAGCCTCTACCACAAAACGCAGGCGCGGCATCATCGACACCAGCCGCAGTACACGCAACACACGCAGTGCACGCAATACGGCCAATGGGCCGCTGGCCGGGACCAGGGCAATACCCACCACAATAAAATCAAAGACATTCCAGGGTTGGCGGAAAAAGCGCGGTCCAAAGGCAAACAACTTGATCAGGATTTCGGCGACAAACACAGTGAGAATGGCCGCATCCAGTGTTATAAGCTGCGGTCCGATCTGAGCCATGATAACGGGCGAGGTTTCCAGGCCCAGCGTCACGGCATTCACCATGATCAATCCAATAATGAGGGCCTGAATCCGTCTGGATTCAATCCATGTGCCAAAGTGATCGCGAAGGGGGACGAGGCTCACAAACGTTCTCCGGTATCTGCTGGGGGCGCTTACTATGCAGATTGATGAGGGGAAATTCAATATGCGAAACAGAGAGGGCTGGGGGGCAGCCGGACCTTCGGGTAGTTGTTTGTTAACGATGCCGCCCCTGGTGGTGCTGATAACCTGATCCCCCAGTGTCACATTGGATTGCGATGTGGCTCAAACCGGTGTGGAACGCAGCCAGAAAGCAGGCCAGGCACAAAATAGCGGGCCATGCCCGCTTTGTGATTTGACGATTGAGCCTAAACTCTCAGAGTTTCTCGATTTTTTCCTGTTGTTTTTTTAAAGAGGTGAGTGAACCCTTGGCCTCGGCCAGCTTGTCGCGCTCCTTCTGCACGACCTCGGCGGGGGCCTTGCCGATGAATTTTTCGTTGCCGAGCTTGCCCTCCACGCGCTGCACCTCTTTTTCCAGGCGGTCTATCTCTTTGGCCAAACGGGCGAGTTCGGTGTCCTTGTCAATGAGGCCGGCCATGGGAACCAGCAGTTTCATCTCTCCGACCAGGGAGGTGGCGGACTCNNNNTTCATGCCGGAGCGGATCTTGCGCACGCCGACGATGAAGTCCATCACCCACTGCATCTCCTTCTCGGCCTTGTCGTCGATCTTCGACTCGTCGGCCTCGGGGTAGGCTTCACGCATGATGGTAGCCGCTCCCGGCGTTCTGCCTACTGCGGCAGCACTTCCATGTGCGTCATTGCCCTCCTTGCCTGCCAGCGGGGCGATCTTCTGCCAGATCTCCTCGGTGATGAAGGGCATGATCGGGTGGGCCAGGCGCAGGATGGTCTCCAGCACGCGCACCAGGGTGCGGCGGGTGCCGCGCTGCAGAGCCTGATCGCTGTTTTCATCGTAGAGTACGGGCTTGGATAGTTCGAGATACCATGCACAGTATTCGTCCCAGGTGAACTCGTAGATGGCATTGGCGGCCAGGTCGAAGCGATAGTTGCCGATCGCCTCTTTCACCTCCTGCTCCATACGCTGCAGGCGGGAGATGATCCAGCGGTCGGCGGGGGAGAGTTCGTAGTCCCCGCCGCTCTGACCGCAGTCCTTGCCCTCGGTCTGCATCAGCACGTAGCGGGCGGCGTTCCACAGCTTGTTGCAGAAGTTGCGGTAGCCCTCGATGCGGCCGAGGTCGAAGTTGATGTCGCGGCCGGTGGAGGCGAGCGAGGCGAAGGTGAAGCGCAACGCATCGGTACCGAAGGCGGGGATGCCGTCGGGGAAGTCGGCGCGGGTCTGCTTTTCGATCTTCTTCGCCA
>JABAOG010001847.1_pt1 | contig 15918 bp, 14 predicted proteins | sample 7062131 | NCBI WGS metagenome assembly JABAOG01 (sample SAMN14538629, study PRJNA623070) | marine sediment metagenome | biome: marine biome [ENVO:00000428]; feature: marine pelagic biome [ENVO:01000023]; material: deep marine sediment [ENVO:00002113] | place: India: Arabian Sea | collected...
TCGGACATATAGGCGGCGATGGATTCGGCCGTTTTCATCACCAGATTGCCAGTAAAGCCATCCGTTACGGCTATGTCAGCCTGGCCGCGCATAAATTCCTTTGGTTCAATATTACCAATATAGTTCAAACCACTGTCTTCCATCAGTGGAATTGTCTCTTTGATGAGGGTGTTGCCCTTGCCTTCCTCTTCACCGTTTGAAAGGAGCGCGACTTTGGGGTTTTCAATACCCAGAACCCGTTCCACATAGAGACTGCCCATGATACCAAATTGCAGCAAATATTTTGGTTTGCAGTCAGCGTTGGCGCCATTGTCAATAAGCATCGGCCGTTCTTCGATTGGAANNAATTGGAAAGACAACCCCTAAGGCCGGACGGAGAATGCCGCGAATCCGGCGCAGAGTATGTAAAGTAGCCACAGCCAAGACGCCGCCGGTGTTTCCGGCCGTCACAAAAGCCTCTGCCTCACCATCTTTAACCAATCTCATGCCGACATGCATGGAAGAGTCTTTTTTCTTACGCGAGGCTTCGGCCGGTTTGTCGGTCATTTCGATGACTTCGCTGGCGTGTTGGATGTGGATCGATAAACCGGCCGTGTTATGTTCGGAGAGGGCATTTTTGATAACCGTCTCGTCGCCGGCCAGGATAATTTCATCACCAAATTCACGGGCAGCCTGCACCGCCCCGGCCACATCTGGACCCGGGTGTGTATCGCTGCCCATTGCATCAACCACAATTCGCATCTAAGGGGATGATTCTACCGATGCCCAGGTGGTAAGTCAAACTTGACACAAAGCATCAAAACCCGATAAAATCTCTATGATATGACAATAGATTCTGTGACTTTTGCCAAAGCGATGGCTGACGAAACCCGGCAGCAAATTATGAGTATGTTATGCTGCGAGTGGTTATGCGTCAGTGACATTGTGGAGCGGACGGGTGTAACCCAGCCAACAGTCTCCCATCATTTGAGCATCCTACGAGAGACAGACCTGGTTAACACCCGCCGGGCAGGTAAGCAGGTCTTTTATACCTTAAATCAGGATGCGGTTGCGCTTTGTTGTGGAACCTTAATGCAGAACTTTGCGCCCGACAAGGTGGAAGTCGGCGCATAAAATTAGTAAGTGTTTGGGGGTGGAGCGGGGTTCCACCTTTTGTCATTTTCGATGAAAGGTGGAACCTCTTTTTTGTGTTTTTTAGAAGGGGATGTCGTCTTCTTCTTGTGCACCGCCCCCATCATATTCGCTGCTCTCGTAACTGCCACCACCACTATCACGGCCACTCAAGAATTGGACTGAATCGGCCGTTATCTCAAAAGATGCGCGCACAGTGCCATCTTGTGCCGTCCACATCCGAGGTCCGCCAGTTTGTGGATCGGGTCGTAATCTCCCTTCAACCAAAACTTGGCTGCCCTTACTCAAATATTCGTTAACAGCTTCAGCCTGTCCCCGCCAAACTGAAACGCGAAACCAGGTTGTTTCATCCCTTGTTTCACCACTGCGGCTGTCTGTCCACCGTCGATTGGCAGCCATACTAAAGTTTGTTACCGGCGTTCCATCGGGCATATAACGCATTTCCGGGTCGCCACCTAAATTACCTACTACGATTAATTTTTGGTACATGTTCGGACTCCTTTCCTAACATAAAGGGGGTCAGATTTTAGTAATCTTATCAATAAATTTAAGAACAATTGTTCTAGTTATTTTACCAGATTTCAGGCCGTTTTGCAAGCATTTTTTCAGCCTGCTACCTCCTGAAAAACAATATAAATATATCTGCCGGACTTTTGTTTTCTTGCCTTCCCGGAGTATCCATTTTGCCTCTAGAAAGAAAACAAAAGTCTCGCTTTCCGGTCAGACCCAACCGCGAAGACGCACCGCTTCAGCCACGCGAGCGACCGCCACCAGATAAGCGGCGACGNNGGCGGCCATTTTGGCGACAGCATCAAAAGCGGCCGTCATTTTAACATCCAGGCGTTGATTGACCATTTCCTCATCCCAGTAGAACTGGTAAGTGTTCTGAACCATTTCAAAATAAGAAACGGTGACGCCGCCGGCATTGCACAAGAAATCCGGGATGATAAAAACGCCCTTGTTGTAAAGTATTTCATCCGCCTGTGGTGTTGTTGGGCCGTTGGCTAATTCCGCCACGATCCTGGCTTTTATCCGGTCCGCGTTCTGGCCGGTGATCTGGTTTTCAATCGCGGCCGGAATCAAGATGTCTACGTCGGCCTCTAAAAGTTCGGCATTACCGATCGGTTCCGAATCCGGGCAGCCACCAACACGGCCGTTTACCTTGAGATGCTGGCTAACAACGGCCGGATCAAGCCCGTTGCTATTATAGATGCCGCCAAACTCATCGCTGACGGCGACCACCTTCAACCCCAACACATTATGGGCCAGGTGGTGGGCGTTCGAGCCAACATTGCCGTAGCCTTGAATGGCACAGCTTGCGCCTGCCACAGACATCCCCATTAACTTGGCCGCTTCTCGAATCGTAAATATGCCGCCCAGGGCAGTCGCTGGTCCGCGTCCGGCCGAACCACCCAACGGTCCGGGCTTACCGGTAATCACCCCTGGTTCCTGGTGGCCGGTGATCCGTTCATACTCGTCCAGCATCCAGGCCATAATCTGCGGATTGGTATTGACGTCAGGGGCAGGCACATCTTTAGTGACGCCGATATAACGGGCGATGGCCCGCATATAGCCCCGGCTGAGGCGTTCCAATTCGCCCCGGCTCATCTCGCGCGGGTTGCAGATGACGCCGCCCTTGCCGCCGCCGAGAGGAATGTCGACTACGGCCGTCTTCCAGGTCATCCAGGCCGCCAGCGCCCGAACGGTATCAATCGTTTCATCAGGGTGAAAGCGAATACCACCCTTGGCCGGGCCGCGGGCGTCGTTGTACTGGACCCGGAACCCCCGGAAGGTTCGGGTACGGCCGTCGTCCATGCGGACCGGAATAGTAAAATGAAATTCGCGCATTGGCTCCCGCAAAAAGGCGTGCATATCGGGATCTAATCCCAATACGGCCGCCGCTTCGTCCAACTGCGCCTGGGCAATTGAAAATGGATTTAAGTTTTCTTGCATTTCCTTCCTTCACTTCAAATGTTCTACAGAAGTCAGGCTTTTTTAGTGATGTTTAGCAGACTCTTGAAAAGAAAAAGCCTGACTTCTCAGGATTGTAACACCACTGCTTTTTCGGAACGAATTGTGATAAACTCAACAACCCGTGGATACGCGCCAGCTAATTGTTGCCTTTTTCATCAGTCTTGCTATCGTTCTTTTAGCCTATTGGCGTGGTTCGCTTTCCAGGTCTGGGGCAGCCGGGGCGCTGGTGGTCGGCACAGTTATTTTTGGACTGGGGGGGTCGGTTTGGGGTCTCCTGCTGGGCCTGTTCTTTGTCAGTTCCAGCCTCCTTTCCCATTTCAAGGAAGATGAAAAGCGAGTTGCGGCCGAAAAGTTTGATAAGGGCCACCAGCGAGACATGGGTCAGGTGGCGGCAAATGGCGGCCTGGGCAGCCTGGTTGCCATTCTCAGTGTCCTGTTGCCCGGTACATTCTGGTTTCCGCTTTTTGTAGGCATCATGGCCACAGTTACGGCCGATACCTGGGCCACGGAATTGGGGACGCTCTCAAAAAAGCCACCCCGCCTCATTACCAACGGCCGTCTGGTAGAAGTTGGGACTTCGGGCGGTGTATCTCTTTTAGGAACGCTGGTTTCACTTATCGGAGGCATCATTATCGGTATAACAGCCGGCTTGCTCGCGCCAGATTTGACTGTTTTCACAGGGGTGTTGATTGGCGGTCTGGGCGGTTTAACCGGCTCACTATTTGATAGTTTTCTAGGTGCCACGGTCCAGCAAATCTATTACTGTGACAACTGTCAAAAAGATACCGAGCGCCGGGTTCATAAATGTGGGTATGATACACGGCCGCTTCGAGGCTGGCGGTGGCTAAACAACGATCTGGTCAATTTGTTTGCCTCTATTGTCGGTGGGGTGATAGCGGCCGTTCTGGCCCTGCTATGACAATTCCGACAACCGGTCGGCCGCTTGCCGAAGCCGGTAGGCCAGCGTAAAAGCTAACGTTTTATAAAATCGGACCGCAAATTCTTGTTCTGTCTCCAGTAAGGCTTCAACATGAGCGTTGTCGATCACAGATACCTCTACTGTTTCATCGGCTACAACAGTGGCGCTGGTTTCCTTGCCTTCCACAAATGACATCTCACCAAAAACAGCGCCTTGCCCTCGGCGGGCAATCACATCCCCTTTGGCACGTTCTATACGGACTTTTCCTTTTTCGATGATGTAAATTGCCTGAGGTGGTAGACCCTTTTCTAAAATCACATCATTATCGTTAAAGGTCACCAGCCTGGATTTCTCGGCTAACATCTCCCAGTCCCGTACAGTCAAACAAGCCAGCGCTTTTGGCTCATCTTCGGCCACATCAGGCTGTTTAACTCCTAGATCGAAAATGATTGGGAAATAGGCGTTTTCCATAATTGTCTCCTTAATTCAATTATCGCTTCGATTGGTGTAATAAGTGCCTCCTTCTTTCAATGTAGAGACGCTGACACCACAATGATACACGAATCCGGCCGTTTTGGGAGATGACAAAATAGAAGACTCTTTGACATACATAAAAGTGATGAACATATTGGTGATCTCATCATCGCCAACCTCTAAAATGGCCGCACCCAGAAATTCTTCGCTTCACTTCAGATAAACAACAATAACCACCGGCAGGAAATTGAAAGCGGTGATACCCTCGGCCGGTTCGCTAAGCAAGAGACCGGTTGAAGTGCCGCCGTCCAGGTTCAAAGCCCGGTCAATTCCCAGGTCAGATTCCACCAGGAAGCGGCTCATGCGGTGCAAAGAAAAGGAACCGTTGATAGCTAGGATAAACAACATCCGGCCGTTCCCATCCTGAGCAATAACAGTCCGCCGGGCGCGGTCGTCATCCTCATCCGGGTAGCCAATTTGTCCCCCGGGTAAGACCAGCATCGGAAAAGATTGCAGCCCCGCCAGCAGCCCCTCAGCCGGCGAGAATGGCTCCTGCGGCAGCCAGCGCAGCGTTGGCCCGTCAGCCGTAATCGCCAACATCCCACCAAAATCCTGGTAGCTCGTCCCACTCGACTGCCCCCCGACCACAATGGCCCCGGTAGCCACATTTTCGGCCGTAAAAAAGCCGCCATTAACCACAATGAAAGCCCCCGTTTCACTTTGCCATTGTTCCAGACTTTGGGCGTGCCCGGGATGGTACCCCACGTCAAAACGAAAGAATGCCGGGTCGATTCTGAGAATATAGAGTGATTCGCGGGACGCATTGTCGGCCGATCTCAAATTAATCACCCGCCGTTCCAGGCCCGGTCGCAGCAGTTCCCAGCCGGTGTCTGGATTGGTTGTTGGCCGGACAGCTTTAGGTGGCTGTGCTGTCGCTGTAGGTTGAATAAAGAGGGTCGGTGTCGGCTCTACGGTTGGTGTTGGAGGCACTGTTTCCAGATTGCAAGCCAGCATGAGTAGGAGGGGTAAAAGAGCAGCCAATCCTTGTTGCAGCCGCAGGCCGGTGAGTAGCCTGCGGTTTGCCAGAAACCAATCACCCTTAGGGCATCGGAATTGGTTCATCAGCCAATATAATCGCCTTCCGGTGAATCCGGGCTGCCAATGGATCCAACCCCAGTGCATCGAGAACTTCATCAGGACGGCCGGTTTTTCCCGGCAGGAGATAAAGGTGCATATCAATTCGCAGCGTGTCGTTGGCCATTTCAACCAGCATTAAGTCAAGCACCAATTCCCGCAAGTCGTAAACTTTGCCCCGGCGTTCCCGTTCAATTGATTCGGCCGCCATAAAATCCTCAATTTGGGCTTGTAGCTCTGATCTCTCTATTGGATCCAGGATAATGGCTTCATATTTGGCTTCGGCCGTCAGCGTCTGGGTCGCCGGGGCCGAGAGCGGAATTTCCCTGACCTCAAATATCTCAATGCCGGGGGCCATCTTACTCATCATCATTTCATGGGCTACATCCGGTTCAAGGGTTTCCATCAGCCAGATGTCGGCGATTTCACACTCACTGGTAAAGCCCAACGGCAGGGCGGCGGCCAGCTGCATCCGCGGCCGTTTGTTGTAACCCTGAGTATAAGCCAGGGGAATTTTGGCCCGGTTTAAGGCCCGTTCCAGGGCGCGGGCCACGTCAAGATGGCTGATATAGCGGGTCGGACCGGTTTTGCTGAAAATGAACCGCAGCCGCTGTACATAGTTTGCTTGCATCTAGTTATTGTATCGTGGCCTAAGTAAGATACAATCAAATTTAGATTCGCCACATTTTTTCCAGGAGAGATGGGATTGCTGGATTTTCTTAAACAACGAAAAAATTTATCCAATATCTCAATTTATTCCTCTGCTCTACCCCCAATTATGTGCATAGTCATGCTCTTGCTAACAGCCTGTGAGCGGCAGGACCCCACCATTACAATAGTGCCGTCGGCCGTTCCGCCAGATCCTTTAGCCACCCAACCCGCGGCAGCGCCTGGGGAGCAGCTGACCCAAATCGATACCTTAGAACCAACCCCCACTCTGGCCGCAACCATCACCCCGCCGCCAACCTACAACGGAACTCCCACCCCGGATCCAACCCGGCCCGGGCCAGTGGCCGGTGAATACCTGCCCCATGTCATCCAGTTCGGCGAGTCGCTCAGTTATCTGGCCCAAATTTACAATACTTCTGCTGAAGAGATAATGGAAATTAACGGGCTGGCTGAAAATGATATTTTAGAATTAGGCCAAACTGTTTTTGTTCCGGCTGCCGCCTCAACCGCCAGCCCGAGTTTCAAACTCATCCCCGACAGTGAGCTTGTTTATGGCCCGGGCACGGCCGGATTCAACACCCAGGCCGTCGCCGCCTCCTTTGGCGGCTATCTGCTCGTCTATCAGGAGCGGGTGGAAGGGCGCTTGCTGACCGGGCCGCAGGTATTGCAGTTAGTAGCCGACCGGTTTAGCGTTAATCCCCGTCTATTGATGGCGCTTCTGGAGCATCAAAGCGGTTGGGTCACCCAGCCTGCTGCCCTTGATTCAGGTTATCCATTGGGCTACTTTACCAATGGCTATGAAGGACTCTACCAGCAGCTTTCCTGGACCGCCAACCAGCTCAATATGGGCTTTTACGGCCGTTCAGAAGGTGGCATTCAAGTCATTGATATTGGCCTTGAGACCACCATTGCCTTCGCCCCGGACATCAATGATGGCACCGCCGGTGTCCAATACTTCTTCGGCGCCTTCCCCGATATAAGCTACGAAGCCTGGTTGACCGATGTTGGCCCCGCCGGTTTTTTCGACACCTACTCGCGGTTGTTTGGCAACCCCTTTTCATATACCGTTGACCCCTTATGGCCGTCAGATCTAACCCAGCCATCCTTCCAACTGCCATTTGAGACCGGTGAAAGCTGGTACTTTACCGGCGGCCCACATGGCGGTTGGGCCGGCGGCTCCGCCTGGGCTGCCCTGGATTTTGCGCCCGGAACGGAGCAATTGGGCTGTTACGAATCCGACTATTGGGTAACGGCCGTGGCTCCCGGCGTCGTGACCCGGAGCGATTTCGGGGCGGTGGTTGTTGATCTGGATGGGGATGGCTATGCGGGTACAGGCTGGGCCATTATATACATGCACCTGGAAACGCGGGATCGGGTCACGGTTGGAACCTCTGTTGAAGCCGGAGACCTATTAGGTCATCCTTCTTGCGAGGGCGGCTTTTCTAACGGCACCCATGTCCATCTGGCCCGGACCTATAACGGCCGTTGGGTCGCCGCCGATGGCAATCTACCGTTCGAGATGGGCGGTTGGGTCTCGCAGGGCCTGGGCCGCGAATACNNCGCCACCTGTTCATCCGCTTCTTCAAGGTCATTGACCGTTGGAATTTCTTTGTTAGGCACAATCAAAATATGGGTTGGCGCCGCTGGGTTAATATCTCGAAAGGCAGTTACCAGATCGTCCTGGTAAACGATATCGGCCGGAATTTCACCCTCAATAATCTTCGTAAACAATGTAGTCATAAAAAGCACTCCTTATCATTTACCACGCTTGTGATGAGCCTGGCAGAATCATCACGTTGCAATTTTCAGCTTACAATATCCTTTAATTGTCTTTCCAAGACCAAAAGAAGGCAACTCTGATATAATTGAGTCTGCAAATAAATACGCACCAGGCACTTTATAAGCAAGGTGAATGATGAAGCCAATAAGCGTTCAGACTTTTGGTATCTTTCAACCCAAGTCTATAGAGACGCTGATCAGTTTACTAAAGCCAATCAGCTTTTGGAAATACCTGGCACTTCAGAGGACAGTCGATGGAAGAAGAACTTCGCTCAACAACCCCCACAATAGATATTTATGTAAAGCTTGCTCAATATCCCACCCTGGCCCGCTCCATCCGTACCCGGATGCGGGAAGAACTATTTAAGCGGGGCATCATTAACCGGGACGACTTTGAGCAGGAAGTTAAAGAGAAGGCGATTGAATCGCAAGTTCGTGAGGGCGTTTTCGATCCCTTTGAGAAAGAACCGGCCAGCGTCTGGCAAGAACGAAAAGCCCACATTCGTGATTACCAGACCGATTTTTATTTCGGTTACTATCTCCCCCCTGATTTATTCACTCAACTTGTCCAGGAAGTGCTAAACGACCAGCCCGCCCCTTCCCAAACCCATGACCTGTCATTTAATCCTGAAATTGCGCCCTGGGAAATGTTGTTTAAGCAAGGGCAGATGTACGAAGCGCTGCCGCCCCCGGAACGGAAGGAGGTCAACCATCATCTTGAAGAGATAAAGGCCGTCTTAATTAAAGGTATGATCAGCGACCAGTTGCCTTATATTGGCGTCGCCCGCAAGGTGTTTGATATTGCCACCCTAATGCGCATACACCGGCGGCGCATCGGGCGGGGCAAGATCGGCGGCAAGGCGGCCGGCATGCTGTTGGCCTGGAAAATTCTACAACAACAAGACCCTGAAAGCGGCCCAGATCTGAGCAAATACATCCATATTCCAGAATCCTATTTCATTGCAACCGAGGTCATCTATGAATTTCGATTGGCCAACCAACTTGATTATATGATGAACCAGAAATACCGGTCCTTAGAAGAAATTCAAGAGGAATACCCAAAAATCGTTGAAGCTCACATGAGAGGCAAATTTCCGGATCATATTGTGGAGCAGTTTCATGATGTATTGGAACAGATTGGAAAAGTGCCCTTAATCGTCCGTTCCTCCAGCCTACTGGAAGATAATTTTGGTTATTCTTTTGCCGGAAAATACCAGAGCTTATTCTTGCCCAATCAGGGAACACCGTCCGAAAATCTGGAGGCTTTACAGAATGCTATCCGGCAAATATATGCTAGTTCTCTTAACCCTGACGCTATCCTTTACCGACAGAAAAACAACCTGATTGATTACGATGAACGAATGGCTATTTTGCTGCAAACGGTTCGAGGACAGCAGTACGGCCGTTATTTCTTGCCTTCTATTGCCGGAGTCGCTTTCAGCAACAATAGTTTTCGTTGGAACGCCAAAATTAGACGCGAAGAAGGTTTTCTCAGAATGGTCTGGGGAATCGGCACCAGGGCGGTGGATCGGGTCGGCTCCGACTATCCCCGCCTGGTTGCCCTCAGCCATCCTGAATTACGGCCGGAAAAGACTGCCAAAGCCATCCGTCAATACACCCAACGTTACGTCGACGTCATCGATCTGAAAGATAACGAGTTCAAATCCTTACCAATCAAGGAGGTGCTCGACGAACTTCAGCTTAATCAATATCCAAACCTGCGCTACATCGCCTCCGTCGATAAAGGCGACTACATTGACGACATGCCCACCATGTTGACCGCTGACGACAACCAGGATTTGATTCTAACCTTCGATTACCTGACTCGGGACCGAAAATTTGTCCGCCTGATGCGAACCGCCCTGGCCCGCCTGGAAAAGGCATACGGCCGCGCCGTCGATGTTGAATTTACAGTTGAAATTCAAGACAACTACCCGTATCCCGATTACGACCTATACATCCTCCAATGCCGCCCCCTCAGCCAGCGAGATGAATCTGATAATGTCAAAATCCCGGCCGATATACCCGATGAAGAAATTCTGTTTACCTCATTCGAATTAATTCCAACTGGTCGGGCGGAAGGCATTGAATATATCATTTTTGTCGATCCGGAAAAGTACCGCCATATGCCAGACCAAACCACCAAGCTTGAATTAGGGCGGTCCATCAGCCGTTTGAATAAACGCTTAGAAGATAAATGTTTTATTATGATGGGGCCGGGGCGCTGGGGCAGCGCCAATATCGAGTTGGGGGTGCGGGTAACCTATGCTGATATTTACAATACCAAGGTCTTAATCGAGATCGCCATCGCCACTGAAGACGGCGCGCCGGAACTGTCATATGGCACCCATTTTTATCAAGATCTGGTCGAAACCGGCATCCATGCCCTGCCTCTCCACCTCCAAGACGAAAAAAGCCGTTTTAAGTGGTCGTTCTTTTGTGAATCAGAAAATTCCCTGGCCGAACTGCTGCCTAAAGATGCTGACCTTTCCGAATATTTGCGGGTCATCCACGTACCCAAAGTGGCCGCTGGGCGACGCTTAAATATCCTCATGGATGGCACAAATGATGAGGCCATCGGCTACCTCGTTAGCGGCAACTGGGAAAACAAATCCGACGTAAAAGGATCCGTTTCGACCTTCTAAAATCGGCACCCGGCGAGGATGGACAGAAGGGTTTAAGGAGGCTCACGCTCACATAAACAGGAAAATGACCTCAAGCAGTTATGACCTGCTTTCTTTTACGCCATAACAGGCCGCTCAAGAAGAGTAGACCACCGGAAATAGCAACGATCAACATGGCAATCTGCTTATTCTCATCACCGGCGATCCAACATTGAACAGTTACATTCTCAACAGGTAAAGAAACACCGTTTTCGGCGAGGACACCTCGTATCGTCGCATCGCCCACCTCTGTAGCCCGGTACCAGTTTCCCTCGTAGGGTACTATTATGTTCAGGTTAAGCTGTATATAAAAAATGTACCCAGAACCGCCGGTCGGATCAGGATGGTAACGCACCTTGTCGATTGGCCGAAACCCCTGCTCCCGCTGAAACAGTATTTCTTCAGCTGGGTCGAGAAGGGCATTTGGGTGTTCAGCCTGTTCAACATATTCCCCATCCCTAAAGTAGCGGATTATAGTGTATCCTGGACCAATGTCTTCGGGCGGCTCGATGGGCTGTTCAAAGTCTTCAAAGTTCATTAAAGAAAGTTTTTGTAATGTTATTAAATCAGTCACCTCAATTGTCGTCGTCATTCCAGGGCCGGTGATCGTGATTCTCTCGGCCGTTGTTTTGCCTTTTGTCCAGGTGACGCCCACCATTGGCCAAGTGAGTACCCACAATCCTACGATAGTAGCGATAACATGTTTTCTCATGTCAAGCCTCCATCAACCACTACAACTCTATTTTCACCCTAACTATCCTTGAGAAGAGAGGAGCGCACTGATAAAGTTGCGTTCTTCCGCTTCGGTTACTAATTCCCCATCCAGCCGCGCCGCCAGTAACTCCTCTAATAATCGGCCGATCTCCGGCCCTTTTGGAACCCCCATAGCGATTAGGTCATTACCATTCAGAAATGTCTGAACATGCTGCCATTCTTTCAAGTACTGAACAATTTGCTCTCCGGTGGTTGAATCCAGCCCGACAACCGTCAGGGCTGACAACAGAACCCGCTTCCGGTACTGTCGAAACACACGCCCAATCTCACTCGGTCGGGCGTCGTCCGGAATAAGAACCAGTTTATGAAGCAGGTCAGCCACCGCTGCCAGGTCTTCCTGTGTCGTCTTGCGCACCCGCAGCCGTTCCATCACCTCTTCTTGAACTTTTCCGGGCAAAGGTAGGAGCCATAAGGCAAAGTAGTAGAAGGTCAAAGATTCAGCCTTAAAAAGATCAAGCTTTGATATGTCATTTTGAAACCGTGCGAAATGATTGGCCNNGTGCGAAATGATTGGCCGCCTGATCTTGCCAGATTAAGCCGGGATGAATCTGAGCCATGACCTCCAATTCGGCCAGCCGGGCCATAACCGGAACTGGCTGAGCTTCTTCCAGCGCCAGTTCAATTTCATTACGAATCCGGTCCCCTGTAACCCGATCCAGCATGGGCAGAGCAGTCGTAATTAACTCGGCCGTCCGCGGTTCAATCGTAAAATTTAGCCGCTGTTCCAATCGCACGGCTCGCAAAATGCGGGTCGGATCATCAATGAAGCTCAAGCTGTGCAGCACCCGAATAATACCCTGCTCCAGGTCCCGCCGGCCGCCATAAAAGTCGAGCAGCTTGCCCAAATGTGCCCCATCGAGCCGGATCGCCAGAGTATTGATCGTAAAGTCACGGCGGTGCAGATCGAGCTTAATAGAGCCGCGTTCAACCTCCGGCAGCGCCGAAGGCTGCATGTAAAATTCAGTGCGGGCCGTGACAAAGTCGATAGCCTCGGGCACGCCTTCCAGGGAAGTGTCCGGCGATAGTTTGGCCCAGGTTTTAGGCGATAGCTGCCATTTGGCGGTGCCAAATTGGGCATGGCTGTAGGTGTCGCCCCCATATTTGCGCCGCAGCTTCCGAGTTAACAGGATCGCGTCACCTTCGACCACCATATCAATATCAGTCGGCCGTTTATCGAGCAGCAAGTCCCGAACGATACCGCCCACGAAATAGAGGGGCATATCTAAATCGGCCGCCACAGTCGAAGTGGCTTTGACCATATTCCAGACAGCCGGGGATAATGATTTTGCCATCAAGGGCTGTAAATTGGCTTCCTCATCCGCTTGCCCACTTTCATTGAGCATGTTGATAATGTCGGTTCGGGTAACAATCCCGATCAGACGGCCGTCGCTTGCCTCCTCCCCCTTGTTGTCCCCTTTCCTGCTTTCCAAAACAGGCACCTGGCCCCAGCCCTCCTCAATCATCAATCGCTGCACCCGCTTGACCGAGTCAGAGGGTCGCACANNCGCCCGCATGACCTGGCTGACCGGTAAGTTTTGCAGTTGGTGGCTGACGGCTCGATCAACCGCCCGCCGGGTTAGCAGGCCAACCAGACGGCCGGTTTTCGGATCAACAACCGGATAGCCCTCATGACCGGAACGCTGCATCAAAACAGCCGCCTCCTCAACCGTTGTCGTGGCCGGAATGGTCCGGACGCCATAAGACATAATTTGGGAAACAGTTGCCATTGGGTGGACAATATCGGCCAGCTTCGCTACCGTTTCATCTCGAACTGTCTCTAATTCCCGATTAATAATAGTGGCGGCCGAAGCTCGTTCATGCCCGCCCCCGCCAAAGTGACGGGCCAACTCCCCCACATCAATGTAATCATTCATCGAGCGGGCAACCAGCTGAATATAATTCGGTTTTAATTTGACTAATAGAATCAGACCGTCGCAAGCCAGGGCGTCCCGCATATGGTGGGCAATAGCCGAAATTTCATCCTCAAAATTGTCGGGGGCAGTAACGGCCGACAGCGCAATCGCCTGCCCGCCCTGGCGATGCCATTCAACCGCCTGCTGTAGTTGTTGGTAAAGGCGCCGTTGGTCTTCTGTCAGGGGAATATTCTGAAACCGGCGCACGATTGAAAGATCCGCGCCTTGTTCCAAAAGCCAGGCGGCCGCTTGAATATCGCGCGGCGTCGTTGTGTCATAACTCAATGACCCCGTATCCTCATAAATGCCCAACAAAAGTAACGTAGCCTCATTAACCGTTAATACCAGGCCGTCTGCCTTCATCTGCTCAACTAAAATTGTAGTTGTTGCCCCAACCGGTTCCAGGTGATAGCGCCAATTTTCCTTTTTCGCTTCCAACAGATCGTGATGGTCAATGACCTGAACCTTTACCTTATCCGGCTTTATACCGCGCACGCTGGGCAGCGACATGGTGTCCACTAAAACCACTTCATCCACCCGCTGCCGGTGCCAATCCTCGAAACGAACAAAGTGGTCAGGATCCCAATAGAGCGTTAAAAACTGTCTTACATTGCGGTTGATGCGCCGGGGCAGTAGAGGCTGTCCATCCGGGTACAAACGGCCCGCCGCCACCATCGACGAGATGGCATCAAAGTCGGCATTCTCGTGAGTTAATATTAACAACATCAAGTTCCTTGTGAGCACATCACCCTTTACTATTTACGATTTACGTTTTACAATGTACCCGATGGTACGCATCAATCAACTACAAAACCTCAATCCGGCTGCCTGGACGATCTTGTTGGAAAAAGAGCCAGCGTGTCAGGGTATCGAAGTAACGGCCGTCTCGCAGGAAAAGTTAGACAACAAGCTAACCCGCTACCAGCTTTTCCTCACTGGCTATGATGAACCGATTGCCCTGATCGGCAAAAAGACCAACGAGCTAGAAACCCAATTTTACCAGACAATTGCCCAATATCTTTCAGTAAGTGTACCAAAATGTTGGTTCAGTCACCTGGATGGTGATGAGAGCTGGGTGGTTCTGGGCGAAGTGCATGATGACTGGTCGCCGGCTTATTGGGCTGCCTGTGATATAGAATCCATTATAGATGATATTTCCGATCTGCACGCAACATTTTGGAATCAGGAAGAAAATCTGGCCGATTTTGATTGGCCCCGCCTCCTGCCAAAAAGGGCCCGGAGAAACGGCCGTCCCCTCTTTGGCAAGTTCAACCACGCCCCGTTCACTAAACAGGGGCGAAACGGTGGTTACCAGCCATTCCAGGATGATAACAGCAGTGCCCTTGTCTCGGATCATGCCGTTCAGGCTGCGGGCCAGCTAACTCCCCGGCTTATTCAGGCGGCAGTGGGCCTGGAAAAAATTCAATTGATGGGTGGCTGGCCGGATATTTTTAACGACCAGCACATCCTGGCTGCGGCCGATTTGCTAGACGATCCCGTGCCCATGCTGCAACCGCTCCAGCAGTTACCACTAACCATGCTGCACGGAAATCTGTCCCCCTCCAACTGGCGGTTTAATCTGTTTGACGGACGTTATCTGATAAACTGGGAGCATATGACGTTAGGCCCGGGGATCCTTGATCTGGTTCAATTCATTGAGGAGTTTGACCTCCTGGCCGACGAAAATGGTTGGCGGAGCCGCAGCGCTTGGCCGGTCTTGGAAGAGACCATGATAGACAGCTACCTTTTGAGTATGGGTGGCAAGATAGGTCCTGATTTTAACGCGGCGGGAGTCCGACAGGCTGTTCCTGCGGCCCGCTGTCTTTATGTGCTGACGAACTGGCTGCCCCATTTTGCGGTCTGGTTCCAGAAAATCCCCGATAATCTCCAGGAGTGGCAAGCTTTCAACCAGATGTGTGATGAGGAGTTAATCGAGGCTGGTTTTGGTTCAATGGCGGGGGTTCGGCCGTATTTAACCAATCTATTTCAGCGGTTTTTAGCTGCCTATCGAATGTTGTAACCCAAAAGTTATCAGGGTTGATTGTTGATTTCGGAATGAACCCAATCAACTATTCAACCAACTACCCGATGCCTGTTATAGTTGAAGCCTTTGCCTTCGGTATTGCCGTTGCCCTGATCGTCATTGGGGTTGTTGGCACGATAATCCCAATTCTTCCCGGCCTGTTTCTAATCTGGTTGACCGTCCTTGCTTATGCCGTCATTGAAGGCTTTAAGTCCATCGACTGGTTCACCTTTGTTGTGGTAACCCTGATTGCGTTAGTGGCGGGAACGGCCGATATCTGGCTCTCCGCCCTCGGCGCAAAACAAACCGGCGCTTCCCGCCGGGCCATATTCCTGGGCTTCATTGGCAGCATTGTCGGTCTTGTTCTGGGAATATTCATCCCTATTCCCATCTTTGGCAATCTCATCGGCAGTATCCTGGGCTATGCGGCCGGCCTGCTGCTGGGCCAATACCACAAATACCAGG
>JABAOG010001372.1_pt1 | contig 15912 bp, 20 predicted proteins | sample 7062131 | NCBI WGS metagenome assembly JABAOG01 (sample SAMN14538629, study PRJNA623070) | marine sediment metagenome | biome: marine biome [ENVO:00000428]; feature: marine pelagic biome [ENVO:01000023]; material: deep marine sediment [ENVO:00002113] | place: India: Arabian Sea | collected...
GTTACCTCTGGCGGGCGCGACGGCGATGATTGCGGTCCTGCTCATGGTGTCCGGGTCCGGAATAGCCGTCGCGGCGACGAAACTGACGCTGCGGCCGGACGACGGACGAGATCCTAGAGAGGCTGCCGGCGGACAACCCGTGGGACTTCGAGACGCTGACCAACCACATCATCGATTACTGCGCGGCGCACCCCGACTCGCGGTGGCGGAGGCCGTGATCGACCTGTGGCGTGAAATCAACGCGGAGTAATCAGTCCTCGACGCGGATCGTCGGCACGAACCGGCGGGTCGCGACGCGCCAGATCTGCACGATAAACATCACGATACAGGCCAGCATGCCGGCGAACAGCACGTATTCGTTGTAGCCCGGCAAAGGACCGCTCGCGGCGAACCTCAGCGCCCAGGCCGCCACGACGACCCACGCCACCTGCGGAAACAGCGAGCAGAACCCGGCGGCGATCGCCAGCCCGCAGGAGGCAAGTATGCCGGCGGGCGCCAGCAGGATCAGCCCGCTCCGCTCGGTACCAGGGTCGTATGAGAACACGACGAACACGATGGTGACGAACAGCGTCAGCAATGCCGGGATGGCGGGCTGCGGACGAAAATTGGCCGTCAAGTTCTCGATGAAGGTCTCCGGCGCGCGCGTCGCCGGCTCCCGGATAGCCTCGCCGGACTCGCGACCAGTGCGACCCACATCAGTCATGCCGCAGGACCCGGCTTGGCCAGCAACGCCAGCATCGATTGCGTATAGATCTGCTCGAGGTCCGGGTGGTCCTGGTACACCTTCAACAGGGGTATCGCGGTGCGGCTGATCACCTTGAAGGTGTAGTCGGCGCGGTCGTTGCGCAGCGCCCCTCCGGACTCGGCGCGCTCGAGCAAGCTTTGCATCGCCTTGCCGAAATTCGCGTGCGCCTCTTCGATATAGGGCAGAATGCTTCGGTCCACCCGGCCGATGATCTGCAGCGCTTCACGATGNNGTTCGCGAAGAATCCGTAGAACGTGCGTCGCGAGATTCCGACCGCTTCGATCAGTTCCTCGACGCTGACCTGATCTACGCCGCGCTCGGCGAACATCCGCGCGCCGGTCTCGACCAGCGCCTCGCGTATCCTGCTGCGGCGCTCGACGACCTTCGGGCTGCGGATCGCCGCACCGGTCCGGGGCTGCGCGACCGATTTCTCCATGCCCGGAATTATACAGGGGTGTATCTTTGCGCCATGGGGCACGGTGGGCACTTTGACGCGATCGTGATCGGAGCGGGCCATAATGGCCTGACCGCGGCCGCCTACCTGGCCCGCGCAGGCCGGAAAGTGCTCGTGCTGGAACGCCGCCATCTCGTCGGCGGTTGCGCGGTGACCGAGCAACTATGGCCCGGCTTCCGGGTGTCCCGCGCTTCCTATGTCGCGGGCCTGTTGCGGCCCGTGGTCATCGACGAGCTGCGGCTGGCCGATCACGGACTCGAGCTGCTGCCCCGACAACCCTCCTCGTTNNGCTGGCAAGACCTTCGCTCCATTCTCACCCTGCTCGGACGCGCGGGCAGGGTCGGCACGGACCTGCCGAAGGCGTTCCGGATGCTGAACGGCGCCGCGGCGCCGGCCCTGACGTCGTGGTTCGAGAGCGAACCCCTGCTCGCGACGCTCGCGACAGATGCGGTCATCGGCGCGTGGGCCGCGCCGTCGACGCCCGGCACCGGGTATGTGCTGATGCACCATGTCATGGGCGAGGCAAACGGCGTGCGCGGCGTCTGGGCCTACGCCCGCGGCGGCATGGGCTGGATCTCCAATGCGCTGGCGGCAGCGGCGCGGGGCTACGGCGCCGAGATTCGCTGCGATGCGCAGGTGACACAGATAAACGTCATCTCCGGCCGTGCTGCGGGCGTGGTCACGGACGACGGCGACGAGTTTCGTGCGCCGGTGGTCGTGTCGAACGCGGACCCGAACATCACGCTGCTCGACCTGCTCGGTGCGCCGTACCTGCCCGACGCCGTGCGCCAAGGCCTCGAGAGCCTCGACTTCCGCAGCCCCGTCATGAAGATCAACGTCGCGCTCGACCGGCTACCCGAATTCCGTTCGCGCCCGTCCGCGGGTCCGGAGCTGCGCGGCACGATCCACATCGGCGCGACGCGCCTCGCGGAGCTCGAAGACTCGTTCGCCGCCGCGGCGGCGGGCAGCCTGCCCGCGCACCCCATGATCGAGCTGACGATCCCGTCCACGCTCGACGACAGCCTCGCCCCGTCCGGCAAGCACGTCGCGTCGCTGTTCGTGCAGCACGTGCCGTATACGCTGCGGGACACCGACTGGCACGCCGCGCGGGACCCGTTCGCGGACCGCGTGTTCGCGCTGGTCGATGAGGTCGCGCCCGGGTTCAGCGCCAGCGTGATTCACCGCGACGTGCTGGCGCCGCCGGATCTCGAGCGCATCTTCGGCCTCACCGGCGGCAACATCTTCCACGGCGCGATGACGCCGGACCGGCTGTTTCACCGGCGGCCGCTGCCCGGCCTGGGCGGTTACCGAACGCCGGTCCGGGGTCTCTACCTCTGCGGCGCGGGCACCCACCCGGGCGGCGGCGTGATGGGCGCCTGCGGGCGCAACGCGGCCGGCGTCATCCTCAGCGAGACGCGGCCGGACCGCTAATCGACCAGCGAGGGCACCTGGTCGCAATCAAGCGTGCTCGGGTACGCGAGTCGCGATTCGGTCTCGGCGATCGGAGTGAGCAGGTCGGGCGGCACCATGCCCAGCTCGGCGCTGCTCCAGCGAATCGGTGCCTCCATCGCCATCACGGCCCCACTGCCGACGTCGGGTTTCGGCTGGAAGTTCAGCAGGAACTCTTCTTGATTTTCGATCGCTTTGCGCAGCTGCGCCTCCAGCATCATCTGACCATGCGACTCGTCGTTCATATCGCTGGAATAGAACGCATAGGAATTGCGTCCGAGCTTCTCGCGCGCGTGTTGGCGTGCGATCCGCGCATTCGAGAGCACAGGACCCTAATTACCGGCCGCGTAACGGCTCTCGCATTCCGCCGGTATGGCGCCGAACTCTGCCAGCTCGTCGCGGATACCGTCTGGCAGCAGCGAAAGATCCGCCGCGAGTTCCGCCGTGCCGGCGACGTCGACCCAGTAGCGGATGACATCGCGAGTCCGCGTCAGGGCCTCGGCCGGGAAGCCGGCCGCCTGGATCTCGGCGACCCGCGCGTGGGCAAACGCCTTCTTGTTGTAGATGCCGAGCGACACCCGGCCCTTGTATGGGCCGCGGCCGAATACGTAAATGTCCTCCAGGCCCGCCGCCTGCATCTTCTCCGCCAGCGCCCTCGCCTCGGCCGTCCCGCCCTGCGGCGGCGAGACGATAATCAAACCGTTGGGTACGGGCACCGATTCCGAGCGCACGACGACTTGGTCGACGACATCGCCCAAGGCGTTCTTCACCTCGTCGGCCCGCGCCGACTCGTCGATCGGCCCGATGGTCTGGCACGCGGCACCCGACGGCGGCGGCGCTCCGGACTCGGGCGCGCGCACGACAGCGCCGGTCGCGCTGGCGACCCGTGACGACTCGGCCTTCCGGTCGATCGCCTCCGGCCGCCGCTGCAGCGGCACGTCGTCGGGTACGTTCATTGCGATTCCCGCGTGCGCGATGTACTGCGGCCGATCCGGTTCAGGCGTGGCGCGGGGCGCGGGCGCCTCCTGCGGGTCGGCGACCGGCCGCTCGTTCGCGGCATGCGAAGCGACGCTCGCGATCACGATAACGGCGCAACGCCCGATCAATGTGGGCAGCCGCGCCCTCAATCCATCGGCCCCGTGAAGGCGAGCACGTCGCCCAGCCGACGATCGAGCTTGATCAGTTGTTTCGTTGCCGACATAGGCGCGCGGGGCGGACCGAGGCCGCCAGCTCATTACCCAGTCCGTACCGTAACCGGGCGTACTTTACGCAATCCCGTGGCGCCGCGATGTGAACTAATCTACGTTTGCCGACGACGACACCTACTTTAGAGGGTCCTCAGCGCCTCGGGAGACAGGTGTCGCGCCCTGAATTAGACTGGTCCCGCTTGTCGCCCCAGGGGACCCGCCGTGCATACACAACAACTCGAAGATCTGCAGCACGACCATGTGTTCGACCAGGACCAGAAGCGTCCGGGCGAACGGCGAACGCTGGTCGTCGTCTCCATCACCGCACTGATGATGGTGGTGGAAATCGCCGCCGGCCTGGCCTACGGGTCGATGGCGCTGCTCGCCGACGGCCTGCACATGGCCTCGCATACCGCGGCGCTGGGCATCGCGCTGATCGCCTACGTGATCTCGAGGCGGCTGGCGTCGGACGGCCGGTTCGCGTTCGGCGTCGGCAAGATCAACAGTCTGGCGGGTTTCGCGAGCGCGGTGCTGTTGCTGGGATTCGCGGTCGCGATGGTCACCGAGAGTGCCGACCGGCTGATCAATCCGCTGACCATCGCGTTCGACCAGGCGCTGATCGTGGCCGTGCTCGGGCTCTTCGTGAACGGCGCCTGCGCGTGGATCCTCATGTCGACGCCCCACGATCATGGCCACGAACACGCGCATCACGATCACAATCTTCGCGCCGCCTACCTGCACGTCCTGGCCGACGCGCTGACCTCGATCCTGGCGATCGTGGCACTCCTCGCGGGCAAGTATCTCGGGGCCGGCTGGCTGGATCCGATGATGGGTATCGTGGGCGCCGGGCTGGTCGCCCGGTGGTCGATCGGGCTCATCGTCGATTCTTCGCGCGTGCTGCTCGACCAGCAGGCGGATGGGGAGCATGTCGCCGAGTTGCGCGCATCGATCGAGCGAGCGACTTCGGACCGCGTGACGGACCTGCACCTGTGGAGCATCGGCCACGGCATCTATGCGGCGGAGATCGCCGTGGTCAGTCACGACCCGCAGCCGCCGAACCACTACAAGTCTCTGATCCCTCGAGGGCTAAACGTCGTGCACGCGACCGTCGAGGTGCAGCGCTGCGAGTGACGCAGGTGAAGATCCGGCATTTTCTGTACAACGCATTCCTGATCGAGGGCGGCACAACAAAGGTTGCGATCGACCCGGATCGCCACTGTCAATGCTCTGGACGTGGGCGAATCGGTGACACTCGATGGCGTCGGGTTCAGGGCCATCGAGGCCAAGCACGGGGCGATCGGCATATTTGAACAAAGAGGTGACGACCATGCTTAAGTTGATTCTTTCCAATCTGCTCGTGACTCTGGGACTGCTTTACGCGTCGCCGGCACTCGCCAGCAACGGAGACTGGGAATACCAGGTCGTCATCCTGCAGGGCATCACCGCTGGCGGGACGGTCGANNTGGTCTCGGCTATCGGGGCACCCGGGACGGATCACGTGGTGTACCTGCGGCGCGAGTCTCGCCGTTGATTGGCACACGCTCATGTCGACGACTGCGCGGGCGCCAAGGCGGCCCCGGTGACCTCGGTCTCGACGGTGTAGATGCTGGTTCGCGCGCAGATATAGAGGCGACTGCGATCGTCACCGCCGAATGCGAGGTTGGCGGGACGCTCGGGTAGCCGGATGACGTCGATCTGCCGGCCGCCGGTACCGAAGACCTCGATGCCCGCCATGCAAGCGACCCACACATTGCCGTCCGTATCGACGCATATGCCGTCCGGCCGCTCGCATTCGCAGAACAACTCATCGTCCGAGAGCGTGCCGTCGGCCGCGACAGTGAAGCGACGCAGGTGGCCTTTGTCGGTGTCCGCGACGTACAGTAGCGCTTGATCGCCGGAGAAAGCGAGGCCATTCGGCTTAGCGAAGTCGTCGACCAGCAAGACCGCGTCACCGCTGTCGAGGCCCACGCGATACACCCCCTGAAAATCCAGCTCGCGCAACTCTTCGGCGACCCCGTACGGTGGATCCGTGAAAAAGATCATGCCATCGCCGCGCACGGCGACGTCGTTCGGACTGTTCAGGCGCCTGCCTTGGTAACTATCGACCACGTTGCGCGGGACGCCCTTCCACTCGAAGCGACTGACACGACGGTGCTCGTGCTCGCAACTCAAAAGCATCCCATCCGGATCCAACGCGTTGCCGTTCGCCTGTCCCGTCGGCTCGCGGACGATGTCGATGCGCCCCTCCACGAGCCGGTAGAGTCGACTCGCCGGAATGTCACTGAACAATAATCCGCCCGATTCGCTCTCCACCATGCGGAGCAGGGGACAGTCCGCTTCGATCCAAACCGGACCCTCGACAAACTGATAACCCGTGCAGACGCGTTCCGGGCTCGCGGCAATATTCATCGGGGATTCAGTCTTGCGCTATCGGTTGATTCCTTGATTATGGCGGCACTTCAACCCGCCGCTTGGGCATCGCCGCCCAGCCTGCGAATCTGCTCCAACAACTTCGCGTATTCCGGCGTATCCTCGCGCGCGTAGTTCAGGTTCTTGAAGAGGTTCGTCAGCCGGGTGAAGTGGTCGCGCGCCTCGTCCTTGTCGTCGAACACATAGTCGCGCGACACCAGTTCCTCGATCAGCTCCAGCGTCGCGCGCTGGCGTTCGAGCGACACGCTGGCGTCGACCGGGTTGAACGCGTCCTGCTGCAGGTACACCATGTCGAGAAACGTGGCCTTCTGATACTCGATATAGTCGGCCATGCTGACGCCCTCCTCGCCGGTGACCTGCATCATCTGCCGAACCTCGTCGCCCCGCCGCAGCAGATCGAGCAACCGGGCGACCATTCCGGTCCAGCCGGGCCGGACGTGCCGCTCGAACCACGGCGCGAGCTGCTTAAGGTAGCGCGACCATGACATCAGCGGCTCGATGGCCGGATAGAAGCGCTTGTAGGCGCGGTCGGCGCTGAGCGCCAGGAACGTCTTGACCGTCGACAGCGTGGCCTGCGTGACCGGTTCCTCGAAGTTGCCACCGGCCGGCGAGACGGTCCCGATCATCGTCAGGCTGCCGATGTCGCCATCGTTCGTCCGGACGATCCCGGCGCGCTCGTAGACGCCGCGAATGGCGGAATCCAGATAGGCGGGGAACGCTTCCTCACCGGGAATCTCCTCCATCCGACCCGACATCTCGCGCATCGCCTGGGCCCAGCGCGAGGTGGAGTCGGCGAGCACCAGCACGTCGTGACCCATCTGGCGGTAGTACTCGCCGATCGTGATGCCGGTGTAGATCGAGGCCTCGCGCGCGGCGACCGGCATCGACGAGGTGTTGCAGATCAGCACGGTGCGATCCATCAGCGATCCCCCGGTGTGCGGATCGGACAGCTTCGGGAACTCGCTGATGGTCTCGACGACCTCGCCGGCGCGCTCGCCGCAGGCGATGATGATGACGATGTCGACCTTCGAGTAACGCGAGATCAGGTTCTGCAGGACGGTCTTGCCGGCGCCGAACGGCCCCGGGATGCATGCCGTGCCGCCCTTGGCGACCGGAAAAAACGTGTCGATCAGCCGCATCGTCGTCAGCAGCGGCCGGTCCGGGTACAGCCGCTCCGACTGCCGGTCCGTCAGCATCCTGGTCGCGAGACTCCTGCGCACCGGCCAGCGCTGTGCCAGACGCAGAGTGCGCTGCTCGCCATCACCGCCGCGGATGCGTGCGAGTTCGACCTGCAGGTTGAAGTTCCCGGCCTGGATCCACGTGACTTCGGCCTCGCCCTGCTGGTCGAACGGCACCATGATCTTGTGCTCGAGTCGCCCTTCGGACACGACGCCGATCACGTCGCCCGCGCGGACGCGGTCGCCAACGCGGACCCGCGGCGCGAACGGCCACATCCGATACACGTCGAGCGGCTCCGCCTCGACGCCCCGGGGCAGGAAGAAGCCATGCTCGGCGGCCAGCGACTCCAGCGGATTCTGCAGACCATCGTACAGCTGGCCGAGCAGCCCGGGCCCTAGCGTCACGGACAGCAGGTTGCTGGTCTGGATGACCGGATCGCCGACCGCCACCCCGCGGGTGTCCTCGAACACCTGGACGACGGCGGTCTGACCCTCGACGCGCAGCACCTCGGCCTTCAACCGCTCCTGCAAGCCGTGCGGTTCGCCCGGTGGCGGCGACGGGCAGATCAGGACGACCTCGTTCTTCATCAGCGGCCGCGACCCTTCGCCACCGGTCGACTCGATCTTGACCAGGTTCTCCTGCACCGCCAGCACCTGCGCGGTCGCCTCCGGGATGCTCTGCCGATCGACGTCCATCAAGAGGGCTCCGGAACGAGTCCGACGTACTCGCCCAGGCCCGCCGCGACCAGGTGGTCGAAGCGCAGCCGCGCTTCGGCGCCCGAGCGCCCCAGCCAGCGGGCGATCATGTCGTATCGCAACACGTACAGGACGACGGCGTCGAAATCGAACTCGTGGGACCGCAGCGCGGTGACAAGCTGCCGCCATGCCAGACGCGCAATCGTGCGATCCATCTCGAGCGTATCACCCGCGTCGTGCAGCTCGCGCAACCCGGCCAGCCAGGGCATCGCGCGGCGCAGCCCGAAGTGCGGACGCTTCCAGTTGCGCCTTATGTGATCGACGTAGCGTCCATACCCCCAGTGTGCCTTCGGCGAGGGTGCGGGCTCCCCGCGTCTGCGGCGACGCATCGCGGCGAGTACCGTCCGCAATTCGAAACGGCCGCGCACGACGTCGCGCAGGTTCGAGCTGTGCAGCTTGCTTACCAGTTCTTCGACCTCTCGCACGATTTCGGCCTCACCCATGACCACGTTGATCCGCTCCCACAGCATGACCGCCTCGATCCGCTCCAGCAGCGCCGCGTCCGGCTCGTCCAGCAGCTTCAGGCGCGCGCTCAGGCCCAGCCGCGATATCGGTAACTCGCGGGCGACGAAAGGCGTCGGCAGCGCCGGCAGGCTGGCCATCAGCGTGATGTACTTGTCGCGACTGATCGCACTCTCCCCGTCAGTAGACCATGCCTTCGAGCAGGGCGCGGAATCGCGGCAGCAGGTGCTCGAGCAGGTGTTTCGCAATCGCCTCGCTGCTGAGGTCGATCTCGATCTGCTTTTCGGTCAACCGAATCCGGATGCCGTCCTTGACCCGGCCGCTCGATCTGAGCGTCACGCCCTGGCGCAGCATGTTGCCGGCGACTTCGACCACCAGCTGACTCAGTTCACCGTGGCGCAGTTCATCCGGATGTTCGCGCAGCTCGGCCAGCTCCATCGCGGCTTCCGGCAGCAGGATCTCGACATGGCCCTCCTCGTCGAGTGCCGCACGTTCGCGAACCTGACCGGCGACCTCGAGTATCAGGCGCTCCAGCAGCGCGGCGTGCTCCATTTCGCCGCGCACCAGGCGACCGATCTCAGTACTGAACTGCTGCGTGAGCTGATCCTTCATCTGCAGCACGGCATCGCGTGCCGCGACCTGCAGCGCCTCCTCGGCCGACGCGCGAAACCGCTCCGTCTCCTCGCGCGCGCTGGCGAGCAATTGTTCGGCCTCCGCTCGGCCCTGCTCCACCAGCCAGTTCGCGCGATTCTCGGCATCCTTCACGATCCGCTCGGCCTCGGCACGGCCCGCCTCGACGCCGTCGTGGCGCAGCCGGTGGATCAGTTCCTCGACCCCCGACGCGGTCGCCTCGGCCGTCTTCGAACGCGCATTCTCCTCGTTCCTGGCCATGCCCGATCCTCAACCCGCCGGCAGGTTCGCACCGATCACCAGCGCGAAAATGAAGACGAAGACGGCGAATCCCTCGACGATGGCGGCCGGCGCGATCGTCAGCGCGAAGATCTCCGGCTTGCTCTTTGCAACGTTGATGGCGGAAGCACAGCACAGACCCTGGTAGAGGCCACTGAAGAGCAGTGCCAGACCCGACAAGGCGCCGAGCGCGAACAGGCCACCGGCGTTGCCGGGTACGACCGGGCGATTCATCGCGAACATGATGACGATGCCGTAGATGATCTGCGACGACGGCAGCGCCGCGGTACCGATGTAGAGGCCATAGCGGCTCTCGACTTCCAGCAGCGCGCCCACCGCCGCCCGGCCCGCCGTCGCGCAACCGAGCGTGCTGCCGACGGCGCCCAGCGCAACCGGGGCGAAGATGCCGATCCAGCCGAGGACCTCATTCCACACACTATTCATCGACGACTCCTCTTGCGGAACGCGCGAAACGGATAGCCTTCCTCGATCACGCTCCAGTTGTAATACTCGATCAGGTTAAGACGCAGCCCGTGCACGACCGCGCTCATCAGGATCAGTGCGAAGTTCAGCGTGTGGCCCAACAGCAGCACGGCGATGGCCAGGTACGGTCCGGCCATGCCGGTACCGCCGAGAATCTGTGCGGCGAGTTCGTTGAACGTCATGGCGAGCGACGCGCTCGCCAGACCCAGCGCGAACAGGCGCAGGTAACTCAGCACGTCCCCGAACGCCCGCGTCACATTAGTCAGCGCGAGGCCACCCTGCGCCAGCCGCTTAAGCATATCGCGCGCGTCGCTCACGTGCTGCTCACCCCGGAAGAACAGCACGCCGACGAACCCGACGGCCAGCAGCAGCATGCCCGACCGGGCAGCGAGGCCGTCGGGGTCCCGTTCCCAGCCGAGCCACAGCAAGAGCCCGCCCGCGATCGCGACGGCCCAGCCGAGTCGGCCCTTGGCCGTATGTCTCGCTCGCGTCTGCCAGGCGGCCAGCGCGTTGCCGAGCGCGAGGTGCGTCGCGCCGACGATGATGGCCAGTCGCATCATCTGCGGATAATCCCGCACGTCGAGCACCTGCAGCTTCGCGAGCAGGGAACCCGCGGGCGGGCCGAAACCGAAGTAGCTGCCGACCAGCACGCCGTATGCCAACGACAATCCGATGATCAGCAGGCTCAGGCTCTGCAGGCGCTCGCCGGCACGCGTGCTACCCAGCCAGCGCCAGCCCATCGCCAGCAGCAACGCGAGCGCCATCGCGTAACCGGCGTCCGACATGATCATCGCGAAGAACAGCGCGAACGATGTCGCCACGACGGACGACGGATCGAAGTCGTGATAACCCGGCAGCTGCCAGAAAGATACGATCTCCTGCCCGCCGGCGAGCCGATCGCGATTGTCGAGCAGGGTCGGCGGGGATTCGCGTGACGCGGGCGCCCGCTCCAGCAAGGCCAGTCCCTCGGCGTCGGTGAACGCGCGGATCCGGTCCCTCGCCGTGGCCGGGGCCCAGCCCTGGATCACGAACAGGTCCTTTTCGCTCCAGGTCGCATCGACGGCGCGGGAGAGCGCCGCGCGGTCCTCGGCGGCGTCCAGGTTGTCGCGCAGGCGATCGGCCCAGCGCGTCAGCGACGCGCGTTCCGCGTGCAGGTCCTCGATCTCGAGTTCGCGCTGGTGAATCTCATCCGTCAGCGCATGCAGCGAGACGCTGCCGGTATGCGTTCTGGGAACCGGCATCGCGGCGACGTCGGGCTCATTCTCGCTGATGACGACGACGTAGGCGTGACGGTTGTCGCGATTGACCTCCTGCCAGATAAGCTTCGAGGCGCGCACCTGCTCCATCTTGTACAGCGGCACGTCGTAGAACCACAGCCGGTAGCCGGCGATATCCTCCCCCGGCGGCAGCTGAAAGTTGCCCCACTTGGACAGGAAACCGATGCGGTCCAGCAGGAATTCGCGCCGGTCCTCGAGTTCGCGCAGCTCGCGCTTGACGGCGAGTGTGCGCGCCACGATGGAGGACATGTCGAAGGCCACCGTCTGCCAGGCCTGATGCCGGCGCGTCTGGCAATCCTCGAGGAATCGCAGGGCCTCGCGCGCGTCCGCGCCCTCGTCCTTGGCCGGCTCCTTTCGTTTGCGCCGAGGCCTCGACACGATCAGGTGCACGCAGCCGAGGTCCTGCAACTTATCCAGCGCGTCGCGCTTGGCCGCGATCGGCCCGATCACGTTGACCCTGCGCAGCGGCAGCACGGCCATCAGCGGCCCTCCTCGACGACTCGCGACTTCGCGATCTTCGCGCGGACCACGGCCGCCGTCGACTGATCGGCGAGAAACAGCCGAATCTGGCGAATATTCGCCCTGGTTCGCGGTATCAGGACCTTGTCGAACAGGTTGAAGCGCTGCGTGCTCTTGCGCACGGCCTCCTCCAGCAGCCGCAGCCGCTCGGCGTCGACGCGGCACTGCAGGTCGAGCTCCATCGCATCCATCAGATAGTCGAGCATGCGATCGAGCCAGGGAGGGCTCCCCAGCAATGCATACCGGCGCTGCACACAACGCACGCGTCGCAGCACCGGCAGCCGCACGCCCATCAGGTTCTCCTGCACAAGGTCGATGTCGGCGACGCGCACCAGGCCGGCCAGCTTCAGCGACGCCGCGCCCAGCATCGGCAATTCCTCGGACACGCGGTCCAGCACGGCCTGATGCTGGGCCCGCCGTTCGGCCAGCGTGTGGATAGCCTGGTTGCGTTCGGCGATCAGCTGCCGACGCTTCAGGTCCACCGACGGCAGGAAGCGCTCGTAGGCCGCCAGTCGCCTCGACTGGCTATGCAACGATGTCTGATTCAGGGGCAGTCTTGCCATGCTCGGTCGCGTCGGGCTGGTGTGGCTGGAATCGTGGCATGAAATACTTTTCGATCAGGGCCTGCTGCATGAACAGTTCCTCGGGGCGGAAACACTCGGCCAGAGACTCCCAGCCGAGATCCATCGCCTGCTCGAGCTCCATGCTGACGGTGACGCGCATGAATCGCTCGCGGAACAGCTTCGCGTATTTCAGTAGCTTCAGATCGTAGGCGGACAGTTCGAAGGCCATCGCCTGCTTCTGCTCCGCGTCGGTGGCCTCCGCGTAGAGCCGCACCATCGTGTTCATCAGCTGCGCATGGTCCTCTCGCGTCTGCGTGCCGATGACGTGCTGCTTGAGGCGCGACAGCGAGCCGAAGGGGTCGATCATGCCGTCGTGCAGGTAGAACTGGCCCTCGGTGATGTAGCCGGTGTTGTCGGGCACCGGGTGGGTGACGTCGTCGCCGGGCATGGTCGTGACCGACAGGATGCTGACCGAGCCGGCGCCGCGATAATCGCAGGCGCGCTCGTAGCGTCGCGCCAGCTGCGAATACAGGTCACCGCCATAGCCGCGGTTGGACGGCACGCGCTCCATCGCGATGCCGATCTCCTTCAACGCGTCGGCGAAGGCGGTCATGTCGGTCAGCAGCACGAGGACACGCTTGCCCTCCTCGACCGCGAAGCGCTCGGCCACCGCCAGCGCGAGGTCCGGCAGCAGCAGGCGCTCCACGACCGGGTCGGAGGCCTGGTTCACGAACATCACCGTGCGCGAGAAGACGCCGGCCTCCTCGAAAGTGGTCCGAAAGAAATGGTAGTCGTCGAACACCAGGCCCATGCCGCCGAACACGACGATATCCGCGTCCGCCTGCGTGCCGATCCGCGCCAGCAGTTCGTTGTAGGGCTCGCCGGCGACGGAGAACACCGGGATCTTCTGGCTCTCGACCAGGCAATTGAACAGGTCGATCATCGGCACGTCGGTGCGGATCATCTTCGACGCGAGGACGCGGCGCACCGGGTTCACCGACGCGCCGCCGACCGTGACGGTCGGATCCTGCGACAGGTCGGGGCCGCTGTCGATCGGATCCCCGGTGCCGCGGAATACGCGCCCGAGTATGTTCGGTGAGTAGCGAACCCGCATCGGGTGGCCGAGAAAGCGCACGCTCGCTTCGGTCGACAGGCCGCGCGTGCCCGCGAGCACCTGCAGCGTCACGACGTCGCGCTCGAGTTCNNGAGGTCACCGAGCCGGACCTTGGCCCCGCCGCCCGCAGGTGGCACGCGCACGCGCGCGATGTCTCCGACGATCTCGAGGAGGTGGCTATAGCTGATCAGGTTTTGCGTCATGACCCTCGTTCGACGGCCGCTCACTGGTGCGCCCGCCCTCGCTGGCCCACATTCTACCGGCCGAACCCACGTCGCGCCTGCGGATTACCGTCACTGTAGCGGATTCCGCGGCGATGACCGCATCCAAATACCGGCCGGGGAGCATCTTATCCATGAATGAGGCGGCAATGCCACGAAACTCGGGAGATAAAGACATGTTCAATCGATACTTCGAGAACGCCGCTGCGATCAGCGTGATCCTGTTCATCGGACTCGGCTACTCGCAGTGCCTGATCCAGTTCGCCGGCATCGCCTGATGCGCGGATCCCGGCGTGACAAGACCTTTCTGATGGAGGAGGATGACACATGATGAGCGACACAACCGACAGCGTGGCCCGACTGGCGAGCGTACCGGTCGAGCCGGCCGAACTCGCCGGTCTGCCGGTCGACCAGCAGATCATCGCCGCCGCCATAGAGGTCTCGGCCGACAACCCGGTGACCGAAATCGTGGTCCCGCTGGCACTATTCGTGGCCATCGTGCTGCCGATCATCGTTCGCATGTACCTGCACTACCGCAACAAGCTGGATGTGCAGCATACGATCCGGGCGGCGGTCGAGCGCGGCCAGGAGCTGACGCCGGATATCCTCGAGCGCATCGGGCAGGAACCGGTGCCGCCGAATCGCGATCTGCGGCGCGGCGTGCTGGCGGCGAGCTTCGGCATCGCGATCGCGGCCTTCGGGTTACTGGTCGGGCAGGAAGACGCGGTGCGGCCGATGCTGGCGCTCGGCACGCTGCCGTTCCTGATCGGCCTGGCGTACATCGGACTCTGGACGTTCAGCGGACGCGGGAAGTGAAACGCGAATGCTCGCAAGCGATGAGGAACTCGTCGCCCGCGCCGTCACCACGCGTGACGAGCGCGCGTTCGCCGAACTCGTCCGCCGGCACCAGTCGGGCATCCGCAACTGGATGCGTCACCTCGCCGGCGATGCGGATCGCGGCGACGAACTCGCCCAGGACGCATTCGTGCGCGCGTGGGACAAGCTGGACACCTTTTCCGGTCGCGGCACCTTCAGGGCATGGATCATGAGGATCGCCTATAACGAGTTCCTGGGCCAGCGCCGCAGGCTGCAGCGCGACCGGCGTCTGGGAGACGCGTACCGGGCGGACCCCGTGATGACCGAAACCACAATCCACGGCGCCATGGAGTCGGGCGTCACCGACCTGCCGCGCATGCTGGCCGTCCTGTCCGACGACGAGCGCACCGCGATGATCCTGAATTACGCGTACGGCATGAGCCACGGGGAGGTCAGCGAGATCACCGGCATGCCGCTGGGGACGGTGAAGTCCCACGTCACGCGGGGCCGCAACAAGATCCGCGAGAAATTCCTGGCGCAGGAAAGAGGCAAATGACCCAGATCCGGAACGACGACAGGGAATTCGAGGAGCTGTTCGGCGGCTTCGCACCGCCGCTGGCCGATGATGGGTTCACGGACGCGGTCGTGCGGCGCGTCGCGCGGACGCGCTGGCTGCGACGCGCGGTCCTGGCGCTTGCCGGGGCCACGGGCGGCCTGGTGGCGGCGGTGCCGTTCGCGCAGGTGACCAACCGTCTCGCCGACTCGCTCGTGACGATCGCGACGCGCTGGAACGACGCGGCATGGCTCGCCCAGAACCAGGAGATCCTGATCGGCGCGCTGCTCATCATCGCGACCCCGATCTGCGTGCGCCTCCTCGAGGACTGAGAACGCCCGCCAGGTCGGGCGGGCACATCACCAGTGGCAGCCCAGTTCGGCGCCGAACAGGCCCGCCTTCGTGTACCTGCCGGGCAGGTCTGCCTCCTCGAAGTTGAACGAGCGCTTCTCACCGATCGCGGCCTGTACGCCGAGGAGAATCGTGAACGGCGACATCACCAACCACTTTATGTCGCCGATCCGAATGGTTGACACGATGCTGCCCTGCGGATGTTATGGTACCTATCAGGGATGAGTACTCTATCGTTTCAACGTCAAGGCGCCCTGGCGCCGGCGGACGGCCGATCAGCGGGAAGATGATTTCAGCGCGGGAGGCACTCGAGCGCCTGCGGGAGGGCAACCGGCGTTTCGCCACCGACACCGGCGGCCGCAATGCCATGACCAGCCAGGCTCAACGTGACGCAGTCGCGCGCGAGCAGAAACCGTTCGCGATCATCCTCGGTTGCTCCGACTCC
>JABAOG010008609.1_pt1 | contig 15893 bp, 15 predicted proteins | sample 7062131 | NCBI WGS metagenome assembly JABAOG01 (sample SAMN14538629, study PRJNA623070) | marine sediment metagenome | biome: marine biome [ENVO:00000428]; feature: marine pelagic biome [ENVO:01000023]; material: deep marine sediment [ENVO:00002113] | place: India: Arabian Sea | collected...
CGAAGAAGATCGGAGAATCATGAGCAAGGGAAAGATCGCAGTGGTGATCGTCGGGGTATTGGTGGGCCTCGTCGGTCTCGGATTCCTGGCCGGCGGCGGTGGACTGCTCTGGGCGAACGAGACCCAGCGCGACGCCGACGGCTTCTTCACTACCAACGAGATCGAGCTGTCGACAGAGTTGTACGCGATCACCTCGGAGGAGATTGCCCTTGGAGCGGAGCCTGGCGACTGGTNNACGGTGCGGCTCGAGGTCACGGGGCCGGGGGAGACTCCGGTGTTCGTCGGAATCGGGCCTGAGGACGAGGTCGAGACCTATCTCGACGGCGTCGCTCGCTCCGAGGTCTCGCGCATCATCGGCGAAGGGGTCACCTACCGGAACATCGGAGGAGACGCGGTGCCCGCCCCGCCTGCCGATCAGGTCTTCTGGGTCGTCTCCACAGTCGGTCCCGACACCCAGACCATCACCTGGGACCTGGAGCAAGGCAGATGGACGGCAGTGATAATGAACGCGGAAGCGGCACAGGGAGTGACGGTCGATGCCTCGGCCGGGGCCAACACGGAACTGGTGGGTGCCATCGCCTTCGGCCTCCTCGCGGTCGGCATCGTGCTGACCATCGCCGCGGTTGCCCTGGTGGTGACGGGTGTGTGGCGTCGTGAAGAGCCGGTTCCCGCTACCGCTCCGCGCGGCGCGTACGGTCCCTATCCGGTGCTCGTCGAGGGCGATCTCGACCCCAACCTGAGCCGCTGGCAATGGCTGGTGAAATGGCTGCTCGCCATCCCTCATTACATAGTGTTGGCCTTCTTGTGGGTTGGCTTCGTCTTCATGACGATCATCGCCTGGTTCGCCATCCTGTTCACCGGCCGCTACCCGCGGGCGATCTTCGACTTCAACGTCGGCGTCCTGCGCTGGACCTGGCGGGTCGCCTATTACACCTATGGAGCACTCGGCACGGACCAGTATCCGCCGTTCACGCTGGCAGACGCCGACTACCCGGCGAGGTTCGATGTCGAATACCCGGCACGGCTCTCCCGGGGTCTCGTTCTGGTCAAGTCATGGCTCCTGGCCATCCCCCACTACATCATCGTGGGCCTGTTCACGAGCGGGCTGATCTGGTACACGACCGAGATCGGTGACTCGAACGCGGCGGCAGAAGCCGGCGCCGGATTGATCGGCATTCTGGTGTTCATCGCAGGTGTGATCCTGCTGTTCACCGGCCGGTACCCCCAGGGCCTCTTCGACCTGGTTGTCGGTCTGAACCGGTGGGTGCTCAGGGTTGCCGCCTATGCCGCGCTGATGCGGGACGAGTACCCGCCTTTCCGTCTCGACACCGGTGGCTCGGAGCCGGGGACCACCCCCCCGACCCCGCCCTCGAAATCGGGTGACGAGGGAGCCAGCACGGCTCCCACGACGTCGACACCGGCCTGAGATAGGGAATCGTGCCCGCTCGGCCCGTTCAACGGGCCGAGCGGGCGTTTTCGCGAATATCAGCCGGACGGCCCGTGGTGTTGTGGGAAGGTTTCAGAAGTCGCCCAATCCGACCGATATTGCGCCAAGTGTTCTCTTCGTCATTAGCCAGCGTCCCGGGGTTCCCGGGGCCACCACTCGCCGAGCCCGACAGCCAGAGCGAGCCGGATTTCATTTCTGAAAAATGGAAGGCCTGACCTACCGGGACCTCGGCTCGGTCGACCCACAGGCCGGAGAAGACCTCAGGGCCCGGCTGGATGCCGCGCAACACGAGGCTGACCATCTGCGCGCCCAGCTCGGGGACGCCAGGATCGGAATGTCCAGCTTCGAGAGCTTGTTCCGAATCTCACCGTTCCCGATCATGGAGCAGGACTACACCGAGGTGGTCCGCTGGATGGCCGGGCTGCGCGACGAGGGAGTGACCGACATCCGGGATCGGCTGCCCGATGTCCAGGCAATTCGCCAGGTCGTCCCGATGATCTGGATCTCTGCGGCCAATCCGGCGGCGGCGCGTGCGGTGGGTCTGCCAGTCGAGGAATTGATCGGGCCGATCGACCCGCGCATCGTCAACGACGAGTCCTACGACTCGTGGATATCTCAGTTGGAGGCCATCTGGAACGGTGAGGCGGTGGCCCACGCTTCGTTCACCGCGGGCACGCCGAGTGGTGAGACCTATGACGCCGAGTCGACCTTCGCCGCCCCAATGGTCGACGGCGATCCCGATTACTCGCGTGCGATGTTCACCATCGTCGACGTCAGCGAGCATCGCAGCGAAGAGCGGCGCATGGAGGAGCTCGTCGAGTCCAAGAACGAGTTCCTCGCTTCCATCAGCCACGAGATCAGGACGCCCTTGACCGCGATCGTCGGGTTCAGCCAGGTGCTCGAGGACGGCAGCGAGATGAACGACGAGGACCGCACCCTGGTCGTGACCTCAATCGTCCAACAGGCGCGCGAGATGTCAGACCTGGTCGAAGACCTCCTGGTCGCAGCCCGGGCTGATTCGGGGCAGTTGAACGTCGACCTCGCCCCGGTCGACGTCGTGGCACAGATCGTGCAGACCCTCGATGCCGGCGGATCCTTCACCGCGGCGGTGCGATTGGACCGGCCGGACGGACCGGTTACAGCGATCGGTGACCCGGCGAGGGTGCGCCAGGTGCTGCGCAACCTTCTCACCAACGCCGAACGCTACGGAGGACCCAACGTGATGGTGTCGGTCGGGCAAGACGCCCACTGGGTCCACATCGACGTGGTCGACGATGGGGACGGGTTGCCACGAGAGGAATGGGAGCACATCTTCCAGCTCTACCACCAGGCACACCGGGGGGACCGCCATGAGTCGCTCGGCATCGGCCTCGCGGTGTCACGACAGCTCGCCGAGCTGATGGGCGGCACTCTCACCTACTCGCGAGCCCACGGCCGGAGCGTCTTCCGCCTCAGCCTCCCGACCGACGGATCTCCCGGGCGATCCTGACGGCGTCGTCCGCGAGGCCGGCGGCTCCCACAGCCCGATATCCCCAACCAGCCAGGTGCAGGCCGGGGGGTTGGAGCTCCTTGACCCCCGCCATCCACTCCCGGTGACCCTGGACGTATTGGGGGATGCCCGGCCGATGCCTGACCACCTCGACGAAGTCGGGAGACAGTTCGCGGTCGACGATCATGCCGAGCTCATGGATCGCCGTCATCGCCACCTGCTCGTCACCTTGGCCCGCCAGTTCGGGATGCCGGGCTCCACCGACTATGACCTTGGCCAGCCACGCACCCTGCGGAGCACGCGCCGGTGCGTAGGAAGACTCGAAGAGAGCCCCCGTGGTCATCATCCCCTCCTCGGGGCCGACGAGGGCACCGAACCCCTCGGGCAGCGGTGACGGGCCATGACCGCCCACCCCCACGACGGCGACCTCTGCCGCACTCGCCTGGCTCAGCCGGTACGCGATCTGGCCGTCGAGGAGCTCGCCGGCCCGGTGCGGCCCCACAGCCATAACCACGACATCGGCGCGCAGCCGCTCCGGGCCTTCGACAACCCAGCCCGTCTCGTCTCGGTGGACCGAGGTGATTGCGAAGCCGGCCCGGAACCGTCCTTGCAGGGACATGGCAACCCGCTTGGTGAGACCCGCCATGCCGCCTGCGGGAACGTGGAGGCCCGGTCGGGGCGCGCTCCTGCGTCGGGAGCTCCGTCTCTGAATCACCCCGCGTAACACCGATCCGTGCTCTCTCTCCAGGGAGACCAGCGATGGGAAGGCAGCCTCGGCAGACAGCTCGGCCGGGTCACCCGCATAGACGCCTGCCGCCATGAGGGAGCTGAGCAGGGCGGCGGTCTCCTCCCCGAACCTTCTCTGACAGAACGCCGCCAGCGACTCGTCAGCTGATCCGGGCTCCGCTGAGACCAATGGCTCGACCGCAGCCCGCAACTTCGCCCTCACCGAAAGCAACGGGGTGAGGAGAGCCGAAGGGGACGGGCGAAGCGAGATCAGCCGGCCCCCCAAGAACACATGACGCATCGTGGCTCCGATCGCCTCGTCCATCTCGACTCCCGCCCGCTCCAGGATCGGGCTGACCCGGGGATGAGGCAGGTTGAACGACCCTGCGGCGGGCTCGAGCGAGAACCCGTCTCGCCGGACGGTGCGGGTGAGACCACCCGGCTGCTCTTCCGCCTCGACGACTACAAGGTCTCCGGCGTCGTCCGCCATGAGCTCGGATGCGACGAACAGGCCGGCGAGACCGCCGCCCACGACGACCACCCTCAAGAGCGGGTGGCCTCCACGAAGGCGGCCACGTTCTCCGGCGGGGTGTTCCGGTCGACGCCGTGGCCGAGGTTCATGATGTGCCCCGGTCGTCCGCCGACTGTGGCCAAGAGCCGGCCCACGTGCTGCCGAATCGTCCTGGGGTCACTCCGGAGGATGGCCGGGTCGAGATTTCCCTGGATGGGGCTTCCCTCGAGGGTCTGGAACGCCGCATCGATCGGCGTCCGCCAATCGACCCCGTACCCGGAAGCGCCGATCGCGTCCTGGGCCTCGAGCACATGACCCGCCCCGGGGGCGAAGTAGATCGTCGGCGAGCCGATCCCCGTGAGGCTCTTCCGTGCCGCCGGCACCACCATGTCGGAAAAGGTGTCGGCATCACACAGGCCCGCCCACGTGTCAAAGAGCTGGATGACATCGGCTCCCGCCTCGACCTGAGCGCGAAGATAGGAGTTCATCGAGCGGGCCAGGTTGCCGAGGGCCCGGGCGGCGATGTCGGGACGAGAGCGCAGGGCAGCCCTCATCGTCATGAAGTCCTTCGACCCGCCCCCCTCGAGCAGATAGGCGAGAAGCGTCACCGGAGCACCGGCGAACCCGATGACCGCCACATGGGCTGGTGCCTCGTCGCGCACCCGGATGATCGTCTCTGCGACGTGTGCCACCTGTTGAGGATCGAGCTCGGGTAGTGAAGCCACCTGCTCCAGCGTGAGTGGTGCCAACTTCGGCCCGGGGTCGAATGTCATTTCGACCCCCATGGCCTCGAGCGGGGTCATGATGTCCGCAAAGATCACCGCCCCGTCCATGCCGAAGCGGTGGATCGGCTGCATGGTGATCTCGGCGGCCAGCTGCGGGCTCCGCACCACCTCCTGGAACGAGTGCCTCTCCCTGATTTCGCGGTACTCGGGGAGATAGCGCCCGGCCTGGCGCATCACCCACACCGGCGGATGGGGAAGGGGCTCGCGAGCAAGGGCAGCCAGCAGGGGGAGACTCATGCGGCGGCGCCAATCGCGGCGACCAGTGCGTCCGTGGCACTATGAATCACGTCGCGATGCGAGCTCATCAGGAACAGGGCCTCGAACGGCGATGGCGGCAAAAGCACGCCGTTGTCGTAGGCGGCGTGGAAGAACCTGGAGAAGCGGTCGCGGTCGACCCTCGAGGCATCATCCCACGAGCGCACTTCTGTGGGGCCGAAGAAGACGGTCATCATCGCCCCGACCCTGGCGACACAGCCGTCGATCCCGTTCTGGGCCAGGGCACCTCCGAGCTCGTCCTCGAGCGACGACCCGAGTGCTTCCAGCTCCTGGTAGAGCCCGGGATCCTCCTGGAGATGTCGGAGGGTGGCGAGCCCGGCAGCAACGGCGAGCGGGTTACCCGCCAGGGTTCCCGCCTGGTACACGGGCCCTTCCGGGGCCACCTGGCGCATGAGCTCCCGGCGGCCACCATACGCGCCCACGGGCAGCCCTCCGCCGATCACCTTGCNNAGGTCGGCGCGGCCGCCATAGGCGGCGGAGGGCGTCCCCCCCGAGATGATCTTGCCGAGACAGGTGAGGTCGGGGATGACCCCGTAACGCTCCTGGGCGCCACCGGGTGCGACCCGGAAACCGGTCATCACCTCGTCGAAGACGAGCAAGGCCCCCTGCTCGTCACACAGTTTCCTGAGGCCGTCGAGGAAGCCGGGGTCAGGCGGCACCACCCCCATGTTCCCGGCCACGGGCTCGACGATGACCGCCGCGATGGCGTGGCTGCCCAGGATCTCACTCACCGATTCGAGATCGTTGAACCGGGCGACGTGAGTGTCAGCCACGGTTTGGGGCGGAACACCCGGGCTGTCTGGTTCGCCGAGGGTGGCCGCCCCACTCCCCGCCTTCACCAGAAACGGGTCGGCGTGCCCGTGATAACAACCCTCGAACTTCACAATGCCCGGCCTGCCGATGGCGGCCCGGGCCACCCGGACCGCCGACGCCGTCGCCTCGGTCCCCGAGTTGACCATCCTGGTCACCTCGATCGACGGCACCATCGACGTGACCAGCTCCGCCAACTCGACCTCCGGGGTGGTGGTGAGGCCGAACGAAGTTCCCCGGCGGGCAGCTTCCTCGACCGCTTCCACGACGGTGGGCTCCGCGTGCCCGAGGATCAAGGCACCCCATGACGAGATGAAGTCGATGAGCTCGTCACCCTCGGTGGTCTCGAGGATCGCCCCTCTGGCCCGCGCCGGGAAAGGTGGGTTGCCACCAACCCCCCCGAAGGCCCTGACGGGGGAGTTCACCCCGCCGGGCATGACGCGGGCGGCGCGCTCGTGCCAGTCGAAAGCTCCCATGCTCTCTCAGCTCCGGTAGAGNNGCGGTGAGAGACTCCAGCATCACCCGGTCGCCGTCGACCCAGCCGTTGGCGGCCGCCGCCTCGATCATCGAGAACTCCCCCGAGACCTGATAGGCGACCAGGGGCACGTCGACCCGGGAGCGAACCGCCGAGATCACGTCGAGGTAGGGGCCGGCGGGCTTCACCATCACCATGTCGGCTCCCTCGGCGAGATCGAGGGCCACCTCGACGAGTGCCTCGCGTGCGTTGGGCGGGTCCATCTGATGGCTGCGTCGATCTCCGAACTGTGGCGCCGACCCGGCAGCATCGCGGAAGGGCCCGTAGTAGGCGCTGGCGTACTTCGCCGAGTACGAGCAGATAGCCAGCTCCTCATGGCCGCCCTCGTCCAGAGCCCGCCGGATCGCTTCGACCCGGCCATCCATCATGTCCGATGGGGCGATCACATCGGCCCCGGCATCGGCATAGACGGCCGAGGCGCGGGCGAGAAGCGGGAGGGTCTGGTCGTTGTCGACCCTGTCCCCCTCGATGACGCCGCAGTGTCCGTGACTGGTGTACTCGCACAGGCAGACGTCGGCCCACACGGTGATGTCCTCTACCCGGGACTTGATGGCCCTGATGGCTTCGGGCACGGGCCCGGATGGGTCCCACGCCCCCGACGCGATCTCGTCCTTCGCCTCCGGTACCCCGAAGAGCATCACCCCTCCGACCCCGAGTGACGCCGCCTCCTTGACGACCGGGATCACCTCGTCGACGGAGAGCTGGGAGTGGCCAGGCATGGAGCCGATCGGGTTGGCGATGCCGCTTCCGGGGACGACGAACAGCGGGAGGACGAACGACACAGGATGGAGACGGGTCTCGGCAACCTGTCGCCGTAGAGCCTCGGTTCTCCGCAGGCGGCGACTTCTGCGGGTGGGATAGGTGCTCATGCTGGGCTCCTGTCTCTCATGTGCTCCGCCATCAGCCGGATGAGATCGTCGAACGAAGGGCGAAATGGGACCACGTCGACCGTGGCGTCCCGCATCGCGACTGCTTCAGCGGTGGTCTGACCGATGGCGCCGATGGCCAGGCCTTCGAGACCGCGGGCCAACGTCCAACCACTCACGGCGCTCGGCGAGCCAAAGACGACGCCATCTACGGGATCGGGCCCCGGGGCAACGGGGGCGACCCGATAGACCGGAAGGGCCACGACTCTGGCGCCAGCCTTCTCCAGGAAATCGACGGTTGATCGGTCCGCTCCGCTGGCATGGGGAAGGGCGATCGTGCGCCCCCTTGTCTTCCCCTGGAGGAGCTCGAGGAGGGCATCGGCCCCGCCGTCTCCGATGAACGCGACTCGTCCACCCGCCCCCCTCACCGCGTTGGCCGTCGACGTACCAACCGCGGCTACCGGCACGGGGGGCATCCCGGCATCCGGCCAGAGTGCGGCAATGGCGCGCGGCGAGGTGACGAAGATCAGATCGGCCGACGCCGCCAGGGCACGAGCCTCGTCCAGCCGCTCAGGCTCGGCAGGGACGACATCGATGCAGGGCAGAGCGACCGGCTCGAGCCCTTCTCGCTCGCACCGGGCAACCAGCTCCGACGCCCTCTCGGCAGTGGTGGTCAGGGCAACTCTCGGCATCAGAGACCGAGCCGTTCCTGCAGCCGATCGGCGGCCTCGACCGGATTGCCCCCATCGACCTCGGCAACCCGTGGGCCGGCGTCATCCTCGACGAAGCCGGAGACTTGGATGACGGCGCCGTTCGGTCGGGCCAAGACACCGAGCGCGGAACGGCAGCCGGCCCGAGTCCGGCCGAGCAGGGATCGCTCCGTCTCGATGGCGAGTCTGGTCACCGGGTCGTCGATGGCCCGGTAGAGATCGAGTCTCGGGTCGTCGGCGAGGGCTTCCACGGCCAGGGCCGCCTGTGCAGGGGCGGGGACCATCTCTCTGAGGGCGAATCTATGCCCGATCTCACGCTCGAGACCGAGCCGTCGCAGACCGGCCTCGGCGAGGACGACGGCGTCGAANNCGGTGTGCATCTTCTCCAGCCGGCTGCCGACGTTGCCCCTTATCTCGGCCACCTCGACATCGGGGCGGAGGGCGCGAAGCTGGGCGGCGCGACGAGGACTGCCGGTGCCAACACGAGCGCCCGGCGGCAGCGTCTTCAGGTCGTGGCCGCACAAGACATCCCAGGGCTCGCCACGAGCCGGGTAGACCGCCGTCAGCCCCGCAGGCCCTTCTATCGGGAGGTCTTTGCAGGAGTGAACGGCCAGGTCGGCCTCACCACGGAGCACGGCCAGTTGCACGGACCGCACGAAGGCGCCGATTTCCGTGAGCGTGGCCACCGACGAGCGCTGGTCCCGGTCTCCCGTGGTCGACACCGGCACCAGAGACACCTCTACTCCTGGGGAGGCCGCCCTCAGACGTTCGGCAACCAGGCGCGCCTGGGCCAGTGCCAGCTCAGACGCCCGAGTGGCGATTCGCAGATCACTCATCGCCTACGCCAAACGCCTCGGCGATGACGTCGATCGCGAACGCCGCCCTCTCCTTTGTCTTCAGATACGACACGGGACCGGCGAGCAGTGTTCTGGCGACGGTATGGGCGGACTGCCGGAGCACGGCCTGATCCGAGGGATCGGCGAGACGGCCGGAGAAGCGAGCGACCGCTTCGTCGACGATCCCGTCGGCATTGGACATGAGTCCACCGATCAGCGGCCCGACTTCGTGATGCTCTCGATACTGGCGGTAGGCGTCGACAGCGGAAGCCTCGACGAGGGCATCGGCCTCGTCGGAGCGTGGCCGCCGATCCGCCATTCGCGCCAGGTCGTCGATGGTGATGTAGGTCACGTGGCCATGGGCCGGGGGACGAAAGTCGGGCGGCATCGCCATGTCGACCAGGAGCAGGGCCGTGGGGCGATCGGCAAGCGCATCGGACAGGTCCCGATCGTCGATAAGTCGCTTCTTCGCCGAAGTCGCCGAGACCACGGCCGGGTACTCCTCGATGACCGACCGGGCGTGCTCGAAGGAGAGCACCTCGACCTCGGGGTGATCGGGCACTTTCTCAGGCGTGCGAGCCACGACAGTGATCGCGGGCGGTGCCGGGAGGAGGAGGAGACCATCGACCACGGCGTTGGCCATGATCCCCGATCCGAGGACACCAACCCTCTCCGCCGTGCCTACCGCCTGGGCCGCGACCGCGGCCATTGAGTTGTGAGGCGAGGCGGGAAGAAGCTCACGCGCCTGGCGCCCCACGGCCACGGCCGACTCGAGGAGACGGGCGAACAGCCCGTCGACGCCACCCCGTTCCTCGGCCTCCATGAGCGTCTGGCGGAACTGGGTGAGGATCTCCTGCTCTCCGAGTATGGGCGACTCCAGACCGGCTGCAATTCGGTAGAGATGGACCACTGCCTCGTCGCCAACCCGCACGGTTGGTGACGTCCCGGGGCCAAGATCGCCAAAGAGGTCGGCGATCGCCGCCCTCAGCCGTTCTTCGGGACCGGGAACCGCCACCTCGACTCGAAGGCATGTCGAGAGGACGAAACCGTCCCCGACGCCGTCTCCATCGAGAAGCGCACGGGCGATGCGTGCCCTGGTGGGACCATCGTGTTGTGGGTAGGAGAAGCTGGCTTCCGATATCTCCAAGAGGTGTCCTGAGCCGACTCGCCGACCGTAGACGCTGATGGTGGTCGACACTGAGTCGACAACGAGCCGACACAGAGTCGACAAAACGTCGATCAGACGTCGGGATCAAGCCAGTCGCGGGGAGCGTCCTGAAGCATCTCGAGGAGCTCGGCCTCGGGGCTCCCCGGCTCGGGCTCATACGAGTACCTCCAGCGGGCGCGGGGAGGCAGCGAGGCGAGGATCGACTCCGTGCGCCCGGAGGTCTCCAACCCGAATCGGGTTCCCCGATCCCACACCAGGTTGAACTCGGCGTACCTTCCACGGCGGATCTCCTGCCACTCCCGTTCCGCCTCTCCATATGGCATGCCGACGCGGCGCTCCAGGATGGGCAGATAGGCATCGCCAAGTCTCTCGCCGAGATCGGACTGAAACCGCCACACCTCTTCGAGACGGTCTGTCAGGTGATCGAAGAAGATCCCCCCGACGCCCCTGGCCTCTTCGCGATGCGGCAGATAGAAGTACTCGTCGCATGTCTTCTTCCATGCCCGGTAGTCGGCGACATCGTGTCGATCACACACCGCCTTGATCACGCCGTGAAAGTCACGGGCGTCCTCGTCGTAGAGGTAACAGGGGGTCAGGTCGGCACCCCCGCCGAACCACGACTGGCCCGAGTCGGTCTCGAAGTAGCGGAGGTTGGCGTGGAACGTCGGGGCGTGGGGGTTGGCCGGGTGCACGATCACGGAGACGCCGGTGGCGAAAAACCGCGCGCTGTCCACGGCCAGCCGTTCCGTCAACTGCTCCGGTGTCTCACCCTCGACGGCCGAGAAGTTGACCGCCGCCTTCTCTAGATGCCGCCCGCCAGAGAGGATCCGGGTGACGCCACCACCACCTCCGGGACGATCCCACGCGTCCGATCCAAAGCGCGCCTCCCCGTCTTTCGCCTCGAACGCCGAGCAGAGAGACTCCTGGATCTCCCGGTAGGTGGTTCTCACCTCATGTCGATCTGGCAACATCGTTCCTCCTCGACACCGTTGCCCCGTGCCACGCACCAACGCGGGCCTGAGAAAGCCCGAGCGGACCTTCCTCATGAACGGCACCAGGGCAATCCGACGATACGCACCAAGTCGAGAATGTCGAGCCGTGCGGGTTCTTGGTGGACCGCGGGCCTCAGCCGGTGACGGTGAGAGTCCCCTGCATGCCGAGCACGAGATNNTTGCACGTCTGCCCTGGGCCGAACGCCTCCAACTCGAAGGCTCCGGCAGCGGCCAAAGCCTCCTCGTCGGGAGCTCCATCGTCAGTCATCGGCACCTCACCACCGCCGGGAAGGAACGCCACCTCATGCGGTTCGGTCCCGCTGTTTGTCACCTGGAAGGTCACCACACCCGCTGCGACCTCGATCTCCGAGGGGACGAAGGCGTAATCGACCAGCTCGATCTCCACGATGGTTTCGGCGTCGGTCTCCATGTCGGGGCCAACCGGGTTGCACTCCGCCGCAGCCGGGCCAGTCGCCGACCCCGACGCGCTGCCTGAGCCCGATCCGGATGCGCTGCCTGAAGCCGACCCCGATGCCGACCCGGTGGCACTCCCGTCCGATCCGAGATCACGGACATCGCCGCCACCATCCGGCGAGCAGGCGGCGAGGACCATAGCCAGCACCGCGATCGAGCCAATCCATCTGCTTCGCTTCATGTCAATATCCTTTCTTGCCTGCTTTGCCTGTGAAGCTCGGTCGGATCCCGCTCCTCATCACGGAACGACCCGCTCCGCCAGCCCAGCAACACCGACACGACCGCGACCGCCACCCAGAGACCATGCAACACCCAGGTGCCGGTCGTCGGAGCCATGTAGTCGGGGAGGACAAGGGCGAGCTCCCGGTACAGGGGGTTGACGGTGGAGCCGAAGTCGACGATCCAGGTGAGCCGGTTTCCCAGGCTCTCGAACGTCAGGAAGGCGGCAGCCGTGACCCCGATGGCGCCGGTCACCGTCAGAACCGCCAGCCGCCACCGCACGGCGTCTGCCCACGCCGCGATGAGGAGGACCGCCACGGGCAGCACGACGACGACCTGACGACCGGGGAACCACCATCCATGCATGGTGAGAGCCACGTATGTGGCCACCAGCCAGCCCACGCCGATCAAGACGGCCGCGGTGATGAATCCCTGGCGGCGCCTCGCGAGCGTCCAACCCGTCACCAGCGGGAGCAGGAGAAAGGCCGGCTGCCAGGCCCCGATCCCGAACCCACGATCGACCAGAAGCCCGATCAGCCTGCTGCTCCGACCCCACAGGTCGATGTCGCTGCCCACCACGGTCAGTTCGCCACCGACAAAGTGGTCTCCGGTGGCGTAAGCGGTGAGACCGTCATAGACGACGAGGTGGCCGAGGACATAGAGGGCGCCGGCGGCGACGAATGTGGCCAGCAGCCCGAGACGCCGGCCCCGACCGGCCTTTATCAGCCCGGAAACGGCCAGCACGGCGGCGACCGGGATGAACTTGACCGCCAGCCACGGCAGTGCGATCACGGACAGTGCGAGAATCACCCTCCCTCGCCGCTCGAACGGCCCGAGCAATGCGGCAAACCCGGTCAGCAATGCCAATGCGCCAGGCAGCGCCGGATAGACCTGAGTCGCGTACATCGCCATCGGCGGAGCCAGAGCGAAGAGACCTGCCGTGGTGAATGCCGTGCGAGGGGACACCCCGAACCGGTTGACGGCGGTCCACACGGTCAACGCCGCCAGCAGACCGCCCACCACCGCCAGCGCGACCTTGGCCCCGACCCAGCCACCGAGACCCATGGGCACAGCGAGGAGAATCGGGAGGAGAGGATCATGGGGGCTCAACTGAGACCCGTCCTCGAGCACCAGCGTCTGCTGCGGGAGCTCCGCCTCATGGAAACGGCGATAGCGCTCGTCGGCCAGCTCGTCGGAGATGTCGAGGTCGCCGTCCTCCCAGAGACTCAGCGCCGAGAGGAGATACTGCGGCTCGTCGGCTGTCAGCTGCGCCCCGTAGGTGGCGCGGGCGCCAATGCCGGTCGCGGTCACCGCCGCGACGAGAGCGCCGAAGAGAAGAAGGCCGAGGAGCTGGCGTCGAGGGGTCATGACGCCGTCCGAAGGGTCACGATCTGGGATGCCGGGCGCCATTGACCGCCTTCACGATGGGGCCTCACGAGGGGCAAGGTAATAACACTACGGTCATAGTGTAAAATAGGCCTGACGGATGGCGTACGGGAGACCTGACAACAGCACCACGCCGAGCAGGCGGTCTCCACGCTGGGCGATCGTCGCCGCCACCCTCCTCACCATCCCGGTGGCCTGGCTCATACTCGCCTCCGTCGACGTCGACGCCCTGGGCGCGGTCTGGCAGGAAGTCCTGGATCAGCCCTTCGGCCTCCTCCTGGCCGTCGCCGCCTTCGGCGTCGCCTTCATTCTCAGAGCGGTCGCCTGGATTCGTGTGCTCCCCGATCTGAGCCTTGGTCAGAGTTGGGCGGGCCTCCATCTCGCCCTGGGGGCCAATCACCTCCTCCCGTTGCGTCTCGGTGAGCCCTTCCGAGTCGTCAGCGTGGTCCGCCGGGCGGGCATCGACTGGCAGCGGGCAACCGCCTCCACCCTGACCCTGCGCGCCGGAGACCTGGTGTCGATCGGCATCATCGGCGCCGTGGCCGGTCTCGGCACCTTCTCCGCCTGGTGGGCGACGGCCGCGATCGTGTTGGGAGGCGGGATCGCGGTTGCGGCCGGCGTGGTCTGGCTGAACAGACTCAGCCGGACGAGAGACGTGTCGCTCCCCGGCCCGCTGGCTATCGGAGCCACAGTGGCCGCATGGGCGTTCGAGGCGGTAGTCGTCTATCAGGCTGCCGGCTGGGCAGGCGTCGACCTGAGCTTCAGTGGCGCCGTCCTGGTCACGTCTGCTGCGGTGGCAGCGCAGGTGGCCGCCTTCGCCCCTGGCGGACTCGGAACCTATGAGGCCGGCGGCATGACCGCCATGGTCTTTCTCGGTGTCGAGCCGGCCACCGCCCTGGCGGTGGTCCTCACGGCTCACGCCGTGAAGACGGCCTATTCGCTCCTCTGCGGGCTGCGGGCTCGTGGCCACGCTGGCGCCATCTCCGGGCATGTTGGGACGTTTCCGGTTAGCCGAGACCGGCACACCTGATCAGTGGCCCAACCCGCCGCGGGGCACCGACCAGCCTGTCGTCCTCTTCATGCCGGCGCACAACGAGGAGGAGTCCGTCGGCTCGACGGTGCGACGGGTCCCCGAGCGTGCCGCCGGTCACCCCGTGGTTTGCCTGGTGATTGACGACGGTTCGACCGACGGCACTGTCGCGCAGGCCGAGGGTGCCGGGGCGAAGGTGATCCGACAGGACCGGCACGAGGGCCTCGGCGCAGCAGTGCGTCGCGGTCTGTCCGAGGCGCTCGAGTACGGGCCGGTGGCCGTAGCCTTCTGTGATGCCGACGGCGAGTATGCGCCCGAGGAGCTGGAAGCTCTGGTGACGCCAATCCTCCACGGCCGGGCGGACTACGTGGTGGGGTCGCGCTTCAACGGGGACATCGAGAGGATGCTGGCGCACCGCCGTCTCGGCAACCTCTTGCTGACATGGCTGTTGTCCTGGGTGGCACGTCGCCCGATAAGCGACGGGCAGAGTGGCTATCGGGCCTTCTCCGCGGACGCCGCCCGGTCGGCCGAGGTGATCCACGACTTCAACTACGCCCAGGTGCTCACCCTCGATCTCCTCGCCAAGGGAATGAGGTATCTCGAGGTCCCGATCAGCTACACCTTCAGGACGAAGGGTGAATCGTTCGTGAAGCTCAACCGCTATCTCCGCGCCGTGGTTCCCGCCGTCTACCGCGAGGTGAACGCCGGGCCCTAGGCCTTTTCTCCGACGTCGGCGATGCGACGTTCAGTCCTCGACGACGTGGCGGGAGAACCGCTCCTTGGCCAGCTCCCAGGCCGGATAGTCGAATCGGAGGTTCCCGGTCACGCACTCCACGGCATCCCGGGCCATCGCCATCGCATGGTGCGTGTTGTCGTGGGCGAACAAACCCTGGCGGCCGTAGCTGACGACACCACGCCGACCGTCGATCCAGGAGGCCACCACGCCAAAGGCATCCTCCCACCCGATCCGATAGACCGGGTACACATGACGGAGCCTCCTGACCTCGCCACGGTTCCCCGGGTCGGGAAGCCCGACCGCGGAGATCTGGGTGCGGACGCCCTCGATCAGGGAGAGGTCGTCGGCAGACCATGTCGAGTCGTCAGCGTCGCAGGGAATCTCCACACAGATGACCGTCTGGTCGGGCCGGTCCGGGCCATCGCGGTAGTTCTTCGACTCGGAGATGCGGGTGAAGGCGACGTCGGGACCCGGGAAGTAATGGGCGTCATACGGGGTCCACTGCGGCGTCGAGACACTCAAATACACCAGGACCATGGCACGGTATCGCAGCGAGTCGAGTGCCTCTCGAACACCGTCAGGGGGTTCGAGGAACCGGGCTAGCACAGTCATAGGGATCGTGGACAGGACGAGGTCGGCCGGGACGCTCCCATCCGCGGTGCCGACCTCGTAACTCCCCTCCTCGCCAGACACCGATGTCACGGTGGAGCCGAGACGGATGTCGGCACCCTCCACTCGAGCCCCGTGGGCCAGGGCNNCGAGATGCGGCGACGCGCCTGCTCCCCGGACAGCTCCTCGGGAGCCAGGCCCCAGATCTTGCGGGCGTACGGGAAGTAGAAGAGATCCCCCATCGCGCCACCGAGGCCGGTGGTGACCACATCGGCAAGGGACGTACTG
>JABAOG010003678.1_pt1 | contig 15865 bp, 13 predicted proteins | sample 7062131 | NCBI WGS metagenome assembly JABAOG01 (sample SAMN14538629, study PRJNA623070) | marine sediment metagenome | biome: marine biome [ENVO:00000428]; feature: marine pelagic biome [ENVO:01000023]; material: deep marine sediment [ENVO:00002113] | place: India: Arabian Sea | collected...
GGTTTACTTCGATCGAATACTTGCTTTGCCATCAATCTTTCTCCTTATAGTAAATTCAGCTTATTTCGAGAGCCCACAATGGGACTTGAACCCATGACCTCATTCTTACCAAGAATGTGCTCTACCGACTGAGCTATGTGGGCATGTCGCTTACATAACTACGCGCTGACAGGTAGACTTGATGACCAGTCAGCGAGTATGAGGTGGGCGGTGAAGGATTCGAACCTCCGAAGGCGTCCGCCAGCTGATTTACAGTCAGCCCCCTTTGGCCACTTGGGTAACCGCCCGCGAATTAGAACCGTTGCCGGTTCGAGATCAAACCCAAAGTATGTTTAGGCTTGATCGCTAACCATCAACAGGAGCCGACGACGGGAATTGAACCCGTAACCTGTCGCTTACAAGGCGACTGCTCTGCCGATTGAGCTACGTCGGCATCTAGCTTGTCAAAGTTCTTCAACAAAGCGCAGGCATTATACCAAAGGCTTTACCGCGCGACAAGGTATTATATTATACACGAGAGCGGTGAGTCTATCAGGATTAGCTCTGCTCGTCAATATAAAATCACCAGAATAGATTGCACTTCAGGAAGGTACGTACGTCAAACGTGCGATTACTACATTAAGATTTGTACTTCCGCGCCTGCCAAGCCATATACAGGGCGATTGACCCTGCCACCGAGGCATTTAATGACTCGATTTGTCCCGCCATGGGAAGCTGAAGGATGACGTCACAAGATTTGCGCACCAGCTGTCTCAAACCTTCGCCTTCGTTGCCTACCACCAGGGCGATCGGACCATCAAGGTTGAGCTGGCTGACTGGTTGAGCATCCGGACCGCTATCCAGTCCATAAACCCAGATGTCCATCTGTTTGAATGCATCGATGATCTGAGCCAGGTTTGCCTGGATAATGGTCAAATGTTCGCTTGCACCTGAGGAGGCGTTGACCACGGCTGGTGTGACGGCTGCTGCCCTGCGGTAAGGCAGCACAACCCCATGCACGCCAACTACTTCGGCAGTCCGCAGCAGAGTCCCCAGGTTTTGCGGGTCTTGCAGTGAGTCGAGGATTAAGATAAACCCAGGGACGTTCGACCGCTGAATATTTGCCTCGATGTCGTGAATCGTCTGGTATGGATACTCGCTTACTTGAAGCATGACACCCTGGTTATGGCGTTCGCGATTGTCTAAAACCTTGCGGGGAACTTCTTCAATGCGGACGCCCTTATTCTCTGCCAGCTCGAGGATATCCACGATGCGGTCACTTCTCTGGACTCCTTGAGCGATTTGCATCAAGTGCAACTCCCGCCGTGCAGCCCGGAGGACTTCATAAATTGGGTTTCGTCCGTAAATCCATTCTGACATGAGTGTAGGTTGAGGGTTGGTCGCAGAGACAAAATTTATCGCGTCTCTACGGTGATCTTAATATATTATTCCCAGTACCAGGTTGAGCCGCCCTTGCTGTCCTCAATGACCACACCCATCTCTTTGAGCTGGTCCCTGATCTGGTCTGAGAGGTCCCATAACTTTTCTTTCCGCAGCTGCTGGCGGATTTCCACCACAAGATCAATGAAAGGCGCAGCATCGCTGACAGAGGCTTCATCTTCTTCCAGCTGCAGACCGAATACCTGAGTCAGTTTCTTGAGTTTCTCCTGAGCAGGGTTCAATCCGTCCTGATTGACTCCGGCATCACGGGCCTGGTTGATCTGCTTGACCAGATCAAACAGAGCAGCCAAAGCTCCAGAAGTGTTGAAGTCGTCATCCATGTATTTGATGAAGCGTTCTTGCGTTTCTTCTGTTTGTTTTTTCAGCAGGTCTGATGCGGGGACGTTGGCACCCGGTAAAGCCGGTTTAAGTCCGGATTGCAATCTATCCAGCGCCCTTTCGGATTGTTCAATGACCTCCTGGTTGAATGTGAGCGGACTGCGATAGCTGGAGTTCAGTACCATGTATCGGAGTACATCGGCGGAGTGATCTGCCAGAAATTCTTCAATTGTGACAAGGTTGCCCAAAGATTTGGACATTTTTTCACCAGATAATTGCATCATCCCATTATGCACCCAGTAACGGGCAAATGTTTTTCCGGTCAGACATTCGGATTGGGCAATTTCATTCTCATGATGTGGAAAGACCAGGTCATTCCCGCCACCGTGGATATCGATCTCTTCACCCAGGTGGTGCAGGCTCATTGCTGAACATTCGATATGCCAGCCTGGACGACCTTCACCCCACGGGCTTTCCCAGAATGGCTCCCCCGGTTTGGCTGCCTTCCATAATGCGAAGTCCATCTGGCTTTCCTTACGGCTATCCGCTTCGACGCGGGTTCCCGGGAGCATATCCTCTAATTTGCGGCCTGATAACTTGCCGTAATCATCATCGCTGGTGACGAAGAAATACACGCTTCCGTCTTCAGTTTCGTAAGCATGACCTTTGTCGATCAATCCCTCGACCATTCCGATGATATATGGGATTTCTGATGTTGCACGCGGGTAAATCGTTGCTGGAAGGATATTCAAGTCATCGATGTGCTGGTTGAACTCATCGATGTAGGTCTCTGCTAATTTGATCGGATCTCTCTCTTCCTGGTTGGCACGGATGATGATCTTATCGTCGACGTCCGTGTAGTTCATCACATGCCTGACTTCATACCCCTTATATTCCAGGTAGCGCCGGATGATATCGAAGACCAGCGCTGACATGGCATGGCCGACATGAGCCTTATCGTAGACTGTCGGTCCGCAAACGTACATGCGTACTTTACCCTCTTCGATGGTTTCAAATGGTTCTTTTTTTCGCGTCAGCGTATTGTAAATCTGAATTGTCATTCAACTCCGTCCTCTGGGCGGGCGAAGATCATTCTCCCGGCGTTCGTTTGCAAAACTTTGGTCACATTTACATTGATATCCTCGTGCAGAAACTCACGACCATCTTCTATGACGACCATGGTTCCGTCATCCAGGTACCCCACTCCCTGACCATGTTCTTTACCTTCCTGGATGATGCTGACTTTGAGCGTCTCGCCAGGTAAAAGTACAGCTTTGACAGCATTTGCCAGCTCATTGACATTCAATACAATGACTCCTTGCAGCTCTGCAACACGGTTCAAGTTGTAATCATTGGTCATGATGGGGCAGTGCAGTTGTTTGGCTAATACTACCAGTTTCTCATCGACTTCCTGGATACCTTCTATATCCAGGTCGCTGATCTGGACCGGGATGGACGAATCTTTTTGCAGTTGGGATAAGACTTCCATTCCACGGCGGCCTCTCTGTCGCCGCAGTCCGTCTGCGGAATCGGCGATGTACTGGAGTTCGTTGAGGACAAAATTTGGAATTACCAGTGTTCCAGTCAGAAAGCCAGTTGTGGAAATGTCTGCAATCCGTCCGTCGATGATCACACTGGTGTCCAGGAGGATAATGCGACTGACTTCTGGATCCCCACTTAGTTTCAATAGTGATCCGGATTGGGAGAATCCTGAAAATCTGAGAAATGTGAAGATATCGTCCTGCCGCATTACGAAAACTGTTACGCTAAAATAGCTGAACAGCAAGACTCCAAAAAACGGCAATAATTTTCCGAACGGATCGGGTAATAATGAAAGCGGGAAGGCTAGTAAAGCAGCTATAATCAATCCAACTGTGAGCCCCAGCAGACCAGAGACCAGCGTTCCAGTGGATACCCTGATTAATCGTTTCCGTAATCCAACTGCCGGTCGGATGGTCATGAACGGTGTCAAGATTAAACCAACCAATGCACCGAGCAGTGCCATCAGTAGAGCATAGAAAATCTCATCCTGAGTTCCTAAATCGCCAAATGTTGATCCCCAGAACCACCCCAAAATGCTGAATATCACCATTCCTACGATACGAACGATGAAATCAATACTCATTAATTCTCCTTAAAAAATTAAATGCAAGCTATTTAGCCTGCACTTATTTGCTAGCTCTGAACAGAATGACTGCGTTCAGTCTGGTCTTAGACCAGCCGTTAGAATGAGCTGGCAGATCGATCAGCAGTAATGTGGGGAGTATCGACCTTGATAGCTTATTCCTCTAGATGAAATTGTTCGATAACATAACCAAAATAAGTGCAGATGAAATATATAATAAATAATGACGATTTCATCATAGCATGGTACTGGGGTAGCGTCAACATTTCCTAATAAAATATCTTTATCACGAGGTTTTTCGGGAATTTGGAAAGTACGGGATATAGATATTTCACTACAGAATAGTGTTCAAATCAGATGTAACCAATTCTCATAGTACAGGTTTTTGAAAAACTTAATTCAGGAATTTACCAATACTTTTATGGCCTGAGAAGAAATCTTGTATAAATTTGTTTTTTGTTTTACTTATCGCGAGATTAGAAATCGGGACAATTCCTTTTATAGATATCTACCTGTTATATATTCAATATATTTTTGATGGGATTCACGGAAGTTATCAGCTAATTTGAGAATCAAATCTTGGTAACTCAATTGATGAATATATATCTCATCTTTCTTTGCTATTTCTATAAATTGGTTTATTTCTTCTCGATGTTTCCAACCCTCATATCCTAATGTGTCATACCATAAATATAATAGTCGGAAATTTTCTCTTCCATAAGCTTTTTTCAATCCCAAAATATGTTTAATTAACTGTGCCCTATGCAGATATTCCGATTCCTGATCAGTAGGGCTAATTAAAATCGCTATTTTTTGTAAATTGGGAATTTCTTCCCAAATACTTAAATCCAGGTATTTCCTTTTTATTCCAGCATGACCCCAACCACTATAAGCTTCAGAAAACTTACATTCAATAGCAAAAACCTTGTGTTTTGCTGAAGCATCATTCTGTATTTCAACATCAATATTAGGTGCTATTCTAAAGCGATCAACTATCGGGTATTTGGCCTCAAATCGGATGTTTTTTGAAATAGTAGTTGATTTTCGACAAAACCCGCAAGCATAGGCGATCTTCTCTGGTTGTGAGATAGTCTGCCAGTATTGAAAAATGTTTACACCTAGAGCAGAGGACGAATGGACAGCATGCATTTTTGAGGGGTACCCTGTAAGTTCTCCACCATCGCCTCTTTCCATAGCTGTAATGGTTTCATCTAACAATGGTTCAAACAGATTATCTTCCAATGTTTGTGTGTAGGCAAGCCGTCCTCGAGTACCTTGGCTCCCGATCAGATTGATCTTTTTGTTTAGTGCCCACTGGATTTGGTTTGCTAAAAGATAACCATGCGCANNTTTATTATATCAATCTGGGTATTTCAGTTCTTTCAGCCTCATTCAATGGGTATCAATTCAAACTTTACCCTAGACGATATTAAAATATTGGGTTTAATTAAATAATTACAGACACAACCCAGAAAACTGGGCCTGGTCTTATCCAAGAATGATTTCTTTCCACTCACCAGGAGGATGCGTTCCATGTCTCATTTCAAAGATATAAGCGACAAAGAATATAAACGAAGGATCCGTGCCTGGACGATGTACGACTGGGCAAATTCAGCATTTGCCACCACGATCCTGGCAGCCGTGCTACCGGTCTATTACAGCCAGGTTGCTGGCGCGACGCTTCCCAGTGCTGCCGTGGCAACTGCATACTGGTCCGCTGGATTGAGCTTTTCCTTATTTATCATTGCCATTCTTTCCCCAATTCTGGGGACTATTTCTGATGTGATGAGAGGAAAAAAGAAGTTCCTCTCGATATTCTTCGGGATTGGTGTGGTCGCCACCGGGCTGCTAGTCCTGGTCGACACTGGTGATTGGATCCTGGCGTCAATCTTATTCATTTTCGGGAGGATCGGTTTCACGGGTGCCAATGTTTTTTATGACGCATTGTTGCCCCATGTAGCCCGAGAAGAAGACAGGGACGAAATCTCAACCCGAGGTTATGCCATGGGTTACCTGGGCGGAGGCTTGCTGCTGGCGATCAACATTGTCATGATCCAGATCTGGCCTGCCTGGGGACCAAGACTTTCCTTCCTGAGTGTCGGCTTGTGGTGGGCGATCTTCAGCATCCCAATTTTCACCCGCATACCGGAACCACCTGCGGCAACTGCCAGCCTGGCACCAGGCGAAAGTGTCGTTGGAGTCAGTTTCAAGCGTCTGTGGGAGACGATTAAAGATATCAGCCGCTATAAGGAATTGTTCAAATATTTGNNGGTGCTGAATTGGGATTCGGCAGTATAGAATTGATCCTGGCACTTTTACTCGTTCAGTTCGTCGGGATTCCCTTCAGTCTGATCTTTGGCCGCTTACCCAGTAAAAATGAGACCAGGAGGCCCTTTTTCCTGGCATTTGTACTTTTTAATCTGATTGCTCTGCCGTTGACTGGACTGGTCAGTTCTGCCTTCCTGCCCAGCAATGTTACCGGAACTCCACCCGATCCTTATATGACAGTGGGAGAGTATGCTGGCGAGGGTGTTTACCAGGCTGCAGGTGATCAATTCAGTGTTGATGGAAGCTGGGAGCCGGTTGTAATCTCTGCCGATATCCTCGGTACAGAAAATGATTTGGCGTACATGACATCCGTATCCCAGGGAGATCGCTTAGCGTTTCCTTTCAACGGCAAACGGGTCGATCTGACATACAGCGCCGGACCTGATCACGGAATCTTCAATGTTGAAATTGATGGACAGATCGCCATGGATCCTTCTTCTGGAGAGCCGTATGTGATTGATGCCTATCAGCCCACGACTCGTTATGGACTCACCGAGGAAATCGTTGCCGAGGAACCCGGTCAGCACGTGCTCACAGTAGTCAATACGGGTGATCAAAACTTCCAGGCAAGCGGCACGATTATTTCGGTCAACCAGGCTGTCGTCTTACCACCTGAGAGGTCCAGCAACCTGTTAATAATTATGGGTTTAGTGTTTGGAATTGAATTGATTGGATTGGTTTTAGCCTGGTTCCTGGGTCCAGTACTGTTTTCTGAGGCTGTCAAGCTATTTGATACGAAACGAAGCATTTTATTGGCATTGCTTGTCTACACCGTCATCGCTATCTGGGGGTTCTTCCTGAACTCTGTGGTGGAATTTTGGTTCCTCGCCTGGATGGTTGCCACGGTCCAGGGGGGCAGCCAGGCACTCAGCCGGAGTTTATTCTCTGTTATGTCGCCATCAACGAAGAGCGGTGAATTTTTTGGATTGTTCGGCATCATGGAGAAATTCTCTGCCATACTTGGACCCTTGGTTTTCGCTTTTGCGGCGACAACTTTTGGCAACAGCCGTCCTGCAGTATTAAGTTTGATCGTCTTTTTCGTGGTTGGAGGATATCTGCTCACCCGCGTAAATGTTGATGAGGGACGTCGTGTTGCCAGAGCGGAAGACGCTGCCCTGTTAGAATGAGCGATCGTTAGAATTTATGACCCATTTACAAGGAAGGGATAGGGTGCAATTCGTGCAGGAGATGTTTGCGCGAATTGCACCGCGTTATGATTTAATGAACCGCCTGATGACACTGGGTCAGGATATCCGCTGGCGGAAAATCGTTGTCAATTACGCTCAGGTCCAGACGGGAGACTGGATATTGGATGCCGGAGCGGGGACTGGGGACCTGGCATTTGAAGTGTTGGTATCCCATCCCGGCGTTCAGGTTGTTGCTGGTGATTTTACGCTCCCAATGATGCTGGCTGGAAAGTCAGGACCAGGACGGGCTGAGATCTATTGGAACGGTATCGATGCCCACAGGATGCCTTATGAGGATCACACTTTTAATGCCGTCATCTCAGGGTTCTTGATGCGTAATGTGATCGACCCCGAAATGGCTTTGCAGGAACAGTTCCGGGTATTAGCGCAGGGAGGTCGTATCGTCATCCTGGACACCACCAGACCGCGCCGGAATATCTTCACACCTTTGATACGGTTCCATATGCACCGAGTGATTCCATGGCTGGGAAGGCTGCTGACCGGTGACAGGGAGGCATACCTGTACCTGCCTCAATCGTCTGAAGCTTTTTTGTCTGCGGAAGAGCTGGCTGAAACGATGATAGAAGTTGGGTTCAGCAGTGTGAGTTTCAAGCGGTTGAACTTTGGCACGATCGCCATTCATTCTGGTGTGAAATAAACCTGCACAAAGTTAAATTAACCGGGTGATAACAGCATCCCCTGAGGCTCAAATGTGATTCTTAAAATATTTTGGATATTGCATTACTGAATGCATGACTGAATACATGGATGAAGATTATATGAACCGAGACCTGGAAAAAGCAGCCCTGCGCGGAGAGCCTTCTTATGTCTGGCGAGATGGTCAGGATAGGCGCCTTCGCATGATATTGGAGGCGGCTGGTGAGCGCATCCAGGGGGAAGTCTTAGAAGACGGTTGTGGGGTAGGGATGTATGTTGAACATCTGAATCCTTTTGCTGGGCGGGTCTATGGGATCGAATATGATTTCGAGAGAGCTGCTCAGGCTGGACAGCGTTCACAATTGATCTCCTGCAGTGCTGGAGAAGCACTCCCCTTTCCGGACAATTCTTTTGATGTGGTCCTCAGTCATGAGGTCATCGAACATGTCGCTGATGACAGTCAGACGGTGGCGGAAATGGTCCGCAGCTCGCGACCGGGTGGGAGAATTATCTTGTTTTGTCCCAATCGGGGATATCCATTTGAAACCCACGGGATTTACTGGCGGGGAAAATATCGGTTCGGGAATATCCCACTGGTCAACTACCTGCCGCGCACATGGCGCGATCAGCTTGCTCCCCACGTGCGGGTATATACCAGGTCGGATTTGGGAAAACTTTTCCAGGGTTTACCAGTGAAGGTGGTACATCGAGAAACGATTTTTGGAGCCTATGATAATGTCATCGCCCGTTGGCCAAAGTTAGGAAAGCTCCTCCGCAGGATTCTCCAGACTTTAGAGTCGACACCATTGCAACGGTTGGGTTTGTCTCATTTTTGGGTGCTTGAAAAAGATGAATAGGAACAGGAAGATTTTCCGAGCGATCGTGATATTCAGCATCGTTATCTTAGGATTATCCTTCCGTCTTCGGGCAGTTAATCTTTTACCGGTGGATTATGACGAACCGATCTACCTTAAGGCTGGGTACGACTATAGTCGCTATATTCAAGAAGGGGATTGGTCGGGGATCATTAATTACGAAAACAATCTCGAACACCCGCCTCTGTTCAAGCTGCTTTACGGTGTTGCACTCAGTCCATTGCCGGATTTGGAGCACATTCCCCAATCTCCTGATGGAGCACCTCCACCAAACTCGTTGCCTGATCCCCATTTCAGGGTTGCCCGGATAGTATCTGCACTTATTGGGACTCTGGAAGTCCTGGTCATGTCGATCCTAAATCCCTTGGCAGGATTTATAGTTGCTATCAATACATATAAGATCCAATATACCAGCCAGATCATGCTGGAATCACTTCCTGGATTTACTGCCCTTATCACCGTGCTTACCTTTATCCGCTGGCGAAACCAGCGTCACCAGGTTAAAAGTTCATACTTTTGGCTGATCATCTCATCGATTGCGTTAGGGTTGACTGCGTCCTCCAAATATATTTATGTTGTAGTTGGCTTCACAATCATGGTTTATTGGCTGTGGCATATTTGGCAGAATGAAGATAATAGAAGGAAAGGATTGTTTGAGATCATCGGGTGGGGAATATTGGCGTTGGTGATTTTCTATCTTTCCAACCCATTCATCTGGTTCGATCCGATCGACGGGCTTAAGTCTTCCTTGTTATTTAACGTGAATTACTCTCAGGGAAACCATGTCGAAGTGGTTGGCCGGCCGATGTGGTATCCGATTTCGTATTTGTTTACTTCTGTTCTTTGGTTTCGGGGGATTTTCCTGTTTCTCATCGACCCATTGTTCACTATCTTCACAGTCCTGGGTATCAGGCGAACATGGAAGAAAGAGCCCTTATTCGTTTTCTGGCTGGTGATCGGTTTATTTTTCCTGCTAGCCTGGCCAACCAAGTGGGCGCAGTATATTTTGATCATCGTTCCCCCGATTGCGATCTGTGCGGTGAACGGTATGAAAATTACTATTTCCGAGCCAATTAGTACCTGGTGGAAGAATCGTAAATCTTTGCAGGTTCGGCAAAAAAGAAAAGAATGGCAGATTTCATACCGGTTAAAGCGGGGATGGCGTGAAATACGCAGGGCATTTTGGTGGCTTGTGCCGGGGACGATTGTATTGGCAGCGATCGCTTTTTACCCAATGCTGTTCCAAGGAGCAATGAGTCTGACGGATTTCAACACCCGGTCGATCATCGATGGATTGAATGGTGGTGTGTGGCGGGAAGCCTGGCTGGGATTGACTGGTCAGGTGGATCCGGTTCCGGTGGACTATTTTTCTTTCGGTGCGATCGGCTCCAGACAGGTGAACTACGTGGGATTCTGGCTTTTGATACGATTACTTCTAGGGGGGATCAGCGATATCCTTGCCTTTGAAATCGTATGGACTGTTCTGGCAGTACTGCTCCAGGCAGGTGTTGGTCTTGGAATTGCGCTTTTACTCAACAGGAAAGGTGTTCGGTTCAAAACCTTCTGGCGAGTGATTTTCATTCTCCCTTGGGCAATCCCGGAATTTGTTGCTGCCTTGATCTGGACAATGACATTCGATCCAAAATTTGGCTGGTTCAACTTGGCAACATTGCCCTGGTCGCAAAGACCGGATTACCCGGGTGCGCTTGATTTCGCGGCTTCTTGGCAGCAGGATCCGGAAGCAGCTTTGATGGTGTTGCTGGTAGCGGCAACCTGGTATGGATTTCCTTTTATGATGCTTGCATCGACAGCCGGTCTAAAAATGATACCGCAAGAGGTTTATGAGGCTGCGGCGATAGATGGTGCCAGCGGTTGGAGAATGTTCCGTAGCATCACCTGGCCACTGATCCTACCTCTCATGATACCGGCAGTGATCATCCGGGGAATATTCACTTTCAACCAGTTTTATCTATTCTATGTATTCCATACCCCCCAGGAGGTAGGAACTTTGGCGATCAATTCATTCTTTTTATTCAGCGAGATGGGTCAGTATGCCATTTCTTCTGTTCTGAATATTTTTACCGTGTTGGTGTTGATCGTGTTAGTTTTTTGGTTCAACCGTGGAACTGGTGCTTCCGAGGGAGTGACCTATGCGTAGGATTAATTTGAGGCAGCAAATCTTGACGCAATTGGCATTGTTATTGATCGCTTTATTTGTGATCCTGCCGATCTGGGGAATGGGACGGTTGGCATTTGACGCATCAATTATGGGTGCTCCAACAGATTTCCGATTATTACCGGAAGAATTTACCTGGGAGATTTTCCGCTATGTATGGACAGAACCAGCTCAAAGCCTGTCGTTAATCGGTTTGCTGCGAAATAGTATTATCGTGTCTGGTGGGGCGGCATTATTTGCTGTAGTGATGGGAGCGAGCATGGCGTATGCCTTTGCTCGTTATCGCTTCCCGGGACGAAAAACCGGCTTATTTGTCTTGCTGGTCGGTGCCATGCTGCCCCCGGTAGCCTTGATGACACCTCTTTATATTTTACTGTCTATGTTAGGGCTTCGTACTCAACTGATTGGTTTGGTGATTGTCTATGCGGCTTTTTCAATGCCATTCTGTGTCTGGAATATGCGTTCGGCATTTCAATCGGTGCCAAAGGAACTGGAAGAATCCGCCTTCCTGGATGGTGCATCTCCGATTTATACATTTTGGCGTGTGACACTGCCTCTGGCATTACCCAGCATTGCTGTTGCAGCATTATTAGCATTTCTGATTGGCTACACGGAGTTTGCCATCGGCTGGCTTTTCGTGGAGAGCAGTAGTAATGTGACACTCGCGATGGCTGTCAGTGGGATGCTTCAGCGCAGCAGCATGGCCTGGAGTTCGATCTCCGCAATGGCTCTATTGATGAGCATCCCGGTGGTGATTATTTTCTTGGGATTAAACCGGTACCTTTTAAGTGGGTTTTTCCTGGGATCTGCAGAATAAAACAAAGTTAATCGATCGCCTGGCGGAAATCGTAAATCCCGTCACGAACCGCCCATTTGGACTGACAATGACTGCACACCAATATAGTCTGCCCAGGGTCATCAAGGTCTTTTTTGCATACCGGACAACGGAAGAAACGATCTTTTTCGGGAGGAGGGGTTTCTCCAACGGCAATGTTCCGGGTGAACACACTCGGGGTTAGCTGCCACCAATTTCCAGTTAACTGAGCAAATTGATCCAACCAGACGAGAAGACCTGTCGGGAAGATTTTTTTCAGCGCACCTATCCGGAAATGGCTGACTGTCAGTGTTCTGTCCAATTTGAAATCCGCTGAATTCAACCACTTTTTGATCGTCCTGGGGTGAAAGTTGAAGTTTAATTCCACCAGTTCCACGGACTCAGCAGAATAAGGATTCCATTTTTGTTTACCCAGCAGATACCGCAGCATCGCTTTCAGGTTGTGCTTGTTGGCGTATTCCAGGATGAAAATGGCTTTAGATCGGAGAACTGCCCGGATATTGGTTAATGCTTTGTGGGGATCGACCAGATGGTGGATCACTCGGATCATGGTCGCTGCATCGAAAAGTCCTTCAACAAAAGGCAGATTATAAACATCGCCAGCAACATAAATGTACCGGGGACTCTCCCCCAATTTTTGTTTGGCTTTTTGCACCTGGGTCAGGGAGTAGTCCAGCAGTACAATTTGGGAAAAGTTCTCGTATCGAGGTGTGTTTCGGCCAGCCCCAGCGCCGATTTCCAACATCAAACTGCCATCAGCAGGTAAAAGTCTCTTTAAGGCGATCTCTTCTACCTGATCTTCGTAATCTCTCTCGCCGGAATCCCAAAAGGTTTCCTGGTAGTCAGAACCTTCGTAATCGCATATCTGATGGTTTTCCTGCTTCATGGATAGTTCACAAAGGAAAAGGCGCGGTTTTATCCCGCGCCACTATTTGTTTCAATCAACGATTATACTTCTTCGATTCGTGCTGAACCGTTATAACCACGCCCGACACCCCTGTAACAAATACCTCGCTCCGCCATTTCTTCGGGTTGGTAGATATTTCTACCATCGAAGATGACCGGACTGCGCATGACCTCTGAGAGTTTCAGGCGGTCAATTTGTTTAAATTCGTTCCAATCAGTTGTCACGATCAAGGCATCGCAGCCTTCTGCCATTTCATAAACATTCTTGCTCATTTGTACAGCTGGGAGGATCGTACTGGCGTTTTTCATGGCAACTGGATCGTAAGCACGTACTTCGACTCCTTCGGCGATCAACATATTGGCAATATCGATCGAAGGTGCATCACGCATATCGTCGGTATTGGGTTTGAACGCTAGACCCAGCAGACCGATGACTTTACCTTTCAAATCCCCGTCGAGTAATTCCCTGATACGCCGGACAGCCATTGGTCGGCGGTCGTTATTGATATCCATCACGGCATGGAGCAGCTGTGGGTGTTTCCCTTTTTCTTCTGCCATAAAAGCCAGAGCTTTGACATCTTTAGGGAAACAGGAACCACCGTATCCCAGACCTGCATCCAGGAAGAAAGGACCAATGCGTTTGTCGTAGCCCATACCAACTGCTACTTCTTTAACATCTGCACCTAACTCTTCACAGATGTTGGCAATTTCGTTAATGAATGAAATCTTGGTTGCCAGGAAAGCATTGGATGCATATTTGATCATCTCAGCGGTGCGCAGGTCGGTGATCACAATCGGTGCTCGCAGCGGCAGGTGAAGCTGTGCAACCTTATCGGCTGCTTCACGGTTCAAAGAACCCAGAACTGTCCTGTGAGGATTTTGGAAATCGGTAATTGCTGATCCTTCACGCAGGAATTCAGGGCATGACACTACAGAGAAGGGGATTTCTTCCTTCTGGTGTCGCTTGATGATCCCTGCGACCCAGTCACCAGTACCAACGGGAACGGTTGACTTATTGATAACAATGATTTCGTTGTTCATATTTTCTGCCACAGATTTCGCTGCAGCTTCAACATACTGCAGATCTGCTGCACCATCCACTCCAGAGGGGGTTCCAACGGCTATGAACACGAATTCGGTGTCTTCGAGTGCTTCTGTATAGCTGGTAGTAAAAGTAAGCCGACCAGCGTTTACATTCCGCTCAACAAGTTCTTCCAGTCCAGGTTCGAAGATCGGCATAAGTCCATTTTTAAGACCTTCGATCTTCTCTTCCATAATGTCTAATGCAATTACCCGGTTGCCCAGGTCAGCAAATCCTGCTGCTGTGATCAGACCCACATAACCTACCCCGACGACACAAATCTGCTTCATCAATCAGCCTCCCGCTAATATTTTGATAGATTATATCGGAAATTTGTGAAGATTTGGTTGCAAGTTTGTTATCTTACCATATTTGATCTCATTTGGCACGATTAAGCTCATCCTCGGATAATGACGGTTGTCACTAGTATTCCGATTGTTTTTGTCCTAAAATAATTTCGATAAATACTATCTGTAAGGCCATAAAAGGAGATAATCCATGCAAATTACTAGACAGGCTGATTATGCTGTAAGAGCAGTTTACTATCTGACGACTTTAGGTGATAAACAGCGCGCAGCGACCAGCCAAATCGCACAAAAGCAACATATACCACCATCTTTCCTGGCGAAGATCATTTCTCAGTTATCCGTAGCTGGATTGCTGAACACTTCTCGAGGTGCAAGAGGAGGGGTTGCCTTAGCAAAAGCACCTAAAGAAATCACATTGTTGGATGTCGTAGAAGCGATCGATGGACCGATTATGCTGAACGAATGTGTTGGCAATGGAGGGGTCTGCACTTTTAGTGAAGATTGCCCAATGCGACCGATTTGGTGTGATGCCCAGGAAATGCTGATTGAAAAACTCAAGAACACGACTTTCGATCGGTTTACAAACAATCACTAGAACCCAGTAAAAACCTGATCATATAGCATCAGCCTGATCAGTAGTTGTTTATTGAATTCCCCTCTTGGCGTATAATTATTGTCAGAGGGGTGGTTCGTTTAATTGGATACAACAATAATCTGGAGGTTATAAGAATGTCTGGTCCGCGTATGGTAAAAGCTCCCCGAGGTACCCAACTTACCTGTAAATCCTGGTTGATCGAGGCTCCTTACCGGATGATCCAGAACAACCTGGACCCTGATGTTGCTGAACGCCCAGAGGAACTGGTCGTATATGGAGGCCGGGGGCAGGCAGCACGCAATTGGGACGCCTATGACGCCATATTGGACTCGCTGAAAGAATTAGAACTCGACGAGACCTTGCTTGTCCAATCCGGTAAACCGGTTGCTGTGTTTAAGTCGCATGAAGACGCACCAAAGGTTTTAATCGCCAATTCGAACCTGGTGCCTCATTGGGCGACGCAGGAGCATTTCGATGAGTTGGCAGCTCGAGGCTTGATCATGTACGGTCAGATGACCGCAGGTTCCTGGATCTATATCGGCACCCAGGGAATTTTACAGGGTACCTACGAAACCCTGGCATCCCTGGCAAAACAGCAGGGATGGCCGTCATTGAAAGGGAAGTTTGTGCTGACTGCCGGCCTTGGAGGTATGGGTGGCGCTCAACCGCTGGCAATCACAATGAATGAAGGCGTAGGCTTGATCGTTGAAGTTGACCCGGTGCGTGCCCAGCGGCGTCTGGAAATCGGATACGTCGATGAATTATTTGACGACCTGGATGCAGCTATCCAGCGTGTTCAGGAAGCAACGGCGAACGGTGAAGCGGTTTCAATCGGCCTGATAGCCAATGCGGCGGATATTTATCCAGCCCTGGTCGCCCGGGATGTGATCCCCGATGTGGTCACTGATCAGACACCGGCACATGATGTATACAGTTATATCCCCAGCGGTTTCAGCGTTCAGCAGGCCGATACCTTGAGGAAAACAGACCCGAGAGGGTATGAAAGGCTGGTCCTGGATTCGATCGCCAGCCAT
>JABAOG010002109.1_pt3 | contig 15845 bp, 15 predicted proteins | sample 7062131 | NCBI WGS metagenome assembly JABAOG01 (sample SAMN14538629, study PRJNA623070) | marine sediment metagenome | biome: marine biome [ENVO:00000428]; feature: marine pelagic biome [ENVO:01000023]; material: deep marine sediment [ENVO:00002113] | place: India: Arabian Sea | collected...
CCGCCGTCGGGCATGGCCTCCCGGGCGTTCTGCACCAGGTTGAGCAGCACCTGCTTCAGCGTGTCCGGGGCGATGGCGACCGCCGGGACGGGCGGGGCGTCCAGCTCCAGCGACCAGGCCCCCGAGCCCGCCCGCAGCAGCTGCGCGACCTGATCCACGACCTCCGTCGGGTCCGCCCGCGAGGCGCCGGGGTCCACGGGGCGGTTCATGTCCAGCATCTGCTCCGCCAGCTCGTGCATGCGCAGCAGCTCGTCGATGGCCATCTCCAGGAATCGACGCCCCTCGTCGTCCCCCTCCAGTCGGCGCCGCACGACCTCCAGGCAGTTCCGCACGTTCGCCACGGGGTTGCGGATCTCGTGCGCCAGCTCGGCCACGAGACGGCCGCTCGCCGCCAGCCGGTCCCGGCGGATCAGCTCCGACTGGAGCGCCCGCAGCCGGTCCTGGCGTTCCGCCAGCTCCTCGTTCGCCGTCGACAGCTCCGCCAGCCTCGCCTCCAGCGCCTCGCGCATGCGGCCGAACGCCCGGGCCATCCGGTCCACCTCCTCCACCCGCGATGGCTCCAGCGGCGCGTGGAAATCCCCGTCCGCCAACCGATCGGCCGCCCGGGCCAGCCCCTGCACGGGGCGGGCGATCCCCGTCGNNCCCCGTCGCCACGAGGGCGCCCACCAGGAGCGCGAGCCCCACCGCCAGCAGCCCCGCCAGCAGCGCCGCCCGGCGCAGCGCCGGCAGGATCGCCAGCTCCCGGGACGAGTCCAGCGCGAACACGACCCGACCGACGCCGTCCAGCGACGTCGACGCCAGCCAGTAGCGACGGCCGTCCACCGTCGCTTCCCGGACCCGGCCNNGCGCCCCGGGCGACGGCCGGCGCCAGGGCCGTGTCCACGGTGGTCGCCACCACGGAGTCGCCCGCCAGGATCACCACCTCCGCCGCCGTCAAGCCCGCCAGCGTGCCGGCCGTGTTGGCGTCCACCGGCGTCGTCACGCCGGCCGCGCCCCGCCACCCACCGGGCGATGGGATCGGCGCCAGCGACACCGCGTGCAGACTGCCCCCGTGCTCCACGAACCCGACCGGCGCCTCGCCTCGCCGCGTCGCGTCCACCAGCCAGGTCGCCGGCTCCACCCCGGCCCGCGTCCGGCCCCGGGCGTCCACCAGCACGGGCGACTCGCCGGGAGCCGGAGCGCCCCGGACCAGACGCACCGCCGCTTCCACGTCCCCGCGCGCCAGCGCGGAATCCAGTCCCGGGGTCGCCGCCACCTCCCGGGCGTGCATCATGAGCGCGTCTCCTCGAGCCGCGTTCCGGTCCTTCAACACCATTGGCGCCCTCGAAAGGTCGCTCCGGGCCGAGGCCTCGAGCCGGTCCGCCAGCGTCCGGTCCAGCAGCACGCCCGCCGGAACGAGCGCGATGGCGATCGCGCCGGCGAGTCCGATCAGCAGCAGTCGCTTGAGGGTGGGTCTCATGGGGTCTCGACGATTGCGACTTCCGCACCAGCCCCGGCGCCGGTCGTGCCTCGATCCGGAACCCCGGGCCGCAACCGAATGCGCCACAGCGGATTCCGTGACTCCGACGGCCGCCGCCACGACGGCGGTCCGGGGCCCGGGCGGCCCCGGTGGGGCCCCCGGGTCCGCGTTCCGGGCGCCCCGCCCGTTTCGTCGGGCCGTCCCTGAAACGTTTCATCGTGTTGCATGACACACAACAGTGCCGCTCCCGCCGCTCGGACGAGGACGGGAAAGCCCCCGCGCGGCGGTCGATCCCGGGGGATGGGGTGCGCCGGCCCGCGTCGCGGGTCGGTCCTTGCCGGATGCTGCGGGGCGGACGGGAGTTGGCGGGTCGGGGCGATCCCTGGCCGGACTCGGGTGTAGGGAAGACGACATGGACCGGAGCCGGAGCGAGTCATGCTGATCGGGAAGCCGAACGAGATCCCCTCCTCGGAGATCACGCCGGAGGAGACCTACCTGAACCGGCGGGAGTTCATCGGGAAGGGAGCCCGTGGACTGATCGTCGCGGCCGCGGCCCCTTCGACCCTGCTGGCGTGCGAGCGCGCGAGCGGCGCGTCCGCGCAGGAGGAGCCGACGCCGTACGAGCTGGTGACGACGTACAACAACTTCTACGAGTTCGGCGTGGGCAAGGAGCACCCGTCGGAGCTGGCCCACCTGTTCAATCCGCAGCCGTGGACGGTGAAGATCGACGGACTGGTCGAGCGACCGGGGGAGTACGCCCTCGAGGACTTCCTGGGGCCGCACGCCATCGAGGATCGCACGTACCGGCTGCGGTGCGTGGAGGCCTGGTCGATGGTGATCCCGTGGCGGGGCGTTCCGCTGGCGGACGTGCTGAAGCGGGCGGGCCCGCGGCCCGGTGCCGCGTTCGTCGAGTTCACCACGGTGTTCCGGCCGTCCGAGATGCCCGGCCAGCGTCGGGACGTCCTGGACTGGCCCTACGTGGAAGGGCTGCGCCTCGACGAGGCCATGCACCCGCTGNNTGGAAGTACGGCTTCAAGAGCATCAAGTCCATCGTCCGCATCCGTCTCACGGAGCGGATGCCCCTGAACACCTGGCAGCAGATGCAGCCCCGGGAGTACGGCTTCTACGCCAACGTGAACCCGGAGGTGGACCACCCCCGCTGGAGCCAGGCCCGGGAGCGGCGGATCGGCGAGCTGCGCAAGCGGCGCACGCTCATGTTCAACGGCTACGCGGACCAGGTCGCGCACCTGTACCAGGGCATGGACCTGACCAAGTGGTACTAGGATCGACAATCGACGATCGATAATCGATTATCGATTATCGATTATCGAGGAGGGTGGCGGTGAGACGGGTGCGGCTGTGGAAAGCGGGTGCGTGGGCGCTGGGTCTGTTCCCGCTGGCCCAGGTGGGCTGGTGGCTCCGGGACGGGCTCATCGGCCTGGGGGCGAACCCCATCGAGAGGGTGCTCCATCACACCGGCTGGTGGGCGCTGGCCCTGCTCGCGGTCACGCTGGCGGTGACCCCCCTGCGGCGCGTCACGGGGCTGAACGTGCTCGCCAAGCTCCGCCGGCCGCTGGGGCTGTTCGCGTTCTTCTGGGCCACGCTCCACCTGGGCATCTACCTCGGGCTGGACCAGCTGCTGGCGTGGGACTTCATCGTGGAGGACGTGCTCGAGCGGCCGTTCATCACCGTGGGGTTCGCGGCCTGGGTGATCCTGCTCCCGCTGGCCCTCACGTCGACCCGGGGCTGGATCCGGCGTCTGGGCAGGCGATGGACGCTGCTGCACCGGGGGGCCTACCTTGCGGCGGGCCTGGGCGTCATCCACTTCTACTGGCGGGTCAAGGCCGACACCCGTGAGCCGCTGATCTTCGCGGCGGTGTTCGTGGCGCTCATGGTCCTGCGGATGCCGTGGACCCGGAGCCTACGACGGGGACGACGACGGGAGAGGTCCGATGCGCGCGATCGTGCTCCACGAGCCGGGACATCCACTCCGGCTGGTCGAGAGGCCGGCGCCGGCGCCGGGGCCCGCTGAGCTGCGGGTCCGGGTCCGGGCCTGCGGCGTGTGCCGCACCGATCTCCACATCCTGGACGGCGACCTGAGCGATCCCTCGCTGCCCCTGGTCCCGGGGCACCAGATCGTGGGCGAGGTGGTGGAGGTGGGCGGGGAGGTGGAGGGGGTCGAGCCGGGCCAGCGGGTCGGCGTCCCGTGGCTCGGGTGGACGTGTGGGGAGTGCCACTACTGCCGGAACGGGATGGAGAACCTCTGCGATCGGGCCCGGTTCACCGGCTACCACATCGACGGCGGCTATGCCGAGGAGACGGTGGTGGACGCCCGGTTCGCGTTTCCGCTGCCGGGCGAGTTGTCGGACGTGGAGGTGGCGCCGCTGCTGTGCGGCGGGCTGATCGGCTACCGGTGCTACCGCATCGCGGTGGAGACGGCCGGGGCCGTCCGGCGCCTCGGGTTGTACGGCTTCGGCTCCGCGGCCCACATGCTCACCCAGGTCGCGCTGCACCACGACCGGGAGGTCTACGCGTTCACCCGACCCGGGGACGAGGAGGGCCAGGCCTTCGCCCGCGGACTCGGCGCCGTCTGGGCGGGCCCGTCGGATGCGCCGCCCCCGCGCGAGCTCGACGCCGCGATCATCTTCGCCCCGGTGGGCGCCCTGGTCCCGGCGGCGCTCCGGGCGGTGCGAAAGGCGGGGGCCGTCGTCTGCGGCGGGATCCACATGAGCGAGATCCCCGCGTTCCCGTACGCGGACCTCTGGGAGGAGCGGGTGCTCCGGTCCGTGGCCAACCTCGAGCGACGGGACGCCGAGGAGTTCCTCGCGCTGGCGGCCGAGGTCCCGCTCCGCACCGAGGTCCACCCGTATCCGCTGGAGAAGACGGCGGCGGCCCTGGAGGATCTCAGGGAGGGGCGTTTCAACGGCGCCGCGGTGATCGACATCGGGGCAGGGGGGTAGGGGCCCCGGGATGCGGCGGAGCCCCACGACGATGATCGCCGTGGGGCTCCCATGTATATTTCCCTCGGATGTCGCGCGTGCGGCTTCAGGACCGACTGGCCATGCCCTACAGCGCCGAGATCACGGGGAGCATCAGGATGGTGATCGTGCCTACGCACGCCGCCAGCACCGCGGTCACCTGCGCCGCGATGCGAACCTTCTCCTGAGTCGTCGTCATTTCGTTCATCCCGTACCTTTCTCGTTTCGGCAGGGCTCGGGTCGCTCTCCTTCTGATCGACCCTACGAGATCGGGTGGAGCCGTGTTTCACGCTCTCATCCCCTTGGATAGCGCCCGTGCCTGCAGGGTTGCACCCGGACCCGAACCGGGTCCACCTCTCGATACGATGAAACCGCGGACGAGAGGACAGCGTAGGGTCGGGCAGGAAACCCGGACCGACGAGAGGCCACGATGGAAGAGCTGATCCCCATTTTCCTGTTCACCTGCATCGCCGGGGTGATGATCCTGCGCCCGGTCACGAAGAAGCTGGGCCTGCTGATCGAGGCGTTGGCCAAGGAGCGGATGACCCGGCCGACCGGAGGCCTGGAGGAGGTCCAGCTGGATCGGATCACCGTGGCGCTGGAGCGGCTGAACACCCGCATGGATCGGATCGACGACCGCATCGGCTTCGTCGAGCGCCTCGTCGAGGAGCGCCCCCGCCGGCAGCGTCTCACCGGCTAAGGGCGCCCGAGCCGACGTGTGCGGCCGCTTCTCCCTGGGCGTGGACACCGATCGGCTCATCGCCGAGTTCGGCCTCGCCGACGTGTCCTCGGCGCACCACCCGCGCTACAACATCGCACCGACCCAGCCGGTCCCCGCGGTCGTCCGTGGGGACCACGGGCTGCGGCTCGGGGCGCTCCGCTGGGGGCTCGTCCCCGCCTGGGCGGAGGACCCCGCAGGCGGCGCCAGGATGATCAACGCCCGGAGCGAGACCGTTGACCGCAGACCCGCGTTCGCCGAGCCGTTCCGACGCCGGCGGTGCTGGGTCCTGGCCGACGGGTTCTACGAGTGGTACACCGGACCGGACGGGCACCGGGTCCCGATCCATTTCCGCCGACCCGACGGGCGCCCGTTCGCGTTCGCCGGCCTGTGGGACCGCTGGCGCGGTGGGGACCAGGAGCTCGCCTCCTGCGCCATCCTGACCACGGAGCCCAACCAGGCCGTGCGACCCGTCCACGATCGGATGCCGGTCATCCTTCCCGCCGCGTCCCGGGACCGCTGGCTGGATCCGGACGCCGGCCCCGCCGCCCTGCGCGAGCTGCTCCGACCCTACCCGGAGGCGCTCGAGGGCCGGCGCGTCTCCACGCGCGTCAACAGCCCCGACCACGATGACCCGGATTGTGTCCGCCCCCTCGACGAGGCCGGAGACCTCGATCTCGATCCCCTCTCCCGGTCCGGCCCAGCCGAGCCCGACTCCGGCTCCCGGCCCGGCCCAGCCGAGCTCGATCCCGGCTCCTGAGCCGGCCCAGCCGCGCCCGCCCGGGCGCCGGAGAAACTTCCCCGCCACCGCTGTGTAACAAAAGCGGAACCCACGTGGAGCGCGGGCTACGGTCCGGTCTTTGCCACGGGATCCGGATAGCGTCCGGATGCAGGAGGCTCGCGCGTTGTAGGAAGAGCGCGAGCCTGGCCCGGCCGGGAATCGGGAAGCAAGTCCTTGCCCGTGCCGTCATTGACGCATAACATGACGGCTTATCCCCCAGCCAGGCACCTGCGAAGCACGCCGATCGAACCTTTGAGCGTGATGCGGGGGTACCACTTTCAGTAGGCGGCCACGGAGCGGCCCGTGCCGCGATTCGGAACTTCCAGAGCGGAGACCCTGGAACATGAGGCAATTGATCGAGAAAAGTGTACTGGCGGCGCTGGCGTTCGCCTTCCTGGCGACCGGCGTGGGGGTGACCCCCGCGGCGGCCCAGGAGTTGGGCGCGGGCGACCGCATCATCATCCTGGTTCCCAACCTGGCGCCCCAGCAGGGCGCGGATGACGACTTCGGGAAGGATGTCGCCAAGGAGCTTCGCAAGCTCATCAGCGACCTGCACACCCACCAGACGGTGAGCGACAAGGAGCTGAAGAGCGCGCGCAAGGAGTTCGACCTCGACGAGGAAGACCTCCACAACTGCGTGAGCGCGCGGCAGCTGGCCATGCAGAAGAACTGGGGCCTCGTCCTCTGCGGCACGTACCAGCAGGCGGGGAACCGGCAGGTCCAGGTGACCGCCAACTTCGTGGGCTCCCAGACGGGGGAGACGTTCGAGGTGCCGCCGTTCACGGCGAGCGAGCGGGATCCCGACCAGGCGGCCCAGCAGATCCTGGAGACCTTCGACCGGTACCAGAACCAGCTGCGCCGGACGGTCTTCTGCCAGCAGTACATGGACAGCCAGCAGTGGGAGCAGGCGCTGGAGAACTGCAACGCGGCTCTGGAGATCAATCCGGGCGCCTCGTCGGCGCTCTACAAGAAGGCCTTCATCCTCCGCGAGATGGAGCAGTACGAGGAGGCCCTGACGACGCTCGACACGCTGCTCGAGCTCGACCCGATCCATCAGGACGGCCTGAAGCTGGCCGGGATCACCGCCACCCAGGCGGAGATGCCGGAGCGGGCGCGGGAGTACTTCGACCGGTACATGGAGCTGAACCCGGGCGACGTCAAGGTCCGCCTCACGATCGCCACGGACATCTCCAACGCCGGTGACCCGGCCGCGGCCATGCGGTTCGCGCAGGAGGGGCTCGAGGTCGAGCCGGACAACATCGAGCTCATCACCTACATCGGCCACTTCGCGGCCAACGCCGCGAGCAAGGCCGAGATGGAGATGAACGAGAACGGTGGTGAGGCGCCGGCCTCGGTGGACCCGGCCGCGGTCACCGAGTACTACCAGATCGCGGCGGAGTCGTACCAGCAGGTGTTCGAGGAGCAGGGCGCCGAGACCGAGGCCCAGATCCTCGAGCGGCTGATCGTCGCGCTGTTCAAGCTCGACCGGGTCGACGAGGCCGTGGAGCTCGGCGCCGACGCCGTCGAGGCGCAGCCGGACAACGCGGACATCTGGGACTCCTACTCCCGGGCCCTCGAGGAAGCCGGCCAGTCCCGCGAGGCGCTGGCGGCGATCGAGAAGGCCGAGGAGCTGGGCAAGGACTCCCCCGCGTTGACGCAGCGCAAGGCCCTGATCCAGTTCAACCAGGGGCGCGAGAGCGCGGCCGTGGCTACGCTCCAGAGCGGCGTCGAGGCGGGCAAGTTCGGCGCCTCGGACGCGTTCCGGACGATCTTCGCCCACGCGTACCAGAACAAGTTCCAGCAGGGCCAGCTGGACGCGGCCTACGACCTGCTGGACGCGGCCGGACCGCTGGCCGTGGCCCAGGAGGACAAGCTGACCCGCAACTTCTGGCGGGGCTACATCCTCTACGAGAAGGGGAAGCGGGCCCACGAGCCCATGACCGCCGCGTCGGCTCGCCAGGCCAAGCCGCTCTTCGAGCGCGCGCTGGAGCTCTTCCAGGCCGCCCGCGGCTACGAGAAGATCCACGCCTCGGCCGACGTGCCGAAGCTGATCGATGCCGTCGAGCGCTTCATCGAGATCGAGGAAGCTCTGATCAAGCGCGGCCGCTGAGGCGGACGCAGGGCCGCTCCACAGGGCGCCGGCGGGGCTCACGCTCCGCCGGCGCTTCTGCATCAGGGCGTCATGAGCGTAATCGTACGGCCCGACACCTCGTAGTCGAACTCGCTCCCGCTCAGCGGCTCGCCATCCGCGTTCACCGACAGCTCCTCCTCCGCTTCCACCCGCAGCCGCTCCGTCTGGAAGTACAGCACGTCCGGATTGTCCACGTGCGTCCCCGCCCGCAGGTCCGGGAGCAGTGCCACGAAGTCCATCCGCGGCATCCCGGGCACGATCACCACGTCCAGAAGCCCATCCCCGAACTCCGCACGCGGCGTCAACAGGCTCCCGCCCCCCGTCTGCTTCGCGTTGCCCACGGCGAACAGCATGACCTCCCCGTCGTACGCTTCCCCCTCCGGCGTTGCGAACCGCGCACGGGACGGGCGTAGCTCCGAGAACTTCTTCACGCCCGTGATCACGTAGGCCCACGGACCCAGCAGCCGCTTCGTCTCCGACGGCGTCTCCTCCGTCGCCGTGGCCCCGAAGCCCCCCGTCGACACGTTCACGAAGTACCGCTCGTTCACCCGCCCCAGGTCCACCTCCCGGCGCCGTCCCTCCACGGCCACCCGGAACGCCTCCGGGATCTCCAACGGGATCCCCATCCCCGCCGCGAAATCGTTCGCCGTCCCCGTCGGCACCAGCCCGAACCGGCCCCGCCACCCCACCGCCACCGCGCCGTTCACCACCTCGTTCAGCGTGCCGTCCCCTCCCGCCGCGATGATCAGCTCCGCCCCCGACTCCGCCGCCTGCCGCGCCAGTCGCGCCCCGTCACCCCCCTCGAACGTCAGACGCGGCCGTACCTCGTGGCCCCGCGCCCGCAGCGAACCCACGCCTTCCCGGAGCGCCTCCAGGCCCTCCATCCCCTCCCGGGGCCGTATGATCACGCCGATCCGCACCGCTTCCCCTCCTTCTCTTGTCCGGCCGGTTTCGCCGTCCCGCCCTCCGGCCACGATGGCGCCCGCGCAAGGGCCGCGCCGCGGCCCTCCGGGGTGCCGGGGGGACAGCCTTGACACGTAGTGGGGCCGCGTCCTAGCTTGGTGGCAACCAGTGGGGAAGAGTGGGGAAGTGTGGTAAACGGGTCCCGAGGGGCGCGGGGACGGCCGGTGTCGACATTCCTGGGCAGCTACACCTATTCGCTGGACGACAAGGGGCGGGTGAGCCTTCCCGCCGCGTTCCGTCGTGGTGCGGAGGACCAGCGATTCGTGCTGCTGCAGGTCTACTCCCCGGGGCTGGCGCTGTACCCGGAGAGCGCGTGGCGGGAAGTGGAGGATCGGCTGCGGGGTGTGCTGCGGAACGATCCGGCGGCGCGGACGTGGGTGATGCGTGTGCTGTCGAGCGCGGTGGAGGTGACGCCGGACTCGCAGGGCCGGATCCTGATCCCGTCGCGGCTGCAGGAGGCGGCGGGTCTGGAGGGCCAGGTCCTGATGGTGGGGATGATCGACAAGGTGGAGCTGTGGAACCCGTCGGACTTCGACGCGGCCGCGAGCGGGAAGGACGACAAGTTCGATCAGTACGCTCCTCAGATATTCCGCTGAGGGTGTCGGACCCGCGGGGCCGGGGACGTGACATGACGGAGCGTTACCACGAGCCGGTCCTGGTGGAGGAGGTGCTTCGCTATCTGGAGCCGCGACGGGGCGGCCTGTATTTCGACGGCACGCTGGGTGGCGGGGGTCACAGCGAAGCGATTCTGGAGGCGGATCCCGAGGCGCGGGTGGTCGCCGCGGACCGGGATCCGGAGGCCCTGGCGGAGGCGGAGCGGCGGTTGGGAGGCTACGGCGATCGGTTCCGGGCACGGCGGGGCGATTTCGCGGAGGTGGCCGAGGGCCTGGAGGAGGCGTTGGCGGGGGCGCTGCTGGATCTGGGCGTCTCGTCGCATCAGATCGACGCGGTGGAGCGGGGCTTCACCTTCCGGGCGGGGGCTCCACTGGACATGAGGATGGGGGAAGCGGGGCGAACGGCGGCGGAGGTGCTGAACCGATACGGGGAGGAAGCGCTGGTGCGGGTGTTCCGGGAGTATGGCGAGGAGCGGCGGGCGTGGCCGCTGGTGCGTCGGATCGTGGCGCGCCGCTCGACATCGCCGTTCGAGACCAGCGAGGACCTGGTCGAGGTGCTGGAGGAGGTCTACCGGCATCGGCTGACGCCGCAGGACAAGGCGCGGGTCTTCCAGGCGCTCCGGATCGAGGTGAACGACGAGATGGCGTCGCTGGACCGGGCGCTGCCGGTGGTGCGGGAGCGGCTGGAGGGGAGCGGGGTGCTGGTCGTGATCGCCTACCATTCGCTGGAGGACCGCCGGGTCAAGAACGCGTTCCGGGAGTGGAGTCGGGCGTGCGTGTGTCCTCCCGAGCTCCCGGTGTGCCAGTGCCGGGGGGAGCCGCTCGGGGAGACGCTGACGCGGAAGGTGGTCCGGCCGGGGGCGTCGGAGGTGGAGCGGAACGTCCGTTCGAGGAGCGCGCGGCTGCGCGCGTGGAGGAAGGCGACATGAGGAAGGGGACTCCGGTCATTCGGACGGCGCTGTTGTTCGCCGCGCTGCTGTGCTCGCTGACGCTGGTGGTCTGGCGCCAGAGCCGGGCGCTGAACGTGCTGCGAGAGCTGGACGGGATCCGCCGCGAGCGGGTGGTCGCGGAAGCCCGTCGCGCGGCGTTGGTCCGGCGAGTGGAGGAGTTGGAGAGCCGTGCGCGCGTGGCGGGGGTGGCCCGGGAACGGTTCGGCATGCGCCTTCCCGCGGGGGATGAGATCGTGATCCTGCCCCTGCGGCCGCCGGCGCCCCGCGCCGTGGCCGCCGGTCGTCCAGCGGGGGATGGGACTGGCGGATGAGCCAGCACGGTGCCCTCCACGTCCGCCGTCGCCGGCTGCTGCTGGCCCTGCTGCTCCTGGGGGGGCTGGCTCTCCTGGGGCGCGGGTTCCAGCTGCAGGTCCTGCAGGCGGCGCAGTGGCAGGGGCGGGCCGAGCGGCAGCACCGCGAGCAGATCGTCCTGCCGGCGGAGCGGGGCACCATCTACGACCGCAACGGGATCCCGCTGGCGACGACGCAGGCCATGATCCGGGTGGCCACGGCGCCCCGGGAGATCGAGGACCGGGACGTCGTGGCCCGGGCGCTCCGGGAGACGCTGGGCCTTTCTCCGGCCGTGGTGCGGCGGGCGTTGAACCGGGGCCGCCGGTGGGTGGTGCTCCCGGGGCGCTACGAGCCCACGGTGCGGGCGGGGCTGGAGGACCTCACCGGCGTGTACCTGGAGCGGGTGCTGGAGCGGTTCCTCCCCCACGGCGGTGTCGCCCGCGAGGTCCTGGGCCGGGTCTCGCCGGACGGCCGGGCCCTGGGCGGCGTGGAGCTGGACGCCGACTCGCTGCTGCGGGGCGAGGACGGCTATGCGGTGGTGCGGCGGGACGCCCGGGGCGACCCCATCCCGGGCGCCCTGGTCCCCGTGAAGGAGCCGCGAGCCGGGCATTCGATCTTCCTCACGCTGGACCTGGGGCTGCAGGAGATCGCCGAGGAAGCGCTCCGGACCACGCTCCGGGAGCACGACGCCGAGGCGGGAGACCTGATCTTCGCGGACCCGCGGACGGGCGAGCTGCTGGCTGCGGCGAGCGTCCGCCGCTCCGGCCGCCGACACTGGCGGGGCGTGACCGACCCCTACGAGCCCGGCTCCACGATGAAGCCGTTCGTGATGGCGGCGCTGCTGGAGCGGGGTCGGGCCTCCCTGGAGGACTCGGTGTTCGCGGAGGACGGCTACTACCGTCTGGGCCGGCGGGAGATCCGTGACGTGCACGGGCGCGGCTGGCTCACGGCCGGCGAGGTCCTCCGTTACTCGTCCAACATCGGCATGGTGAAGCTGGCCGGGCGGCTCGAGCCCGCCGAGCAGTACGTGGCGCTCCGGAGCTTCGGCTTCGGGACGCCCACGGGGGTGCGCTACCCGTCGGAGTCCGGCGGGCGGTTGAGCCGGCCGGTGGGATGGTCCGGCTACACGCAGGCGAGCCTGGCCATGGGCTACGAGCTGTCCGTTACGCCGCTCCAGATGACCATGGCGTACGGGGCCCTGGCCAACGGGGGCCGGCTGATGGCGCCGGAGCTGATCCGGGAGGTCCGGAGCCCCGAGGGCAGGCGGGTATGGGAGAGCCGGCCGCAGGTGATCCGGCGGGCCGTGAGCGACACGACGGCACGGCGGATCGCGGCGGCACTGGCCGACGTGGTCCGGGAGGGGACCGGGCAGGAGGCGGGCCTGGGCGAGTTCCATGTGGCCGGGAAGACGGGCACCGCCCGGATGTTCGAGAACGGCGGTTACAGACGCGACGCCTTCACGGCCTCGTTCGCGGGGTTCTTCCCCGCCCGCGACCCCCAGCTGGTCTTCCTGGTCAAGCTGGACCGCGGCTCGGAGTACGGCGGCTCCGTGGCGGCGCCGGTGACCCGGGCGACGCTGGCCGCGGCGCTGGCGGCGCGGGCCTCGCCCCTGGACCGGCGGGCCATGGCGGCGGCGGCTCCCGACCCCGCGCCGGTGCGGGGGGCCGGCGTCTCGGCGGCGTGGCTGCCGCCGGCGCCGGGGCCCTTCGTCTTCCGGACCGACGCGGGCCCGCCGGAGCGGCCGGCGGTGGCGGAGGACCTGCGCGTGCCGGACGTCCGCGGCCGGAGCGCCCGGGACGCGGTGACGCGGCTCCACGCCTCGGGCTTCCGGACCCGGGTCGCAGGGGTGGGAACGGTGCAGGGCATGACCCCGGCAGCAGGGACGGCGGCGGCGCGAGGGAGTCTGGTGGTGCTGACGTTGGGGTGGTCGCGGTGATGGAGCCGCGGGCGCCGTCCCCGATCCCGCTGTCGGTGGTGACCGAGCGGCTGGCGGAGGAAGGGCTGGTGGAGCGACGCCCCGAGGGCGACGTGACGATCTCCGGCGTGACGGCGGACAGCCGCACCGTGACCCCCGGCGACCTCTTCTGTGCCTGGAAGGGGACGGCCCACGACGGACACGACTTCGTGGCCCGGGCGGTGGCGGCCGGCGCGGCCGCCGTGCTGGTCGAGGGGCCGATGGACGCCGGTGTCCCCCGGGTCGTGGTGTCGGGCGGGCGCCACGCCGCGGCCATCGCCGCCGACGAGATCATGGGCCGGCCCGCCGACGGCCTGGTCCTGGCCGGGGTGACCGGGACGAACGGGAAGACCACGACGGTGTGGATCCTCCGGCACCTGCTCGGCGTGCGCTACACCACCGCCTCCCTGGGTACGGTAGGCGCGGTCCTGACCGACGGCGTGCCGATCCCCGGCACCGAGAGTCTGACGACGCCCGGGCCCGTGGGGATGGCCACCACCATGCGCGCATTCGCGGACCACGGCATCGAGGCCGTCGCCATGGAGGTCTCGTCCCACGCGCTCGACCAGGCACGGGTCCAGGCGCTCCGCTTCGACGCCGCGGTCTTCACCAACCTGACCCGCGACCATCTCGACTACCACGGGTCCTTCGAGCGCTACCGGGCGACGAAGCGAGAGTTCGTCGAGCTGCTCCGCCCCGACGGTACCGCCATCCTCAACGCCGACGAGCCCGCCTGGGACGGCCTGGAGCGCCGGGCGCCGCACGCCCTCCGGTTCGGGCTGGAGGGGGGGCGGGGCGCCGACGATGCCGATGTCGTGGCCCGGGAGATCGAAGGGACGGACACCGGGAGCCGGTTCCTCCTCGCGACCCCCCGCGGCGATGCCCGGGTGGAGCTGCCCCTGCTGGGGGCGTACAACGTGCAGAATGCGGTGGCGGCGGCGGCGACGGGATTGGCCCTGGGGCTGGAGCTGGAGGAGGTCGTCCATCGCCTCGCCACGGCGCCTCAGGTGCCGGGCCGACTGGAGCAGGCGGCGGACCGCCCCTGCCGCGTCGTGCTGGACTACGCCCACACGCCCGACGCCCTGGGCCGCGTGCTGGAAGCGCTGCGACCGGTGACCGGCGGGCGGCTCATCGTCGTGTTCGGCGCGGGCGGCGACCGGGACGCGGGCAAGCGGCCGGAGATGGGCCGGGTCGCGGCGGGGCTGGCGGACGTCCTGGTGGTGACGTCGGACAATCCGCGCACCGAGGATCCCGACGCCATCATCGACCAGATCATGGCGGGGATCGACGGGGAGGCGGTGCGGGTGACGGACCGGCGGGAGGCCATCGGCCGTGCGCTGGAGATGGCGCGGCCCGACGACCTCGTGCTGCTCGCCGGCAAGGGGCACGAGCGGTACCAGGTGCTGGGCACCGAGACGGTGCCGTTCGACGAGCGGCGCGTGGTCCGGGAATGGACCGAGGCGAAGGGGGCGGGATGAGCCACTGGACGGAGGGCGAGGTGCTGCGCGCGCTGGAGCTGGCCGTGTCCACGGACGTGGGCAACGGCGGGCGGCCGGACGCGTCCTCGTTCGCCTCCGTGGGAACGGACACCCGGACGCTCGCCGAGGGCGCGCTCTTCGTCGCGCTCCGGGGCGACACCTTCGACGGCCACGATTTCCTCGAGCGGGCGGCGGAGAGCGGGGCCCGGGCGGCGGTGGTGGACCGGGTCCCGGAGGACGCGCCGGCGCTCCGCTATTACCGGGTCCCGAACACGCTGACGGCGCTGGGCCGGATGGGTCGGGCCCGGCGGCGCGCCCTGGACGGCCGCGTCGTGGCCATCACCGGGACGAACGGCAAGACGACGACGAAGGAGATGGCCCGGGCGATCCTGTCCACCCGCTACGCGACGCACGCCACGTCCGGGAACCTGAACAACCTCATCGGCACGCCGTTGACCCTGCTGGCGGCGCCGGACGACGCCGAAGCCCTGGTGGTGGAGATCGGGACCAACGCGCCCGGCGAGATCGCGCGGCTGGCCGAGATCGTCGAACCGGACGTCGGCCTCATCACGGCGGTGGCCGAGGGGCACCTCGAGGGGTTCGGCACGGTGGAGGGGGTGCTGCGGGAGAAGACGTCCCTGCTGTCGCGCCTGCGCCCGGGCGGGCTGGCGCTGGTGGCCGACGAGCCCCGGTCGCTGCCGGAGCGTGCCCGGTCCCTGACCCGGCGGGTCCGGGTCGCGGGATGGAGCGACCGGGCGGATCCGGAGTTCCGGGCGCAGGACCTCCGGGTCGACGACCGGGGCCGCATCCGCTTCCGCTGGCAGGGCCGTGACGTGGCGCTGCCGTTCGGCGGCCGCGTCCACGTCCGCAACGCCCTGCTGGCGCTCGGGCTGGGCCTGGAGTGGGGCGTGGACCCGGACGAGGCGGTGGCGGCGCTCGCGGCGCTGGAGCCGCCGTCGATGCGCGGGGAGCTGGTCCGGTACGGCGAGCTCCGGGTCCTGGCGGACTGCTACAACTCGAACCCGGACAGCCTCCGCGCCGCCGTGGAGACCCTGCTCGGCCTGCCCCGGGGGGGCGGCCGGGTCGCCGTGGTCGGGTCCATGCTCGAGCTGGGTGCCAAGAGCGCGTCCCTGCACCGGGAGTCGGCGGTGTCGCTGGCGGAGTCGGACCTGGACCTGATCGTGGCCACCGGCCTGTTCGTCCCGGCGTTCGCGGACCTGGCGGACGCGCTGGGCGACCGGCTGGTGCTGGAGGAGGATCCCGAGGCCGCGTTCGAGCCCATGGCCGAACGCCTGCGCGGCGACGAGGTGGTGCTGCTGAAGGGTTCGCGGGGGGTCGCGCTGGAGCGGCTCATGCCGCGGCTCGAGGCACGGTTCGGCGACCCGTCCACGGCGACCGGAGGCTGAGACGGTGCTCTACCATTTCCTGGCTCCGCTGGCCGAACACCACATCATCTTCAACCTGTTCCGCTACATCACGTTCCGGGCGG
>JABAOG010010957.1_pt2 | contig 15808 bp, 11 predicted proteins | sample 7062131 | NCBI WGS metagenome assembly JABAOG01 (sample SAMN14538629, study PRJNA623070) | marine sediment metagenome | biome: marine biome [ENVO:00000428]; feature: marine pelagic biome [ENVO:01000023]; material: deep marine sediment [ENVO:00002113] | place: India: Arabian Sea | collected...
ATCCGCTTCACGGTTGCCCGTGCTGCGGTACTTCAAACGTACGCGTGCCGTCGATCGCCGTCAAGCTGTACGGCTCAGATCTTTTCGCGACCTATATCGAGATTTCGCGAGCGGGCTGAATCTCAATTGTGTCATTCGCTTGTCGTATAGTCGTCACCATGCCGTTGGAAACTCTTTCGCCCAGCCGAGCAAGTGACTTCAAGCAGTGCCCGCAGCTGTTCAAGTTTCGATCGATCGATCGTCTGCCCGAACCGGTGACGATTTATCAGGCTCGCGGCACCACCGCCCATCTCGCACTCCAGGACTTGTACGACTTCTCCCCGGCCGATCGAACGCCCGAAGCCCTCTACGACCTCTTCCGCAAGGCATGGACCGAATTGAGGGCATCCGAGGACTACGCGGACCTGTTCTCATCCGATGACGAAGAGCGACGGTGGGGCATCGAGAGCCTCGAATTGCTGGCCAACTACTTCAGCGTGGAGGATCCTGCACTGGTCTCCCCTCTCGATCGCGAGTTAGACATCGTCGAGGACCTCGGAGGTATCACCATCCGGGGGATCCTCGACCGCATCGATGAACTCCCGAGTGGAGATCTGGTCATCACCGACTACAAGACCGGCAAAGCTCCTCCGGAGCGATACGCACTCAACTCCTTCTTCGCGTTGAAGATCTACGCCCTGCTGATTCGTCACACCACCGGCAGAACCCCGGTCGAGGTGCGGCTCCTCTATCTGAACGGTCCGACGCTGTACCGTCTGCCCGTCAACGATCGACATCTCGACGGGATGGAGAAGCAACTCCGAGCGCTGTGGTCGACGATCGACAAGGCGATCGAGGACGACCATTTCCCGCCCCGGCCCGGGCGCCTGTGCGACTGGTGCTCGTTCCAGGACCAGTGCCCGGCGTTCACAGACCGATTGGCGAACTCGGCATGAGCGACGTGAACCTTCTCGAGGACGACTTCGGGCTGTTGCGCGAGCGGTTCGGAGATTCCGTCGAAGTCGTGTTCGACGGCACTCCCGAGTCGTGCCCGATCTGCCACGGCGAAGTTGCGCAGCTACGCCTGGAACTCGAACCCCTGGAGGCTGTGGTGTGCAACTCCTGCGGTGCCGTTCTGGTCGCGTGATCCGGAGCGATGGGTTTTCTGTCACACCCTCTCGATACCGTGGTGACCATGATGGAAGCAACACTCATTCAGCAGATCCTCGCCGACGCAGGCATCGACTCCCAGGTCGTGTTCGAGGGGCATGGGCCGACCTGCCCGGTGTGCAGTCCGATCATCGAAGCTGCGGCGTGAGAGTGCGTGCCCTGCCTTCATGACGGAGTGGCGCATCGACCCCGAGGACTGGTCCGAAGCCATCCGGGCCGTCGACGGCCCGCAGATCGTCGTGGCCGGGCCCGGGACCGGCAAGACCGAGTTTCTGGTCCGGCGGTTCATAGAACTCAGCGAGCGTCGCGGGGTGCCGACCGATCGCATCGCGATGTTGACCTTCTCGCGCAGAGCGGCGTTCGAGCTACGGTCGCGGGTCGTTTCCGGACTCAACCGATCCGTTGCCGACGTTCCGGCCTCGACGTTTCATTCGCTGGCCTTCCGACTGCTCGAGCGATATGCGACCGACAAACTGGGATGGAGCGAGATGCCGTCCCTCCTCACCGGCCCCGAGCAGGTGGCGATGGTCTCCGAACTCCTGTCTTCGGAGGACCCGCGCCGGTGGCCGGTGTTGTTCCGCCCCCTCCTCGAGTCGGCAACCTTTGCCGAAGAGGTCGCCGACTTCATCATGCGCACTCGCGAGCACCTGCTCGATGACCATTCGCTGCGCCGACTTGCCTCCAACCGGGACGACTGGCGGGCGCTTCCAGACTTTGTCGATCGCTACTCGTCCGAGTTGAGACGGCGAGGACGCCTCGACTATGGAACGCTGCAGATGCTGGCCGTCGAACTCCTGGACGACCCCACGGTTCAAGACGACGCGTCCGAGCGATTCCGATACCTGATCGTCGACGAGTACCAGGACACCACCTCCGCCCAATCCGAGATGCTCGTCCGTCTCACTGCGCGCCGGAAGAACCTGCTGGTTGCGGCCGACCCCTATCAGTCGGTGTATTCGTTCCGGGGGGCCGAGTTGCACAACGTCGCCGAATTCCCTGAACGTTTCAGAGATGCCGACGGCGCTCCCGCTCGACGCCTCGTGCTCACCACTTCGTTCCGGGTGCCCTCCGAGATTCTTCAAGCCGCCGTCCGTTTGACCGCCGGGGGTGAACTGCCGGGCGGTACCGGACCCGTCATTCCGGCACCGCACTCGGGTCGGGTCGAAGTCAGGAGATTCGGCCAGCAGTCCGAGGAAGCAGAGTGGATCGCCGGCGAGGTAGAGCGACTCCACATCGAGGAGGGGATCCCGATCGATCGGATGTCGGTGCTCGTACGGTCGAAACGCCGATTCCTCCCCGAGTTGTCGCGGGCACTCGAGCGTAGATCGATTCCCCACGATCTCCCGGATTCGCGTCTGGTCGATCACCCGGCGGTGCGCGTCGTCTTCGACATCGTGCAAGCGGCGGCGACCCTGGCCGATTCGCACACAGGTGAGCTCGACCGGACGATCCGCCGCATTCTGCTGGGGCCTCTCCTCGGTGTCCCATTGACCGTCGAACGGGAGGCCTACCGGCGGCGACTCCGCTCCGACACACCATGGCCCGAGATCCTCCGTACGACCGTACCCGAGTCGGCCGAACTCGCCGATCTGATCGAGGATGCCGCATGGGCACGCAATGAATCTGCCGCCGACGGCTTCTGGTACCTCTGGAACACACTCCCGCAGTTCAGCGGACTCGTGCGAGATCCCGACCGATCGGACTTCCGGGCGGCACTTGCCGCCTTCTCGCAGGTTCTCCAGCGTCAGCAAGCGCGGGATCCAGCACTCAACCTCGGCGACTACGTCACGCTCGCCGAGCGCGAGGACTTCGAAGCGACTCCCCTATTGCGCTTCACAACCGAAGACACCCCGCGCCTCACCCTCACGACCCTCCACCAGGCGAAAGGACTCAGCTTCGATACCGTGTTCATCGCCGATGCGGTGGAAGGTGTGATGCCGGACCTTCGTCGACAACGATCGGTCCTTCAGACTCGGCTCCTCTCACGGCACCATGACCCTCATGCCGCCCGCCGGTTCCGGCTTCAGGAGGAGATGCGCCTCGCCTACACGGCAATGACCCGGGCATCCCGGCGGGTCGTATGGACCGCGACAGACGCCGGCAACGACGATCCCCAGCGACGCCCGAGTCGCTTTCTCGCCGCACTCAGCATCCCTCCGATCGACAACCGGGACGGCGCTCTCTCACCGATGGATTCGCCGGAAGGTGCACCGGTCACACCGGCGGAAGCAGAAGCCCATCTCCGCCGGATGCTCGTCGATCCCGGGCTACCGGCGGCGACGCGCCTGGCGGCAGCGACGGCCCTGGTGACCAGACCCAACCCGGCGATCAGACCCATCCATGAGTTCGCCGGCATCCGCGAACGTGGGCCCGACGTCGGCTTGATCGGCAATGATCTCCGCCTCTCGCCCAGCCAGGCGGAGACCTACGCAACCTGCCCGCGCCAGTACGCCCTCACACACCGACTCGATGCCGGCGGCGACGCCGGACCGTACGCATCGTTCGGACGGATCATCCACGACATCCTGGAGGCCACCGAACAGGACGCCGTTTCCACCGGCCAAACCCACGGCTCGGCTGAGCGAGCGCTGGAGCACCTCGATCGCTACTTCGCCGACGCGGACTTCGGACTTCGGCGAGGTGCCTGGCACAGGCGAGCGGAGCGACTGTTGCGCAGCCTGTATGAGGCCTGGATCCGGCCTGATGCCGTGCCGGTGTTGCTCGAGCATCCGTTTCGTGATGAGATTGGAGGCATCCCATGGCGTGGGAGAGCCGACCGTATCGAACGGACGTCCGATGGTCGGCTGCGCATCGTCGACTACAAGACGACCACCTCCGCCAAGACGGCGGACGAGGCGGCGACCTCCCTCCAGCTCGGCTTCTACCTGAGGGCCGCCCGGAACGATCCGGTGGTCACAGCACACGGCGAGCCCGACGAGGCGGAGTTCTGGTACCCGCTGGCCAAGCGAAAGCAACGTTGGTCGGCGCTCGATCCGGGCCGCCTAGATGAAGTCGTGGAGCTCATGGAGGGCATCGGCGATCGTATCCGGGCCGAGGATTGGCGGCCGAAGATCCAGGCTGCCTGCAGTCGCTGTCCTGTGCGTATCGCGTGCCCCGAATGGCCCGAGGGCATGGAGTCGTACTCGCGATGACCATCACACCGACTACGGAACAGCAAGAGATCATCGCCTATCCGCCGCGGCCGCTTCGCATTGCCGCAGGAGCCGGCACCGGCAAGACGACCACGCTGGCGCTCCGAATCGCCCATCTCGTGGGCGGCGGTCACGCCGAACCCGAGCAGATCCTCGGCATCACCTTCACCAACAAGGCGGCGCAAGAACTCGCCGACCGCGTCGCGACGATGCTGGAGGGCGTCGCCGCACCCGGACGCGACATCGAGGTTTACACCTATCACGGGTTCGCAGCGCTGATCCTGCGTGAGTTCGGCATGCTGGCGGGTGTCGAACACGATGCCCGGATCATCACGCCCGTCTTCGCCCGGCAACTGCTCTTCGACGCCATCGATCGCGGCTCCTACGACCACCTCGACGTCACGTGGCGCGGCATCGTCGACCGGCCCGAGCAGCTCGCAGCCGACCTGGGCGACAACCTCCAGACCGCCGACGACCTGCGGCGGTCTGCCCCGGACGACGCGAGCGGGATCTGGCAGGAACGAGCCGAACTCGCCGGCATCATCGCCCGGTTCGAGGCCGAGAAACGCCGTCTCGGCGTGGTCGACTACTCAGATCTGGTACGGCTCGCCCACGAGGTCGTTGGCGACCATCGCGAGATCGCAGCTCGCATCAGGGCCCGATACCGGTTCGTACTCCTCGACGAGTACCAGGACACCAATCCTGCCCAACGCGAGATGTTGCTGAAGATCTTCGGAGGGGGATTCCCGGTCACCGCAGTAGGTGATCCGGACCAGACGATCTACGAGTGGCGAGGGGCCTCGCTGGAGAACTTCGCAGCCTTCCCACAACACTTCGCAAACGCCGACCAAAGCCCTGCGGAGACACGCTCCCTGTCGGTGAACCGGCGGTCCACCAGCCGCGTGGTCGAACTCGCCAACGCCGTGCGGGCGCGCACCGGCGGCGAGCCCGGCGCCGATCTCACGCCCACCGGTGCGGCGGAAACCGGTTTCCTAGGTTGCAGGTGGGCGCGCACAGCAGTGGATGAGGCCGAGTTCATCTCCGACACGATGACGCAACTCCATCAGGACGGCTTCGCCTGGCGCGAGATGGCGGTGTTGTTTCGCAAGAACAAGGACATCCCCCTGGTACGCCGGGCACTCGAGGAACGCTCGATCCCGGCGGAAGTCGCCAGCGTCGGTGGCCTGCTGACGATTCCGGAGATCGTCGACGTCCATGCCTGGTTGCGGATTCTCGACAACCCGGACGACGGACCCGCATTGCTCCGCATCCTGCTGGGCAGCCGCTACCGGCTGGGCTTCTCAGACCTCCTGCCACTGACACGGTGGACGTGGAGAAACCCTGCCGACTCGTCCGGCAGGAGGCCGTCGTTGCTCGAAGCGGTCGATGGACTGGACCGAGTTTCCGATCTCGAAGAGCGGGCACGCGCTGCGCTCAGCGATTTTCGTTCGATCTACCGGACCTTGCTGCAGGATGCGCAGGGAACCAGCCTCGTCGAACTCGCACGGCGAATCCTCCAGGCCACCGGCGCCTGGCAGGAAGTCGAGGCGATGCCCGATCAGTTGTCGATTCGACTGAATCTGCACCGGTTCCTAGACCTCACCGAAGAGTGGAGTCCGCTCGAGGGCCGACCTTCGTTGCCGGCCTTCCTGAACTACCTCGAGATGATGGCCGAAGGGAACAGCGAGGAACTGACGCCGGCCCGGCTGAGCGGTCGCGACGCCGTCGGACTCCTCACGGTCCACCGTGCCAAAGGGCTCGAGTGGCCGGTCGTGTTCATTCCGGCGGTCTACCAGGGCAACTTCCCGTCTGGTGTGCGGTCGTATGAAGACCCGTACGAGAAGGCCCACATCCTTCCTCATGAACTGCGGCTCGACCGGCACAGCCTGCCGGCGCTGTCCGCCGCCATGCACCGCGACGAACGGCGGGCGCTGCTCAAGACGCGAGCCGATCAGCAAGAGTGGCGCACCGCCTACGTCGCCGTCACCCGCGCCAAGGAACGGCTGTACGTGTCCGGCGCCCACTGGTATGGGAGCCCCGAACCCAGGCGCACGCCGGTCACACCCGGGGAGTTCTTCGAACTGGCCGCGACACACGGGGACGACATGGGTCGGGACGAGCCGGGCGACCGTCCGGAGGTACTTCGCTACGTGTCGGCCGGCGGGGGCGGCCCCGATCCGGTGTTCCCGGCCGGCTGGGATGCTGCGTTGCGCACGATGTCCATCGATCCTGAATGGGCGGCTCGACGATCCGAGGAGCTGGGAATCGTCGACGCATACCATGACCGGGTGGCGCACTACCAGGAGAAGCTGTTTCGCATCCCCGACCCGCCCCGGGCACCCGAACCGAGCCCACCGGCAACCTCGGTCACAGGCCTCGTCACGTACGCGACATGCCCCCGCCGCTTCTACTGGTCGGAGATCGACCGGTTGCCGAGACGACCTTCGGCCCGCGCGCGGAGAGGCATCGAAGTGCACCGACGCATCGAACTCCACAACCGCGGGGAAATTCCGCTCGAAGACTTCGACGACCACGCCTACGACCTCGACTCCGGCGAACGCAGTGGGACACGACCCTTCGACACATTCCTCGCCTCACGTTTCGCCACCAGCCGGCCGTTGCTGATCGAAGCACCATTCGATTTGAGAATCGGAGGGTCGACCGTTCGGGGGCGCATCGACGCGATCTACTCCCCGGCGCCGGGCCATTGGGAGATCGTCGACTTCAAGAGCGGCAGGCCGTCGAAAGACCCGGCGACCGTCGTCCAACTCGAGGCGTATGCGGTCGCCGCGCACGAGGTCCCGTTCGCTACGACGCGCCCGGACACCGTTGATGTGACGTTTGCCTATCTCGGTGACGGGCTGCACACGGTCACCGAACGCGTGAACGACGAATGGCGCCATCGAGCACGTGAACGACTCACCGGACTGCTGGCCGGCATCGAGTCGGAACAGTGGCAGGCCACACCGTCCGCCGCCTGCGGTCACTGTGACTTCCGGCGCTTCTGCGAGCCGGGCCTGGCATGGAGCGACGACTGAAGCTCCCGGCACACACAGCGGGGACTAGTTTGAGATCAAGGAGGTAGGACCATGGCCGTGTTGAGAATCTGGAGCGATCTGCGATGCCCATGGGCATACATCGCCACCATCCGCCTGCACCGGATGCGAGACCACCTCTCTGCGGACGAGGTGCTGTTCGATCACAGGGCGTACCCTCTGGAACTCACGGAGGCGGGTCTGTTATCTGAGGCATCGGCACGAGCGGAGATGATCGTCGCCGCCCGGCTCGAGTCGAGCGCCTTCTCTCTGTACGAGCGCCATGACTGGCCTACGACCTACCTCCAGGCGTTCGAGGCGCAGAAGTGGGGCTACTCGCTGGGCCAGGACATAGGCGAACGTTTCGATCTGGCGCTGCGCAGAGCGCTGTTCCTCCACGGTCACAATCTCACGCTGCGCGACGAGATTCTCGAGGTGGCGGCAACGGAGCAGCTCTCGAGCGACCAGCTCGCCGCGGCGTTGGATGACGGCCGTTTCCGCAAAGCGGTGATCGGCGATATCGAAGAGGGCAACGCACTCGATGTCGCAGGATCCCCGCACCTCATCCTTCCGGACGGCGAGGCCCATCACAATCCGGGCATCACCCTTCGATGGGAACGCGGCATCCCCATCATCGAGGCAGATCATCCCTCCGTCTACGAAGACATCATTCAGATCAGCTCGGTTGAGTGGTGATCTCCATCAGACGACCTTGCCGGATTCGACCTCCAGCAGAATCGTGACCGGACCGTCGTTCACGAGTTCGACCTCCATGGATGCACCGAAGCGCCCCTCGGAGACGGGCACGGATTCGCCGATTCTTCGAGCGACCTCCCGAACGAGCTGTTCGGCCGCCTCCGGGTCGGCGGCAGCGGTGAACGACGGCCGGCGTCCCCTCCGCAGATCACCGTAGAGGGTGAACTGGCTCACGACGAGGACCGCTCCATCGATCTGCCCCACCGAACGGTTCATCTTCCCGCCGGAATCGGCGAAGACCCGCATCCCCACGATCTTGTCGGCCAGCCGCCTCGCCTCATCTGATGTGTCGCCTCCTGCAACACCAACCAGGACGGCGAGACCGGGGCCGATCGATCCCACGACATCGCCGTCGACGCGCACGTGGGCACTCTGAACTCTCTGAACGACCGCTCGCATCCGGCTGAATCTACCGGGTCGCTTCGCCGCCGGACGACCCGCACCGCTCTATGTGGTCGAGCAGTTGGAACCGGGTCGCCTGCAATCGCGACCCCAGAGCCACGACGAAGAGCCCGAGGAGCTCGTATCCGAGCGTGTGATCTTCGTCGCAGGCGGCGCGGACCGCGTCTCCATGGAAGCGGAAGACCTTCGTCGGAGCTACGGCGCGACAGGTGAACTGCCATCGGTGGGGTGGGTACAACCAGGAGATCCCGAGGAGATTGCCCGGACGCAACACCTGCACGACGACGCCGGCGTCCGTGCCCTCTACTTCGAGGGCGATCCTGCCCGACGAGATCAGATAGAAATCGATCGCAGGATCATTCTGTCGGAACATGATCTCGCCGGCCTCGTAGTGCACCTCCGTGACGAAGTTCGAGAGGAAACGAAGATGCTCCTCACTCAGGCCGTCGAGAAAGGGCTGTTGATCGAGCTGTGCGGTGAGGTCGATCATGATTCCACCTTCGGAGCAGCCTGCACGGGGTGCTTCCCCCGTCGACGGCGTGCGTCCACCTTCAACGTACGACTCCGAACCGGGCCGTAGTAGAGGCATGCAGCACGTTTCGAAACAGACCCTCGACCCCGGCGCGCCGGCCGTTCGGCAGAGAACCGATCGTCCGGCATACAATCCGTTCATGGAGCGCATCGAGGACACACTCGAGACGGAGCCCGGCTGGATTGGATCCGGGCCGCCGCTGGTGTTCCTCGGAGATGCCTCTTCAGGTCTCGAGCGCCGGCTCATCCAGGGATGGATCGACCAGACATCGGCCGGACGGCCGTACGATCTCCTCTGGCTCCCGCCGTCGCGAAGAATGCGCGGGACGCGCTACCCCGACCCGGCTCTCGAGCAGCGAATTCGGGCACCGGGTGACGCACTGCTCGTGCCGCTGCGGGTGGCCTGGCTCCCCCCGGAGCGTATGGGAAAACGGTCGGTCACGCTCGCCGACCTGCTCAAGTTCGGCGATCCGCGAGACCCGGACCCGGTCCGTCAATACCTGATCCTCTCGAGAAACCCCGACCGTTGCAGGATCGTGGTGGGTGAGCCGGCGTCGGTCTCGGAGATAATGAGAGCCCACGAAGACTCGATCGAGATCAAGACACCGGGGGAGTTCGTGGCGCACCGGGCGTGGCTGGCGCTCGAGCGGGCCGAACGGAGCCTGCGGGGCAACCGGTACAAGGTTCCGAAGTTCGTGGCCAGGGAACTGACCGGCTCCCAGGAGTTCCTCGACGGCATGGCCGGGATCGCCGAACGGGAAGGACGCTCCATCGAGTCGGCACAGCGCAAGGCTCAACGCTACGTCCGCGAGATCGCCGCCTCCCACTCCCCCCTGGTCATCGACCTGATCGCCAACGCCATCCACTGGCTGTACCGGCAGGGGTACGGGGCGATCCACTACGACGAGCACGAGATCCGGGAACTCTACGAGTTCGGACGAGAGCACCCGCTCGTGTTCCTGCCGTCACACAAGTCTCAGCTCGACCGGCTCGTGCTGCAGTACATCCTCTGGGAGAACGATCTGCCGCCGAACCACACCGCCGGTGGCATCAATCTGAACTTCTTCCCGGTCGGTCAGCTGGTCCGCCGCACGGGCGTCTTCTTCATCCGGCGATCGTTCAAGGACAACGACCTCTACAAGCACGTGCTGCAGAGCTATATCGACTACCTGATCGAGAAGCGGTTCCCACTCGAGTGGTATCTCGAAGGAGGCCGATCTCGCTCCGGCAAGCTCCTCCCTCCCCGTTTCGGCATGCTCTCCTACGTCGTCGATGCGCACCACCGCGGCAAGGCCGACGACGTCTACCTGATTCCCACGTCGATTGCCTACGACCAGATCTTCGACGTGGGATCCTATGCCGCCGAACAGCAGGGTACGGAGAAGCAATCGGAGAGCTTCGGCTGGTTGATCAGTTCGATCCGGACGCTCCGGAGACGCTACGGAGACATCCACGTCAGATTCGGCCGTCCGATCTCGGTCGAAGCGGAATGCATCACCGAGGCGACGACCGAAGAGCGAGCTTTGAACGTACAGAAACTCGCATTCAAAGCGCTCCGCGGAGTCAACAAGGTGACCCCGATCACGCCGACCTCGGTTGTGACGCTGGCGTTGCTCACCAACGAGCGCAGAGCGATGACCGTCGACGAGATCCGGGAGGAGTTGCGCGGCCTCGTCGGCTACATTCTGCGGAGGCGCTTGCCGACGACGGAGAGAGTGCGCTTCGGCGGTGCCGCACAGGTGAAGGAAGTCCTCGACCGCTTGCGCGAGCACGACATCGTCACCCGGTTCGACCAGGGACCGGTTCCCGTCTACCGCATTCAGGAAACCCAGTACCTGGCCGCCGCCTACTACCGCAACACGATCGTCCACTACTTCGTCACCGGCGCCATCGCCGAACTCGCCCTTCTCCGGGCTTCCGAGTCTGGGAATGAGGACGCTACCGAGGTGTTCTGGGACGAAGTGATGCGGCTGCGAGATCTGTTGAAATTCGAGTTCTTCTTCTCGGACAAGCCGGCGTTCGTCGCCGAGGTGCGGGATGAACTCTCGTACTTCCGTGAGAACTGGGAGCAGACGCTGACCGAGGGAAGCAAGGCGATACGATCGCTGCTGGGTCGTCTGCGGCCACTGCGCGCACACTGGGCACTCGGACCGTTCCTGGAGGCCTACCTGGTAGTAGGCGACGCACTCGCCATACAACCGGTCGACGAACCGGTCGAAACCAAGCGGATCCTCGCGGAGAGCCTCGGACTCGGCGAGCAGTACCGCCTCCAACTTCGGATCAGCAAGGCCGAAGCGGTCTCACAGGTGCTGTTCAAGTCGGCGCTCGGCCTGGCCGCCAACCGCAACCTGCTCGAGCCGCGGGACGGTGTCGACGGCGAACGGCGGGCGTTTGCCGATGAGATTCGCGACGTCCTCCGGCGGGTCAACGTCATCGCCACTCTCGCCGAAGGCCGGCGAGCCGGACTCGTCTGACCCCCGGTCACCTATCGGGTCAGTGCCCGCCGGAACAGCACCGTCGCCACAGCGAGGAGCACGACGGCAAAACCCACCAGCACACCGAGTTCCGTGGTGATCGAACCGAGGCCACCGTCCCGGTAGATCAAATCCTTGAACCCGCGCAGCGCCCAGTAGTGCGGAGTCCCCCGGGCAATCGTCTGCATCGCAGTCGGGAAGATCTCGAACGGCACCATCGCACCCCCGACGGCCGCGAACATCAGCCCGACGAAGACCCCGACCGAACTCGCCTGCTCGGGTGTTCGAAACGCCGACCCCGCCAGCATCCCGACTCCCGTACCGACGAGCGCGAAGATCGTCACCATCAACGTCGCAAGGGCGATGTTCCCCCAGGCGATGCCGAAACCGAATGCGGTGCCGAGCAGGATCAGCATGCCCTGCAGGAACGCCACCGCGAACCGACCCAGCGCCTCCCCGATGAGGATCGTCCCGGCTGCCGTCGGCGTCGAGAACATACGGCGGGACACGCCGAGTGTCCGCGAGAGGATGAGTTTCTCGGCCGCCGTCAGCGAGGTGAGGAACATGAACAGCACCAACATCCCCTGGGCCGAGTGGTCGATCGGATCGAACCCTTCCGGAAACACCGACTGGCCGGCGGTGACCACGTCGACGCGAACGCCGGGAACCGTGACGCGCATCGCCTCGACCATTGCGATGTTGCGCTCGAGATCACCGATTCCTTCCGAGGCCGCGAATGCCGCCGCCCGAACCACGGAACTCTGCTCCGCAATCGCGGCGTCCACCGATTCCCTCAGCGTGCCGCCGAACGTGTTGGGAGGGGCGTAGTAGAGGAGGACGGCCGGCTCGCCCTCCAGCACACGCTCGGTGTAGTCGCCCGGTAGGGCGAGTCCGGCGTCGACGCGGTTACGGGACACACCCTCGATGAGCGCGTCGGCGTCCTCGAACGCGACCAGGTCGACGTCGTCGGCCTCCAGCGTCGCGAGCAGTTCCTCCCCCAGCGAACCGCCGTCTCCTTCGATCACTCCGAGCTGGGGATTGAACGATCCGCCGAACGCGGCACCCATCACCAGAATGATGATGAATGGCAACAGCACGATGAAGAACAACCCCAACCTGTCCCGCAGCAATCGGGTGAGGTTCGCTCTGGCGATGGCGATCGCTTTCATCGGCCGACCACCATGGTCTTCGCTCTGATCAGACCAATGCCTCCCGTCACGAAGCCGATGGCCGTCATGACCCCCACCGCAGGGAGCGCATCGAGAACTGTCCCGGAAGCGGCGGCGAGTTCGTCGAGTCCGCGCAAGAACCAGGCGTGTGGCGTGATCAAGCTCAGCGTTGCGACGAGATCGGGGGCCCGATCCAGACTGAAGAAGGTTCCACCAAGAATTGCGAGCGACATGGCGATGATGGCGTTCCATCCGGATGCCTGTTCCTCGGTCTTCGCCATGGTGGCGGCCATCGCCGAGACGCCCGAAGCGGAGATCACGGCGGCGATCGTAAGGAGACCGACTCCGATCGGACTCCCCCACTCGGCTCCGAGCATCAGTGATGAGGCAACGATCAGCACCACCATCGCCACCAGCCCCAGAACGAACCCGGTGAATGCCTTGCCAATGACGATCGCCCACGGTCCGATCGGCGCGGCGACGAGGCGAGTGAGCGTACCTCCCCTCCGTTCGGCCAGGAGGCTCAAGATGCCGAACTGAGCGGTGAAGAACAGGAACATGATCGCCATCGATGCCGCGTAGAAGGTCTTGTCGGACATTTGCTTGGCGTCGGCTTCGAGTTGCTCGATGGTGATCGAAGGCTCGAACACCGCCGCCCTCGAAGAGAGGTCGTCGATCACCCCCGGCTGGACCGAGGTGAATCCGCCCAGTGCCGCCGCCACCGACAGCGACACGGCATTGATCTCCTCGGCGTAGGTGGTGGCGATCGCCGATGCGATCTGCGTGGCCAGTCCGGCGTCGACGTTGCCGATGATGGTGAGCGTGGCGTCGCGTCCGGAGGTGATGTCCTGCGAGAAGCCCTCCGGGACGACGAACGCAGCTCCGACCTCTCCCTGCTCGACCAGTTCGGCGGCCTCCTGCCGATCGGTCACCGGAACCAGGTCTGCGAATCCGGCATCGACGACTCCGGGCAGGACCTGGTTCGTCAGCAGTTGCGAAACCGGGCCGCCGTCGAGATCGGCCACCGCGTACGCGGTGTGGAATGCCTGACCGGCCGGGAGCAGGACCGAGAAGATGGCCGCCAGGGCGAAGGGCGCAATGATCCCCATGACGATGGCCGACCTGTCGCGCAGACGCTGACGAAGGTCCTTGGAAGCAATGGAGAGTATCGCTCGCATGTCAGCTCCATCGTGCCTTGTAGATCGGTCCACCGACCATCGACGCCTCCAGACAATCGCCGACCCGTTGGGAGATCCTACTCCGGGCGCCGTCCGCGGCTTGTTGCGTGGGAGATGTCGAGAGATACTGAAGGGACAGTGTTCGCGAACCGTACCGATGCCGGTCGCCGTCTGGCCGCCGCGCTGGGCGAGTACCGGGATCATCGACCCGTCGTCCTGGCACTCCCCAGGGGAGGCGTCGTGGTCGGCCATCCGATCGCCGAGGCACTGGACTGCCCGCTGGACATCGTGGTGGTGCGGAAGCTCGGCGCGCCGGGGCAACCGGAGCTGGGCCTCGGTGCAATAGCCGAGCACGGTTCTCGTGTCGTCAACGACGAACTCGTGAGGTACCTGCGCATCTCCGCCGACGCGCTCGATCGAGTCGAGGAGCGCGAGCGCGAGGAGCTCCGACGCCGGGTACAGAGGTACCGGCGCAACCGTCCTGAGGTGGACGTAACTGGACGCACCGCCATCGTCGTCGACGACGGACTCGCAACCGGTTACACGGCCCGTGCCGCCGTGGCCGCGGCTCGGGCTCGCGGAGCGGCCCGGGTGATACTCGCCGTGCCGGTGGGAGCACCCGACGTTGTCGACGACCTGGGGATGCTGGCCGATCGGGTCGTGGCGCTGTCGGCGCCTCCCAACCTTCGTGCCGTCGGGTTCTGGTATCGCGACTTCGCGCAGACGACCGACGACGAAGTCCTCACGCTTCTCGATGCCCTCACGGCCACCTCAGAGGAAGATCAGTCTGAGGCTGTGTTCCCGCCGGACCGGCGGGACTGAGGCTCCGCTCAGCAGAACCACGGTTCGGTGAGCCGTGGTCCTCCTTCACCACTCGTCAGCCTGATCTCATCCTCAGGGCGTCCGGCAGCACGCAGGATCTCCGATGTCAGCCGGTGGAGAACTTCATCCCGAGGCCTGTCGGTGGTCTCGTCGGCGAGGCGCGCCAACCGAAGCTGGAGATCGTCGAGGGCAGGATCGAGGGCGCGCCACGTGTACGACAGCGCTTCCGGATCGTATGCGCCGAGGCTGAGCACCGATTCGGGGAGTTCGAGCAATACCGATCCGCGTGGNNAGGAGCATGTCCACGAGATCGTTCATCGAGGTCCAGGGAGTGAAGGGGAGCCAGGTCGGACGCACATCGATGGCGACCGCCCGCAGCAGATGCACGGCTTCCTCCATGTCGGTCCGGTTGTGCCCCTTGTCGAGCAGTCGCAGCACGTCGTCGTTCGTGGTCTCGAACGCGGAGACGACGAACGCCACCCCCAGCTCGCTCAGACGGGGCAGCAGATGGCGGTAGCGGAGGAGGTGCTCGACCTTGATCGTCACGTCGAACGTGAGATCCGGGTGACGCGATCGAACCGCCTCGAGGATGCGTAGCGCATGCACCGGACCGTTCAGGAAGTCGGGGTCATTGAAGGTGATATGTCGTGCACCCTCCCCCACCTGCCCATCGATGTCGTCGAGGACGACGTCGCGTTCCACAATCCGAAAAGCGCCGTCGTACACGGTGGGCACGGGGCAATGACGGCAGCGATAGCGACAGCCGCGAGAGGCACTGGTCGAACCGGCGATCCGCCGGTCTCCCGCCACTTCGAAACCGACGTACCGATCCAGCGGAGCGAGATCGGATCGGTCGGGCGTGATCTTGACGGCCGATCTGACGAGACTCGGTGACCCGGGAGCAGTCTGCCCGCCGGCCCACCGAACCAGATCGGGCTCGTACTCCCCGGCCAGTGCGGTTGCGCCGACGGGGAGATCGGCAGTCCCGGCGTAGAGGCCGAAGAAACACATGGGTGCTGCAGGTCGGGCAGCACGGACGCTCCGGGCAGACACAAGGGCGACCTGCATCGCGGTGTGCATCGGCACGGCAAACGCAAAACCGTCGGCCCAGGCAATGTCGGCATCGTCGAGCGGCTCGAG
>JABAOG010007787.1_pt1 | contig 15804 bp, 15 predicted proteins | sample 7062131 | NCBI WGS metagenome assembly JABAOG01 (sample SAMN14538629, study PRJNA623070) | marine sediment metagenome | biome: marine biome [ENVO:00000428]; feature: marine pelagic biome [ENVO:01000023]; material: deep marine sediment [ENVO:00002113] | place: India: Arabian Sea | collected...
TCAGGATTTGAACCTGTCGTCGGCTAACCTGACACAAACTTAGAGGGCTTACCCTGCCGGCAGTAATCCGGGAAGCTCTTCACTACTGAGCATTGCCCGGACCGCCGTAAGCTGTTCCTCGGTGTAGGACACCGAGGTACCGACTCCCCACACCGGCCCAGGCCAGGTGGCATCGTCCCGATAGCGCACAATGTGATGGATATGCAACTGTGGCACCAGATTGCCCAGAGCCGCCACATTCAGCTTATCACCACCAAACGCCGACATAAGGGCCCTGCCCAGGACTACCGATTCGCGCTGAAGCTGACACTGTTCTTCCTCGCCAAGTTGATAGATCTCGGTGATTTCCGGACACCTGGGCACGAGAATAAACCATGGATAACGGGAGTCGTTCATCAGGAGCAACCGCGACAGGGGAAAATCCCCCATCACGACAGAATCGGACTTCAGTCTCGGGTGCAGGCTAAACATGAATATGACTCTTGCCTTGTGACAGGAACAAGTATAACCCTGTACAGAATGNNCCGCTTCTGCACTATACTCTCGAATCATCATTTTACCCTGACCTCAGCAAACCGGTATCACCATCATGGGGATTACTACGATAATGACCATCTGAAAACAAGGATGTAACATGCGACACTTCCACAAAAACCTCATTCGTACCCTGCTTCTATTACTGTTGCTGAGTGCCGTTTTTCCTTTCGTTTTCCCCTGGAAAGACGGCAAACCGCTACTGTCATGGAAGCAACTGAAGTTCCCTGCCCTTCCTGATATCTCACTACCGGATATTCCCCTGCCGGCCCGGGAAGGCGACACGACAAAACAAAAGGTCAATGTTTACAAATGGCGGGATGAACAAGGAAGCTGGCAGTTTGGCAACGAGCCACCCCAAGGGATGACTTATGAGCTCCTGGAGCTGGACCCGAACACCAATGTGGTACCGGCAATCAAAGCAGAGCCACCGGCGGTTCCGACCGCGGATATCAAGACAAAGAGTTCAGCGCAGCCGGATGATGACAAGGAAGTGTTCGAGTATACACCGGAGAAAATTGAGGCCATGATGGAGAAAACACGCCAGGCAAGAGACAGCCTGGATACCCATCACCGGGCCCTGGAAGGGCTCGATCAATAAGGGCGCCGAAGCGCCCCATATTGCGTGTCCTGCGTAAGCCACTAGTCAGCCTTGGGTTTGGCCTTGCCGATCTTGTTCAGCGGTACGACCACATCGCCCTGTTCACGCGATTCATCTACAAAGCGCGGCCGCTGATCCATGGACCGGCCGGCAGCTTCGGCCAACTCCTGTTCACGCTGGCTAATCAGCAACAGACAATCACGCAGTCCATGAATGGTGTTCTCGGAAAGGGGATGTTTTAGCCCCGGCTGCGTGGCAGTATCCTTGATCACTTCGGTCAATACGCGTTTTACCGCGTTCAGTATCTTCTCTTCTTTGGAAAATTCGGTATCGCTCATGCTCTCTCTCCGGCGGGCGGGGGGGTGGTGTCAGCAATGGGGCTTTAGACGGCCAGTGTACTACACAACAGTAAACTGCCCCAAAGCCGATATACTGTGGGCGTTTTTCCTGCAGACAAGGCCGGCAACAGTTCGAGTGATTGAAAAGCACGCTGAAAAGTCACATTGACATCATGTAAACTGCTGTCTCCCCCATATATGAACTACATCGGCCAGGCGAAACGGTCGAAGCCCAGAAAGGTACCTTTCATGCCCTCACTCTCCCCACCAACCGCTCTGTTGTTTACCGCTCCCGGCTGCCCCCACTGTCCTGGCGTCAAAGCATCGCTGGAAAAACTGCTTACTGAAGGGATGCTTGCCTCACTACAGGTACTCGACGTGAGTAAGGAACCGGCACGCGCGGCGGAGCATGGCGTGCGCAGCGTACCCTGGCTGCAACTGGGGGATTTTGTCCTCACCGGAGCCCAGACGCCGCAGGCGTTGCGCCAGTGGGCTGAGCGGGCCGCCGATCCCCGTGGCATGAGCGGCTACCTGGAACATCTGTTGGCCAATGGAGAACTGGACGAAGCGGAGTCACTGTTGCAACGCCAACCGCAGCACATCGACGCCCTGCTGCCGCTGCTGGCTACTCCCGACACCCCGATTCAGGTACGCCTTGGTATTGGCGCGATCCTGGAGTCGCTTGAGGGCAGTGAAACCCTGCAAACCCTGCTGCCTGAACTGATCCGTCTCAGTCAACATGAAGACCACCGGGTCCGCAGCGATGCCTGCCACTACCTGGGCCTAACCCATAGCACCGAGGCCCTGCCTGTACTTGAGATACGACGGGAAGACGTACACCCTGAAGTACGGGAAATCGCCACCGATGCGATTAAATTAATTGAAGAACAGGCTTAACCCACCCTTGAACTTTTGCGCTGAAAACCAAATCATCCTTCAATAGCCTTTCAATCCTCATTTAAATAGCACAAGCGCGATAGAATCATGCAGAATACAGCGGAACAGCTTCACAACCTGCTGCACAAATTCGACAAAACCACCATTCCCTCCATTGAACAGGCCGCCGAGGCAGGTGATGCCGAGGCCCAGTTCAAGCTCGGCGCTCTTTATGCCAATGGCAAGGGGGTGGAACAGAATAGCAAGGCTGCCGCCAAATGGCTCCGCAAGTCGGCAAAACAGGGTTGGACGGCTGCTCAGACCCTGCTGGGCTGGTGTTATGCCAGCGGCAATGGGGTCAGCCAAAACATTGCCGAGGCCATGGAGTGGTACAGCACCGCCGCCGAGCAGGGCGACACCGATGCCATGTGCTCACTGGCCGACCTCTACACCAGCGGCCAGCCCGGTATCGAACCAAACAACCGGACCATGCTCACCTGGTACGAGACCGCCGCCAACATGGGGCATCCCAAAGCGCAGTATATGCTCGGAAAACTGCTTGCCGAGGGCAAAGTGATCGAGCAGAACGAGGAGGCGGCCTTCCAATGGCTGACCCTGGCGATCATGAACGACAGCGAAGCTGCCCGGAAAGAGCTAGCCATGCTTACCGCCCGCATTGACAGCGATACCCTGCAGGATTACAAGGATCGCATGATGGCAGCGATGCAGCCGTCTCACTAATCGGGAAAAATGCGGCAATGGACGAGAAAGAGTTCAAGAAAGCTTTCAAAGACGTCAACGATGCGCCCTGCGTTTTCGCCAAGGCAATCCTCCGCCGCTGCTGCCGCTGCTCCCGTTCACAAAAACTTTTCATCGCAGAACGTGAAGCGGTCGCCTGCAAATCCCCCGGAGCCCGCCAGCGGTGCACGGAGGTGCTGGAGGTGCTGCACAGCAAGGCTATCTTCGCCCTGCACCTGCCCCACGCAATGAGCGTGCTACCCCATGGTAAGGAACTCAAAGTGCAGTGCGGCGGCATGCTTGGCCTGCAACAGGCCCTGTTGCCGGCGCAGAGCGACGCGGACACCGTGGAAGACATTAACGGGCTGCTGGAAAATGCCCTCAAAGATTATGGCGAAGTCGAGGCTCTCCCTTACGGCGAGGTAGTCAAAGGCATCACCAGCTTTCAGCCGCGCGCCAAACGCTGATCACACCTGGGTGTCGCTGCATGAAAAGTGACATGCCGTCTATCTGACAGCGCCTCCTTGCGCTGGCAATTATCAAGAAAATACAGACAACCGACAAACCACTCAGTATTCCCACTTCGCGCCCAACATCATCACCGAATTATTGTATTGATACCGGTCATCGGTATTGTCCCGGCTGTGCTGCTCGAGCTCAAGATAGTAAGACTTGTGCTTGTTCCACTGATACTCTCCGCGCAGTTGTACATCCAAAGCCGAAGAACTCTTGATACNNCTTCAAAGTTAAAGGCATTGGCATAGTCGCGGTCATACACACGGACCTTGGCACGCAGGCGCAGCCTCTCATTGAGATCGTGAATGACACGAGCCTTGAAACTGTTTTGATCCATATCGTTATAACCGACATGGTTGTCACGACGTTGCGTCAGCTCATAATCCAGATAGGTAACTGTACTGTCGTTGAAGCGATGACGTATCCCTAACTCATACACCATATATTGATAGGCAAGCAACGGGTTACTGGTCAACAATGTACCATTCGCACTGTATGCATGCCGTTCACTGTAATCACGGACTTCAGTCGTGATACCGCCACTCAATTTGGTCCTGCGTGACAGTCGATGCTCCAGATAGGTACCAAGGCTCAAGTGGGTGTGATCGTACTGATTCCAGGCCACCGGATCTTCGTAATCGAGATTTTCCAGAACAGCTTCGATACCGACACTGTCATTGCGGGAAATCTTGCGCTCATACTGGCCCTCAAACCCGAAACTTTTGTAGGTATAACGGTTGGAAACATCCTCCCCGGCGAGTGAGGTCTTGGGATAACCGCTATCGCGATCCACATACACCTTATTATGACTACGGACAAACACCGGCGTAGGCATCGCCTTTTTTCCCCTTGTCACCCAACTTGAAATCCGCACCAAGATTCAGTTCATGATCAGTGGAGCCGGCATCATTAAGAGCGGTTTCCGGAAAGTAGTATCCCCTGAAACGATATTTCGTACTCAGCGAAACCTGATCGTCAATCGATTTGACAAGCTGTGTCTTGACCTTGAGTGGAATGAATACCCCGGCCTGTTCTTCCGGAGTGACTGTAACAGTACCGGCGGGGTCTGCGAAATAGTCGATATAATCATGATCAGGGGCATGATAAGCGTTGGTTTCATAACCGATTCCGCTTTCAATCGACCACTCAGTTTCGATATCACTTGCTGTTTCCGCTGCAGCAACCGCACTGCTCGCTAAAACTGTCGAGACAGCAACAAATAGATAGTTACTTTTCACTGGTTTTTCCCCTGTTTTATCGTAAAAGTCTTTTCAGCATATCCAGTTCAGCATGGAGTTCTGTGTTTTCGGGATCGAGCGCCAGTCCTTTATAGAGTTCCCTGCGCGCTTGGTTTAACTTGCCAGTCCTGCGCAAACTTTTGGCCAAAGCCAGCCGCAGCGTGGTGCTATCGGCTTCGATATCAACCGCTTGCTCCAGCACAACGACAGCATCCGCATCGCGACCCAATTGGGTCAGAACACTGGCCAACAAAGCCCTTGCCTTGACACTGTCAGGCTCCAACGCCAGCATCTTGTGCAGAGCTTTTTCGGCGTCCTCATAACGATTCAATTCCATGTAGGCCAGAGCGAGGTTGTACCAGGCAGAAGAGTAGGTATCGTCGGTCTCAAGTACTCTATTGTATTGTTCGACCGCTTTTATCGGTTGTCCCTCACGCATCCAGCGTACGGCCAGATTGAGCCGGGCCTTGGTGTAGTTTGGTCTTAGTTTGAGAGCGGTTTCATAGGCTGCGATGGATTTTTCATTCTGTTCCATACGCCCATAAAGCACACCCAGGTTATACCAGGCCTGGACATAATCGCCACGCAAATCCACCGCATGATTCAGGGCCGCCAGCGCCTCCCCGACCTGCTCCTGCCGTATATTCAGAAGACCGAGATTATACCACGCGGAGGCATAGTCCTTGCGCTGCTCCAGAGCATGATGATAACTCTGTTGTGCTGCCTTGAAATCCTTGAGCGCCACATAAACAAGACCGATATTCAATAAAGCTTCCGGGTAATCACCTTGCTTGCTTTCCACAGCCTTTTGATAGTTTTCCAGAGCTAATGAATACTCTTTAAGGCGATAGTGAGTGCGGCCACGATTAAAAAAGGCCGTCACATTCTCCGGCTCATATTCTATGACTCTATCGAACTGTTCCAGCGCTTCACGCAACCGCTTAGCGTTGAGCAGCAACAATCCCAAATTATATCTGGCAGCTATATGCTCGGGAGTGTATTGCAGCAATTCGCGATAACGGTTAATCGCTGCATGGTAATTGCCCCTGTCCTTTTCAATCCGGGCCAGTGCAAACAACGCCGAGGAGTTTCCTGGCTCCAGTTCAAGGACGGTCAACAACTGTCGTTTGGCCTCATCCCTGCCTTCCTTATTATCCGGCTCCAGTTTTGCCAAAGCCAGGCGGGGTGCTGCAAAGGCTGGCAAATGACGAATAGCAAGGTTAAAATTTGTTACCGCCTGCTCCCTGAATGCCGCACCCTTCCCTTGCCATGCCCGTCCCAACTGGTAATAAGCATTTGCGCGACGTGGCCCACCGGCAAGCTCACTCGCATTCTTGAGCACTGTCACGGCCTTATCAAACTTGCCCTGTCTTATGAGCAGCAAACCAAGGTTGTAATTGGACTCATAGTGATTGGAATTGAATTCAATCACCTTGCGATAGTCACTCTGTGCAGCATCGATTTTATCAAGCCTTGAATTCACCAGTGCTCGATAGAAAAAGAGGGTGGGCCAGGTGGGTGTTTTCGTTGCTGCGCGGTCAAAGATGGCAAGGGCATCATCGTAATGCTTTTGCTTATAACGCAACACACCAAACATACCCCAACTGACAGCGTCGTCGCGCTGGTCGACCAGTTGCTGTAAACGCAACTCAGCCTGTTGCCATTTGTGCGCGGAAATCAGATCAAGGATGTCTTTAACCTGAGGATCTGCAGCGAGAAGGGTGTCCCCATCCTCTTCCGGAAGATCTTCCTCGTTACCAGCCGTCGTAGCAGGAATGGTGATCACTGTTACCTGCTCTGCATCCAGCCCGACCTGATAACGTATATAGAGCAACAGCAAAAACAGCAGGCCCAGCACACCCAGGATAGGGAAAAAGCTTTCTTTGAATGCACGAGTCACCGAACTGACTCCAGCAGGGGACGCATGGCCTGACGATTAACGTTCTGGATCTCAAGACCGGGGCGTGCATTGATCTCCAAAACGACGGGCCCCTCCTCAGCAATCGCAATATCGATTCCCAGATATTTCAGTGGCACCGTCTCAGCAATACGTGTTGCATGGGTGAGAATTTCATTCCAGAAAGGGATAACGAATCCGAGTAACGATGCACCACTATCCGGATGTTGACTAATCGGTTTGCCTTGCAACATGGCGAACCGGGTGGTACCGCTTTCCAGATCGATCCCCAGCCCTACAGCCCCCTGGTGCAGGTTGGCCTTCCCATCAGAGGCCAATGTGGGTATACGGCTCATCGCCTGAATGGATTGGTGCTGAAACATAATAAGGCGCACATCCGCCAGACCACCGTCGAACAACCGACTGATATCAGGGTGTTGAATGACGCGTTGTTCGATGATTGCTGCATCCATATTATCAAAAGAGTACACACCGAAAATAATGTCCGAGATGTGGCGCCGCAAAACCGCGATGCTGTATCGCTTTCCGTTAATCCCGCGCCACTCACTTCCTTCCCGTCCGACGATCACCAGAATGCCATTACCGGCACTGCCGTTGGAGGGCTTGATGACAAACTCATCAAGGGCTGACAAATCTCTTCCCAGGTTATGCAGCTCATAAAAATAGCGATAACTGTAATGGGTTTTGGCCAGTGGAACGCCAAGCGGAGCTAACTTCTCCTTACATTTCAACTTGTCATTGGCGATGGGAAAGTCCCGACGCATGTTATGCGGGTAGACATAGCCAAGATTGCGCCTATTCATCGACAAAACGCTGTCAGCAGACAATCGCAGAGTACGCCACCTCCTCAGCCAGTTAAGCATTGGAAATTACCTCGCTGCGCAACAGGTGACGAAAGCGGTAGTACTCCATCAGGCGCATGCCCACCCAACGCCCAAGCCACATATTCAGTGCCATCACCACAAGCAACAATTCGGGGAAAGCGAGAAACAGTGACTGCATGAACATCGATGACATCACAGCATAGGCCGCAGCGATGACAATGCCGGTCGTCAACATCAACTGCATCGACTTCACGATCCCCTGCTCCTCGGAAATAATTGCAAATCGCTCCGCGGTAATTGCCAGAATGGCGATCGGAAACAGCGTCATCTGCGCAAATTCATACAGGCCAAAATAGACGCCGCCGGCGGTTATCGACATCATTACCAGAACAACCACCGCAAGGATCACCGCCATTTTTGGCGAGTGAAGCAGATGAAGCCAATCCAGTCCCTTTCTGACCATCGCAGTCAGTACAATGATAAGAACAAAGCCAATGAGCCCCCACAGCAGACCTGTCTCACGGGCGGCAGCAGCAATCAGCGCCGGCAGGAACGTGCCGAAGGTTTCAATACCGACCACATTGCGAAACACCACGGTGACAAAGGCGCCCAATGGAATCATCAGCAACACTTTGAGCAAATCCTGTGACATCCCGACACGTTCAAATATTGCGTAAAAATTAATCAGATTGAAAATGGAGTCACCCAGGACCTGCTGCGCCTCGAAGCGCGGAACCAGCTTTTTTGTAGTGGTGAAGTGATACTGAAAATTCACGTTGCTGCTGTGTGCAAACAGCGTTTCGTCACCGTAGTAGAGAGTAAGAAAATTTGACGGTATTTCAGCCAGGTGATCATTAATTGTATCGAAAGGCACCCAGTGACCATTTACATAGGCCTCGATCCATTGGTGAGTGGTGCGTTTGCTGCCCCTGCTCATAATAAAACCGCCGACCAGTCGTGCCGGAATGTTGAGTTGGCGGGCCATCGCAACGAAAAGTCTTCCCTTTCCATTACAGCTCGCCTCACCCAGTTTTAACGCGGTCAGTGCATCGGTATAGCCGGAAAAATTACGGTTGGTAAAGTCATCCTGCAGGTGACGATGGATGGCTGTCAGACTCTCACTTACAGTACGCTCCTGCTCCTGGGGAAGGAGCTTGTTCAAACGCGCAATAATAAGCGGATCATTGGCCTGAATTCCCTCCTCGGCCTGGAGGTATTGCTGCAGCTGTCCCGGGTACCGATCAGGAATTGACATACCCACCGGTAGCTCATAACGTACCTGCTTCGCCTGAACCATGACCGTATAACGCAGATCCTGCCGCCCATTCACCCCGGCGGCTTCCCAGCTGGCGATACGGTTCAGTCCCTCATTCAACTGGTTCTGCAAGAACACACCCGGAGCCTGCTGTTCCTCCAGAATGGTTTGGCGTGCATCGGAACGCGGCAAAAAGGTTTTGATACCAATTTGCCCACCATGGCCATCAACCTGCATCGCCAGTTCCACCTGATAGCTAAGTGCCGGGATCAGACCTTTTAGCGGGTAATCGAGTACAAACAACTTGAACCCCATCAGTCCAAGCGGAGCCAAAACCAACAGAGAAATAAGCCCCCAGTAAGCCAGGCGACGATTATTTGATTCTATGTTCATTCAATCAGGGATATTCCTGGCAAGGAATTTATTGTCACAACGTACAATCGGGAATTGCTCAATAATTATCTCCCCTGTGGTCCTCGCAAACTGTGTCCTGCCCCTCACTTCCTCTTTTACCTGAGCATATTACTCAAGCTCCAGCCCTCTATTCACATAGAACTCGCGTGCGAACATATTTATTATGGCCGATTCTTTGGGAGTGGAAAGACCAGGCTTTCAGGCAACTTAATCGCCTGTCACGACCAGAACCGGGTCAGCCATAACCTCATGCGCATCCCCCATTCGCTGGTATATCCCCGCGTGACAAATCTAACCTCACCGCTGCTGTCGAGGACGAAGCTGGCAGGCACGCCTCGCACGCCATAAAGCCGGGCAATACTTCCTTGCTGATCATTGATTACCGGATAATCCACTCCCTGCTCACTGAGGTAGCGGATCACCTCCTCCGCCTCCCCCGACTGCATGGCAATGGAAATTACCGGGTAATCGCGAGACAGGTTGTCGATCATGCCCTGTTCCAGTTCACACACCGGGCACCAGGTCGCCCAAAAATGCACCAGCGTCGGGCGCCCCGCATAGTGTTTGNNGGGCTTCCCCTGCAACGAATCGAGGGTAAAAGCCTCACCATCCAGGGTGCTCCCTTCGATGGGCGGCGCCTCGCCACGCACCGCATCGTGTGTCAGGTAAGCCTCCAGCGCAATAACGAAGAGCACCAGCAATCCCAGTTCGAGCAGCAGTTTAGGCAGGTGTTTGATGTGTTTCGCCAACATTCCTGTGTTCCTGTGAGTTGAGCTTGGGCTGCGGCAGCGCTATTACGCCATTGTATACATCGCGACATCAGCCGGTGTGAGTATAAACGAATCGTGCAGGAGGAAAGCGACAGGCCGTCACCTTGTCGGTACCGCAGGTAAAAAAAGGGGCCGAGGGAGTGGCCCCGAATGGAATTTCCGTGTAACAACCACAACTGTGGGAGGTGGTGGTTATACGCAGTCTAGCGGGCCAACCTTAGGAAAAGCTTAAGCCCGAACGAACCGCCTGCCTGATCAAGCAACAAGGGCACGGGAAAGTGCAGTGCGCACGCCCATCCCTGCCCCATACCGGTCAAGATGGCCGGGGCGGATATTCAAGTCGACACTGGCGGCGGCTCCATCTCCCTGACCGGATAATTTTTTGCCAACTCCATCAACGTGCGCAGGTGACTGGCCCCCTTGACCGCCTGCTCCATGGCGCGGCGAACATTGCTGTAAAGATCCAGCTCGGACACCATCTGTTGCAATCGAATCCGCTCCTGTGCACCGGCGTTGAGCAATTGCGCCTTAAGTTCCTGATAGTGCAGCTCCAGCGCCGCCAGCCCCTCCAGGGCGGCCTCAGCGGAAAATTCCTCGCCAAGTGGATCGGCCACCTCCAGCAAGGCCACACATTCACTGCGAAACTGGTCCAGGGTCTTTTCCATCAGCCCGTCGTCAATATAGGGAAGCTCCTCCTGAACCCTCGCCGTATCCACCGATACATTGGCCACCTCCATGTAATAACGTGATACACGCAAAGCCAACGGCAGGTGTTCACTGATATCGCCGGGAAGGTTTGCGCGCTGAAGAGTGAGGCTGAACTCATTAACCGCATTGACCAAGCGATCAATCACTACCCGCTCCTTGTGCAACTGGCTGCCTACGTGCCGTTCAGAGCTAAGAGCATCCCGCAGCATCTTGCCGGCAAAGTCCCCCATACGCCCAAGTTCCAGCACCAGCGCATTGAGTGCCAGCGCCGGCGTGCGGACGACGTTTCTGTCCAAATACACAGGACGGCCCAGATCCTCTTCAGCACTACGCAATCGCTGTTCCAGCCAACGCACCATGCGAGGTGTAATCCCCCATAACATGGCCACACCCAACACATTGAACAGGGTATGAAACAACGCCAGCTCGGTAGCGATGGCATTTTCCAGTCCAAACCACCCGCGAATCACCTCCACCAATGCAAGCAAAGGACCAAGCAGGGCCATGGCGACAACGCCGGTGAGGAGGTTGAACATGACATGGGCGGCCGCGGTACGTTGTGCATTGGGGGTAGCCCCGATCACCGCCAGAGCGGCGGTCGACGTGGTCCCCACATTGGCCCCGATCACCGTAGCGGCGGCGGCATTCAGGGGAATCACTCCCCCTACCGCCGCCCCCAGCGTGACCACCAAAGCCGCACTGGAGGATTGCATCAGAAAGGTCAGCAGGAAACCGATACCGGCGAATAGCAACAACCCCACCCCTTCCGCCTGATAACCCGCCAGCGAAAGATCACTGCCCACATCGGCGAAAACATCCTTGAGGATGGCGATGCCGAGAAAGAACAGACCGAATCCGGTGATCGCCTCGGCCATGGCGCCGCGGCGGGTCTCACCGCTCAGTAGCCGCACAAACATACCGAGACCAATCAGCGGCAATGCCAGTGCCTGTACATTGACCTTGAAACCGACCAGTGCGACCAGCCAGCTGGTCATGGTAGTGCCGATATTGGTGCCATAAATGACATACACCGTCTGTAGCAGACTGAGCAGGCCGGCGTTGACGAAGCCAATCACCGCCATCGTCACTGCCCCTGATGCCTGCACCAAAGATGTAATCATGATCCCGGAAAAAAAACCGCGCAGCGGTGTACGTGTCCACTGCGAAAGGATATGGCGCAGCGCATGACCGGCGGCCATCTTCAGGCCGTCGGTCATCAGTTTCATGCCAAGCAAAAACAGCCCGATGCCACCGACAAAGCTGGCAAGAAGACTTAGGTCCTGCATACTGGGCATAGGGATTCCTTGCATTCGTCAATGCGACGAGTTCGCATCGGCGCTCTGCTGAAATGGATGTGAAGCATAGTGCCGCCGGTTAAGCGAATAAGCCGCCGACAACCAGACATTCGCGACACGAGACGAACCACACCTGTTTTGTGTGCGCCAGCCACAGCATCCAGGCAAACACGACAAGAGCGGCGAGCCAGGCAAGCAAGCGGGTGCGACGGGCAAATTGTCCACGGCGCAAGGCGACGAAACCGAGTCCGATATAAACCAGTAAAGCCAGAAGCTTGGCCTGCAGCCAGGGGGCATTCCACAACGACCAGGGACCGAGCCACAACAACGCAAGCCCGAGGAGGAACAATCCGCTGTCAATAACGTGGGGCAAACGCTTAATCCAGCTCTGCTGCAGCAGGGACGGGGAATACAACATCAGTAGTCCCCGCAACACGAAACCGGTAAGAGACAACAGGGCAAAAGCCACGTGCCACTGCTTGATTATCGGGTATACGGCCATCCGAGACTACGCATCCTCTTTTATCGAATCATGGCTTTCCGTCTGCAACACCAAATCGTGCAACGTCAATCCGTCGAGCTCCTCCCTGATGCCCTGGTCCACCCGCTGCAACACCTTATCCACCGCCTGGACGGAACGGATTCGTTGCACCATCAGCGACTGCTCCTCGTCGGGAATGCGCAACAGGTGTAATAACCGATCGACAGTGAGATTGGCCGGATCATGCATCGGCAGGTATCCGGGCGGATCATCGACACTTTCCACCACCAGCCCCCGGTCCTGCAACAGCACCAGCAGTTCACCTACCCGCTCCCCAGGCAGCCCAAGATTGCTGGAGAGTTCAAGCAATGTCCAGGGCTTGCCGTCATGGACAAACCGGTAAACGATCCAATACATCAGTAACAGAGCCATCTGCTCGCGAAACCGTCCACTCAGTGGTGCTCGATGATCACTCAGGCGAAGTTGCTCCGGATACTGGTGGTAATAGGCCACTTGCGCACCGAGCAGCAAAATCAGCCAGCTGAGATAGAGCCAGATCATGAACAGGATCAGAATGGCAAAACCTGAATAGATCGCGGCATACTTGGTGGAAGTGGAGGCAAAAATAGCAAACACCATACCGGTTCCCTGCCACAGCGCTCCACCGACCACAGCGCCGACAAAGGCTGACCGGACATTGACCCGGGTATTGGGTACAAACAGGTAAACGAAAGTAAAGGCCAGGATGATGAGGATAAAGGGCATCAACTTGGTAACAGTGAGCACGATGCTGCCGAAAGGCTCAATCGCCAGCAGGTTTTGCACCACGCGACTGTTCATCATCGAAGCGGTCATGCCAATAGCGGAGAACACCAGCACCGGCCCGACCATAATGACACTGAGATAATCACTGAAGCGACGCGACAGACTGCGGGTACTCTTGGCGTGCCACACATAATTGAAGGAACTCTCCACCTTCTGGATCAGGGAGACCACCGTATACAGAAGCAGCGCCAGGCCGAGAGAACCGAGCACACCGACCTTCATATTCTCAACAAAGCCGAGAATCGTCGCAACCAGCTCTTCACCGCGCTCTCCCAACGGCTGTACCAGGTTTAGCAGCACCGGCTCAATCTGATTGTGCACACCAAAAGCCTTGAGCACAGAGAAACTGACAGCCAGCAAAGGAACCAGTGACAACAAGGTGGTGTACACCAAACTCATAGCTCGGAGGTTGAGCTGTCCACTGGAAAAGTCGCGCACCATGACAAACAGCAGGCGCAAGAGACGATAGCCATATTTTCTGACCCAACCCAGCTCGGCAAGGTCCTTTCGCCACAACTCGCTGAGGAGAAATTTCTTTAACCGTTGATAGAGCACAGCCGGACTCTCCATGTAACTCCTTGCCTTATATGGTGCAAACAAAACGTATCCAAACCGTCATACGACCCGTGAACTCAGCAAGTGTTACTGCCGGAGACACAGGATCGCTCTCGGTTATGGTTACCTCTACCAATAGCAGAATATGCCCGCAGCAGGCTCAGAACAAGTCGCAACCCGGGTAAAGTACCGGTTTAATCGGGGTGAGCAATTCATCGGGAGCCCATCATTAATTGACTCTTTGCAGCCGCTCCGTTTCTCTTTCCGAATCACGGAACACACTCCCTTCAGCCATCAACCCGCTGAACAGAGTTGCTTCCACATTTTTTCCAACCGCGTGACGGAGACCGTCTCAACCGTTTTGAGTTCCTGGGCGAACAGCGAGACGCGCAACTCCTCGAGCAGCCAGCGAAAACGCTGAAACTCACTGCCGCGACAGCTCCCCTCCGCTTCGCAACGCGACCAGTAACGCAGCCAGAGGGGTTGCAGTTCTAGCAACAAGCCATGATCACGCTGCGGCTCGCTGCGCAGCTTTTCCAGCCGCCGCTCCAATGCCTGCAGGTAACGGGGCAGATGCTCCAGCCAGTCGGCAGGAATGGCGGCGACAAAACCGGGCGACAACAACCGTTGCAGTTGATCACGGATGTCGGCAAGGCTATTGATCTTTTGGGGCTCTACCGCTCCTTTGAGCTGCTTTTGGATGCGGTGGTAGCTGGCCAATGTGTCACCAGCAAGCAAGGCAATTTGATTGGCTTTATCCACCAGCTCGTTGCGCGCACTTTGCACCCGTTCCTGGTACTGCTTCAGTGTCCAGGGCAAAGGCCTGTCCCGAAACAGGGCGGTAGCTACCGCAGCGGAAACAATCGACGCGATCAACTCCTCACATTTACCGAGAGACACGTAGTGAAGACAGAGCGTCTTGCTGTCGGGCAGGTTTTTTTGCAGGTATTTTATTTTGTCGCGATTTTCCAGCATGAACAGGCGGGCCACCCCACTTCGATGTGCCGCCTCCGCCGCCTCCCGATTTTCAAACAAACGCAACGAGACCGTGTTGCCCTCGTCAGCCAAGGCGGGAAAGGCCTTGAGCTTCAGCCCGTGCTGCTCCACCTCCACTGACTCCGGCAGATCACCGACCTCCCAGCAGGTGAGCCCTTCACGCTCCCATGGACTCTCAGTGGTGCCCTGCAGGCTCTCGCGCACTTCACCGGCCATTTGCCGCTGTAAGTGTTCCAGATCTCTTCCTTCGCCAATGACCTTTCCCTGCTCATCGACAATACGGTAGTTCATCAGAAGATGCGTAGGCAGACTCTCCATCTCCCAACTTTCCGGCGCCAACCGGCTGCCGGTGATCCGCTGCAGATGCAGGGAGAAGACCTTGCCCAGTGAACCCTGACTTGGCGTCATCGCTTCCAACGCCGCCTCGGCAAAATTCACCGCCGGTACGAAGTTGCGCCGCTGCGCCTTGGGCAACGCCTTAATCATGGCGATGAGCTTCTCCTTGAGCAGTCCGGGCACCAGCCACTCGAAGGGGCCGGGCTTGAGCTGCGCCAGCATTGCCAGAGGCACCAGCACCGTCACGCCGTCCGCCGGATGCCCCGGCTCGAAATGGTAGTCAAGCGGCAGCGGCACGCCATTGTAGTCAAACTGCTCCGGGAAGCGCTGGCCGGTGATCCCCACCGCCTCGTGCTTCATCAGACTCTCGCGATCGAGATAGAGCAGGCGGGGATTCTCCCGCTCGGACTGTTTACGCCACTTCTCAAATGCCTTGCCGCTGTAAATATCCGCCGGCAGGCGCTCCTCGTAAAAAGCAAAAAGGGTCTCCTCATCGACCAGGATGTCGCGGCGCCGCGATTTGGCCTCGAGCAGCGCCACCTCCTCGAGCAACTCGCGATTATGCGCAAAGAACGGTGCGTTGGTT
>JABAOG010006320.1_pt2 | contig 15785 bp, 13 predicted proteins | sample 7062131 | NCBI WGS metagenome assembly JABAOG01 (sample SAMN14538629, study PRJNA623070) | marine sediment metagenome | biome: marine biome [ENVO:00000428]; feature: marine pelagic biome [ENVO:01000023]; material: deep marine sediment [ENVO:00002113] | place: India: Arabian Sea | collected...
CGGCTGGATCTTCTCGCGGACCCCCTCGAGCCCGGCGCCGAGCTGGACGGCGAGCGCGAGGTACGGGTTCGCGGAGGGGTCCGGCATGCGCAGCTCGATGCGGGTCCCCTTGCCACGGCGGGCCGGCACCCGGACCATCGGCGAGCGGTTGCGCTGCGACCACGCCACGTTGACCGGCGCCTCGTAGCCGGGCACGAGCCGCTTGTAGCTGTTGACCAGCGGGTTGGTGACGGCGCAGTACCCACGCGCGTGCGCGAGCAGCCCGCCCACGTACCAGCGCATGACCTGCGAGATCCGGTCGGGCGCGTTCGGGTCGTGGAACGCGTTCTGGCCGTCCCTGAACAGCGACTGGTGCGTGTGCATCCCCGAGCCGTTCTGGCCGAAGATCGGCTTGGGCATGAACGTGGCGTGCAGCCCGTGCCGGAGCGCGATGTTGCGGACGACGAAGCGGAAGGTCGAGAGGTTGTCCGCCGTGACGAGCGCGTCCTCGTAGCGGAAGTCGATCTCGTGCTGCCCGGGCGCGACCTCGTGGTGGCTGGCCTCGACCTCGAAGCCCATCGCCTCGAGCGTGTTCACGATGTCGCGGCGTGCGACCTCGCCGAGGTCGACCGGCGTGAGGTCGAAGTAGCCGCCCGAGTCGTGCGTGACCCGGGTCGGCGTGCCGTCCTCGGAGCGGTGGAAGAGGAAGAACTCCGCCTCGACGCCGGCCATCATGCGGTAGCCGAGCCGGGCCGCGGCCGCGATCTGGCGCTTCAGCACGTGCCGCGGGTCGCCCTCGAACGGCGCGCCGTCGGCCGTGTAGACGTCGCAGATCAGGCGGGCGACGCGGTTCTCCGGGTCGCCCCACGGGAAGATCGCGAACGTGTCGAGGTCGGGCTTCAGGATCATGTCCGACTCCTCGATCCGGACGAAGCCCTCGATCGAGGAGCCGTCGAACATGATCTCGCCGTCGAGCGCCTTCTCGAACTGCGTCCTCGGCACCTCGACGTTCTTGATGATCCCCGTGATGTCGGTGAACTGGAGGCGCAGGAAGCGGGTGTCCGTCTCGCGGAGCAGCTCCAGGAGGTCGTTCCTCGTGGCGCCGGTCGTCCGGCCCGGCGCCACATCGCGGGGCGGCGGCGCCACCTGCTGCCTGGGAACGAGGTCGGCGCGCGCGGTGCCGGCCGGACGTTCCTCCGGCACTGTGGTCCGGGTCTTCGTGGGACGGCTCATCGCGGGTGCATCGCTCCGGCTCTGGGTGGTGCATCGGCCCGCCGAAGGCTACGCCGACGGCACGGCGGTGTCAAACGCGAACGCGCGTCCGCGCGCGCCGACGCTGCGCGCGCGGGTCGCGGGGATCGCGCGTGGCGTCGCCGCGGATCGCGTCAGGCGGTGGTACCCCGGCGTACGCCGCGGGGTGCCTGACGGACGCGTCGGGCGCGGAGCGATCCCCGCTTGACGCTGTGCGGGGGAGTGGGTATCGTGGCGGGCATGGAAGAGCAACGGCAGGCGGATCCGCATCGGGGGTGTGAGCCGACCGGTCCGCAGCTCCTGCAACTCCGGCCGGATCGCCGGCTCGGGCACGAGTGGGACGACTGGGACGGCGAGCCGCTCCCGAACGACGGCATCCACCACGAGTGGGCGGGCGTCTTCTTCGCCCTGATCGGCGCCTGGCTGGCGGCGATCGCGCTCGCCGCCGCGGTGGCGCTGTGGGCCACGGCGCCGCGGCTCGGGGCGCTGTGGGCGCCACTGCCGGACCTCCTCTGGACCGGTCTCGCGACCGCGACGGCACTCGCGATCGCCTGGCTGTCGCTGCTCTCGCTCTCGCTTCGCATCGGGCGCAACCTGCTGCCGCCGNNCGCGCGGGTCATGCCGCTGGCCGAGCGCGCCGGCCGCTGGTTCGGCATCTCCCGGGACCGGGCCGGCAACGCGGCGTTGCGGGTGTACAACGGCCTGGCGGCCGCGCGCGCGCGACCGGGCGGCATCCGCCCCGAGCAGCTCCTGGTCCTCCTGCCGCGCTGCCTGGACAAGGGGAGCATGCAGGGCGCGATGGACGTCTCCGCGCGGTACGGCGTTCCGCTCTTCGTCGCGGCGCGCGGCCGCTACGCGCGGGAGATGATCGCGCGAGTACGCCCGCGCGCCGTGGTCGCGCTCGCGTGCGAGCGCGACCTGGTGAGCGGCGTGCACGATGTGGCCGCGAAGCTGCCCGTACTGGGTACGACACTCGGGCTCCCCGACGGGCCGTGCAAGAACACCACGGTCGACCTCGGCGCCCTCGAGGAGCAGATCTGCACGTTCCTCGGCCTCGATGCCCGCCCCGGGTGACCTGCTGGAGGCGCTCGAGCGGGAGGCGACGCGCTCGCTCTCGTTCTGGCGCCGGCTCACCGCACCCCAGCTCCTGGTCGGCAGCTTCTTCGTGCTCGTCGCCTTCGGTACGATCCTGCTGCTGGTCCTGCCGGGGCTCTACACCGGTGAGCGGCTCTCCTTCGTCGACGCGCTCTTCACGGCGACCAGCGCCGTGTGCGTGACCGGCCTGATCGTGGTGGACACCGCCACCTACTTCACGCCCTTCGGCCAGGCCGTGCTCCTCGTCCTGATCCAGCTCGGCGGGCTCGGCATCCTCACCTTCACCACGGTCGTCATCCTCTGGCTGGGCGGCCGGGTCACGCTGCGCAGCGAAGCGGTGGTCGGCGCGGGCGGCGAGTTCCTCCCTCAGATCGAGACCGGCCAACTGCTGCGGGCGATCTTCCGCTACACCTTCGCCATCGAGGCCGCGGGCGCGGCCGTCCTCTGGATCGCGTGGGGCGCGGACTTCGGCACGGTCGCCGCCCTGTGGCCGGCGGTCTTCCACGCCGTGAGCGCGTTCTGCAACGCCGGCTTCTCGATCTTCAGCGAGAGCCTCGTCGGCTTCGCCGGCCGGCCGTTCACGTTGTCGGTCATCATGGCGCTGATCATCCTCGGCGGCATCGGCTTCCTCGTCCTCGAGGAGCTCGTGCTCTGGCGCCGCGAGCGCGGCCGGCGACGGCTGTCGCTCCACTCCCGCCTGGTGCTGCTGACCTCCGCGCTGCTCATCGCCGGGGGCGCGACGCTGTTCGTCGCCTTCGAATGGACCAACGCGCTCGAGCCGTTCCCCTGGTACATCAAGCCGTTCGAGGCGCTCATGTTCGGCATCACGCCCCGGACCGCCGGCTTCAGTACGATCGACTACGCCGAGCTGACGAGCGCCTCGCTCCTCCTCACCATGCTGCTCATGCTGATCGGCGGCTCGCCCGGCTCCACCGCCGGCGGGTTGAAGACCACCACCGTCGCCGCGCTCGGCGCGCTCGCCCTCGCCCGCATCCGGGGCCGGACCGCCGCCGACGCCTTCGCGCGTACCATCCCCGAGGCGACGATCCAGCGCGCGATCGGCCTCGTCGTCTTCGTGGTCGCGATCATCGCCGGCGCGCTGCTGCTCCTCCAGGTCACCGAGCTCGGCGGCGTCCCGATCACCCTCGCCGAGGGCCAGTTCCTCCAGCTCGCCTTCGAGACCGTCAGCGCGTTCGACACCGTCGGGCTGTCCATGGGCGTGACCCCGGACCTCAGCACGGCCGGCAAACTGATCATCGCGTTCCTCATGTTCATCGGACGCGTCGGCCCGCTCACCCTCGCCACCTCCATGATCGTGGCCGCGGCCCGGACCCGCGTGCGCTACCGCTTCGCGAGCGAGGACGTGATCATCGGCTGAGACGTGATCCGCGTGAAGGCTCTCGCTTCCCCGCGTTCCGCCGGCGGCCCGGGGTCCGCTCCGTCGCGTGGGGCGGGCGGCGTGGGCCGTTCGTTGGCACGCGGAGACGCTTTCGCGCGCAGAGACGCTTTCGCACGCAGAGACGCGGAGGGCGCGGAGGCGTCCGAGCGTTCGCGGCCGTGGAGGCGCGCTCCGGCTCCGTGGGTCCGCGTCGGCATCGTCGTTTACGTCTCGAGTCTGGCGGATCGGGCGGTGGCCGGGAGCGTGGCGGAAGAGTGAGGGAGAGGGAAACGGAGTGGGAGAGGGAAGGGGAAAGAAACTCCCGACTCCACGTGGAGTCTGCGGCGGCCGGGGAGCGGGTGCACGCCGTGCAGGCTTCCGTTGCCGCCGCGTCTCTGCGTCTCCGCGTGAGAACGAGAGCGCGATGCCGCCCGGTCCGGCGCGTCGGCGAGAGCGAGCGTGCTACGGCGAGGCCGGTAGGAGCCCGCGCCGCGTCGCACCGGGAGCGTCCGCCGCTGCGGTGCGCGACGAGCGCCCGCGCGCGCCGGCCGATTGCCGGGCGTACCGGGGCGGTCTATATTCGGCGCGCCGGCGGGGGCGGATCGCCGCGGTTCCACGGGACTCCACACGATGATGTGACCATGGCCGACGCTTACGAATACGTGAAGATCGAGCGGAAGGACGAGATCGCGGTCGTGATCGTGAATCGTCCGGAAAAGTTGAACGCGCTGAACGCGGCGACGGTCGCGGAGCTGGACCGGGCATTCCACGAGCTGGCGGTGGACGACGGGGTGCGCGTGGTGATCGTGACGGGCGCCGGGGAGAAGGCGTTCGTGGCGGGGGCGGACATCGGCGAGCTGGCGAGGATGGGGCCGATCGGCGGGGTCCGGATCTCGCGGCTGGGGCAGGATGCGTTCCGGTACCTGGAGTCGATGTCGAAGCCGGTGATCGCGGCGGTGAACGGGTACGCGCTCGGGGGCGGGCTGGAGCTGGCGCTGGCGTGCCATGTCCGGCTGGCGAGCGAGAACGCGCGGTTCGGGCTGCCGGAGGTGAAGCTCGGGATCATACCCGGCTACGGCGGCACGGTCCGGCTGCCGCGCATCGTGGGGCGCGGCCGCGCGCTGGAGCTGATCCTGACCGGCGAGATGATCGACGCGGCGGAGGCGCATCGGATCGGTCTGGCGAACCGGGTGGTCCCGCAGGTCGAGCTGATGACGGAGGCGGAGGCGCTGGCGAAGAGTATGGCGGCGAACGGGCCGATCGCGCTGGCGCTGGCGATCGAGTCGGTGAACCGGGCGCAGGGGACGACGCTGGACGACGCACTGACGCTGGAGTCGAACCTCTTCGGCCTGCTCGCGTCGACCGAGGACATGCGGGAGGGCATGCAGGCGTTCCTGGAGAAGCGGAAGGCGGAGTTCAAGGGGAGGTAGATGGGCGGCAAAGCCCTCGCGCTCGCGCCTGCGCTCGCCCTCGCCCGGGGTGGTGGTCGGGTGGGGCGCCCCGTATATTCCGCCTCCGCGATGAGCACCGCCGTGACCACCCGGGTGTGCCGGGAGCTTCGCCTGCGCCAGTTCCGAAACTTCGCGGAGCTCGAGCTGGCCGTTCCGGCCGAGGGCGTCGCGATCATCGGGGACAACGGCTCTGGCAAGACGAACCTGCTCGAGGCGATCTACTACCTCGAAATCTTCCGTTCCTTCCGCGGGGCGCCGGATGAGGCGCTGGTGCGGATCGGGGCGGAGGCGTTCCACATCCGGGGGCGGTTCGAGGAGCCGGAGAGCGGGGCGTCGAGAGAGATCGCGGCGGCGTACGAGCGTCGCACGCGCCGCAAGCGCGTGATGGTGAACGGCGTGGAGCCGGAACGGCTCGGCGATGCGCTGGGCGGCGTCGGCGCGGTGATCTTCTCGCCCTCGGACGTGGCGGTGGTGACCGGCGCGCCGTCGGAGCGGCGGCGCTTCCTGGACATCGTCCTCTCGCTCAACCGGCCGGGCTACCTCCATGCGCTCCAGCGCTACCGACAGATCCTGAAGCAGCGGAACGCGATGTTGCGGGACGGCGCGCCGGCCGCGCTGCTCGCCGCCTGGGACGAGGGGCTGGTCGAGTCGGGCGGCCGGCTGATCGTCGCGCGAGCGGAGTGGGTGGCCGAGCGGGCGGCAGGGTTCGCACGGCGCTACGCGGCGATCGCCGGCGGCGCGCCGGCGCGCATGAGCTACGACGGTGCGATCCGGACGGACGGCGAGCCGGACGAGGTGCCGACGGCGGACGCGGCGGCGGCGGCGTACCGCGCCGAGCTCGAGCGCGTGGCGCTCCGCGAACGGGAGCGGGGTGTCACGCTGGTCGGCCCGCACCGCGACGACCTGGCGTTCGTCTTCGAGACCATGGACGGCGAGGCCGACCTGCGCGAGTTCGGCTCGGGCGGGCAGCAGCGCACGGCGGCGATCGCGCTGCGGATGCTCGAGGCGGACACGATCCGCGAGGCGCGGGGCCGCGAGCCGCTGGTCCTGATGGACGATCTCTTCGCGGAGCTGGACCCCGGCCGGTCGCGACGGATCCTCGAGCTGCTGGAGGCGGAGGAGCGGGGGCAGGCGATCCTCACGGCGCCCAAGGCCTCGGACCTCGAGCTGCGCCACGGCGCGCTGCCCCACTGGCGGATCGCACACGGGGAGGTGTTCCTTTGAGCCGCCGGAACGAAGGACCCACGCCGCTGGTCCAGGCGCTCGCGCACTACCTCGAGCGTTCCGGGATCGCCGAGCGGGTCGAGGAGGCCGGCATCGTGCCCGAGTGGGCCGATCGCGTCGGGGCCCGGATCGCCGCGGTCACGCGGCCGCTTCGCGTCTCGCGCGGCACGCTGTTCGTCGCGGTCCGCTCCAGCGCCTGGCTGATGGAGCTCAAGATGATGGAGGGCGAGATCGTGCGGCGGCTGAACGCGGATCGCGCCCGCGGCCGGATCTCGCGCATCCGGTTCCTGATGGATGCGGGTCCTCCGGAACGCGGGGCGCCGTAGGCGGCGGCGGGGGCCTCCGGCCCCGGGGGCGCCGACTGCGTCGGCGGCGGCGGGCGCGGCCGCTGCGCTGCCGGGGGAAAATCGTTAAATTTGCCGGGCGCGCGATGCGGGCCGGCGGCGTCGGGGGATGGCCACCCGCGGCAGGGGGAATGGCGGAGGGATGGGGGCAACCCGCGGGCCGTTTCGGGGTAGTAGAAAGCGTCTGTTTTCCCGGAGACGAGAACAAAGGCACCATGGCGAAGAGGCAGCCGAAGAAGAACGACTACACCGCGGGCCAGATCCAGGTCCTGAAGGGCCTGGAGGCCGTGCGGAAGCGGCCGGGGATGTACATCGGCTCCACCGGCGCCCGCGGCCTGCACCACCTGGTCTACGAGGTGGTCGACAACTCCGTCGACGAGGCGCTCGCCGGCTACTGCACGCGCATCGACGTCCTCATCCGTCCCGACGACTCGATCACGGTGGTGGACGACGGGCGCGGCATCCCGGTGGACATGCACCCGGTCGAGAAGATCCCCGGCGTCGAGGTCGCCATGACGATGCTGCACGCCGGCGGCAAGTTCGACAAGAGCTCCTACAAGGTCTCGGGCGGCCTGCACGGCGTCGGCGTGACCGTGGTGAACGCGCTCTCCGAGTGGCTGGAGGTCGAGATCCGGCGGGATGGCAAGGCCTACCACCAGCGGTACTCGCGAGGCGCGAAGCTCAAGGAGCTGGAGGTCCGCGGCAAGGCCAGGGGAACGGGAACCACCGTCTCGTTCAAGCCGGACCCGGAGGTCTTCTCGGAGCTGGCGTACAACTTCGACACGCTCGCCAACCGCCTCCGCGAGCTGGCGTTCCTGAACAAGGGGCTGCTCATCACGCTCACGGACGAGCGGGAGGACGCCAGGGAGGCTCGCCGCGAGGAGTACCGCTACGAGGGCGGGATCAAGGAGTTCGTCGCCTTCCTGCGGGGCTCGCGCAAGCCGCTCCACCCGAAGCCGGTCTACATCGAGGCGAGCCGGGAAGAGGCCGAGATCGAGCTCGCGCTCCAGTACGACGACGGCTACAACGAGAACACGTTCACCTTCGTCAACAACATCAACACCCACGAGGGCGGCACGCACCTCACGGGGTTCAAGGCGGCGCTGACGCGCACGCTCAACGACTACGCGCGGAAGAACAACCTCCTCAAGAAGGACCTCGACGCGCTCTCGGGCGACGACGTCCGCGAGGGGCTGACCGGCGTTCTCTCGGTCAAGGTCCGCGAGCCGCAGTTCGAGGGGCAGACCAAGACCAAGCTGGGCAACTCCGAGGTCCGGGGCGCGGTCGAGCAGGTGGTCAACGAGAAGCTCGCCATGTTCCTGGAGGAGAACCCGTCCGTCGCGAAGGCCATCATCGAGAAGGCGGTCCAGGCCGCGCGGGCGCGCATCGCCGCGCGCAAGGCGCGCGACCTGACCCGGCGCAAGAACGCGCTCGAAGGGAGCGTGCTGCCGGGCAAGCTGGCCGACTGCTCGATCACCGACCCGGCGGTCTGCGAGATCTACCTGGTCGAGGGCGACTCGGCCGGCGGCTCGGCCAAGCAGGGGCGCGACCGGCGCTACCAGGCGATCCTGCCGCTGCGCGGCAAGATCCTGAACGTCGAGAAGGCGCGGCTCGACAAGATCCTCTCGAACGAGGAGATCCGGACCATCATCACGGCGATCGGCACCGGGATCGGCGAGGACGAGTTCAACGTCGAGAACGCGCGCTACCACAAGATCATCATCATGACNNCGGCGCGCACATCCGCACGCTGCTCCTGACCTTCTTCTTCCGGCACATGCGGCAGCTGATCGAGGAGGGGATGGTCTACATCGCGCAGCCGCCGCTCTACCGCATCGCGCGCGGCAGGGAGGAGCACTACGCGTACAGCGACGACGAGCGCGACCAGGTCATCCAGCGGCTCTCGCCCAACGGCAAGGGCGAAGGCCGCAGCCTGAACATCCAGCGCTACAAGGGTCTGGGCGAGATGAACCCGGACCAGCTCTGGAAGACGACCATGGACCCCGAGACGCGCACGATCCTGCAGGTCACGCTCGAGGACGCGGTCGAGGCCGACCAGATCTTTCAGACGCTGATGGGCGACGAGGTCGAGCCGCGCCGCCAGTTCATCGAGGAGAACGCGCCGTACGTGCGCAACCTCGACGTGTGACGCGGGGACGTCGACCGCTCGCCTTTCTCACGGAGTCACCCACCGGCCGAGCCGACGCGAACCGGGTCCGCCCGGCGCCTCTGCGAACGAGAAAGCGTTCCGGCGAATCCGGTATGACTCCCTCTCTCCTGCGCAACGCTCGCGGCGAACGCCCGATCCGCCCGGGTGGACACGTAGACAACAACGACGACGCGGATCCGCGGACCCCGGCGCATGAAACGGGTGCGCGGTCCATGAGCGAGTTTCTTTTCTGGCGGGCCGCGGCGAGTCGTCGCCGCGGGCGGTCCGTCGGCGCGGACGTCGCGCTCCGGGGGGCGGTGGCGGCGCCGCCGTCGTGACCGTATAGTAGGAGTCTACACGACGACGTGTTCGGATCGACGATGATCCATAGTTCACCTTCCAACTCGAGGAGGACCGACTATGGCGTACGAGCTTCCGCCCCTTCCCTACGCGTACGACGCGCTGGAGAAGGCGATCGACGAGCAGACCATGCGCCTGCACCACGACAAGCACCATGCGGCGTACGTGAACAACCTGAACGCCGCGATCGAGAAGCATCCGGATCTCGGGGACATGAGCCCGGAGGAGCTGCTCCGGAGCATCGACCGGGTGCCGGAGGACATCCGCACCGCCGTGCGCAACAACGGCGGCGGGCACGTGAACCACACGCTGTTCTGGCGAATCATGAGCCCGACCGGCGGCGGCGCGCCGACGGGCGCGATCGCGGACGCGATCGGCAGCACGTTCGGCGACTTCGACGCGTTCAAGCAGCGGTTCAACGACGCCGGGCTCAAGCGGTTCGGCAGCGGCTGGGCCTGGCTGGTCCGGACGCGGGACGGCCGGTTCGAGGTGACGAGCACGGCCAACCAGGACAGCCCGCTGATGGAGGGCCACGACCCGATCCTGGGCCTCGACGTCTGGGAGCACGCCTACTACCTGCACTACCAGAACCGCCGGGCCGACTACCTGAACGCCTGGTGGAACGTGGTGAACTGGGACGAGGTCAACACGAGGCTGGCGCAGGCGCGGTAGCGCGCTTCGCCCGGGCAGTCGGCGCGGGCGCGGCAGGCGCGACAGGCGCAGGCCGGACGTCCGCCGTGCGCCGGGCGTCCGCCACGGCGCGGGCGGTCGCGGCGGGCGATCGCCTGCCGCGACCGCCCGCCGCGCGCCTCCCCGTCCCGGCAGGTGGACCGGCCGACCGGCATCGGAGTGCTTCTTGCGTCCGCCACCGGCCGGACCGGCCGCCATGACCACCCGAGCCGGAGGTTCGCGTGGTGACTCCTCCCACTCCCCCGACCCCGCCCCGCCGCGCCTGGTACCACCCCGTCGGCTGGGGCTGCCTTTTCTGGGTGTTCATCCTGCTGCTGCTCTACATCCTCGTCGGCCTGCTCTGGGCGCCCGTCTGGTACCCCTGGTGGCAGTGAGGACCGGGCGCCGCCGGATGCGTCCGCGGCGGTGTCCGCGCCCCCGCGTCCGACCGGCCCCACCACACCGCGCCGCGCGGCGTCCGACACGGAGACGAGGCGGCGGCGGTCATCGCGTCGAACGGGCGCCGCTGCGGCCAGAACGACTCCTCCGCGCGGTCGGCGTGCGTCGAGTCGATGGGCCCGGCATCTCCCGAACGCGAGATGGTTCAACGTTGAACCATCTCCGGATGTGGAGGGCGCGACGCCGGCCGCCGGGTCGTGCCGTTCACGGAACCGTGCCGCCGACGCACCCGGTCGGGACGCGGGTTCGAGCCTCGCTGCACCGGACCGGGGCGCGGTCGCTCGCCGGTGCGGCGTTGGAAACCCGGCACGCATGCTGACCGGTGCGCGATCCGTGCGACGTCGACGTGGGCCACCACGCCCCCGGTGCACCGCCAGCCACCCACTCGACCGCCGCCCACCCGGCGGGCCACCACCCACGCAACGCGCGGCCACCACCGGGCGCTGGCGGGTCGCGGTCGCGTGGCAGCCCGCCCGTCGGCCACGACGAGCCAGTCACGCGGACCGTCACCAACCCACGCGGACCCGGCGACTCATCGCGAAAGCCCCGAGCCCCGCTCCGAACGGGTGAGTGATACCGGATCCGCCGGAACGCCTCGCCGTTCCGACTGCCGGCCTCGGCCGACGGCGGCCTCCGAGGGCCAACGGATCCGGCGGATCCGGTATGAACCGTTCTAATCCGACGTCCCGGGCACCCGCTGCGTACACCCGTGCTCCGGGCTCGGCGCCGCGACGGGTCGGACCACCGCCCCTCGTCGCACCGTCGTGAACGCGACCACCGCGCCGGCGGCGCAGAGCCCGGCGTTGATCCACATCGCACGGACGAACCCGGCCACGAGCACGGGACCGCCGAGGTTCTCGAGCCCGCCGAGCCCGGCGGCCAGCGGGAGCACGGCGATGGCGAGGAGCGCGGCGAGGCGGGCGACGGCGTTGTTGACGCCGGAGGCGGTGCCGGTCATGTCCGGCGGGACGGAGCCCAGCACGGTCGCGGTCAGCGGCGTGACGAGCGCCGCCATGCCGAGGCCGAAGGCGGTGACGGCCGGCAGCACCGCGTTCAGGTAGCCGGTGCCGGGCACGACGCGCGTGAAGAGCGCCATCCCGACGGCGGCGACGAGCGCGCCCGCGGTCATCGGCCAGCGCGGGCCGATTCGCTGCGAGGCCCGGCCGGCGAGCGGCGAGAGCACGAGCATCAGGATGTTGAAGGGCAGCAGCGCCGCGCCGGCGGCGAGCGCGCTGTAGCCCAACGCGTTCTGGAGCTGGAGCATGAGCAGGAAGAAGAGCGCGCCGAGCGCGCCGTAGACGAGCAGCGTCACCGCGTTGGCGCCGGAGAACGGTCGGGACCGGAAGAGCCGGAGCGGGAGCAGCGGGTCGCGGGCGCGGCGCTCGACGGCGACGAACGCCGCGAGCAGGATCGCGCCGCCGATCCCGGCCGCGAGGATCCACGGGTCGTCGAGCCCGGCGCTCGGCCCGAACACGAGCGCGGCAACGACGCCGGCCAGGCCGAGCGTCACGAGCGCGGCGCCGGGGTAGTCGACGGAGCGGTCCCGGCCGCCGGCCTCGCGCGGCTCCGGCATCTGGTGCCGCGCGATCCAGGCGGCGGCGAGCGCGAAGGGCGCGATCGCGCCGAACACCCAGCGCCAGGAGAATTCGTCGACCAGCCAGCCGCCGACCAGCGGGCCGAGCGCGGTCGAGATCGCTGACCAGCCGGCCCAACGGCCGATCGCGGTGCCGCGCTCCTCCTCGGCGAACGCGGCGTCCAGGATCGCGAGACTGTTGGGCACGAGCAATGCGCCGGCCGCGCCCTGGAGCAGCCGGAAGCCGACGAGCAGGCGGACGTCGGGCGCGATCGCGGCGAGCGCCGAAGCCGCGGCGAACACGACGAGCCCGATCACGAAGACGCGGCGGCGCGAGAAGACGTCGCCGAGCGAGCCGCCGAGCAGCATGAGCGCGCTCAGCGTCAGCAGATAGCCGTCGAGCACCCATTGCAGCCCCTCGATGCCGAGGTCGAGGTCCCGGCCGATCGCGGGGAGCGCGACGTTGACCACGGTGCTCTCGAGGAAGACGGCGCCGGATCCGAGCACGGACGCGGCCAGCGTCCAGCGCCCCTGCGCCGACGCCAGCCGCAGCCGGCTGCCGCCGGCATCAGCGGGACGGGCCACGCTCCAGCGCCTTCCTGTCCCAACCGCCCAGATCCGCCGCCGCTTCGTACGTGCCGCGCAGGAACTCGAGCAGCGTACGGTCCGGGTCGTCCGCCCGACGGACGGCGTCGTACGGCAGCACGTACTCGTTCAGCTCGTCGCTGTAGAACACGTCCGCCGGGCGGATGACCGCCTCCCGGTACCCGGGCGGCTCCGGGTACGCGTAGGCGTAGAACGCGGGTTCCGGCACGGCCGGGCTCCCCGGCCAGAACCCGCAGCTGCTGACCTCGTGCGAGTATGCCTCGCGCACCACCCAGTCGGGCAGGTTGGGCACGCCGCCGGGGTGCTCCGGGGCGCGGCGCCCGGAGAAGTAGGTCAGCGCCATGTCGAAGCCGCCCCAGAAGAAGTGCACCGGGCTGGATTTGCCGATGAAGAAGGAACGAAACCGGTGGAGCAGCCGGTCGGTCTGGGCCAGGATGCGCCAGCACCGCTGCGCGTACCCGGCGTCGTACGCGGCGTGCTCCTCGTCCTCATCGAAGTGGATCGGCTCCCGGACCTCGACCGGACGGGTCCAGATGCGGACCTGGATGCCGAGCTCGCGCAGGGCGGCCATGAACGAACGGTAGAAGTCGGCGACGGAGCGCGGGCGCAGCTCCAGCTCGCGGGAGNNAAGGTGCGCGCACCGAACGGGATCGGCGACGTCGTGAGGCCGCGTGCGGTCACGTAGGTCGTGACGTGCCACCAGTGGTTGACCGGCGGCGCCAGCGCGAGGCGGACCTTGCCCACGATCTGCGTCCACATGTGCAGCGTGGTATACGTGTCCCGCCACGCCTCGAGCGGCAGCTCGGGCCAGGGCTCGGCGGCGACGTCGGCTGCGGCTCGCCCGCGGTTCGTCATGGATCGACTCCGGGCCGGTGCGGAGCGGCGATTCGGTGACGACGGCCTGCACGCGTCGCGCCACGCGGTCGGCCGGCCCGGTCCGCGGCCGGCCGGGGGGCGCCTGTGTCGCCGATCTATGTCGCGCGCCTATGTCGGGCACCGTCGTCGCGCGCCTGCACCGCGTGCCTACGCCGGGCGCTCCGCCGACGGCTTCCGGCGCGGCCCCGGCGTGACCGCGCGCTCGACGGCCGCGAGGAGCAGGTCGACGCCGAAGGCCAGCAGCGCGGCCGGGATCGCGCCGAGCAGGATCATCCGCACGTCCGAGAGCGCGAGCCCGGAGACGATCGGGTCGCCGAGCCCGCCGGCGCCGATGAACGCCGCGAGCGTCGCGGTGCCCACGGCGATGACGGCCGCGGTCCGCACGCCGGCCATGATGACCGGCGCGGCCAGCGGCATGCGCACGTGCCGCAGCACCTGCCGCTGCGTCATGCCGAGCGCGCTCGCCGCCTCGACCGCCTCCGGCGCGGCATCGCGCACGCCGGTGTACGTGTTCCGCACGATCGGGTAGATCGAGTAGAGGAACAGCGCGCACAGCGCGGGGACCACCCCGATCCCGAGCAGCGGGATCATGAAGGCGAGGAGCGCGATGCTCGGGACGGTCTGGAGCAGGCCGGCCGCCCGGATCGTCGGTTCGGCGCCGGCGCGGGCGCGCTCGAGCGCGAGGCCGACCGGCACCGCGACCAGCACCGCCGCCGCCAGCGAGACGGCCACCAGCAGCAGGTGACGGAGCGTGAGGCGCAGCAGCAGCTCCCGCCGCTCCCAGAAGTAGCGGGGCAGCGACGGCTCGCCCTCGGCGACGCGGTCGGCCGCCTTCGCCATCACCTCCTCGGGCGCCGTCGCGGGGGCGAGCCCGATCTCGCGCAGCGCGTCGGCGGCGACGCGGGCCACGTCCTCGCCGCCGGCCTCGACGCGCAGGTTGAGCCGCCGCATGCGCTCCGAGTCGAGCCGGCCCGAGAGCTCGGCGAGGGCCCGGACGGCGTGCGGCGCCTCGCGGTAGAGCCGCCCGCCGACCAGCGCGGCGGCCTCGTACGGCGGGAAGAAGCCGCGGTCGTCCTCGAGCACGACCAGGTCGTAGCGCGCGATCAGCCCGTCGGTCGAGTAGCCGTCGATCACGTCGACCTCGCCTTCGGCCAGCGCGCGGTACTTCACCGACTGGAGCAGCGAGCGCACGTCGCGGAAGCGCAGGCCGTACGCCTCGCGCAGCCCGGCGAGCCCGTCGGCGCGGCCGATGAAGTCGGGGCTGAACCCGGCGACCAGCTCCGGCCCGGCCCGCGCCAGGTCGCTCAGCGTGCGGAGCCCGAGGCGCTCGGCCGTCTCGCGCCGCACCGCGATCGCGTACGTGTTCTCGAAGCCGAGCGGCGGCAGCCAGTGGACGTCGTAGCGCTCCGGGAACACGCTCGCGACCCGCAGGTAGACCGCGCGCGCACCCCCCTCGGGCGCCTCGCCCAGGATCGCGAGCAGCCCGGTGCCGGTGTACTCCGGGTACACGTCGATCGCGCCGGTGCGCAGCGCCCGGAACGCGATCTCGGTCGCGCCCAGCCCGGGCCGCCGCACGACCCGGAACCCCCGGGCCTCCAGGTGCCGGGCGAACAGCTCGGCAAGGAGGTAGGACTCGCCGAACGGCTTCGAGGCGACGGTGATGGCGGGGGCGGCCTGCGGTGCGGGAGCCCGGGGCGTGTCGGAGACGCGGGCGCGGGCGGGAACGGGGGTCGCCGCGGGACCGTTCGCGGGACCGTTCGCAGCATCGCCCACGGGACCGTTCGCGGGGCCGCGACCGGGTGCGGCGGCGGGAACGGACGCGAGGACGCACGGCGGTGCGGCGGCGAGCGCGAGGGCCAGCGCGGCGATGCGGCGCGTCATGGCAGCGTCGCTCGCGCGCGGTCCACGAGCCGGGCCACGTACTCCGTCGCCGGGCGGGAGAAGACGGCGTCGGGCGCGCCGACCTGTTCGAGCCGGCCGTCGCGGAGCACGGCGACGCGGTCGCCGAGCAGCGCCGCCTCGGCCAGGTCGTGCGTCACCAGCAGCGTCGTGATGTGCAGCTCCGCCCGGAGCGCGGCGAAGGTCTGGCGCAGCTCGGCGCGGGTGATCGCGTCGAGGGCGCCGAACGCCTCGTCCAGGAGCAGATGGCGAGGCCGCGANNCGGCGCTCGAGCCAGGGTACCAGCGCGACGTTGCGCAGCACCCGCCAGTGGGGCAGCAGCCCGCCCTCCTGCGGGACGTAGCCGATGCCGCGCCGCAGCTTCACGGCATCCAGCCCGCGCACGTCCGTGCCGTCGACCCGGACGCTGCCGCCGTCCGGGTCGACCATGCGGTTGAACGTGCGCAGCAGCGTGGTCTTGCCCGAGCCGCTC
>JABAOG010003246.1_pt1 | contig 15771 bp, 13 predicted proteins | sample 7062131 | NCBI WGS metagenome assembly JABAOG01 (sample SAMN14538629, study PRJNA623070) | marine sediment metagenome | biome: marine biome [ENVO:00000428]; feature: marine pelagic biome [ENVO:01000023]; material: deep marine sediment [ENVO:00002113] | place: India: Arabian Sea | collected...
GCGTCGGTACCCGCTGCTGGAGACGAAGGACGCGGGCTGAGCGGCCCTTCGCCTGCCGCGGCGCTGAGGCGCGGCTCGGCGCGCAGGCCCCATGCGGGCTCCGGGACCGAGGGGCTCTACGGCGCGTCGGCCGATTCAGAATGGTCGGTCCTCGATCCGCTCGAGCACCGACCGGGCCCACATGGCCTGCACGGTGCCCTCCACCTCTTCGGCGAATCGCTCCAGATCCGGCGCCGCGACGTGAAGGGCGTCCCGGGATTCGCAGACGCGCACGATCTCGTGCAGGTAGCGCTGCTTCTCTTCGACCGTGAGGCGGGCTCGCTCGAGCCCACGTCGGAAGATCTCGACGGCCCGATCGGGCTCGCCGGTGAGCCGACCCAGCGTGATCCAGCCCCTGGCATCGTCGGGATGGGCGACGACGAACTCACGGAGCGCCTCCCGGGCGGCCTCCCCCTCGCCCCGCGAGACGAGCGTCTCGATGTGCGAGAAGCCGACGCGGGGCCGGCCACCCCAGCCTCCGCCCAGGAGTCCGTGGAGGAATCTCGACCCGTCCTCGTCGAAGAACGACGCGAGGAGCATGGCGTAGCTGCCGCCGATCACCACGGCGCTGGTCACGGCCCGGAAGGTCGGCATGCCCAGCACGTCGGTGAGCAGATAGACGACGCCACCCACCATCAGCCAGTCCCAGGCCATGCCGGCCAGCCAGCCGCCTCGGCCCCAGCGGTCGTGCGCGATCTGCAGGATCGCGGGCTGGACCCGAAAGTACAGGTAGGCCAGGATCGAGAAGGCGACGGCGCCTCCCGCCATCCACCCGAGGGCCTCGGCGGAGACCGGCGCGGCCAGCGCGCCCCAGATCACCCCGGCCAGCGCCATGAACGGCGTCACCAGGCCCTGGCGCAGGCGGCGCGCGGCCCGGGTCCGGACGTCCTCGATCCACAGGGGTCGTTTCAGTAGACGCCCGAGCCTGGCAAGGGCGCCCAGGGGTCGGCCGGTCCGGGAAGCCGCCCGCGTCGCGAGCTGTGCGCTCTTGGATTCCATCGGCGCGCGCTGGATGTGCGTGGTCTCGTGGGCGCCGGCTCCGCACCGAGCTGCCCTCTTCGAACCGTACACCGAGCCCGGTCGTGAGGGCAACGAGGCCGTATCGCGCGGGTTCTCGCCAGGGCCTCGTGCGAATCCGTCTCCCCGTGCCCCTCAGCCTCCCGTCGGTACGTAGACCGCGTCGAACGTCGTCTGCCACTCGACGCCGTCGGCGGAGATCTCGATGTGCTGCCGCACCCGTCCGCCCTCGAGCGGGGTCAGCGTCGTGCGATCCGTCCAGAGTCGGCCCGAAGCATCGGGGACGACACCCTCGAATCGGAGACTCCCGTCGGGGAGCACCGCGACCAGCGACTTCTCCTTCACCCCGCCGGTGCGCGTGGCCGCACCCGTAACCCAGACCTGCTTCCACTCGTCACTGCGGGGAAGGTAGTAGAAGAGGCTGCGGCCCTCCCCGCCGCTCGCGGCGGTCCACTCCTCCGTTATGGCGCAGCCGTTGAGGACCTTGGCGATCCGGTTCGTCCCGACCCGTGTCCCGTCGGCCACGACGTCCCACTCCCCGACCCAGAAGTCCAACCGGTCGAAGCCGGGCGTCTCCGCACAGGGTTGCTGGGCCGCCACCGACGAGGGGTCGCCGAGGAGTCCCGCGAGCCCCGGCAGCACGAAAAGCGGGGCGGCACCCATCCATCGACCGAGGAAGAACCACGCCGACGTCATCATCCGCATCCCGACTGTCCGCGTCGTCCGTGTCCGCACGCTCCCTGCCCTGCCCACAGCGGCAACTCCTCTCCCTCCCCCAGGTGACGGGTCGCGGGCGTATCCCGCCCCTGGCACGACCGACTACGATCGAATGACGCGGCTCTTACCCGCGCGCGGCCCTTCCCCCCGAGTCACGTGACTTCCCCACCCGCGCCGTCGAGGCCCCGCCACATGGCGTCCATGGCCCGGCGGGACTCGAGGAGGAGCCGCCGCCCCTCCGGACGGACCCGGACGAGTCGGCGGGCCTTGCCGCCACGCTCCTCCACCGGCTCGCCCATCCATGTCTCGAGGAGGCCCTTCTTCTCCAGACGCCGCAGGGTCACGTAGACGGCGGCGCGGGAGACGCTCCGGCCCGTCCGCCGCTCGATCTCCTCGACGATCGGCACGCCGTAGACCTCGTCCCCGAGGTGCAGGATCGCCAGGAGCACCATCTGCTCGAACTCCCCGAGACCACCGCTCGACATCTTGCCTCCCCTCCCGTGGCCCGGGTCGGGTGCCCGAGATCGTTTCCATCTCTCATGCGAACGACGACGACAAAGAATACATCGTAAACAATAACGGATGATTACGAGCGCGGCAGGAACGCGTGCCACGCAGGTCTAGGCCGTCGGGGCACGGAAGACGTTCCTGACGACATGGGGGCTCCTCGCCTGGCGCTCCCTGTCACGGTGCTCCCCGACTGGCCGATCCGCCAGCCCGCAACCATCTTGAGCCGGGGCGCGTAGGGCCTCTCGTCCGCGCGACCGCACGACTTCGGGCCGGGAGGTGAGCATGAGACGATGGACGCTGGCGTTCCTCCTGCTCCCGCTCGCGGCTCCGCGATCGGCCGTCGCCCAGGAGCCGGCATCGCCGAGCACCGCGTCCGTCCTCCTGGATGTCGTCACCGGCGCGTCCGCGAGCGCGGAGCACGTCCCCCTGGACGCGGCCGACGTCGGTGCCTTCTTCGACTCGGCCTTCGAGCTCCAGCGACTGGAGCACCGCCTGGTGGGCGCCGTGGTGTCGGTGGTGCAGCGGGGAGAGGTCGTCTTCCAGAAGGGCTACGGATGGGCCGATCTGGAAGCCCGCGAGCCGGCCGATCCCGGCCGCTCGCTCTTCCGGATCGCTTCCATCACCAAGACCTTCGTGTGGACGGCGGTCATGCAGCTCGCCGAGGAGGGCCGGATCGACCTCGACGCCGACGTCGAGCGGTACCTCGACTTCGACATACCCGACACCTATGCCGAGCCCATTCGCGTGCGGCACCTCCTCACCCACACCGCCGGCTTCGAGGAGACCTGGACCGGCTGGGGAGCCCGGACGGCGGAGGACGTCGGGGAGCTCGGCGATGCCCTTCGCGACCTCCTTCCCGCCCGGGTCCGCCCCCCGGGGCGGCACGCGGCCTACTCCAACTACGGTGCGGCGCTGGCGGGCTACATCGTCGAACGCGTCTCGGGGATGCCCTGGCAGGTCTATACCGAGCGTCGGATCCTCGAGCCCCTGGACATGACCTCGACCACCGCGCGAGTGGACATGGGCCCGGAGCTGAGGGAGCGCCACGCGAGGGGCTATGTCTGGCGGGCCGGTCGCTTCGTCTCCACCGACTACCGGTACCTCCGGCTTCCCCCCGCGGGGATCATGAGCTCCACGGCCACGGACATGGCCGTCTTCATGCTCGCGCACCTGAACGGGGGCGCGGTGGGCGACCGCCGGATCCTCGCCGAGGAGACCGTCGACCGCATGCAGTCGCCGCTCTTCGATCCCCACGAGGGCCTGTCGCCGATCCTGCACGGCTTCTACCGATCGGACCGCAACGGCCAGATCGTGCTCGGCCACGGCGGGGACACCAACCAGTTCCACAGCGACATGCGTCTGCTCCCCGACGCGGACCTCGGCGTGTTCGTCTCGTACAACAGCGATCCCGGCGCGGCGGCGCGGAGCAACGTGATCAACGCCTTCATCGATCACTTCTTTCCCGCCGAGCACCTACGGGAGGCTCCCGAGCCCGCCAACGTCGACCTGTCCGAGTACTCGGGCTCCTACGTGCCCCTCCGGAGCGCGTTCACGACGTTCGAGCGGATCCGAGCCGCCCGTCGCGCCGGGTCCGTCCAGGCCGAAGGGAGCGAGCTCCGGTTCGGGGGTGACGGTCGCCTCGTTCCCACGGGGCCCGACCGCTTCACGGGACTCTACGGCGACGTCACGGTGGTCTTCGAGCGTGACGACCGGGGCGAGGTGACCCACATGCTGATCGGCTCGCCCCTGTCGACGTTCGCGCGAGCCCGCGGGCTGGAGGGGGATCGGGCCGTCCCCGCCATGCTCTTCCTCCTCTTCGTCTCCGCCGCGGCGGTCCTGGTCTGGAGCTATCGCCTGTTCCGGCCGATCCCCGTCGAGCAGCGGCTCCCCTCACCCCACGTGCGTGTGGCCTGGCTCCACGGCATCCTCAACCTGGGCCTCCTGGTGGGGTTCACGGAGCTTCTGGGAGACACCATCTACGGACCCACGTCCACGCTGCGATTCCTCCTCGTCGTGTCGAATCTCAACGCGGTGCTCGCGTCGGTCGTGGTCGCCTTCGCCATACGGCAGTGGATCGGCCGGCGCGGCACCCTGTTGAACCGGAGCGGCTACGCCCTCGTCGCCCTGGCCGCCCTCACCGCCCTCTGCCTCGGGTGGGCGTACAACGTCGTGGGGACGCTGGCCTGACCGGACGGGGCTTCCCTCCGGCGTGCACGAGCTCTTGGCTACGTTACGACGACGCCGGATCGAGAGACCGACGAAGCGCGAAAGCGAAACCACGGAGCCGACGATGCACGAGGAGATCGAGGAGCTCGACCTGCCACGGGAGCCGAAGATGCTCGAGGAGATCGAGGACCTGTACGCGTACGACCGTTGGGCCAACCACCGGATCCTCGAGGCCGCGGCGCGCCTGAGTCCCGACGCGTTCGTGCGGCAGACGGGAAGCAGCTTTCCCTCCATACGCGACACGCTGGTGCACATCCTGGCGGCCGAATGGGTGTGGCTCTCGCGCTGGGGCGGACACTCTCCGACGGCCATGCCGGAGGCGTGGGACGCCTCCACGGTGGACACCCTCCGGGAGGAGTGGACGAAGGTCGAGGACGACCAGAAGGCCTTCCTCTCGAACCTCGACGAGCGGGGCCTCCGCGAGACGATCGCCTACCGGGACACCAAGGGGAATCCCTTCCGTCAGCCCCTCTGGCAGATGCTTCGCCACGTGGTCAACCACTCCACGTACCACCGCGGCCAGATCGTCACCATGCTCCGGCAGCTCGGGGCGGAGGCCCCCGCCACGGACATGATCCTCTTCCACCGGGAGCGCAGCCCCAGGCCGCGCCCGGAGCCGACGTCGTGATGGAGTTGCTGGCGGGACCCTGGGGACCGCTTCTCATCTTCTTCCTCCGGATCGTCGACGTCTCGCTCGGTACGCTGCGGATCGTGTACGTGACGAGGGGGGCGCGGCTGCCCGCCGCCCTCCTCGGGTTCGCCGAGGTCCTCGTCTGGATCGCCGCGGCCGGCTCGGCCATTCTGAACCTCACCAGCCCGCTGCACGTCCTGGGCTACGCCGCCGGCTTCGGCGCGGGCACCTGGGTCGGCGTCTGGCTCGAGGCGAAGGTCCCCGTCGGCATCTCGACCGTCCAGGCCTACAGCGACCGCGGACCCGGATTGGCGCGTGCCCTGCGCGGGCTGGGTCTGGGCGTGACGGAGATGAAGGGCGAGGGGCTGGAGGGCCCGGTGGACGTCGTCTCGACGGTGGTGAGGCGAAGGCTCGTCCCCCGGGTGATCCAGACGATGGAGGCCGAGGACCCGGCCGCGTTCATCGCCGTCTATGAAGCCCGCGCGAGAAGGGGCCGCTTCCCGGGAATCGTACGGAAATAGCGCGCCCGCGCGTCTCGACCCGACAGTCGGCAGCCGGCCGAAGACCGACGCCCCTGCCCGATCCTGGCCGCGTGACCGGGACCAGACGCGTCCGTGAGCCCCGAGTCCCTCGATCTGCGCCTCGTGTCCATGAGCCGGCGGCCCGCGACCGTCGACCTCCGACCTGCGAGCGCGGACCCGAGACACGAGGGGATGACGAGGATGTGCGAGATGACGGTGAGGGGAGGGCGCTGGACCGCGCTCCTGGTCGAGGCCGAGCGGCTGCTGGAAAGGGCCAAGCCCCGACGTCCCCGGGGTCCGCGGGAGCCCGGCGAGTCCGTGACGCCACACGGTCCTCTGGACGCGCGGGTCGCCACGGGGGCCCTCCTCCTGGAGATGGCCTACGCCGACGGCGAGCTGTCCACGGCGGAGCGACGGTACATCGAGTCCACCATCGCCCGGGAGTTCGGCCTCCGCTGCTCCGAGGTCCGACGGCTCGTCCGATCGGCCGAGACCGCCCGCACGGAGTCGTCGGCTACCTGGCGGTTCGCCCACACGCTGGTGGAGGACCTCTCGCCGGCCCAGAGGTCCGTCCTCTCGGACATCCTCGCGCGACTGGCCCGCCTGGAGGGCGCCCCGGGCCGAGACGAGCAGTACACGCTGCGAAAGATCTCGGCGCTGCTCCGTCTGGAGCCCGAGCATGTATAGGACGGCCAGCGTGCGCGGGGCGTCCGGTACGCGGGGGGTAGCCGGTACGCGCGGGGCGGCCGTCCCTCTGGTGGCGGTCGTCCTCTCGATGGCCATGGGGGCACCCGCCACCGCTCAGCCGAGGGGCGACGACCCCGTGCCGGTGTCGGCCTCCCTGCGCGGGTCGCCGCGCCCCGGCCGTGAGTCGACCATCGTCGTGGCGGCGGGAGAGCGGTACCGAGCCGGGTCGCTGCACCGCTGGATCCTGGGTGCGCACCACCGGGAGCTCTGGACGCGTCCCGTCCGGGTGCCGTTCCTCGACCTCGACCGGGAGGCGGGCGGGCTGACCCCCCTCCGGGCCGGAGGAGGGATGCAGACCCGGTCCCTCCGCCTCGAGGGCGCGGACGGGCGGGAGTACGTCTTCCGCTCGGTGGACAAGGACCCTTCGGCCGTCCTGGATCCGCTGCTCCGCGGCACCGTCGTCGACGATCTGGTCCAGGACGGGATCAGCGCGGCCCACCCCTACGGGGCCCTGGTCGTCGCTCCCCTGCTGGAGGCCGCGCGGATCCTGCACGCCGAGCCCCGCCTCCGGGTCATGCCCGACGATCCGGCGCTGGGCGAGCTCCGGAACGAGTTCGGCGGCATGCTGGGGCTCTTCGAGGAGCGACCCGACGAGAACCACGGCGGAGCCACGTCGTTCGCGGGAGCGAAGCGTGTCATCGGGAGCGAGAAGCTGACGGAGCGCTTGGAGGAGGGGCCCGATGATCGCGTCGACGCCCGCGCCTACCTGAAGGCCCGCTTGCTGGACGTCCTGGTGGGCGACTGGGACCGCCACCGGGGGCAGTGGCGGTGGGTGACGTTCGACGTCGAGGCGCCTCGCCGCTGGCTTCCCGTGCCCCGGGACAGGGACCAGGCCTTCTCCCGGTTCGACGGCGTCGCCACCCGGCTGGTGAGCCTCCACGTGCCCCAGCTCGTCCGCTTCGGCTCCGAGTACCCGTCGATGGCGCGCCTGCACTGGAACGCCCGGGCGCTGGACCGCTGGTTCCTCGCCGGTCTCGACCGCGACGTCTGGCGCGAGGTCGGCGCGGAGCTCCGGGACGCCCTCACGGACGAGGTCATCGGGAACGCCGTACGCCGTCTCCCGCCCGAGATCCACCAGTTGAGCGGAGCCCCCCTCGAGTCGGCTCTGCGGGCACGACGCGACGCCCTGCCGGAGGCCCTGGACGAGCTGTACGAGACGATGTCACGCGTGGTGGAGGTACGGGCCACGGACGCCGACGAGACGGTGGTGGTCGACCGGAGCGCGCCCGGCTCTCTCACCGTGAGCCTCGCCGCCCCCGACGAGTCGCCCTACTTCCACCGCACGTTCCGCGCCCGAGAGACCCGGGAAGTCCGCATCTACCTACGGGGCGGCGACGACGAGGTGCTCGTCCGGGGAGATGCCGATCCGGGAATGATCGTGCGCCTCGTGGGCGGGCCCGACGACGATCGCTACGACGTCCGGGGCCGCGGCGACGGCATCCACGTCTACGACCACGAGGGGACCGACGAGATCACGGGCGCCGACGCGCCCGGCATCGACGATCGCCCCTTCGACGAATGGGAGTGGTCGCCGGAGAACCGGAACCAGCCCCTGGACTGGGGGCACCGCACGCTACCCGTCTTCTGGTCGTCCTTCTCCAGCGATCACGGCCTCTTCGTGGGCGGGGGCGCCCGGGTGGAGCGGTACGGCTTCCGGCAGAGGCCGTATGCGTCCGCCTTCGACCTGCGGGCCGGATACGCCCCGTCCGTCGGAGAGGGCCGCGCCCAGGTCTCGGCCCGATTCAACCGCCCGAGCTCTCCGCTCTTCTGGACGGCGCATGCCCGGGTGTCGGGGCTGGACGTGCTCCACTTCTACGGACTGGGCAATGCGACGGCTCCGGGAAGCCCGTCCCACCACCGCGTCCGCCTGACGCGCGTCTCCGCGGCCGCGGGGGCCGGCGTCGCTCCGGCGCCCTGGATGGAGCTCACCGGCACCGTGGAGATCGAGCGCTCCGACACGAGAGACGGAGGGGGATCCTATCTGTCGACCCTCGGACCGATCTACGGGTCGGGCGGCTTCACCACCCTGGGCGTGGGCGGACGACTCACCTTCGATCCGCTCCGGGAGAGCCGTCGCGTCGGTCATCGCTTCCGGCTCACCCTGGAGGGCATGGCGCACCCCGCCGTGCTCGACGCGACGAGCGGCTTCGGCCGTGCCGGCGGTGCGCTCTCCGCTCTGATCGCTTCCTCCCCCTGGCCCGCCCTCTCCCTCGCCCTGCGCGCGGAGGCCCTGCAGGTCTTCGGACGCTTTCCCTGGCACCACGCGGCCTTCCTCGGCGGCAGGGAGTCCGTCCGCGGATGGGACGAGCAGCGCTTCGCCGGGGACGCCTCCGTACTGGCCGGCGCCGAGCTCCGCGTTCGCGCGTGGCGCCCACGGATCGTCCTCCCGGCGATCCTCGGAGTTTTCGGCTTCGCCGATACCGGACGGGTCTGGCTCGACGGGGACTCAGCCGGCGGATGGCACACGGGCGTCGGGGGCGGGCTGTATCTCCAGCCTGCCGGCCAGCCCTATCTCGCCCGGCTCGGCACGGCGACGAGCGCGGAAGCGACGAAGCTCTTCCTGACCGTGGGGCTGCCGTACTGACGGCGGGCGGGAAGAAGCCATCACCGGTGTCCGGCCCGGCGGCCTCGGCCCACCCGCGTCAGCGGACCAGGGCCGCCAGGGCGCGGTCCCGCTGGCTCCTGCCCAGGTCGCTGGCCAGCGCCTCGTAGGCCTCGAGGGCCGGGCCCGCGAGCTCGAAGCGCGCCGCCACCGCGAGCATGACCGTCAACCGCTGATGGTCGGAGCCGACGCCCCGCACCGTCGACAGGACGCCCTCGACGCCGTCGGCCTCCAGCTCCTGGGCCTCGACGAGGGCGGTGAGGGTTCGGGCGAGGTTGTGATCCGATCCGACGCCGCGGGCCACCGACAGGAAGTCGGTCACCTGCTCGGGGCTCAGCGCCCTCCGCCCGACCAGGGCCTCCAGGATCTGGCTCCGCTCGTGATCGGAGCCCACGTCGTCGGCGATCCGCAGCACGAGGCCGACCTGCTGGGTGTCGAGCTCCCCCCGATCGATCACGGCCCGGGCGACCCGGCTCGCCTCGTGGTCCGAATCCAGCATCGCGGCGCTTCGCAGGTACGCCGTCACCTGCGCTCCCGTGAGCGCGTACTCGCCGGCGACCCGACGGAGGATCTCTCCGCGCTCGTGATCCGAGTCGATGCCCTCGGTCATGTCCAGAACCTGCGCGAGCTCGGCGTCGGATAGCGGGCCTTCGTCGAGGAACGCGTCCACCACGCGGCCGTGGGTGTGGTCCGATTCGATGGAGCGCAGGGCGTCGAGGAACGACGCGCGGCCCGCGTCGCTCAATCTTCCCTGACGGGCGATGACCGAGAGGAGCTCACCGAGGTTGTGATCGGAGTCGATGGAGCTCGCGCTCCGGAGCACGGCGTCGAGTTGCTCGGGGCTCAAGGGAGACTCCAGCACGGTCTGGAGGACCCGGGTGCGCTCGTGGTCGGAGTCGAGCCCCTCCGACGCCCGCAGCAGCGGACCCTGGAACGCCGGCCGCAGCCCCGCCGTCTCCACCACGGCCAGCAGCAGGGACGCCGACGTGTGATCGGAGTCGATGGCGCCCGCTGCGTCGATGACGCGGGCGTAGTCGGGCTCGGAGAGGTCGCCGAGCTGCATCGTCAGCTCCAGGTACCGTCCCCGCACATGATCGCTCCGGATCCGCTCCACCTCGGCGAACACGCGGTCGAGGCCTCCTTCGCCCAGCATCCTGCGGACGCGCGCCTCGGCGTTGATGGTGGAGTGCCGGAAGATCTCCGGGAGGATGCCCGCCAGCCAGCGGTCGGCCTCGCCTCCCCAGGCGACCTCGTCGCCGTCCTCCCAGTATCGGCGCTCGATGGCGCCGCCCGGGCGTCCCTCCAGTCGGGCGCGCCGTGCGGACCGCCCGATGCGCTCCTCGATCTCGAAGAGCGCGTCGGGAGCCATTCCCGCGATCCCCGAGTCGTCGGCGGCGAACCGGACGTCGCCCTCGATGTCGATCTCCACCCGGCAGTCGTCGGTCTCCCATCGAATGCGGACCTCGTCGTCGTCCATGTTGACGGACGTCGAGCGGCTCCCGCCTTCGCGGAAGACGCACAGGCGCTCCTGGGGGCCGGCCTCGAGGGGTGTGGGCTCCAAGCCCCGTCCGGGCACTCCGTCCGGACGTACCGAGTCGGTCGTGTCCTCCGCGCGCGGCCCGTCGGTCGNNCGTCGGTCGTGTGCCCCGCGCGCGGCCGGCCCGTGATTCCCTCGGACGTCGTCACCCCGGTGGCCTCGACGCCGGGCGTGACCTCCGCGGCCGCCACGGGTGTGAGCACCGTGGCGGCGACGGCCAGGACCAGGGCGACCAGGCCCACGACGGCGGCTGCCGGTCTGGCCACCCGACCCCGTCGCTGAGCCGGATCGAGGATGGCTCGGACGCGGGACGAGACCCCCGAGGGCCTGGCCATCGCCAGAGCCGGCCGCGGGAGCGACGATCCGTGCCGTGCGGCGCGCACCAGGGACACCAGATCCCGAGCGTAGTCGCTGGGCAGGTCGATGAAGCTCACCACCCGGTCGTCGCTCGCCCGCTCGCTCTCGGCCCGAAGCCGATACAATGCCAACCACACGAGCGGATTGGGCCAATGGATCGCCCGGGCTAGCTCCCCCACCAGGTATGCCGAGCAGTCCCTCCGCTGGACGTGGGCCAGCTCGTGGAGGAGTACCCGGTCCAGGGTCCCGGACGACCAGCGCCCGTAGTCCTCGGGCAGCACCACCGTCGAGCGGAGGATCCCCCAGGTCGCCGGCACACGCACCCGGGGGCTCACCATCAACCGAACGGGCGTCTCGACGCCGAGCTCGGACGCCAGGCTCTCGAAGCGGCGTCNNGTGGTCCAGGAGCGTACCGGCCAGCATGAGGAGCAGGCCAGCGGCCCAGGCAACGCTCAGGAGAAGATCACCGTCCACGGTCCAACGACCGGTCGGGGCCGCCGCCTCCGGGCGCGCCCTTCCTCCCTGGACGGGGACGGAAACAGGCGTCCGCGCGGCTCCGGCGGACCCGGCGGACCCGGCGGATCCCACGGCCGACACCGATTCCGACGACGCCTCTCGGGCCACGCCGAGGACGCCGCCCGCCGAGGCCGAAGATCCCTGCATGTCGGATCCCTGCATCTCGGAGGCGCCGCCGCGCGCGGACGACGCCTCCCCGGCGGCGGACGCGGCCGGCACCATCCACGCCGCGGGCACCGGCACCTCCAGGGTGACGCCGGACCACTCCAGAAGGGGCAGGGCGAGGATCGCCGAGAGCGCCGCCAGCCAGATGAGGTGGCGAAGGGAGGCCGGAGCCCTCCGGAGCGCCGACGTCACGACGAACGCCACCGCGAGGATTCCGGCACCACCCATGGTCATCACATCCATCGTCATCGTCCCTCCCTCCGCGCATCCCGAATGAGATCCTCGAGTCGATCCAGCTCCTCGTCCGACAGATCGTCGGAGAGGTCGATGAGCGCTGCCATGGCCTGTGTCGGCGAGCCCTCGAAGAATGTGCTCAGCACGCGCTCGAGCGCCGATACCCGGGCTTCGGTGCGCGGCGTGGTGGGCCGGTAGACATAGCGCGGCCCCTCACGCTCGTGAGTGAGCTCGCCCTTCTCCTCCAGGACGCCCATCAACGCACGGACCGACGAGTAGCTCGGCGGGTCGGGGATCTCCTCCCGGACCTCGGCGACGCTCGCCTCACCCAGCCGGTAGACCACGTCCATGATCTGGCGCTCCCGCCGGCTCAGGCCCCCTGCCGCATGCTGACTCACCCGTCGACCTCCTGTGCTATTTTTTTAGCATACCGCTAAAATTTTAGCNNTGGCGAGATCACGGTAGCATATTCAGGCGGTGTCCGGAGCACGACGAGGCGAGGAGGAAGCCATGCCCAGGAGCCCCCGGGAGATGATGACCGCGGTCCGCGCATCGATGAAGGAGCGGACGGGGCGCACGGTGGACGAATGGGTCGCCCTCGTGGTACGGGAGAGCGGGGTCGATCCCCTGGACCAGAGGGCCGTCCGTCGCTGGCTGAAGGCCCGCCACGACGTGCCGCAGAACTCCCGCTGGGCCATCGCGCACGCGGCCGCCCGCGGCGCCGGGTGGGAGCCCCCCTCCACCGAGGAGCAGGTGGACCGGCAGTACTCGGGGAAGAAGGCGCCGCTGCGCCCTGTCTTCGACCGGGTGCGCGAGGTCCTGGAGGAGCTCGGCGACGACGTCACCGTGGAGGGACGCTCCACCTACATCCCCTTCGTTCGGCGCCGACAGTTCGCGGCGGTCGCCGCCGCGACGCGGATCCGGGTCGACGTGGGTCTTCGCTACGTCGACCCGCCGCCCTCGGATCTCCTCGAGCCCGCCAGCGCGCCCGGCCAGGCCACCCACAAGCTGCGACTGTCGTCGCCCGACGACGTCACCACGGAGGTGGAGAAGCTTCTGCGGGCGGCGTACGAGCAGAACGGCTGAGGAGCCTTACTCCTCCTGCAGGACGGTCGCCGGGTCGACACGGGTCCCGCGCCACGCCGGGATCCAACTCGCCACCCAGGCCGCGCACGCCAGCGCGCTCAGGCAGGCCNNGCCAGGAGGGTCAAGGGGTCGGCGGGGGACACGTCGAAGAGCAGGCTCCGGATACTCCCGGAAGCCGCCAGCGCGGCGGCCAGCCCCAGTCCGACGCCGACGGCCACCGTCAGCAGCACGTCTCTCTGGACCGTGCTCCGTACCTGCCCCGCCCGGGCACCGAGGGCGATCCGGATGCCCATCTCGCGGGTCCGTCGCGCCACCGAGTAGGCCACGACGCCGTAGACGCCGATGGTGGCCAGGAGGAGCGCGGCGAGGGCGAACCCCGCCAGGACGAACGCGGTGAAGCGGCGGTCGCCGGCGCTGCTGGCGATCTCCTCCCGCAGCGTGCCGACCTGGACCGGCACGTCGCGGTCGACCCGGCGAACGGTCTCGCGCAGGAGGACGGCGCCCGCGGACGTATCGTCGGAGGCCACGACGACGCTGACACCGAACAGCGCCAGGAAGGTCGGGCGCTGTCGGTAGTGCACGTAGTAGCCGGGGCTGCTCCCACGGCGCCGATCCCAGCGCACGGTCTCCCCCACCACGCCGACCACCGTGAGAGGCACGGCGGGCCAGGGATCCATCCCCGCCGGGTTGAAGGTCCGGCCGAGGGGGTCCTCGCCCGGCCAGAGCGCCTCGGCCATCGCCTCGTCCACCACCGCCACGTGAGGAGCCTCCGAGTGGTCGGAATCCTGGAAGAGCCGGCCGCGCACCACGGGGATGTCCAGGGTCCGGAAGTACCCGGCATCGGCCACCCGGTACTCGAAGGCCTGCTCGGTGCGCTCGCCGTCCACCTGGACGCCTCCCCCCACGCTCCCCGCCCCCGGNNCGTCGCGGACCCCCGGAGCCGCCCGCATCTCCGCCACCACCCGGTCGAGCACGGCGACGGCATCCGCGGCGGTCTCGTACTTGCCGAGTGGCATCTCCGTCCGGCCCGTGACGATCCCCTCGGTCCGGAAGCCGCCGTCCCGATCGAGGATGGCACCGAGGCTCCGGACGACGAGGCCGCCCGATACCAGCAGCACGACCGCCAGCGCCGCCTCCACGGCGATGATCCCCCGCCAGGCGAGCCGGACCCGGCGTCCGTAGCCGACGCGGCCCGATCGGACCGCCCCCGTCGGGTCTCCCCCGGTGAGGGACAGCGCGGGCAGGAGCCCGAAGAGCACCGCGATGAGCACGGTCGTCCCCAGCGTGAACACCAGAACCCCCGAGTGGATCGAGACCTCCGCCAATCGGGGGACGGCCCCCGGATCCATCCTCCGGGTCAGCGCCAGGAGCCCGTGCGCGGTGAGGACGCCTCCGGCGGCGCCCAGCCCGGCCAGGGTCAGGCTCTCGAGGAAGAGCTGTCGGACGAGTCGTCCGCGCGCCGCCCCCAGGGAGGCGCGCACGCCCAGCTCTCGCAGCCGCCCCGTCCCCCGGGCCAGCAGCGTGCTCGCCACGTTGGCGCACGCCAGGAGCAGGAGCACCGCCGACGCGGCCACCAGCAGGGTCAGCGCCCGGCCCGAGTCGCCCACGATCTCGTCGAGGTAGGGACGCACGGTAACCCCTACGGATTCCACCTCGGGCGCCGACGCCCGGATGGCACGGTGCGCGGCGTTCAGCTCCTCCCCGGCGCCCGTGAGCGTGGCGTCGGGGGCGAGTCGGCCCAGCACCGAGACGACGTGGTTCGAGCGCACCGTCCAGGGCACCGCCCGGTCGAGAGACACCCAGACGTCGGGAGAGTCCGGCAGCGAGAAGCCCGCCGGCATGACGCCGATGACGTCGTACACCGTTCCCCGGACGTCCACCGTGACGCCTTCCAGGGTAACGGGAGCGCCCAGAGGTCCCTGCCAGAACGCGTGCCCGACCACCGCAACCGGTGGCGCGCCCGGCAGGTGCTCGTCCGCCGACGGCAAACGGCCCATGCGAGGGGCGATCGCGCCCACGTCGAAGAAGTCGGCCGTCACCGAGGTGACGCGCGCGCGCACGCCGCCCGATGCCGTGAGCACGGTGGCGGGTCGCGTGGCGGTGAAGGCGGCCAGAGCCTCCACGCCCTCGGAGGCGGCCCGCCAGTCGGCGAAGTTGTGGTACGATGCCGCGACGTCCCGCCCGTCGTCGGTGCGCTCGAACAAGGCGACCAGGCGATCGGACCGGGGATACGGAAGCGGCCGGAGGAGAACCCCCTCCGCCAGAGTGAACATCGCGGTGGTCGCTCCGACGCCCACCGCGAGGGTCGTGACCGCGACGACGGTGAAGCCCGGCGCCCGGGCCAGGCCGCGCAGCGCGTGGCGGATGTCCCGGATGGTGTCCTCGATCAGCCGGGTTCCGCGCTCGTCACGGGTGCGCTCCTTCATGCGCTCCACGCCGCCGAAACGGAGGCGTGCCTCGCGCCTGGCCTCGTCCGGCGGCCACCCCTCCCGCTCGAGCTTCCGCGCCTCCATCTCCAGATGGAAGCGCATCTCCTCCTCCATCTCGGCCTCTTCCCGTCCCGGGCGCATCAACGCGGCGAGCCGCGTCCACCATCCGTTCTTCATCGCTCTCCCCTCGCCGTCCTCTCGAAGGCTCCGGTGCCCGCCGTCAGGCCCCTTCCAGGGCCGCCTGGAGGATCCGCTCCACCGCGCCGCTGGCCCTCCGCCACTCGGCCCGCGCCTCCCTGAGCCGGCTCTCACCCTTGGGAGTCAGAGCGTAGTAGCGTGCCCGCCGGTTGTTCTCCGTCCGACGCCATTCGGCCGTGATCCATCCCTTTCGCCGCATCCTCTGGAGCGCGGGATAGAGGGATCCCTGATTCACCTGG